>ERZ724508.41-NODE-41-length-78696-cov-5.701415_pt1 | contig 78696 bp, 114 predicted proteins | sample MGYA00376041_ERZ724508 | MGnify/ENA primary metagenome ERZ724508 (study PRJEB28724, sample SAMN07190887) | wastewater metagenome | isolation source: effluent of sewage treatment plant in Hong Hong | place: USA: Christiansburg, Virginia | collected 2016-03-01 ...
TCCTATTCATCATCAATCCCTGCACTCATTTAAAGGTTAGAGCAAAGTAAGATCATCACTTAGTTTTTTATGAATATCCAGAGCTAATGACGCCTAGTGTCTGCATCTCAGCCCCTCCAGTATTATATTTGTGCCACAGTCGCCTTTCGTTCGATAATTTCTGCCTCAACTGAAGGATCTATGAACGGCTCTGCTCAATATCTTGTACTGAAGTCTTCCTTTCTAGTCTATGTAACACACTCCGAGCCATGTCGTTGCTTTGCTCATCCAAACTCCTGCTCTTCAATAGTCCGTTCAGGAAGATCAGCTCCGATTGATAGCGCGTAATCGGGTTTTCACTGTCATAATCGTAGACAAATAGGTATTGAGCATCTTGGTATGGCAACTCCGGTTGGGACTCGACACGATTACGACGTTGAAGGAATGCGTAAGCAAGGGTACTCAGCAATATCACTATTAACACTACTCCGTAGTTGAGAAACTTCGCAAGGAAGTCAAATACATTGCTGGATTCACCAAACTTGTAGGTGTATTGGAGTGTGCCACACATGTAGACCAAGGGTAGCAGCTCAAGAACAGACAACAGCCGATCTGCAACAGACTCGTTGACAGCCTCAGGCATCTTGTTCACCTTGAGGAGAAAGAGCTTATCCACCCAATAATTGAGGAAAAGCGCAGTAAGGGAAAATACTACGCCAAGTGGTGCTGCACAACCAAACCAGACAGTTATCATCAACACACGCCCAATGTATTGGTAGTTGTCAGCTACTGACATTGGATGCCCTTACCAATAGGAGTTTACTTGCTTCTGAAGATAAGGGTTCGGGCGTTTTCTTCGAAGAATGAAGCGCATGAGATGTCTGTAGAACAGTGTGGGGTCGAAGAGCTTAGCGAGAGGTTACGAGAAGGCATTAGTGAGTAAAATGAGGTGGATATCCCACAGTAGTACCTCATCGCTATCGTCTATCCAGTTGCCGTGAACGATGTAGACAGTGAAGCACGTGTTGATGAAGTACATGAGCAGGTATCCGTTTGCGAAGGCTGCGTTAAATCTGGTGTAAGAGTGGTGCCGTTGAAGTTTGCAGAATTGTTGAATCTACATCAGTGATAAGGAATACAATAAGCCGGAGCAGCATATTCAGGGTCAGGACGATGAGTGACATAGAAAGGGAAAGGAAGGCGATGATAAAGCGGCCAGGCTTCCTTCCTTCCATCTTTAATGAGAAGGCGATGCTTACCATCTTGTATTGAAGTTTGAATGCTAACAGGATGATGACGGCCATCATGAGATAAGAGAGGGCCTCGAAGAATATGTTCTTGACGAAAGAGAAACTGAGATTCTGCCATATTACATCTGTTGGGCTGGGTGCTTTCGAAATGAGTATATACTGCCCCCGACAGACAGGGTAAGGCGATCTTATGAACCCAAACAAGCAGTTCAAGAAGGCCTTAGCGAATGAATCTCCCCACTGTCCAAGTATTTTGCTCACAGTAGCTTTTTCCTCGAAGCTGGCAAAAGCAGTGCCAGATGGGACTGGCGGATGAGACTAGGAGTTAAAGTCCTTCATAATCTTATTCTGCTGTTCAAGCTAGCGCGTGAGCTTGTCAATTTCAGATTCAATGGAATCCACCTTTTCCTTGCTAAACGGTACAACCAATTGGAGCGAGTCACCTTAAATTCGTAGTTTGTTCAACCGGTACACCAGTCTCTCCTTTTTGTCGTAGGCTTCTTGATACTATTTCAGATCATAGCCAATGTTGATCTTGACCGGTGGTGTACCAACCAACTCGGCTATCCAAATTTTAAGCTCCTCCTACTTTGCGGACACTGGAAGATTTTGCAGCATAACAGTCCAAGCTGATGGGCAGTAAAGCCGTTCATTAAAGACCTCGATATCCTTGCTGATCATTCCCTTTGAATAGAGGACCCCCAGCATTAGCAGAATGCAAGTCAGTAGGTTGAACCATTGAGTCTTGAGCTCAGGGTTCTCTCCAAGCGATTCAAGTTTCATTATGGGAATTCCAAAGAAGTCTGCACAGGCTTCCTTACACTGCAAGTTGCTGATGAGCACCACAATGCCTCCGCTTGAGATGAACATCAGCACGATGATTGCAGCAAAGTATTTGGTGAGACGGTAATATAGTGGGTGGCCTACTCCCATGAAGCTCATGTCAAGCTATGAACAGCAGATTGGAAGTGGTGACTTGATGATGGCGTGGTGACAACATGGGCAGTACTAGGCCTTAGCATCGGAAGTGAGTTTTTCTGAGCCAACTGACATGGCTAGTCGGTGGCGTTCTGCGAGTTAGAAGTTGGGAGGAGAGGAGAACGGATCATAGCCGTGCTCAGAATCGTGAAGCAGAGGACGATGATAGTCCCCTTCAGAAAGCATATCAAATATATTTTAAGGTACGTAAGTCAGTTGGAGAGGAAGAGTCGCAGTGGACCGGATTCAGAGAAGACGTGATTAATTTCGAGAGTAAATGTCAACTTTACACGCTTGCGTTTAACGATAAAATAATTCATAACTAACGATGTCGAGAGAACCTTCGAACAGCTCAATGGGTAGTAGGAAGAAGATCGAGCAGTACTCCTACTGCCTCACCGATAAGATTGGCAAGGGCTATAGCTCGGTGGTATACCGAGGGCGCAACGATCAGACCAGTACGATATTCAGCTGAAGTCTAGCTTCTGAGGAAGCTGGTTTCACATTTCCATTGCTTATGCAGAACACTTCCAGACGAAACAGTTGCGGTCAAGGTAATCGACATGAAAAGTATCAAGGATTCCATTGCTCGGGAAATGCTACAGTGCGAGATCGAGGCACTCCGAACCCTCAGCCATCCCAACGTGCTGAAGTGCTTCGATGTGTTCACAACCGTCAACAACTGCTACATTATCACCGAGTTCTGTGGTGAAGGTGATCTGGCGAGTCTCATTAAGACTCGGAAGAAATTGCCGGAGGCCGAGGCAAATTCGTTCATAGCTGACATAGTGGCAGGTTTTCTCGAAATCGCCGACAAGAACTACTTGCATCGCGACTTAAAGCTGGCAAATATCTTCGTTAGCGGTGGTCGAGCGAAGATAGCAGATTTCGGATTTGCGAAACGCAATATCAATCCAGGGGAGAGAGAAAAGTACAATGTGGGAAGTCCACTCTACATGTCGCCTGAAGCGCTGAAGAGGAATATCTATACAGTTAAAAACGATATTTGGTCGATCGGAGTGATAATCTATGAGCTGCTGCACGGCGAAACACCGTGGGAGTGCAGAACCTAGAAGTAACTGATGGAGAAGATGGTGAAGGTTCCAGTGAGATTTCCAACAACAGTCAAAGTATCAGAGGAGTTGAAAGAGTTCATTAAAAGGTGCTTAGAAGTTGATGAAAACAAGCGTATCGGAGTGTAGGGTATCAAGGGCTCTCCACTAATCCGGAGGCTATTGGGTGAGAATTCCATTGAGAAGCCACCATTGACGACCAACAACATCATCGCTAATCGTGACTAGCCGAAGTTATCACTGCGAGCAACTGATGCCAACAAACTTCCTCGAACTGAGAACTCAAAACCGCTGACCGGGGTCAGCAATAAATAGAATCAGTCTGTAGTCATCAGCAAGACTGTAGTGGATCGGAACAATACTGTGGTGATCCACCATATCAACATGTTCCGACTGCTCTACAAGATACATGAGCAGCTGAAGCTCAACAAACCAGAAGAAACTGAGCTTCTGCAATGCCTCGCTAACGACATCATCGCCCGAGTCAATCATATGAATGGAATTTGTGTGTTGAACACTCCAAGTCTCTCGCTTGGGGATGTCACCGAAGCCGATAAGTACTTCAATGAGTCAGCCAACCCTGGCTTCAGGAAGTATAAAACCGTAGTGGCTGAATACCATCGGAAATACAACGAGGAACTCAAGATAGGCACTGTGTCTGGAAACCTGAATGCACGCCTCAAGGACTTCTTGAAGGGTTTGAAGGCAATCACGAACCGACAGACCACTATGGTGCACTGGATTGTTGAGTACCTCCTGCTTTCCAAGGAGATCCGGCGGAACATGATTGAGCAGGTGCTGGAACCAGAGCACCCGCCCACCGAATAAGGACTTCGCAACCGCATGCGGCTGCTTGTGTGAATTTGCATGCAATCGGCCCATTACTAGTTCTTTGTGAATTTATCAGTGTCTGAGCTGTTGAGAATGCTCGCCGAAGACTGACTTGGCGAATCTAGCAGCTTTATGGAGCCCAGTTGGTTCGGCTGCAGGCGGACGATGTTGTTGCTGTTGGTTCGAATGTCTGGGATCCTTTACGATTAGGGATTCAATCGCTTTCGAGGGTTGTGCAATGTATCGTTCGAGTTTAGAAACAAATTTGGAAGTTCTCTGGACCATTTTCCTGGAAGTCTCGCCGTTGGCTGATTCAGCATACTCACTTTCTACTTCCTTAACTCGAAGGACTTTGTGTTCTCGCGATGTATTACTCTCAGTTATAGGCAGGTCATTCTTAGAGATTTGACTGTGTTCTGTCGTATTCGAAAGGGTGTTATTGAGTTGCAAAGGAGGGATAGCCTGCAGTGTTGTGGTTGACTGGTAATGCTCATCCTTCTTATCCTTCTGGAGATAATTTGTGAACAGCATAGCTTGGGGTTTCTTCTGCGGGTCCGTTTGGGGTTGTTGACTTACAGTGCTGGCTGTACCCGCCGTGAAGCAGCTGATATTTATCGCTGCTGCTGACTGCTGGCATACTACAGGACTTCGATTGGTCGCCACGCTTATAGTCGAGTACTGTTGGTAGCAGTGTTGTTGCGGGTGCACCGGTGTAAGTACCTTCTGAGACAGGCGAATCAGATTAGTGTCGGAGGCATACTCCCTCATTGATGATTGCTTCTTTGATTGAAGTGGTGGAAGCTGTTCTCGATCGTGGAGATACTGTGATTGGAAATCTGTCACAGTTGGACGTTACTTCTCCGGTTGCTGTTTTGATGGTGTCTTCTTTGCGGATAACCCAATACTATTCGTAATGGAAAGCTTCTCTCGACCAGCATTGTCAGGTGTGCACTCCTTCCTCCGGTTGTTAATTGAGGCTTGAGTTACGAACTTCTCGTGCTGTTTTTCGTAAAGCAAATCGGTGAAGCTACATCGACATAACCTCTGTCCTTCAGCCATTCGGTTAAATTTAATGTTAAATCATATCACGTTGCTCGGTAGTCGATGGCTTATTTCTGCCAGAAGATCTTCCTTACTCATGGTGATCTTCTATCCCTTCAGACAGCTGGTCTCTAAATTGTTGAACTCCAGCAGCTCCAGCACATGGATCAGCATATCCTTGCTTGGATCGTTTGTGCTGAAAGCTGCTGGATGCTGTTTCTGGAGCAATTGGATGTAGCTCGTGAGGTAGGGTGTTTGGCTGGTGGGTGAAGCTCCTTGAGAAAATAGTTTGATTGTGTCAGCTAACGCCAGCATTTCACGTTGAAATGGTTCCTTTTTGACAGTCATAATTCGCTGAAGTTACTTCTGGACTGTCGCCAACAGTCTTTGCCCTAATGGTCCGGTCAATTCCGGACAGTAGTTGTGATTGGCAAGTTCAAGCACATGCCGGACTGCATTTACCAGTTTCAGGTGGTGTCGGCGGAGGCTATCATTGTTAGATATGGTATCGGCACCGATATTTTCCTTGTTAAGTTTTTTCTTGAAGATACCGTTGCTATCGCTGGGAGGCTGACTGCCAGTATTCGGTTTCTTCTAAACACTAAACGAAGAGATGCTGGAAGGTCCATTATTGGGCTTTTACAAGTGGGTCGTGGTCGGTTTTCCTGCGCTACCTGTGGAGCTGTGATTGAAAAACCCCTTCTTTTCTCTGAGTTCGCTAGGCTTGCTGATCCCCTCTGGTGTGATCCGATAACTGAAGATTTCGTCCCAGGTTATTCTCTTAAACTGGTCTTTTACAAGCATTCGGCGAATCAGCTCCTCAAGCTCAGGAGTCATCCGGGCAACTTCAGGACTAAAGCTAAGCTGCTGCTCATCAAGCAAGTTGATAAGCCGGGCTATTGAGCTCTCCTCGTATGGACAGTACCCAAATAGCATTTCATAGAGCACAACTCCCAACGACCAAACATCCGCACGGACAGTGTAAATCTCCCCCTTCAGAACTTCGGGAGCCATGTAGATCGGTGATCCTAACATTGTCTGAGCTAAATCCTTATTGGTTTCTAAACTCTTGCAGAAGCCGAAGTCTGCGATCTTGATTCGTCCCTCATGGACAAGAATGTTGCTGGGTTTCAAATCTCTGTGCATAATGTTTCTGGAAGCAAGTATGCGAAAGGCTTCAAGCATCTGGCTCAGATAATCCAGCACCAACTGCTCCGGCAGCCTTCCAAACTTTTTGATCTTTTGCTCGAGAGTGCCCTCGTTGCAATACTCGTAGAAGAAGTAGAAATTGTTAGCGGTCTTGAGTATCTCGATAAACTTGACGATATGCGGGGAGTCAATGCGAGATAGGACATCGATTTCATTGAGGGTGCATTCCTCGAGTTTAGGATTTTCCTTGAATTTGTTGACATTGATGACCTTGACAGCCACCTCTCGCTTGGTCTTGGAATCGACGCCCTTGAACACCTTGCCATACTCGCCCTCGCCTATTTGTTCGTGCAGAGCGTAGTTTTCAATAATCTTCACCATGATTTTAATATTAACGGTCAGTCCAGCATCATTAGAGTCCAAACTGTTCCGTGTAGTACTTTCGCACGACCCCTCGGATCTCCTCTGCAATGCGTTTCTTAATCTCAGATTTTAGACAACTAACGCGAGCTCTCTGCTCGGCAAACAAGCTTTTGTATTGCAGCATTGCTGGAAGATGTTGTGGGTCGCTAATCACTTCCTCATCCAGGAAATTCCAACGTACGAGCTATTTGGCCACCTGTTATTCAATCTCACGGTTCCCTTGCTCAACTAGCTGTTTGATTTGCTGGGTCAGCTGCTCTTGCATATGAGGCAGAGTTTTCTTGATACGCTTGCGTGCATCAGTGATTCCACTTGCTCGAAAGAGTCCTCGCAGCTTTTCGAGTTATTCATTGTCCTGACGGAATTACTCAACGAACCTACGTAGATCGTGTATGTTACTGGCGGAAGCGATTGGTGGCCTTAACCCGTTCACATTCGATATCAATGCTGCTGAGTTTGGCGATGCATTCCTAACAAACTGGCCGTTGCGTCTGAATTTCTATCTGAGTATAGGGCAGTTGGTGAGTGGAACAAAGAATTGCAACTCGCTGCTGCACTGCTGGGCTTATTATTGGCACCTCAACCTCATCCAACGAAGTTTTGTTTGGTTAGCCCGAATCGGCTGCGCTTGGTGCGTGTACTACAATGTGAGGTTCGATTTTTGAATCCTAAAGCATCGTTTGGTTATTGATTATACATGTTGCTGGTTCTGTTGTTGCTTGTCGTGGTGGCAGAAAGTCGCAGGAACGCTGCCTTGCTGGTATCTTCATCAATTGGCTACTACAATTTCCGTCAGGCATCCAACCTTCTGTCCCTCTACAAATATCTCAAGAATTCCGGTTACCAGGATAGATCAATCGGGTTGATGATGCCGGAGAATGCGGGTTGCTGCCAGAAGAATCCTATACCAGGGTCGGTATCTTTAATTGATGGAGACTACACCAACCTCAATACACAGCTGGCAATCGACCATCGATATTCCACTTTTGACCTGGAGACTCTCTTTGACATATTGCGTGGTCGCAGTGCTCCTTCACAGCTCAACAAACTTCGCCTGCACCTGGATTCTTAGACCAACCTGCTAGTGTACCTAACAGGACACGGGTAATCCATATAAATAGCTTTAGAGGGGATTCGTATTTTAAGCTGAGATAACGCCAAGCAATCATCAGCAGGCAATTTGCGCGTAGTGTCCGTGAGCTGCATAATAAATCGATGTACAGCAACTATTTGGCTTTGAGCGATTCCTGTGGTGCTGCAACTTTATTCGAATTTACGAATTCACCTCGGTTCGTCTCGGTGGGATCCTCAGCGGAAGGAGAGAAGTCCATGTCACACGGCCATGATCAACGTTATAATTCAGCAAAGAGTGATGACTTCACGTTCTACCTTAACGAACTCTTTTCGGAAGGCCTTGCAGATTGGACAGTTGGGAAGTTGCATAGCTACATGGACTTCCAAAAACTGAGGGTTCACTCGGTTCTGAAATCGAACTACCGAGGGAAGCAGGGGTAGTCTCTAAAACTGACCGATTTCTTCACTCCCAAGTAAAGTTAACTCCCAACGATCATCGAATTACAAGAAATAGCTTCTGTGGCTGACTTCCTGAACTACTGATAGCAATCACTAATCCATAAATCTTTCGAACTCAGCTCGCTTCTTGGCCTTGTCCTCCTTGCGAATCATGAGGTCGAACCAGGCTGCAACTGGTTTGTGATCGCTTTCACACGTCTATTTTCTGTCGTAGTACTGCGGGAGAAGTTTGAGTGGCTCGGTAGAGTAGAGGATTCGATCGCACCAACTAGGCATCCGCTTCGATTTAAAGTCGTATTGGTTGGTGCCCTTGACATACTTGTAGGTCGGCAGGAAGGTTATCTATTCTGAGTTATGGTGGGTCAGCTACTTTCGTTGTAGTTTTGCAGTATGGGGTGCTGCTTCTTGTTGCGGCAGATGGTCAACTCATCCTTTGTCTGCAGCTTGCGAATTGTTTGAAGGTAGAGCGGATCGTCTTCCTTATCGAAGGTTTGGTCTGCAGACATCTTGTCCAGTTCGTAGAAGATCTCTTTGGCCTCCTCGAAAGGCATGTCAATGCGGAAATTCAAGTCACCCACCAGGAATGTGAACTCGCTGTTTTAGAACTGTCTACGCTTGAATCTTTCTGGGAATGCCTGTTGATGAATACACTCTAAGCTGTACAGCCGTTCGCTGACCTTGCCCTCTCCTGCTTCGAGATGGCAATTGATGATTGTAATGGGCGCATCATCCAGGTAGAAGCTGAGCAACACTGCACCCTTATTTCCAAGGTTCCCCTTAAAGCCAGTTTTGATATTGCTCCAGTTAAGGCAGGTAATGCGTGGACGTTCCGGTTCACATACGAATACCATCGTCAGTATGCCTACCAAATCGTTTTCTACCAAGTACGTATAGCTACGAGACAGCTTTTCCCGAAAGTGAAATTCCAACCTTTCACGCCATAGTTGTTGCGTGGACTTATTGGCTCCGAGCAAGACGTTGTAGGTGTTGAGCTCGACAATTTCCTGAAGGCATACCACCACAATGCTGACTTCCTCAGCTGGAAAATCAAACAATTTGCTGAGGTCAACAGCCGATGGGTTAACCTGGTTACAGTTCCAGCTAAACAGAAACAGACCGAGCTCAGAGAAGCTGTTAAAGCGGGTTGGCTCTAACCTTCGTTGGATATTATCATCGAAGTAGAAGGTGCGACTTTCATCTCCAACCCCAAGCAAGTAGTTTAGGCACTCCTGCTTGAAGTCATCGTTGACGTTGGCGTTGTAGAAACGGTTGAGTGACTTAAAGCTGCTACTCACCAGGCTGAAAAAGTTCTTGTTCTTATCGCCCCGGGTTATATACGAACTCACACTTTCGGTGCCACTATAGATCAGGCTTATTCGGTCACCGTGATCCAGCCAGACCTACCTATGCAGCTCCAGGAACCTCTTACTCAGCCGAATCATCTTCTCTTCCTGATTGTTGACTAAGGAGTCTGTATCAATTCAAGTTGTACTCACGCACGCCTCGAAGTACTGCATCGTTCTTTCAGAGACCTTGAACATTATGACGTTGGTACGATCCAAGCAATCCAAGCAATTACAACGATTGAAACTGAATTACCCAAGACTAACCTGGTCTGTAGAGCCAAGACTTTATTGCGGTAGTAGTCTCGAACATACACGTTGGGCTGTGGCAGTAGTGTCTTTTCGCTTCTCTCCACAAACCTATTCACAACACTCTGCACATCACTTCTACCTTCGTCGACAATTTAGTACCTTCGATCTCACGATTCAGGTCGAAACAGATGTAGTTGTCACGTGAACGTTCAGGGAGTGCAGCCAAGACAGTTTAGAACTTCCGGGAGAGCTATCTCTCGGAACCCTCTTCACCCAGCAGGTTCACAGTTACAATATGCCCTGAGTAGTTCTCCTACAGCATTCGGTAATGTTTCGGAGTTACTAAAGCATTGTTTCTATTCTGTGGAAACTGGATTGCTGCTCCAAACCCAGGCTGCACCCAGAATACTGGTAGACTGCCTCTGAGCTGGACATACGATAGCACGAAATTATGGCAGACCAGTATTTCCTCAGTTTCGACAAAGTTTGCTGCATGGCCATGCGTGTCCAAGCCTCGACTGTTAAAACGTGTGCCGGACATTTCCTTGCTCCTGCGAGAAATCATGATGTAGTGGTACTGAATGTAGTCGTTCTCCTCCGAAAAAGTTCGAATAAACCCTTGCATAATTGGTAAGTGCCAATAAGACTCCAATCCCAACCCAAAGAATCTCTCCAACAGATGCTCGTTCCAGAAATACTGACTGTCGATCTTGCTACCAGTATTGCTGGACTGGCGCTGTTGCGACAGGGTGATTGGGTATCCATAACTGAAGTAGAAGTTATCCTGAACGATGAGCTAGCCGATAGAATCCAGTAGTTTGACAGTATCAGCATAGCCCAGAGTTGTTTCGTTGTAGGGTTGTCGAAAGGGTAGAAATCTAACCTTACGAATGCAATAAACGATGTCCCTAACGATCTCACATGCAGGTTCTGCTTCTGTAACGAGGGCAAGGAAAGGCTGTCCTCTCACGATAATTATTCCGATGAGCAGGCAGAAATTGAGCCGTTTCACTGTCTTATCGGACCATTTCAGAGGGCTACTTCCTGCAGGATACTGACGAATCTTGCCCGTTTGCCGACAAACATGCAGAGTCGTGAGTTTACCGAGTTCTGGCTTCTGGGCTGTTATCTGGATTAGTCTGCGATTACGTAGAAGTCCTCGTTATTGTACTAGATGGTAAAGGCTTCAGAGTTGGTCTTCTCCATTACAAATATGATATCACAGCTGTTCATTTTGTCGGAGCGCGGCGACACGATCATAAACCGCGACTTCCGCAGCGATCTCATTAAGAACACCCCTGAACTGTTCTTCCGGCAGGTGAAGCTGCACAGTGGCGATGCTCCACCCCTCTTCAACCTTGAAGGCATCAACTTTGCTTACCTTAAAAAGGCGTGTAAGTAATGGGTCTAGTCAGCGCTGTACATTGTTGCTACCAGCCGCTTCAACGTGTCTCCTTCCTACATCCTGGAGCTGCTCAATCGAATATTCGTCATCATCAAAGACTTCCTAGGCATAGTCACGGAGGAGATGGTCCGAAAGAACTTCGTGCTGGTCTACGAGATTCTCGGTACGTTACAGTCCTTACTTAGACGAAATTATTGACTTTGGGCAGCCACAGCTAACATCCACCGAGCTGATCAAGCCTTTAATTGTGAATGAAGTCGTGCAGAATAAGGAATCAGCTCTGACAGGTAAAATTGGTGGTACCTTCTCTCTCTTCAGCAGTGACACTGTGAGTTCTAATGCCTCAAAGATTGCAGTAGGCAAGAACAAGGAACACGAGATTTTCGTGGACGTGTACGAAAAGATTAGCATGATCTTCAACGCAAGCGGGTACGTGATAAACTCCAGCATCGATGGCTGCATCCAGATGAAAAGCTATTTGCACGGGAATCCAGCCCTCAAGCTCATGCTTAATGACGACGTGGTGGTTGCGGGAGGTCCCACCAGCGGAAAAGTGGTGCTTGATGACTACAATTTCCATGAAAGTGTCAACTACTCCGAGTTCGAGCTCAACAAAGCCTTAAAAATAACCCCACCAGAGGGTGAGTTCATCGTCATGAATTATCGCGTTACGACCGATTTCAACGCTCCGTTCCGTGTCCATGCATTCTTTGAAGAAAGTAACCCCTACAAGCTGGAGCTCGTTGTGAAGGTACTGTCTGCTGAGTAACATAGTTAAAAGCAACATTCGCTAAAGAAATCACAGCAACGTTTGTGAATGTTAAGTTCGTGATTCCGAAGGCCGCCAGCAGTGTTGGGACTTAAATTGTCAAGAATCAAGGTAACCAGCGCGCGGAATACAGTGAGCCCACCAAAACGGTGTAGTGGAGCATCAAGAAGATGACGGGTGGCAGCGAGTATACCCTCGTTTCGAAGGTATCACTACCACAGGCCGTTGTGCACCAAGCTCAAAAGGAGACTGGCCCAATCAACTTGAGTTTTGAAATTCCGATGCTGAGCTTGTCGGGTCTACAAATTAAGTTCCTGAAGGTTCTACAGGAAGGAGATGCCGCGCCTCCAAAGAAATGGGTTCGGTACCTCACCAAGAGCAGCTCCTATGTCTGCCGTATATGATGCTGCAGCCACGGAAGGCTATAAACGCCCGCTTTGGATTTGAAACCCGCTATTGATTACAAAAGGTATAATGGTTGTTGACGACAGCAGCTCCGGAGGGTATGAGCAGCGACAGCGAGGACGATCACAGCTCCTCCTCTGAAAAGTACCCGAGGTAGCAATCCAGAATCGAGAACGATCAAGGTGAGCGCAGTCGATCCCGCTCACGCGACAAGCTTCGAAAAAGCAAACGCTCCGATGACCGTACGACAGATCGTTAGGCAGGCGGGAAAACTCTGACGATCAAGATCCCTGAACTTACTGGCTACCTCGTGCCCTTGAGTTCCTTTATGAAGAATCAGGTAAACCCATAGATTAAACGAGACTGACAAGATCAACACTGAAAGGCTGAAGAAAGCCTATAATAAGTACAAGTCAGACTGGGAAGCGAAGCAGAACGACATCTTTTTGTTGGAGCATGCTGTAATTTGTGGTGCTAATGGAGACTGATGCTTGGTTTTTGTAAAGGTACGATCCCGACCTCCGTGACCAAGCTGAGAAGGATCGCACTGCTTCCATTCGCAGCATTGCAGCCAAGTTCACATCCGACCTTAGTAATGGGCGCTATCAAGCCCTAAACCTTACTATTAGCGAAGCGGTACCAAGAGTATTTGATTCAGGCCATTCCACTGATATCTGAGAGAGAGGACAGTGAGTAGATCTCAAACAACTCCGTCGATGTCATCGTGAAGGAATCAATAAACGTGGAGGCGGCTCCCTACTTCGGAGTAGACATCGATAAACTTACCTTATTTGTGAAACCAATTCCAACGAATATCTTCAAATCCGAGATTCGTGAGGAAGCAGCTAAGCTTCCTGGATTCTTATCGATTCACATGAGCGAGCCCATCAAAAAGCAAAACTTCATCCGATATTGCTGGCTCGTCTTCCAGGATGAACAGTCGTTCAATGGTGCTTCTGCTGTTCTCAATGGACTCTGCATTAAGAACATCGAGCTGACTGTGAGCAAGTCCAGCTCAAAAAATCGTCGCCTTCGAATTCTGAAACATTATCCGAAGAATAGGTTGGCTCTGGACTGCCGCACTTGCTACAACCTCATCAAAACCCTCGATGAAGAGGAAGGCGTGCAATCAAATCCACTGACTGAGAAACCCCTTGCTGAGGATGATGCTAGTTTCGACCTCTACCTGCTATACCTTCGTCGGGTGCATGCTTATGATTACTTTACGGCCCAGCAATTCCCAGACGAAAGGTCTCTCACTAATAAAATCGGTATGGCCGGTCTGAGAATTGTATCAGAGGTACAACAGTACGACATCCCAACAGTACTGAAGAAAAACCAGCAGTAAGCATAAAAACGATCAGAACACGTTAAGTAGAAGAAATGGGCAAAGGATGAGCTCGTGAAGCTGTTGGATGAGGACACTGAGATCCTAAATGATAGATAGGCTTGGAAGTGTCGCAACTGCAACAAAAAGTTCATAACTTCAGAGTTCCTGCTACGCCATATCGTATCAAAGCACAACGAAGACTACAGAAAGGTACAGTTGAAAGGGATTTAGCTCTCCGAAAAAGTTGCTCATAAGACCTACCTCAACGATGAAAACAAGATTACATCATTCCCCCTTCAACCGGGAAAAGACGATTACAAGGGAGACTATGACCGGTAAGGAAAGAGTTACGTAGTGGAAACAGAGGTCGACGTGGAGGTTTTATGGGAAATCGTGGCCGCCCTTACCGACACTATCAAGATCTGGACGATCCAAACACTGGCCGCGAGCAGGAAGTCAAGGGAAGATCATTAGTCAACTTTCTTGATATCTGAGCACATCAATGAACAATTGGATCACTTGATGGAGTTGAGGTTGCGGATGGGTTCGAGGATGCTCCGTCGGATTTCTTGAACGTGGTTTTCCTTATCATGCACACGGGTCCTTAGTGACTCTATTTCAGCGCAAAGGAGACAAATTGTCAGGCATATCTGTTAGTGTCGCATTTCCCCTGAGATTTGACCTGCAAACTTTAGGCGTATCCTGCGACTATCTTCATCCAACCCAAGATTCTCCGAGGTGAGTCGGTCAATTTCAGCCGAAAGGATGTTGATCCGCTTGGCATAGTCTTCGTATTGCTTGATCTCTTCTTGAAGCTCGCTTGTTTTCTCATCGTTTTCATTGAGGATTCCAACGTATCTTTCCAACTCGTTCATGAGATAAGCAATTCTGAATAAGACAAGCTCTACTTCGATTCGAAGGCTGCAACATTTTCCAAGAGCACAGCTAGGTGGTTGTCTCGATCTTTCACACCTGATTGAAGTTGATAAACTGCCTATTTAATTTCAATGAGTTCTTTTGATTGTCGGCTTTCAGCTGATCTGCACTTTTCCAGCTATGTGGTAGCAGTTCGTAGATTTGCTTGAAGTTCGCCTGTGCTTCTACGCTATCGGTCTAGTTCCCTTTCAAGATCCTTAGCCTGTCGGGTTGCTCGTTACAAGTCAGCCGCTGTCATTGCCAGTTCGCTCTAAGAAGTAAGTTGATTCATACCTGCAACTGATAATGGGATTATTCGACTGCTCGGAGTCGAACCATTTAACCTTCCAAACGAGAAAGCTTTGACCGCAATTCTTCTGCTTCTACTGTCTTGCTCTTCAGGTTACTGCTGAGCCTATCTTTGTCCTGTTGAGCAGCTGTCACTCGTCTCTAGCTTTCCAGTAGTTTGACTTCAAGCCCTCGGAACTTATCCTAAAGCTGGCTGTACTATCTCTTATTATTCTACAAATCTAGGCTGAGGTTGCTGATGGTTTGCTCGCTCTCCACCAATCGACTTTCATAGCCTCTTAGGAAACTCAGTTCCTCTTCTAGACTATTATTCTTAGATTTGATACGTGAGGCTTCTTAACCTTTAGCCCGAACTGCGTTGCTTAATCTTTCAATTTCAATTGCCATTTGGGAGATTTGATTTTCAGCGTCTCTCAGTTTTGCCTCTATGTCCCTATATTCACTGAGGCTGGCTTCCATTCGCCTGTAACGGACACCCAAATCATCAACTTATTGATGCTTAGACTTTATAGTACTGTTGAGCCTATTGATTTATTTCTCGAGGTTGCGGTTCGACTAATCGGCTTCCAGAAGCTTCTTTTCGTTGAGCTTAAGCATCCATAATTCGGTTTCATTACGATTGAGCCTTCCAACAAGTTCCTCTTCTCGCATGGATTGCTCATGTAAATGGGCCGCAAGCTCAGCGTTCTGTCGCTCGAGTTCTGGTAGTTGCCGTACTGCTTGATCAAGCCCCTGACAATGGGATTTTAATTGGTCGAGATCTACCAGTCGTGATTTTAGTAGCATATTCAACCGCTCTATCTCGGTATTCAAGCCTACGATCTTCTTCTCTTGACTGTCGATGTGGTTCTGTAGGTTCCGATAACGAGCGGTTTCTGCTTCTTGTCGCGCCAACCTTCGTTTATACTCTTCAACTTCATCAACCTTCTCTTCCAAAAGGCCGTGCAGTTTATCAAGCTCAACTTCGGCCTCGCGCAGCTGATTCGATAGATGAATGCTTTGGAGATGCACCTCCTTCATTCGCTCCAAGTTGTCTTCGGAGTTGGTGTAGCGGATGCGCCAATCCTCTGCTTCTCGTTGCTTCAGTTCCAGCTGCTGGCGGGTTTGTCTGAGTTATGCGTCCCACCTTTCCTGATCCTTTAGTTGCTGTGTCAGCTGATATTCTCGCACCATCAACCCATCCAGCTCTTCCTGGCTCGCTCCGAGCATCTCTGCCAACCTCGAATTTTATTCCTTGAGGACATTGACTCTATTCTCGTTTTCTGAGGCCTGAGCGAAGGATTTCTTTAGATCGAGAATTGCGAGCTGATTTTTTCTGTTTTCCAACTATGCTTCTGAGAGTGACTTAATTTTACTGTCAACTGCGTCCCGCAATTTTCGAATTTAGCCTTCAAGCCCACTTCTCTCAGTTTGGAACTTGAGTGTGAGTTCACGCATCTACCGATCGAGGATGCTCTTTCTTTGGCTTTCCAGCATCAGTCGCATATCCTCTAACTCCTTCGACCTGCTCTTGTCCAACGAAAGATAGCGATTTTTCCAGTTTTCTACTTCTCTCACCAAATCCTCACTTCGTACCCTCTCTAGCTCGTAACGCTGCCCCAAGGTAAAGTCGACTCCAGCCAGCCTCTTCTTGAGATCCTCAAGTTCTCCATAGAGCTGCTGACAGATCATGTTCATCTTCTCATTTTCTTCCATGTAGAGCTCTTTTCCACGTTCAAAAGAGAAGATTCGGTCAGTGAGTTATCTGATCTGGACCTAGTAGTTCTGGTTGTTGAAGTTTAACCTTTCGAGTTCTTTGATGCGGACTCTCCCCCATTCAACTTAATGCGACAGTCGCTCGATCTCGATAGCTTGAAATACCACGACGAAGTCACTGCAGAGATCAGTTTTACAGTGGCTCGGTAGGTTCTGGATCTGTGATCTTTATCACCAGAGGAATTACCTTGTGAGATCTTCGAAGCCTGGAGCCATGTCGTTCGTGAAGCTTGTACTGATCATGCTCTTGCGCATATGGTTGGGTGAATCACTGCTGCGATGGATGGCTCGAGAGTGTCGAATATTGCTCATTCTATGGAAAATCGATTATTAGTTTAAATTCGCAAACATTCCAAACTTCAGAGGTTCGGTTCGTTGCATTGATGGAAGAGTTATCTTGAATAGTGCTACCCTCGGTGTGTTCGTTGTTAAGTGGTCAAACACCAACGAATACGAACCCAGCCGCCGAGACATCAAATATGTTATAATTAATCCGTATAAACTGTTTGTGCTTGGATGTCTAACCTTCCGATGAAAAAGACCGCCCCAAGCAGAAAAATTCGGGTGCTACACAGACGATCCTCACCAACGGGTGTCCAGGCAGAACTTACTCTCCCTTAGGTCTCCAAGCCCTTTGAAGATGTGTCTTTTCAGGCCGTTTACCAACGAATAACCAATGAGATGCGCATAAACATCATCCCCAACAAAAAACGGGAACGTTATATTGTCGAGCAGATATCCAACACTAACGTTGAGAGCAAGCGAAGCAATACTGAGGCAATCGAAGAATCTCATGACCGTCGCATTTACTATTCGGTTGAGCGGAGCCGAAACAATCCCTTGACTGGATTGAAAAATGGGAAACCTCCAGAAAGCTAGCGTAGAACTCGCTCTACTGTCAAGTTTGTGAATAGGTTGCGCCGCAGCGATTGTATCGCTCCGCTGAAGGAATCGGAGAGTCACCCGCTGCACCAGCTCATAGTGTCAGAGATGCAGCTCTCAGCTGACTTTTCATTCCTTGCCGACCTCGTTAACCACTTCAAGCGGTTTGACAGCATTCTGAATCAACTGAAACAGTTCACCTCGATCGAGTCCCTACTGAACTCAATCCGGAAGTACATCCTTGACGACGAGGATAGTACAATGAGTCAATTCCACTTACTGTTCACCTCTGAAACCAACCGACAGCTTGCAAAGACCTTCTTGTTCTTAGAAAGGGTATCTGTTCTCGTAGTCGTCGAAGAACTCATCCGGAGGAAGCTTCAGTTCGAAGTGGGTCAGCTCAGGCATTTGCTTAGCTTGATTCACTAGACTTATCTGGAGATGTTCTCGACTATCCAACGTTGCCAGCCAGCCTTTCTGCTCGACTCAAGTTGTTTGGATTGGGTACAGAATATTGCCAGTATCCATGCTCAACACTCTACTAGTTTTTTCAGTCACAATGAATCTATTCACAGGAGAGTCTTGGCTTTGCTGAGGCATACCAAAGACTTTCTTCAATATGTATAGACCTAACAACTTAATGTTGGACAGATCGGCACAAACATGGCGTTCTATAAGCTATTGGAATTCTATTCACTTCATCTAGCCTCGGTGTTGCCAGTACCCAATCCTCTAGTCGGTTTTTTAGCTACTTGCCCTTCCCCCTACCTGCACCACACTGCTAGCAAGGAATACACACTCGTACTCGATTTAGACGAGACCCTCATGCATTACAACTACCGCAACAACCTTGGCCAATTTAAGATTCGACCATACTGCCAGGAGTTCATCTTTGAGATGTCCGAACATTTCGAGGTGGGTATCTTCACCTGCGGCACGCAAGACTATGCCGATTGGGTTACCAGCCATCTACGCGGAATCGAATTTAAACTGTACCGACACCACGCTGTTCAGACTTCTACCGGCTTTATCAAGGATCTCAAAAGGCTTGGACGCGACCTCAAAAAGACAATAATACTCGATAACCTTGCACACAATTTTCAGCTGCAAAAGGAAAATGGCATTGAGATCGTTGGTTGGTTTGGCGATACCAAGGATACTGCACTACTCGACGTTCTCGAGCTACTCAAATTTGTCATCGTCGAGCGACCAGAGGATGTCCGAGAGGGACTTAGGTTGGCAGCACAAAAGATTTCTGCAAGCAACAGTCTCAAATACCACTCCTGACAATTTTTACTAATCATGTTATGTGTCGAGCTTTCTCGAGGATTCTGTTGACTACCCGGACTTCGTTGTCTGGTAACTCATTAGCCTTCGACCTCTTGACTATGTCGTAGAATTTCTTGCCTTCTTCATTGGCAAGTCGGAATGCACTTGATTTTGGGGATGGTTTTCTCGAGTTGCTTGGGGGATAATATGCACTTGCGTGGTATGCATATTGAGGTGAGTGCATACGTAGGTCCTCATCGTTCCAGTGATGTGCAATAGTTGGCGATTCTACCCTCACTACCCTCTCCCGAGACTTGACTTTAGTGTGGGGGGACAGCTCGGTTATTCGAGGTGTATGAATGCGAATTTGCTAAGCCAACTGCTTTTAAGTTCTCCGTGTGCGCTCAAGTTCAATTAGTAGTTCTGAAATCTCTGCTAGAGCCTTGTGATGATCATTCTTCAGAGAAAGTAGATCTTCTTCCTTAATCTGTAGTTGCCGTTTAAGCTCTGCTTCGATCTTCTCGGTGAAGCGCTCAACAGAATCTAACCTGGCTCGTAAATCGGTGCACTCCTGCTGCAGCATTCTTTTCTCTGCAGCATGGTTGCTGTAGGTCTGTTGATCCTCGTCCAAAGTTTTCTTCAGCTTTTCTGAGTGTTGTGGATAGAGTACGGATTGTCGACTGGTGGGATTAGTTACGTTCGTTCAGGAACACAATTTCACGTCGTAAGTCATTTTCCAACTGTTCTCGAACCTTCAGTTCGGCAGAGTGTTCCCGTTGCAAGCTTTCAAGTCTCTCTTTGGCCTTTTCAGATTGTGACTCTAACCTCTTCACGGTCTCGCTAAGCTGCTAGTTTTTTAGGGTTTGGGTGGTAATCTACACCTGCCTGGTGCGTTGCCATTCTCCTTCGTATTTCTCCACCATTTCCTTTAAGTTCTCTTGGAACTTCTTCAGCTCCATCTTTAACTGCAGGTTTTCATGCTCAAGTTTACGGCTAGTCGCCTCGTCCTGTTCCAGCTCCAATATTCTCTTCTGCAGCTTCTCTGACTTAAATTTCAGTGCTTCGTGATCCTTCAGAAGAGAGGAGAACTCTCTCTCCATCTTGTCGTTATCGTCTGAACTACCAACCTGCGTACCTCTTAGCAAACTGAGCTTGTCCTGTAGTTCTCCAATATGCTTCTCCTTGGCCTCGCACTTCTCCTGCAAGTACTTTACCTAGGCTGCGCTGATTAGTTACTTGCTCAGCATGGCTGGTAAGCCTATCGATGTTGAAGTCCTCCCTTTCGAAGACTCGCCTAAACTCGTCTTCGAGGCACTTTCGCTTAGCAGAGATAAACTCAAAGTTTTTGTTCGGCCTATCGCCTTTCATATTACTGTTGGAGTAGTTTAGACATGCATCATAGGTACTACCGCGACTCGGACTTGAGATAAAACTCACCGGTGTTATTCTCTGGCTCGACAAGTTCGTGTTACACGGGTTCATACTCGACTGTGCTTTGAGCTCTTCGTAGCTTGTTCTGGTGATGGCTGGCGCCGAGCATACTCTTCTTCATTTCATCAAGGCTGCTAAATAGATCCCGTTATTTATTGCGATCTCGCAGCTTCTTGAGCCTCTTCCGAATGCTCCTGAGTTTGCGGTAGAGGACTATGTTCCATGTGCACAGAATGATCACGAGCTCAATGATCACAAGGAGACTGATTTTAAGAGTGTCGAAGAAGAAATAGTCTGGCCAGAGTGTGACCGAAATGGTCTGGAGCAGCTCAACTTCAGGGTAGTAAGTGCCATTCTGACAGGGGTACATAGTGTTGTCGACGATGAACGTCATCCCTGAAAGACTGCCGTTTTTGTTGTTTCGACCGGTGGACATGTCCAAATAGCGGTAAGTGCCATTGTAGCTCTTTGTTAGCTCCTGCGAACACTTTTTACTTCATCAACACCAATCTTACAAGCTGCATGACAGATACTGAGAGTAGAGACTAGCCACCTGATTGATATTGCTCACATAGCAGGATGTGATATTTCCGTAACCACCGTCCGTGTTTGTGTCAAAGCTGAACAGGTCGAACTTTGCGTTGGTGTTTGGGCTTTTCTGAGGCTAAGCGATGAGAGTACCGGCGAGAGACTCAAATTCACCATTCCCGACATTATGTTGCCATTGAGCTGCGATACATTGTTCGTGAGATTGAGTACGGAATAGCCTCCTCCAACTACATCCACTGATTTCTGCAATATTATCTCCACCGCTCCTTCGTTTGCCACTGAGACCACCAGGAGGCACAGTACATACAAATGCATTCTAAGTGCCATTATACGACTGTCGACAATCATATCATTCAACTCTGCATGATTTACCAAAGCCTTCAAAAATCCGAGCGAAAGCCTCTGGAATACCAGCGATTCACCCGAGAGGAGTACTTGCCGTTTCTCCATGACCACTTTGCCACGCATGCTATCCATCACGGTCAAGAACCAGAGGCCGTTCATGGTAGCATCAACGTCCCCATCCATATGTCCTCGACATATGCTCAAAAAGACATTGGCAAACTGTACTCAGAGTACGATTACTGCCGAGTGGGAGTACTACAATTGCTTATCTTAGAATCCAACCAGAGCTGCTTTTGAAAAGGCTATGTCCTCTCTTGAATACGGTAAGTATTCTATTGCCTTCGCTAGCGGTTGCGGAGCCATGACTGCACTGCTGCATCTGTTTAAGACAGGAGACCACTTTGTAGTCTGTGATGATGTATATGGCGGAACTCAGCGATACATGCGTCTTTTCAGTAAGGAAAAATTCGGCTTCGAGATCGACTTTGTGGACATGACCAATATCGAGAACGTACAAAAAGCCATCAAGCCAACAACGAAGATGATTTGGGTCGAAACCCCAACCAACCCAACCTTAAAACTCATCGATTTGGAGGCTATTGCAAAGCTCGCGAAAGAGAAAAACATTCTGACAGTCGGTGACAATACCTTCTGCAATCCCTATCTGCAGTCACCTCTATTACTGGGGATCGACATTTCGCTGAACAGCTGCACCAAGTATATTGGAGGTCATTCCGATGTAGTCATGGGGGTTCTTGTGTTTAACTGCGAAAAGCTTTACAAGGAATTGTTCCTCGCAGCAAAGAGCATTGGCGCTTGCCCTAGTCCTTTCGATTCCTACTTATGCATCCGCGGACTCAAAACACTCGAAGTGAGGACTATGCAAATCTGCCGCAATGGCTATCACCTAGCCCATTTCCTGGAGAAGCATCCGCTGGTGGAGAAGACGATATACCCAGGACTGAAATCACACCCTCAGCATGAAATTGCTCGCAAGCAAATGCGTGGCTTCGGAGGAATGATCTCCTTCTTGATTAAGGGAGGGTTGGAACAAGCAAGCAAATTCCTGAGAGCAGTGAAAGTCTTTACCCTCGCTGAATCCTTGGGTGGCGTTGAAGGTATATTCAAAGCTTAATGTAGGTTTGGCTGAATGCCCAGCACTAATGACTCACTTCTCCGTTCCTGTTGAAGTTCGTAAGGAACTGGGTATCCTGGATAACCTGATCCGACTATCAGTCGGCATCGAAGATCTCGACGACATCATCGAGGACGTCAACAACGCTCTGGAGGCTTCAGCAAAATGATCAGATAGCACGCGAATCATTGGTTGAGTCGATTGTCGAAGTATTTGATGCTATTGGATGTCACTGAGAACTGTTGAGCTTTCGGATAGTCCCAGCGAAAGCGACTCTTCAGCAACACTATCAGATGGGTGTTATCTGGCATTCTGTGGGTGGCGACTCGATTATCGATGAACGGTGAAGCCGATGCACTGAACTAGCTTGCTTCATTGAAATTCGATTCGTCGTTGTACAGCCTCAGCCGCTCCGTGAGGGAGTTGTTTGTGAAGACCACCAGCAGCTTCCGCTTGTGGCAGATCGCACGTAACTTCTGAACCAGCCCAGAGAACTCAGTTTCAGGCTTCTACTTGATCTTGACATATTTGATGGGTTAATCCAATGCTAACATACCGACATTGGCCAGCTGACTATCTTCCATTTGTTCCAGGATCGTTAGTATGTCACTCAGTGAAAACACGTCTCTGTAAGTCAGGTTGCAATTGATGCGATTGTACCGTCGACATGTGATGCCGGACGCGCAGTTTAACAGTAGCACTTGTTTGCTGGGATATGTACGTTGGTATACCTCGATCATTTCTAGGAGAAGTGCGCTCTTTCCAGAAGCCTTCTGACCATAGAGCTAAGTTATGGCTGGGCATCCCTCAGAAACTATATTGTCGATGATGCGACGAGACGCTGGGGTTGGCTCTTCTTCCAATTCAACCACTTCCGAGTGAATTTTATTGCGGGTCCACTAACACAGCCTCCGATACTATTCGTGCGCACCCTGAACCAGCTTGTATGAAGCATCAGAGATTTCCTTACGCTGAACCGACCGTTAGAGTTGATCTATAAACTTGATGTCCTGCTTCTCCAGAGCTTCCTTGGCGGGAGCATCCATCTCAAGGAAGAATACCTAGGGATAAGTGCTTAGCTACAGAAAGCGGCTCCATAGTTAACAAATATATACATCAGAAAACCTTCCCTTCGACTGGTGTGAAGACAGTTCGATGGCTGTAATCAAGGGAAGTATACGCAGACCGTTTTGAGGTTATCATGTATGTTAGCAAACCATTGGCGAGGGCATGTGTAATCTCGACAAAGGCAGTAACCACTCGATGCTGATAGTAGTCCGGCAGCAATATTTAGCAAAATACCACAGCCAGTGGATGACCAGCCAAATAGAGGAACCCAAGAAGACCGAATTACCGAACGAAGTTCTTCGCCTTAGGTCGAGCTTCTTCGTATGTCTTGCTGACGCCTGAGACAAATCCTATGAGGATCAACAGCCGCACGGCCAACAGTATCCACCCAGTTACGCAATCAAAGTGATGGTTTTTATGTTCACCATCATCAGTAATCTTCCCCAGTACCGTTGCGATAATGTGAAGCAGCGTTGCCATTACTCCGATTGGCACATAAAAGTCCTGGTTGTCACTGTGAAGATAAGTTATGGTCCATCCCCAACCAATAACCAGTAGTAGATTCACGATTGCGCACTAACTAATTGTACGAGCTGCCAAAGACAGTGCATCAAGAGCATGCACTCCATCTCCATTGAGCCAGTAGACAGACAGGTGTATGAGCTTGTAGAAATAGGCAATAATCAAGCTGAGTAGACCACAGCAGACCACAAAATGAGCCCAGTCCCTCTCCCCACTGACCCACCCCTTGTACAATCGATAGATGTTGTTTGGCGCAAGTACCATAGCCACGATAAATGCGACCACATAGATCCACATGACCTTCTAATCTTCCCCGAAGTGGCTGTTGTTATTAAGCAGTTCAATTTCCACTTCAAACTTCAGTCCAAAATTGTTGCGTTACTCATCGTAGGCGGCTGTGCAACTGAATAGGTAGAAGTACCAGTAATGCTCCCTCACAGTCTGTTCAATGCGAAAGTTGGTGATATGAGGGGTTTGGTTGTTGAGACCCTGCAACTCTCGATGGTCGGTCAATATTGCTTGTCGCTACTCGCAGGTGGTAGCCTGTTGAAACTTCTGGAAAGACTCGTCCATGACAATTCCGATCTTTATGGACGGTTCAGCTATGGGCTTGGTGGTGCTTCCGACCATGCTAAATGAATGAAGTGTGTACCGAATGGAAACTCTTGCGGTGCTCTCTCCGACTCCGAAATCGATTTTGGTGAGGTAGATGAAGTTGTGGTGGTGGTGTAGCCACCTTACCGGGTAGTTTTCATTTATGAGTTTACACTTCACGAGTAGTAGGACAACTACCAACCCAATTATGATGCGATTCATAATATCATTGTCGCTGTATCGCCCTCATCCTGGTGATGGCTCTTTGAGCAATATAGCAGACTAAAGAAAGGCAAGCCAACGAAAAATCTTCAAGGTTCACCTCCAACAATATCGTCGGCGAATTCGACTGCAGCGTCAGTTTAGTGAGCTTTGCTCTCCTTTTCGATGGGTTTGGGTCCTTGGTCGCCTATTTTTTTCATGGAAGACTTCAGAAGCTTGGTTAACTTTAAACCGCATTTCCACACTTTTCGATGTATAATCAAGATGAGCCACAATCTTTTGGACGTGATCAGCGTGAAGAACTGCATAACTGAGTTCATCATCAAACTCTATTCCATCCTTGAGAAGCACGAGTACCATGACATCATCAGTTGGAGTCCTAACAACCGGGAAGTAATCATCCGAGACCAGAAGGCCCTCGAACGAGAAGTGTTGCCCATGTTCTTTCGCCATTCCAAGATCGACTCCTTCATTCGGCAGCTCAACATGTACGGCTTCCGGAAGGTCGCCAAGGGAACCTGCTAGCGCAATGCCATCTGCTTCAAGAACGAGAACTTCCGTCGTGGCAATATGTACATCCGAAGCTTATTCAGTGAGTCACTCGTACTCATCAAGAGACGGAAACGCGTTCTCTGGAACAGTCAGCACGAGGAATAAACCACTAATCAATAGGACTGTGAAATCTAGAAATTCAAAGAATTTGTCAAGGGAAACATTACTGTCATGCAGGAACACATCATGCGCCTACGGAGGGAGTACCCAATGGTCGCCAGTGACTTCACTCGAGCCTTACAGATCTCCAACATTCTCATCGGCAGGGATATGAACCATCAGCTCAGCGATTTCGAACCAGTCGAGCCACACATGAATATGTTCAAGACCATAAAGGATATCCACGTCAAGCAATAGGACGGATTGGCCAGCTTTGGCTCACGATGCAGCATTGAAGATTACAGCATCTACGCGTGATTATCGAGTTTTACTATTCTGCTATTTCGCTACTAGACTGGGAGGGGAATAATTGGAATACGGGGTTATCATCAATCAGCCTTTGCGCGTTTTGTTGTAGCGAATGTGCTCGGCTCGTCTTTGCTCATATTCTCTCTTTTTTTCCAGCAGTGGCTCCAGCATCTTGGCAAACTTTCGGTCGATTTCTTTGCAGAACATGCACCATGACTCGATTAGGTGTGGGTATTTCATGTGGGCTTGTACTTATTCTCGCTTGAGTTTTTCGATGCTGGCGATGCTGTTGACCACCCTTTCGAGGTCCTTGTCGAGGACTGAGAGTTATTGCATGCGCATGGTCTCGACGACTGACATGGAAATCTGCTTTTCCTTTTCTGAGTTACTAAGTGGGGTTACCATTAGAAAAATTCTCCATCGTAAGCTCGATTCGTGCAAGAGTTTGACGTAGCTCACCGTTCTCCTACCACAGTCTTGAATTCTCTCGCTTTAGGTCTCGAATTGTAGAGACCATGCACTTTTCAAGCGGATGGTTCGCTAGTCCTCTTCGACTAAACCGTTCATCGCATAACTCGCAGCTGACTACAACCTACTCACACTGTTCATAATGCCGGGTGAAGTCTGGAAGGCGGAAAAGTTTATGACAACCCTCACACTCCAATGATCTCATGTCACATGAATTCTCATGAGCTATTGAGTTTGATTGGGTGACTTCTTTGTTGCACCATTGGCAGAGTACCGGCTTGAAATTACATTAGACACTGTGACTGTTGAACTATCTTACTTTCAATGGGCGTTAACAGCCTTTGTATTTACACGTCACCATTCTCTCCTCGCAATTCGAAGCATGCATAGCTAATTCCTGCTGTTTACATTATTTGCGGCAGTGAGGGCAATTCAGCAAGAGATGGGGGCAGGTCTATTTATGCTCTGGTAATAGCTTTCGCTGGCAGCGATAATCGCAGTCGACATTGGTGCAGCCAACGATAGCAAGTTAACATAAGTTCTCGTGAGATCTCATTCCGTCGTGACTGGTCTTGACCGTGCAACCTTCGTTGCTGCAAGGATACTCTAACATATCCAGCATCGTGCTGAGCGTAACTGCCCTCTTCAGCAGCTTCATTTAGGCTGAGTAGTTCACAGCCTTTACGTTTCTCACAGTTGTAGACACAACATTTCTCGACTTGCTTGCCGTGTGCTGTCCACCATTCAGATAAACAGCGTTGACAGAAGTGATTGCCACATTCCTCGCAGCGATAAATCGGCAAGGTAACTACCATCAGGCAGATGGGACATGTTACAGCCTGCTTCACCTTCTCGGGGCCAATCAAACTTGCAGGGTCTACTCGTCGACCTTCTTACATTTATATAATAGCGATTCCCTCTTGTTTCGATGGAGCTCGACCTGCAAGTCGAAGCAGAACGATTTCGAGTATCAGTCGGAAAAGGGTACGGAGACTTCGTATGGCTTGCGAGCTATGCTGCAAAGCTTTATGGATCAAGAACCTACCCCAAGGGAAACTATCTTCCACTGGGCCTTCGAGTAGAAAGTGACGGAGCATCCAAGATTCCACACCCTCGCAAGAAGATTGCACAGTATCTCCAAGAGAATAGTTTAAAGCCGCAGTCGGTGATGATCGTCGTACCGATCCGTAAGGCCAATCAAACCCTTTCGGAAGCGGAAGAAAGTACATGATAAAACGATTCAGAGTGGCAGCGGCAGGCCCACGGAGAAGAGCGTAGTCTGATGGATCTTCACTTTCACTACTTCGCCGATAAGCTGAATCGAAAGAAGGAGTACTACTTCGCAGTGGAGCTGAGCTACTTGATGTACGACGATGTGAAGCACCTCTACGACTAAACATCCTACAAGTCGCTGCAGGAGGTACAACTCAAGGAGAGCCAGACAGGTCTGACATCTTCTGAATTCGAAGCGAAATTGTGCCTTCCACTTGGGAGTGTGAAGTATACCCTGCTGTACTACTCGAAGGAAGACAAGACCGAGTAGTTCAAGTGCACGAGACTCGATGACAATCAGCTGCGGCAGAACAGCAAGAATGTGTTCAGCGTGAGCATTGACCCAACCATTCCTTCGCAAGCCGAGCTGCTTGAAAAGATTCGATAGGACATGCGCATTCACGAAAACCTAACGAAGTCATTGCAGGAGAAAGAGCAGGAATCCCAGAAGAAGAGCAGCAGCACTACACTATGCTGCTACACCTTCGAACAACTATGGGCCATCATTGAGGTAGACTACGAGAAGGAATTAACACTGACGAAGTACGAACCGTCGACAATCGAGCGAGTGAAGATCGTGCTGGAAAAGCACCTGCCGAAGCTCTACGAGGTATTCTTCTACTACTTCATCGTGTACAACCAGCAGAAAGAGAAGAAGGAGGAACTGGTGGTGACCTACCAAGATGTTATGCACGCCCTCAAGTTCTATGAGGTTATGAGAGTACTATGTGTCGTAATGTTAGGATAGCGCATCTCTTTTCAACTTCTTCGATTTCTACAACAGCGACAATCGCATCAAGAACATTGCTGACACGATTGACCTGAACAATGGAGTCACGTTTCCACATTTCATCGTAATGTTGCTCAGGGCGACGCAGTTTGTGCAAACATCTAACCTCATGATGGAGGGGGAGAGTAATTACCCTGTTTAGCTTAGCCTTCGATCAAAGTGTGGCACAGATCATCAGCAAAATTGTGCGCGTTGACAGCAACGACGAATAGTTTAACTTTTTCCATCGAAATCTCAGGGAGCACAGCAAGCTTATTGCCTTCGTTCGAGAGCACTCCTTGGAACTCGCAAACATCTTTGTGGAGCAAATCCAAAATGGAACGCAACTGAGCGAAAGCAGTTACCATATGCTCCGTGAAGAGCTGAAGACACTATTAGGAGACTGTGGTTTCGAAGGCAACCACGACAACTTGCTCAACGAGTGTTTCATGGAATTCTTTGGGTATTTGATTGGTCTATTCAGAACCAAGGAAAAGTATCGAAAATTCGAAGGCATTTTCTTCTACGAGTTTGTACAGATGGTGGAGTGGCTAGCTCTGGTGCTTGTACAAACCAACCCACAGGAAGAGGACGACGACGATGACCCGGAGGAGAACATCCTCGCACTGATCGACAAGATGAAATTCCTGATTGGGCGGTTCGTACAGCACAAGTGATAGTGGGCGCTCGCCGTTCAGCTGCTATAATTTTATGCAGGAAGAAGAGCAAGTAAAGCTGGACATTCCAACTGTCAACACCAAGATTCAGCGGTTGTTCGACAACGACCCCCATAGTGACATTCGTGTAGTCTACAACGAGACTACCAGCTACAATCTCAACCGGTCGTATCTCAGAGTTGACTCCGATTTCTTCAAGGAGCGTATGGACCCCCAGCATGTTCGCGGTGGGCAGCTGGACATCCGTGCTAGCTTCAGGGTACTTCACCGGTTGATAGCAGACTGCCGATTTTGAGAAGGTGCTCAAATGCCTGTACGGCTTCAAGTTCATGATCCCCAAAAGCGAATCCCTCACCTTCTGGTCTATAGCTAAGCTTCTAAAGGTGGAGAAGCTAGCCACGCGCCTCAAGGAAGTCATCATAAACAACCTGCAGCAATACGACTTGTTCATGCTTCTGCAGCTTGCCAATGAATATAGCGACAACGACATATTCGATTCCTGTATGAAAGTGTTGGACGATTGCGGGTATGCACGACTAAAGACCGAGCAGGAACAATTAGCTGGCCTACCGGTGGACCTGTTTAAGTGTCTGGTCATCCACCACAACAAGTTTAGAAAGCAACATGGCAGCACTGCTCTTAGCAACATGGATATCAATTAGCTCATAAGAGGCTATTGTGGGGACAACGAAAAGCTTTATCAGGAGCTGAAGAGTTAGCTTCTCAGTCCACAGAACCTGACGTCGGCGGAATATGAACGTCTCTATCACTAGGATCTCGTGCAAATGAACAACAACAGCAATAACCTGCGAATTCGAACTTCAAACTCGTTTGGAAGCAGCGGAATGGAAGGAACAGCCATCTTGAGGAACACCTCGCTCAGCCAGACCACCAACGAGCTCGTTATGATGAGCTCCTAGAACTTTTTGAATAAGAAACGCATAACAGAGCTTGCGGAGGAAAACGATATGCTGAAGCGTTTTGTTGAAAGTTTCAACAGTCGGATGAGCGAAAGTATCGTAGCTAAGGGCCAGTTCGATAGTCAGATTGAGCAGTTAAAAAAAGCAGATGAGCTGAGGCAATCAGCCCTGATGACTGTCGAGCAAAGATTGGCCAAGCTCGAGGTAGAAATGCAGAGGAAAGATGAACTGCTAAAGAAGCAAGAGTAGACCATCGGACAGCTCAAGACTGAGATATAAACGATGCGAAGCTACCAGAATCAGTCCCTCAACTTTTCGACGAGCAAACCGAAGGAAGAGGAAGATATTATGGTAACCAGCAAAGTGTTACCTGGAGACTATTTCAAAGATATTTTCAAGCCTCAAGAGGCCAAGCAGGATTCTAACAAGGCTTCCATGAAGACTGCCACACCGAGTCACAGCAAATCAGAACCAAAGGATAAAGGCCGCTCCATCGGAAAAGAATCGCCGCATAAAAAATCGCCTTCAATCCACCATTCCCCGAGCTACTCCGAAGAGAAGCATCCTCCGAAGTCACCCATCCGAGAGGAGATTGAACAACCCCCAGAAGAGGAGATCGATGGTGGTGATCGATTGTAATTCTCTTGCTAGCCGACCACTATAACAAAGTAGATGTACAGTCATTTGATGGAAGTGCTGGAGATTGATTCCTTCAAGAAAACACAGTTGTAACTCTTGTTTCGAGCCACCAAATCACAGAACAACTTTCCAGCCTTCTTAAAAGCAGTCGCCCACACTGAAAATTTATTGTTCCTCATTCACATTTGGGAAAGTGACAAGATCATCGGCGCATATGTGAGCACGCCTATCGAAGGGGAGGGCATCATCAGTGATCCAAACGCCTACATTTTTAGCGTCACCGGCTGTAGAAAGTTCCCTTGCAAACACACGAAGTGCATTGAGGTGGGCAACGGAAACCTCATCAAATTCGGAAGAGATCTCGCTATCCGCACGAACTGCCTAGATGAGGAGAGCGATTGCGAGTGGCCAACCATGTTTGAAGGTGATGCTTCGCTGAAGAACCCAAGTCAATGGCTGGCCGGAGATCGGCACTTCCAAATCGAGAACTTAGAAGTGTACCAGTTAGTGGAGGAGGAAATTGAAATGGTAATGTGACGGATTCAAACAGGCAAGTGATAATACGTGTACGCCTACTAACGCAATCAGTTAATTTTGAGTCGACGGAAATGCTTAAGGCAGGGTTGCAGCCACGGGATGGCCGTAATCGGAATATCCTAGCTCGTGGATACGATGGTAATGACCTTGTTGCTGGGAAACGGTAAAGTAGAAGTGCTGTTGTCATAAGGGTCCTCATCTGTCGGCTTGGATAGCTGAGTTTGGAACCACTTCTCATCGTAGGTGCCTCCGCTTCTAAACAGTTGTTGTGGGTCCCAGAAAGGCTCGCCCTTGAAGAACTCATTCATATCAAGTTTTCCATCCCCAATATGGAAGACTAATGCCTCCCCTCTCTTTATCCCATATAGGAATTGCTTACGAATGGTATCCATGATCTTTTCGCGTGCCACCCCCTTAATGTGCATTTAAAGATGATAGCTTGGAACGTCAATGAGACGCCCCTTGTATTTGAAGAATGTGTAGGAGTTGCCGACCGGATCAACGAGATAGATAGCACGTCGGTCGTCCGATTACAGTATCGGGGCTAGAGCAGTAAGCTGAATATCCTGAGACTCCATTGGTTTTTCCACTTTTGGCTATTCCTTCTTCGGGGCTGGAGGTTGCACAACTTGCGTCTTCTTCTATGGTACCTTGGGCTGGGGTTTGGGCTTCTAGACGACCTTTGTCTCTTTGGTTGCTGTCTTCTGATGGGCAGTTGGTTTCGATGGCTCGTTCTTCTTCATTTGTGTTATGATACGAACTTATGAAACTTCTGAATTTATACTCGTCGACTCTGATAAACTACGATGATGAAACTGTTCAGACCATTCAACCATCTAATTAATTGATCGTACTAAAGTCAGAGCTATCGAATCAGTTTAGTTTCTGAATCTTGCCAATGATCTGCCTGCCAACGGATGGGTTGAGCCATATTGATTTAAACACACTGCGGTGTGCCTCCTCCTTACCGAGTCCGTAGGTCTCACCGAATTTCAATAATACGAGTCCATTCAGGTAATGGAGGAAGCTGGCCAATTCAGGTCGTTATTGGCACATCTCAAGGGTTCTTTAGATGTAGGTTCTCAGACTCTCAAAGAGATCTGGGTCTTCAGGTGATCGAAGCAACTTTTCGTAGATCAACATGATGTCAAAGTAGCAGGTCAGCAGCACTTCATGCTGATTACTAATGTAGGTTCGACTTGCCTGTATCAGAAGCTGATCGAGCTCAGCATAGCTCTTCATAAACAGCGCGACAGTCATTCTGATGAGGAGATTAGTAAGGAGGTCGCTCACCTGTGGGATAGTAGATTGAAGCAGCACCGAACGCTGGAAGTCATCAAGATCGCTTTCAGTATATTGTGACTTAACTGCAGCAAGGAACCTCAACACCGAAAGATAGTCTGCTTGACTCTTGCTTCGTGGTAGTTTACACAGTTCAGCGAGGGTATCATGGAGTTAGCGAGTGGGTACGAACTGCTCAATCATGATGTTGATGACATTCTATGTTAATGGATGCAATTACCAAAGAAGCCAGAGCTCCTATCTGCTAGCTCGTGCTAATTGATTTTAGTGAGACATTTATCTCGTCTTCGTGCTTAAACCTCTTGTACAGATCTGAGAGTTCAGGGTTCGATTGGATAAGACTGAACAGTTCAGATTCTTGACCGTAATGACTCTCCAGCCAAACATAGATCTCCACGAACAGACTGCGGCAGATCGGCTTCAGTCGATGGAATTAGGCGTTGAAGATGCTATTAATTCGAAGCAACTTTAGCCAGTACTTTAGGTTGCTGCGTGTTCGATCAGCCAGCCGCTGATACTTTTCGTAGATGAGCATCAGCCACCCAGAAGGCTCATTATACAACATCACCAGCTTGGTGAGGGTCTTAACTCGTTTTTCAGCACATTCTAGAGCTTCGTTGAGGAGTCGTCCCCTGGCTACTTCCTTCATCCTTCCCTGGACATACTTTCGACAACGAATGGTGAGAACTGTATTGAGATGCCGTCGAGCAATTTCGTTGGTGGGATCCTTTAGCATCTCCATAGTGATGCATCTTCTGAAAGCTTTTTAGCCGTTTTTGAGGGCCTCCTTGAGATGGAATTCCGGAGTCTCCACGCTTGAAAATAGATTTTCTATCCGTCCTTTGATATCCTTTTCGCAGACCAAAGAGTGATCAAGCAGCCGCATTTTGATAGCCCTCAGGTTTGACTGGTTGGCGTAAGTTAGCTTCAGCTTCGTCTACAATTTTTGGAGTTCGTCGAACAGATCCAAAATGTGTCCAACTTAGCCTTTGCTAACTTTGTTATTCAGGAAAAGTGCTGCAGTTGACTTGCTGTAGAGATACTAAATATGCTTCACCCTCAATTCCTTTGGCAGTGACTCAAATTCGCTGGAAAGCCACAGTGTCTTCTCCTTGGCCTCTTCTATAAGCCGGTCTACTAAGAACGAGAGGTCTTTGCTGGAATCTGTTTACTTAGAACTATATTCCCCAGTCAATTTTTCGAGCAGAACTGAGCTTGACTATTTCCACAATTGGCCCAGTGGAATATCCTGAAGCACTCGCTCTGTAAACTGGTTTTGAATAGACTTGCCAGTTCTCAGCATGTAAGAATACGCTCTGAGGCCCGAGTCCAACCGAAGTGTCCTATCGAACTTCGACTCATCATCCTTGGAAGCCAGCAAGAGTTGGAAAAAATCGATAAGGTTGTACTCAATCGTTGGGTTGGTCACCCTCAAGTACTCCAGGTAGGCCTTGACCTTATTCATCGAAGCTTAAATGATGGGGGCATACGCTTACTTCCCACCGGCCTGACATCTCAAGAATATCGAAAACAAAGTGATGGTGAGTCCCACATAGGACTTCAGGGTCAGCGGGTTTAGCTCAACACTTTTAAGGTAGAGCTTCGCAGCAGCCATGAGATTGCGGTTCTTGAGGTAGAGATAGGCGAGGTAATCCACAGAGATAGCATTCTACATATTAGCATATGCTTACGTTCTTATCCATCTCGATGCACTTCAGGAAAGCTCCAGTTTTAATGGCTGGGTCTGCCTCCATAATACCGTAGAGGATGTAGATGATCGTGCTGTCAGAAAAGATCTCCAGCACGGTAAGGACATATTGCTTCGTCAGGCGAAGTTCTGTGTGTCCATGGAAAAGCTCAACCAAGTACAGGAATACCAGTAAGTCCTAGACTGCTTGCTTCACCTGCTTACGGTCCTCCTCTCGGAGGCTGAAGTAGTGATTGCTAAATTCACTTCCCCCAACACTGCGGTAATCAAGCCCAAACCGGCTGAGGAATTGGGCGATAGATGCCATGCACGGTTCCGGATCTTGGTAGTCATGAAGATAGCAAAGTAATTTGTACTGGTAGAACGACTTTAAATAGGGAACTGTTGGAGTGGCACAGTCAGGTACCTTCAGGTTCCGAATGAAGTTGCTCGTAGTCTCATACGATTGAAACCTCATCGTTAGACTGAGACGCTCAATTCCAATCTCAAATTTCAAAGCCAGTAGCTCCGCTGACAGACTCGAGTAGCGGCTGCTGAACTGTGTCAACTTTTCATTGAGAGCGAGAGATCGTTGGAGCATGTCCTACGCCTCCTTCGAACTCCCACAGTAGTAGCAAACAGCCGCGAGTTCCTTGAACAGAAGGACGATCTGTAGAAACATAGGTTCATTCTGGGCGTTAACAGTCCATTTCAGGGTCTGCCTTAGGAATCCTGCCTTGTCGGCAAGCTGTTTTGCGTCTGTGAGGCACTTGAGAGCAGTTGCTAGTCTGCCAAGTACTTTGAGTCTGAGTGAGTGAATAATTACATTTCAGCCATCTGAACCCACATTCGAACTTCTACCAATGCGACCGACTTGGAGATATCCTCCTTGTAGTAGTAGTTGCTGATCAGTGGGATGTGCTGGAATAGTAGTCCTTCCGGGACAGTCAGATATTGATCGAGAATGCGGTACTTGTTCTGTCGAATCAGGTATGGGGACGAGTAATCTTCTCGTTCGTGCAGCTTTTCGAAAGACAGATCGTAGTTGCGCGTGCGTCCAGCAGTGAATGATTCGATTGCCTTGGTGAGGTATGCCTCTGCGCTTTCGAACTGCTTGTTGTTCTGAATGATGGCAACAGTATACTAAATGGTGCATAGCCAGCGTATAGTTTATCCAGAAGATGTTCTTGAAGCCAAGGTAGATTTTGCCGGCGAACTAAGCAGCCTCACCATGACGGTTCAGCCCAATAAGACATGCGTACATGTAGCGGTTGAGGTGATAGTCGCGCTGATACAATAGAAACCCTCTTCTGAAGACGTCGAGGGCTTCTTGGAGATTACCAGCAACGTAACGTTCGACACCCTGGCAAAGCAGTGTGTGGTAGTTCTTTGGATCCAAATTCAGAATTTCCTGAAGTTGTTACTGTAGGTTCGTTGCTTTTCCTCTGTGTATCTCCATAATTAGAATCTTCTTGCGAATTGCAGCCAAGTCCTCCTGGGATATTCCTGGTCTTGTGGATAGTTCCATCATCTCTTCGACGAGCTTCTCGAACACTGGTTGATCCTACTCCTTGCGATAGACAGCCTGGGAAAACTGGAGCCATACCCGCTCCGATCGATACCTATAATCTTCTGCGTCGAGCGTCATGATCTTGTCCAGAATAACTTCGATGTCGATTTCCTCGTCGAACACCTTGTAGGACTTACTGATGCGAATTAGGTAGTCATAGTAGTACTTGAGCAGGTAGATGTTTGTTGGCTCTTTTTCAATCCGAACCTTGAGTACATTCTTCATATCAGTGAGTTCCTTGTAGTCCTTAAACACCTTCATCGCAAGTCGAGCTATGACTTCTTCGACGAATCCACCGTACTTCTTCGCTTTTTCCCGAAACAAGCCGAGTTTCCGGTAGGCTACCTCTGAGTCTATCATGCGAGATAGAGTCAGTGCTTCGGTCAGAACAAATTCGTGAATGTATCGCTGTAGCTACTCATTTCGCAGTTCCTTCTGCAGCTTGTCCTTTTCTTTGGTGAGGAGTTGGTAGAGTGGTTTCATGGGTTCAGCGAGGCTAAAAAATTAACAGAAAAAGGCGAGATAGTCGTGTGAGAGGATCATACTTGCCAGAAATATTTCTGGGTGTATGTACTTGGAGCGGTTGTAGTAGTTGCCCTATGGTTCCTGCTCAGAGAAGGTGGAACTCAACAGAAAATAAATTTCGGTCATGAGTGTATCGACCATCTCGACATGGGTAACTGCGTAGTCATCAGTGAGCAGCAGCAACAGTATCGCCACACTTTGAGGAAAGCACTCCTTCAAGTACATAATTGTGTCGCAGATTTATTCTGGCTTGATCTTGAACTCAGCAGAAACGAATTTGAGGTGCTTTATTGCCTTGATCAAGAGGTAGTCCAAAGCCTACTTGCCTTAAGGGCAGATCACAGTTCGTTCAGCACCCAAAGATCCTATTTTCTGCGTTAGTCAGCTGCGTACTGCAATGTCAAAACAGTTGAAATGCTTCATAATGGACAGCTTAAAGTAGGCTTCTCCGAGTGCAACAAGCTCAGGAGTCACTTCGGTCTCCTCCTGCTTCATTTAGTTCATCATTTGGTCGATTGTCTCCAGCTACTCGCTGGCTTCGTAGTGCCGCACCAGCTTTATGTAGTGCTCACGGAACTTTCCACGATCGGTTCTGCATTACTAACCAGTTACTTTTTGTAGATCTCACAAAGCTTCTTCAGGTAGTTCGCAGTCTCCGCATGCTTCGTTCGGCTGTACAATCCGTACAGTGCTTTCAGGCAGTCGATATTCTTTGGGTCGAGTTCTTCAGCCTCTTTATACTATCTCTCGGCTCTTGTGTCGTTCTTTAGACGTTCATGGCAGAATCCCGCAAACAGATGTACAGAAACATTTTTGTTGGTTATCATGATGAACACGTAATCGCAATCGTCAAGTGCTTGCTGATACTCCTTCTGCTGGATCTTCTTTCTGATGTCGGCGATGCGCTGACGAAGCTTTTCGTCCATGCGAGTTGAACAGGATATTATAGGCTCGATAACAAATGCAAGTAATTTGTATAAAAAAGGCCAACGCCCGGACTCGAACCGGGATCAACGGATACACAGTCCGGTGCCTTCGCCAATTAGGCTACGTTGACTTACAATATACCATGCATTAACAAGGAAGTACCCGGTGGTATCGAATACTGAGTGAACCTTCAGAGGAAAGCTTGGACCTTATTAACCTCACTCCATGCTTTGAGGAATAGGGTCAGTTGTTTTTGTTCTATTATACCGTCTGCATAATGGAGGTTAAGGAGATGTACAACATTGCCCACCGGATTGGCACGCATGGTATCGAAGGTTACGACGTTGCGAACAAGTATGAAGACTTGGCACAACCCAAACGCGGGGTGACGAGAAGCCTCACTACTCTGAACATACGCAACAAGGGTCTAACCGACAGAGCAAGCTACCTCCGCGAAATGTAACGCGCATCAAGACATGTTCCTGGCCCTGGAGCCTACAAGCTTCCAGAGGAGTTCGATGTTAGCACAAAGATCAAGACCTCAAAGTCAGTAAGCACCCGCAAGAAGACTTACGTTGACGAAATAATTCAGCGAGCAAGAAAGGAAAGAATTCCAGCACCAGGCCAGTATAGTCACGAAGTGATTGAAAGACAGTTCAATAAGAAGCGTGAAATCACGGGCGATAAGATTACATACCTTGACGAAGTGCAGTACGAAGCCGATCAGATACCTGGCCCAGGTGCCTACAATCCTCACGTAAAATGTTGATTAAGCAAGCAAGCCCAGTCGTACACTCACGTCGTCAAACGTGATCCTTCCTACTGGATTCATAAAGCACTTGAAAAGGATAAAAAGGTGCCCCCGAAACAACCCGATGTTGGAACATACAACCCAAACACACTGTCCTATCGGTTGTTTGGCGATACCAGTACCCGCGACAACAAACCGAAGCCAGACTTCAACAAAGACACGAGGTTCGTCGCTGACCGTCCAAAGAAAAGCAAACAATCACCTCCTCCGGGTCCAGGTTCCTATCCAGTTCAGGGACGTTGGCGTGGAAAGTCAGATAGCAAAAAGAACCTGAATATCTTGGACAGGATAAGCCAGCCGCCTACTCGTAGCATCTACTATTGATGGTTTTCACAATCTTATAATAGTTTGTTTATGAGATGGCTCTACTTTCTGATGCTCGTGGCTATCGTCCTCGGCATCAGCTATGACATAGATCGTTCCAAGCTCATCGATAAGTTTGCCTGCATAACTCACTGCAGTAGGGAACAGATCGTGGCTTGGAACTGCAAAATCTGTGGTACCACTCCAAGACTAACAGATGTGAGCTACCTGTACAACAATCGCACCAATGTAATGGGCTACGCAGGGTACAACGCTGCAGACAGGGAAATTGTTGTGAGCTGGCGTGGCACCAAGGATGCCAAGAACTGGTTGGAGGATTTCTCGTTTGCCTTTACGGACTATCCTCGGTGCAAAGGGTGCCAAGTCCACTAAGGCTTCTACTTCGACTATTTATCTGCGCACAACGCGTTGGTGCAATCGATCACTGTCCTCATCCAAAAGTACGGTGATGTTAAGATTCTCATAACAGGTAGCAGTATGGGCTCAGCGTTAGCCAGTATTGCAGCTTTGGAGCTACAGTTGATATTCCGCAGGCCCATCGAACTGCATTCGTTTGGTTGCCCGCGAGTGGGTAATGTCGATTATTCCCACTACCTCAGCCAAAACATTCCGAATAGGATTCGTGTGGTTCACAACCGAGATATTATTCCGCACGTGCCTTTCGAATCGTTGGGCTACCACCACTACGCCTACGAGGTTCTCTTTGATGAAGCCATGAAAAATTACCAGGTGTGTGATGCCACCGGCGAAGACCCGAAGTGTTCCAATCGTTTCGACCCGAATTACTCCATCGACGATCACATCACGTACTGGATCAGACCTCATGATGATATTTGTTGATAAACAGTACTGTGAATACGACAGCAGTGCTTACAATTGCTTGAGAAGTTTGAGCACCCAGACAGTTTACAATTATCGATCCCTGTACCATATGTTTGCATCATATGTTTGTATTAGTTTCAAGATGGCTGATTGGGATTGTCTTGCAGTAAAGTTATTTTGTGTGTCTTCTGTCGAGATTGCCGTGGAAACGCGGTTGAACCAGTTTTGACCGTGTTGTTTAGCTGGTATTTATGCGGAACCTACAACGGAAGCCTATAATCCATTCATTTTACCTGAAATATGTAAGAAGGTGGCAGGATTCCGAAGACAAGACAGAGTCACGGAAGCGAACCACACACAAAACCGGGAGAGGAAAGGTACCGCACGCCAAAAACATCGCAAGAGCGATAAACATCGAAAGAGGGGAGGCAGACAGATAAGCACAGTGGCACTACCAGCGTAGTATGCAGTTGTTTGTCAGGCCGTTCCGACCAAGCCTGCAACTCAGAGGAGCACAAGCGCCTTGCAACAAAATCTTAGTTTAGCAGTGCAGTTCTCGAACCTGGACATTAGCAAAAGTGGACTGATAACGATGATAGACTGCTAAAGCGTATGATAATAGACGAAAAGCAATTCGACTGGAAGATACTCGCCCGCTAACTTAATCGTTCAGAGCAAGATGTGTTAGGACGATGGCAGGATCATGTCTACCCTCAGTTGCGTACCAATAGCAAGGTGGGTGGTGCTTTGAAATGGTCAGCGGCTGAGGATTGCATTCTTTTGGGCTTTGAACAGAAACACGGCTTTGAATTCGACAAGGCACTGTTGTTCCTACCCATTCGTACACCCTACTCAATGGAAGGCCGGTGGCGTCGGATCAACCGTGGAGACTATCCGTCGAGTGGGCTCACCTACACCGCAGACGACGAGACACCGAAAGAAGAAGTGGAGCAGAACAAGCACCTCCGACGCAAGCAGCTGCTCCGTCAGCTTGCTTTGGCGAAGCAAGCCAACTCCAGTAACCACCCTTGATGTTATTGGCTTGGTAATTTTGGCAGGGTAGCACTTCCACCACCATTTAGTGGTTTGTTGAGCGTATTGATAATTAGCGGGGCTGCTGCAATTACATCTTTGGCCCACAACACATGAAATTATCTTTGGTTGCGCACACTGCAGAAGAAGACGTATAAAAATATCAATGATGAGAGCACGGCTACTTTTTGTTTTTCTTTGTGATGCCTTTGATGGACAGTACCACTCGGTGTTGCGTCCCTTACACTGTCCTGCTGACGACGATAGCGTTTGGGTCGAAATTCTACTTGTGTTTGCTCGGTTTTTGGCTGCGTAGCATGAGGGGTTTCGATAGGCTGCTACTGGAACCCTTCTGGCTATTGAGGTGAGAACGATGGAGGAGCTCTCGGGGGGCTTTACTGGACTGTCTGCTCTTCGAGTTTTAAACCTTAACCGAAAAATAGCCTGAGCGTAGACGGAACTGTTGCAACTCAGCAGCTTCGTGTCGATCAAAGAGGTCTGTATAAAACAGGCATGTACGTAGGTTGGCGGCTTCGTTAAGGAAAGCAGCCCCAAAGTACTCCCTCGGATTGAACATGCGGGTTTGGGTGAGGAATTGCTGCTTGCGGCATATGTCTTTGATCTCGCGAGTGCCCACCTTAACGTGCTTGATGCTACATTTAGCACGACTGCTTACCTGTTGAGAGTATCGGCATGCATGAAATTCTTAACCTCCGAGAGGGATGAGCATAGAGACTGTGATGAGTTTGAGCGCTTGTGTTGAGTTCGTGCAGTGTTCTGCTGCTGGCAGAAGGACCTGTCAGTGTGCAACTGTATTGTTCGGCTTGGTTTCTTCAGTAGCAGGTGTGTTCTCATGCCGTTGAACATTACATAATACAGGCGACATAGCAAGGACTAATTGGCACTGCAAATCTATGGATATTATGTAGCACTCACCATAGCTGCCAGACTATAATCGTTGATGAAGGAACTCGGTGAGTACCTCACCAAGCATAATGGTGAGGAATTTTGGAAGGAGGTTCTCAGCTCTTCGGTGGCGAGTGTCACAGCACGGAACTAAACGCTCAAGATAGAGGCTGGGAAACTTCGGAGCGAAAAGAATAGGCTTATCCTTGACAACATTTCCGACATCATGGACGGAGAACTCAAGCGAACCGAAATTCGGAACGAACTGCGCGAGATCAAGCGATCAAGCCTGCAGGATATCCACCAGTAGCTCAAAGAAATAGAGCAGCTACCCAAGCAGCAGCCGAGGATGTTCCTTCTGGAGCGTGAACTGGAATTAACAGACTTGTTTGAGCTTCCAGACCTCCTAAACTCTCTGAGACTCAGCAATCCGAAGCTTCACGAGGAAGTCGTGGGGAGAGCCGGACAGTTGCTTGAGAAATATCCTAAATTGAAGGCTGCTTTGTTAAGCTTCATCGAATCAGACAAACCCGAAGCTGGAGCTAACTGGGTCAACAAGTACCCGTAGTTCAAGAAGCTTATCGAATGCAAGGAGTTGAATGAAAGTGATTTGCCGTTGCTGTAGACCGAGTACGAGCCACTTGTAAGCGAGAAATTAAAACGCCGTGCGTTAGGTCGCTACCTGGTGGGACTGTGGCTCAGCAATACAGAACGGGAAGTGTTTTGGGCAAGGGATGCAGCCCTGTTGAAGGAGCAGTTCGAACGACAAAAGCACTTTTGACAGTGTATATTGGCATGCTAGCTAACGTAATAACACCACTGGTGGACACCCAAATCCGAAACGTCATTGCTGATTTGGTGCCCAAGTACGACCGTAATGGCAACAAGAAACTAAACCTTCAGGAACTTATTGGCTTTCTCAATGAGGCAATGGACCTGTTTGGATGGGAAATCAAAGTGACCAAAGAGGATACTCAGCAAACCCTCACCAGCTTCGATAAGAACTGGGACGGTGAACTGAGCTATGAGGAGATCTACACTACATTACGACACATCATCAGCAAACAGCTAACAGGTCAGCAATACTTCAAGCCCCAACCAATTCCTGCGCAGCTGAGGACGGCTAATTAGCCTGGAATTGCAAAGCCGACGAATACGAACCACTCTGGAGAGAAATAGGCTGCAGGGGGTAACCCATGGGCATCTACTGATCACAAAAACTCCTAACAAAAGGATGAGATTGAGATCCCCGAACCAACCATACTTGATGATGAGCCAACGAGCAACAGCAAGAATTCAGCTGTACCATCCATCCTCAAAGTTAGTCAGCCAAAACTCTAAGTTACACATTCATCATCAGTGAGTAAATAATAAGCAGGAATTCGATTGACCCAATCGAAATATGTATGGAATGCAAACGATGAGGAACCGACTTCGAATGATCCTCGAAACTCAACACAGCTGACTGGATCGCAAGCTACTCTGACCTTCACGCAAAGTCCCAGTACTCAGCACAGGATTACGAACTCAACTCTGATTGAATCAGTCATTCCAGGACCCAATCAGGATGTAGACATACTTAGCAGCCAGTTCCAAGCCATCCAGCTGAATCCACAACCAATTAAGCATCCTGAGCCAGCTCATACAACCCACCTTGAACCGCCTAAGGAAAAACTTCAAGTCACTTCTCCATGGGTCAGGACAGTCGAGACTAATGGATGGTAGGGAGTTCAAATCAATACGGTTCAGGACCTCAAGCTCAAACGATTAGTTGATGATCTCTACAATCGTTACGACAAAGATCTCTCGGGAACACTGGAGATCGACGAATTAGTACCCGCTTTTCTGAGCATCAGCCAAGAAATGCAGTTAAGAGGAGCCTCAAGCAACCAAACCTAAGCAGTTCGGTTGTTAAAACTGTTTGACAGAAGTGGCGATGGTCGTTTCCAGCGGCATGAGATGTACAACTGCCTAAGAAGCCTGCTTCAGCATTGACGATCTATGACCAAAGTAGAGATTATCACTTGAAGATGTCAAAGAACCCCTTCTTCTTCTTTTTTCGTTTCTCAAAGTTGTCGTGCACGTCCTCCCGTTCCTGGGTCGAGTAATCAAGTATCTTGAGAATTACACGTGTGGCTTCCTCTAGATCTGTGACGTTATTGGTGAACAACGCTTCCAGAAGTTTGCTAAACAGAGCCTTAAGGGTTCGAACGGTTTGGCTGTTTGTATTGCTCTCCAACTCGCGGTTCTTTCGTTGCAGCTCTCGAATCTCCTGTTTAAGTTCTGTCTGCATCATCATGAAGGTTTATTAGTTGCGCTCAGCATCGTTTCCTTGGGCTCTCAAGAGATTGTTCTATGCTCGCAATTCCTCAAGTTAATGGGTCAACTCGGCGATCCTTTCCGTTTGAGGTTCTTCTACTACGGGATCAGTCTTCTGCCTTTCGAAGATGAATTCCTTGTAAAGACTTGGCGTCGGACTTGGAAGGTTTCTGTTAGTCCTAGGAGCCTCAACTACTGATATCTCAAGGGCGTTTTGCTTCAAGCGCGTCATTTTCGCTAAGAGCTCATCAAAGATGTCGCTGACGTCGGGCCAATAGGGAAGGCACTCTCTCGACTATCTTTCTTCGTCTGGGTTGAGAAGCCCTGTAAGTATACACTTGACCCTCTTACTTTCGTTCTGCTTGAGCTCATCCAAAGTATTATTGAGATCTGCGAGTAGGTTGGATGTTTGGGCAATCTCCTCCTGCAAATGCTCGTTGTTCTGATGGTACTCGTTCAGCTCTTCTTCGAGCTTTCTAACGATTTGTTCCTGCTGCTTGCGAAGATTATCGGCTTGCTGCTTATAGACAGCCTCGAGTACATCGAGTTTGTTCTTGGTCTGGTCGTACTTGCTCTGCAAATCGTTGTATCGTTTTGTGAGATCAGAATCCTGATGATGCTCGGCTCTCTGTTCCTGAAGCTTATCGGTTAGATCTGCCACCTTACTTATTGTCTGATCAAACTCTTCTCTAATAACCGTGAGTTGCTTTTCTAGGCTCTGAATTTCTTTGTGCTGTGCTTACAATTCTTAGTGAGCATTGGTGAGTTCTCCTTGTATTGTTTTGAGATTTTGGCTGAGTTGTTAGTTTTGTTATCTAATATCCTTCGCCTCACTTTCCAACCTTTCCCTGTTCTTGAGTTCCGTTGTATTGCTGAGTTCGAGTTGCCTGTTGTTATCTGCAAGTTTATCGATGCGAAGTTGCAGAGCGAGAAGTTCCTGCTTCAGAAGCCCTATAGTTTACTCCTTGGTCTTCATGGCCATAAGCAACTGTTCGGCTTCTTCAGAGCTCATTCCCGGAGAGCGTTGTTCCTATTCGAATGTCTGCTGTTGGCTGTCTGTGCGACGAGCAGGAGTCTTAGGTGTTACGTACTTGGCCCAACTGTCGTGTTACGACTATTGCTTTGTTTGGAGCTCCTCGAAATCCTTCTCCAATTCGACGATCCGGCGTGAGTACTGTTTGATTTAGTCGTCCTTCTTCATGAGTGTTGCTTGCATTTGACTCATGTATGCTTGTGCCTATGCAAGCTCAATTACTGTCTAGTCGTGTTCTGCATTCCAGTTTGATAGGGCTTGCTGTGTCTCTGTAAGCATCTTCTCGGATTTGCGCCAAGCATCCTATAATTACTTTTTGCGTTCGTTCTCAGCCTGAAGCTGCAGCCGATGAGATTCCATATCCATATCCCTCCTATTCTAGAGCTCTTCTAACTGCACAGTCATGGCTTCGAGTTCATGCTGAAGTTTCTCCCTTTCCTCCTGGAGTTGCTCTAACTGCTGCTTTTCGTCGCTTTTACTTTTCAACAGCTTCACCGACATTTCGTTCTTATCGCGACGAAGCCTCTTCAGCTAGCTGTTCGTTTCCTCAAGCTGCATCTGCCTTCGGTTGACATCAAACTACAACTATTCAATTTTCTGCTTATGCCGCTCCAAGTCTTTTTCTGCTGTAGCTTTCTCCTCTCGAAGTTTTCTTCCCAGTTCCATGGACTCTTCGTCCCTCAGTAACAGTTGCCTTTGGAGGCTGGCAATCTCATCTTTCAACAAAGACTGCTCGCTATACAGCTGCTGATACCTCTTATCGGCTTCTCCCAACCTCCGACGGTGAGCTTCCTCAGTCAGCGACAGAAGACTACATTTCGACTCAAGATCGCTGGTGAGTTTGCCCACTGTAATCTTATAGTCGTTCTCGCGAAAAGCCATCTCAGATTTAACTGTCTCTAGGTTTGAAAGAGCCAACTCACACTTCTCCTTGGATACTGCTATATCGTTCTCCTTGCGTTGTATCTCCTGCTGGTACTGCTTGATGAGCCTGCCCATCTCAGACTCTGTTCTTTCAAGTTTGTCCCTAAGTGCATTGGTTTCGTCCTGTGACAGCTTCAGCTTATTCGATGTGATGCCGTTGAGCTCCTCAATTTCCTTAAGCTATAAGTAAATGTTACTCAGATCCTCCTTCAGCTTCTTGGTTTATAACGTGAGAGACCGGTTTGCTTATTCTCCTGCCGACAGGTCCTTGATTAGCTTATCATTCCGAGCAAGCAGCACATCATTTTGTTTTTTGTGGAAGGCCAATTGATCCTCAACTGATTTCTTCTCCATCTGGAGAGTATCGGTCTGCTTGCGCAGCTGGCGTTCCTGCTCCTTGAACAACTGTTCCTGCTTCTCCAGAGAATTTCTATTCTTTTCCTATTCCTCTCGACGAAGTCGCACGATGTCTTGGTTGAGGTTTGCCAACACAAACTTGTACTCGTTTCGTTATCCAGATGTCTTCGCCAGCTCCTCTTTGAGTTGAATGTTATCGGTGAGCATCTGCTCCATCTTCTTGTGGAAATCATTCAATAGGGGTTGGCTCGCACTATGCTGGACCTCAGTGTTTAGCAATGATTTTATTCGTTCGCTAATTTCATCCTGCTAGACGACGCGGAGCAAATCACACACTCTGTTGATAGATATCTTTTCGTAAGTGAGTTGCTCTCGCAGTTACGAAAGCTCACGATCTTTCGAGCGAAGCTGGTCGGCCCACTCAGCTCTTGAACTTTCGTAGTCTGCTATCATCTTGTTCAGACGGTTGTCCAAATGTTGGTAGCGTTCGTCACTTTCCACCATTGACCGTACAAAGTTGTTCTTCTCAGACTCGTATGTTATCACTTTACGATTCAAATCGACGTTCTCCTTTTATTGCGACTCCACCACGGATTCCAAACGTCGAGTGCTTGCCTTGAGTTTATCGTTGTTGGTTGTCAACTCCTTGATTCTGTCAGTAAAGGCTTCGAATTCTCTTCGCAACTGATCAATTTGGCTCAGGCTAGTATCCCTCTCGCTTAGGGTGCGTTGGAGGTCAGCTTGGCATTCAATACGTTCTCGATGCTCCTCACTCAGTTTCCTTTACGTTTCTCTGAGGAGCACTCGCTTTGCTTCCAACTCCACCGACAATTCCTTCATTTGGTCGTGCTGCTACTCTACAACTTTGGTGTAGTCTCTAACCTGCTTCTGACTCTCAAGAAGCTCGAACTTAAGTCGATCAAGCTAGCATTCGTAGTCGCGAGCCTTTTGCTGTCGATCTCGATCCAAGAGCTCAGTGATCTCCCTGATCATGTCTTCAAAGTCATGCAATTGAAAGATTTTGAGCATGCGCTCAATATGCCCCTTGAGTTCCTCGTTCTCACGGTTGAGCTCCAGTACAAACTCGATGTATTCATCGATGTTATCGCTCAGGTAGTATTCCTTCAGTTTACTGATGTAGCTCTGTTCGAGTGGATTGCGGAAGTACGATTCAATGACACTGCGCAGCGAGTTGTAGCGTTCGATCGATTGGACAAACTCCTTCTTTTCATTGAGATACTGATCCTTCAGCTCAAAGTATTGCTAGCGGTAGCGCTGCTATTCCTACCTAGCCAACACTTCCCGCACCTTCCGTGAGTTAAGCACTGACGGTTAGTTTTAACGCAGCACTCTCGTTGATTGTTTCCGTTAAGTACTGAAGGTCTTTTGGTACTGGCGACTAATCTACCGCTTAATATCATCGAGCTTTTGCGATAGGTTGGGCTGACCACTGCTGTTACCGATGTAGATGCGATTCTCAATCACTCGGTTTAGCTCCGAGCGGTGACTACTAGCACCTGTACCCTTGCGAGACCCGGACGAGCTGCGTTGCATGATTATAGATTATCTATAACTTACAAACTCATTCAAATCTTTAACGGAGCGCTTCACATCAATGAGCATCGGCAGTGGCAGCCATGCTTCTCTTCGTGGTCCAAAAGACCTATGCTAAAGCTTTCTTTTTCCGCTGAGGGCTCATTCGAACGGACAGCTTCCGCCAATACCATCTCGAGAAGCTGTTCGAGATTCTCGCCTGTAAGTCCGCTGACCTCAAGAAACTTGTAGTTTTTCTTCTGGGCAAGTGAGCGGCCGGCCGCAAGCTCTTGCTCGCGCTTTTGAAAGCTTACTCGATCGTCGATCTTGTTGGCCAACAAAAAGATTTTAGCAGTGGCACCCTCCAACAATCGAATCCAGAACTTCAGTTCAAGATAACTGGCGAAGTCGGCGAGGGAGTACACAAGCAGAACGATGTCGGTTTCATGGAGGTGTAGGCGGATGGTGTCTGCTAGCCTATGACTGCCAGCTGCCTGCTAATCACAACAGAATTACGAGTATCCCAAAGATGAATGCTAGCTTCCTGGGTGGTCAGCCGGTGGAACTCACATCCGATTGTTGGTTTTGTTTGATTGGATTGGTGCTTGCCCGATGGCGAGACCAATCCCGTCAGGGTGTTGATCAAAGTTGATTTCCCACTACTCCTTTCTCCGAGCATCACAACTGAAGATCGATGAGCTTATACCTTTAATGCGCCGCGCGGGTTTGGACTGTTTTTTGCTCACCTACTCCATGGACAATTGCGGTTGACTTATAATTAGCAAGTAGTTTGAGCATGAGCGATACTGAATCAGAGTTTGAATAGAAACCGAAAAAGGGCAAGTCAAAGAACGACAAGAACGAGAAGGGAAAAGGCAAAGCTAAGAAGGAACCAAAGAAGAAGAAGGAAGGCAAAAAGGAGGAAGATAAGCAAGCTGGCGGCAAAAAATCTCGTTCCAAACCAAAGAAGGCCGAGAAGGTGTTAGATGAAGGTTAGTCCACATAGCTGGTGTTGGATTATATGACAAAGCAAAACCGTCCTTACAGTCTTATCAACATCTTCGACAACCTGCATGCTGCCGTCAAAAAGCCATTGCTCGAAAAAATCTTAGACGATTTATGCGAAGAGAGCAAGCTCAAGGTAAAAGACTTCAACAAGAATAAGATTTACATGCTTGACCAGGGCCAGTTCAAAGTGTCTACTGCAGAAATGGAGGAGCTAACAAAAAAGATGGCCTAGCTGCGCGATTAGGAAAAGGAATTAGAGGAAGATGTTAAAGGGTTGCAAGCCGAACTCAAAGGCCTATCAATAAAACCGAGATTAAACGACCTTCGAAGTGAGGTAACTGCCACAGAAACTGAAATTGGACGTTTGCAGCGGAAGATGGATGTGTATGGTGGAGATTGGATCGGCATGCCGCAGAAATAGGTGGAGGCGGTTGAGAAGCTGTACGAGAAGATTGGTAAAGAAAGAAAGCGTCGAGAGCGCATTGTTCGTGAAGGGCTAAAATCCTGGGCTGACATTCTCGAAAAGAAGTTGGCTGACACTGCAGAAGAACTTGGCATAGACCTGTTGCCTAATTGACCCAATCTTTCGGTTACGTTTAATCACATGATGTTTTTGGCACACTCGAACATTCGCTTGAGAATGCAGCAAGGTCGAGGCAGACCGCCCTCGTTCAGCTCTTTAGGCAGTTTTACAGCAGCAATTCTGGTGCGGTATTGGCAGTCGGGTTGTCGGCAACTGTAGTTGGTTTGGATACAGGTGTAGGCAAAGCAGAACGCCATCTGAATGAGTTTTATTTGATGTGTCGACCTCCCCACGTTGTTCTTGATGTTGAGAGGGTCCAACAGTACTAATTTTGGAGCGACATCCTGCGTATCAGCCACTGATTACCATACGGTACATTGATTATGGCACGATGAAGCCCTCCGTAGTGGATGGTCCTTCCACGCAGATATACTTTTTTACGTAGTCAAACTCATAGCCAAAGAAGCGTAGGAATTTGATAAGCAGCTCGCTCACCAACAGCTTTTCATCTGGCTTTTTGAACATATACTCGCGCTGCAGGAAGGCTACGATCATGAGGATAAGGCCATAGCTACTGAGCCCTCCCTGGTAGGTATCGTAGAGGTTACTGGAGTAAATAAATGTCTTCAGTACGAAGGCCAAAGGTCTCAGCTCTGCATATTGATCTACATTAACAACACAGTTACCCATGTAGTGGCGAATGATTTTGACGCAGTTGAGCCCGTTATGGTTACCATCCTGTAGGGTAATATCAATCCGTTTGTTCTTGTAGTGCTAACTGCAACTCACTTTGATAACGGGTATGAAAGCAGTGCGGATAAACTTGGTCTCGCTAACAAAATCGAGTGTTTTGACGATGTTGTCGATCTTCTCCAAGAGGTCGACTGCAGGGCTATCGTCTCCAACAGCCGGGATGATCACCACGTCGATATCCGATTCCTTCAAGCAGAGCCGTGTGGCAAAGGAGCCATAGATAGTCACTGTCACACCCAAGTTGGCCTCAAGACTTTCCGAGATCAGACGGATCAGCTCATCAAAGTACTCCTTGTTGAGCTTGTTCTCATGTTCAATGTGCTGGGTAAAGATCGATATTTCCTCTTCCAGGTAGTACTTTAGAATGGGTGGCGGGACGATCCAGTTTAGGCTTCGTGTGAGCTATTCATTCTTTTGAGACTATTACTGCTGCCGTTTTCTCTCCTCTCGGCGTCTCTCCTCCTCGTATTTCCGTTACTTATCAGCAATGTGCTACTCAAATGCAGCTGCAGCCTCCCTCTCCAGGTTAATTTCATCAGTTCGGTCATTGAGCTTCAGAGCTACCTGGTAGTGCTTCTTGAGATGCGACTTTATCAGGTTATTGTTGCTCTTAATGATGTCCCTGCTAGTTTCCTGACTTGGATGCTTGCTACCGGCACGTCTGCGCTATTCATCACCCTGTCCATTGATCATCTTCTCGATGGTACGCCTCCACTCCTCATCAGGACACACGTCCAATACCGACTTGTTTGATTTCGTGCGTCCATTAGCATTGATCTTCTTCTCGAGCAGCATCTCTATAATTGACATGATAGCCGAATTGTCTCCCTTTTTCTTGTATTTCCTGACTGCGATATGCAGGGCACTTTCCTGCGTATCTTCCAGGCAGCAGTTCACATTAACATCACGGGCGAGCAATGCCCGAACCATTTCCTTATTGGTTTTCTCGACGGCATATATTAGCAGGGTTTTACGATTGCTTGCTTCCGAAGCAATCTGAAGCTAGTTGACTACATACCTGGTCAGAGTAGCGGTCCAAGATCATGTTCAGCAATGTCACGCCGATAGCTTAGTCCTTGCAATCGATGCAATAGAAGAGCGCGTTCTTGTTTTGGCTATCCTTGAGGGTGACATCAGCGCCGAGCTCAAGCATTTTGCCAACGATATCGCAAGCTCCGTTGCTGCAAGCTGACATCAGGATGCTCTTTTTGTAGTCTAGGTAGAACTCCGAGTACTTTCCATCTCAATGATGTTGATGTTTGCACCGCGTCTACAGTTAAGCACAGTGGTACTTGACCAGAACAGGCAGGAAACTGCAGAACTCGCTCCGCCGCTTATTGTAGCAGATGTGGAGCAGCCCATTCAGTTCTGCCTCGGTAGGTTGCTGCTTGCTGTTCTTAAAGCACTCTTCCAGCTTCTGAGGGGTGCCTTCCATTATGTGGTTGCGGCTATCGAAGCTGGACATCATTTGAACCAAAGGAATGTTTGTATAAATTAGAAGTGGTGCATGCATCGATGATAGTCACACCCTCAATGATTTATGGTCTAGGGTTTCTCAGCAACCGGAACACCGGAAGTTAATTAGTGTGCGCCTAATACAGAGTCGATTCTTTGCTTGGCGTGAAAATTTTGGCTTGCTAATTATCGAATCTCAATAATGAGATCGTTTGCGGCTTCGCTATTGACTTGGAGTAGATTGGTGAGAACTGCTTCTAGCTGCCGGAGTGAAAGTTGCTGAACATTCTCAAGGATCAAGTTGCTGATGGTGCTTTGGATACTTTTATGGGCATCAAATTCGGAGAACGATTTGTCGAAGTACTAGACTAGTTGACTCAGCAAGACAATATCCGATCCCTGGGGCTGTCGTTCGTTGACCTGGGCGACAAACTCATTCACAATGGTGTTCGATATCAGACCATTGTTAAGATTAGCTCTAAATCTCCAATAGGCGAGTTCCCAGCAGTGCAGCTGCGAGTGTTGATTAAGCAATTGCGTAAAGTCTTTCCCCCATCTTCCATAAATGCTGGCAGTCTTGTACAGACTCACCAGAGCAGTCAACGAGCTGCTGATGTTACTCTGGTTGTTCTTCAGTGCACGCAACAGCAGAAATCTTCTGCCAATTAGTTCGTTTGGGTTTTTGCGAGCAAGCAGCAGCACCTCCCTAGCCAATAAGTTCATCTGGTAATGTTCCGAATGTAAAATACAACGTGATGATGAACCGCAGGGACAGCTCCGTCAGGAAAATTGTTGAGGAGGCACTTGGTGAGTCAAGAAGAAGCGCCGCTCAGGTTACCAGCAGTAATGTGACCCACCGCCCATACATTTTTATCCCTTTTAGCCAGTAAAGGGACTCTGTGGGCAGATTGATTGGGAACAGTTCAACTACACATGTTCGCCCAAAGACTACAGATCTTCACAACAGGCTGCAACGCAATCGCTCGCGCATCGACTACTCCAGCTTCAAACTTAACATGTTTGAGCACAGGCCAAGCACTGCATATAAACCTCGGTTAGTGATAAATGCAGTTCCTAAGGCAACGGCTGACGAGCGGCACAACCATTCGTCTCGCCGCTCAAGGAGGCAACAATCAACATCAAACATAACAAACGAGCAAAAAATATCACCCCGAAGAGCTAAACAATAAAGCCAAACTGTTGAGCAAAACAACGACATAACAGGAAGAAGATTCTCAATGCCGTTGGAAATCAACAACTACATCACGCTCAGAGGGTTCGTTCGAACTGAAGATAGGCCACGACCATTCAGCGTGACGGGTTCTCACAAATCTGAGCAACCCACGACATAATCTCCCACCAAGTAAGCAGGCATTGTGATACCGCCGAAGATAAGTACAGTTGCCCATTACACAGTTGATGACGACCTGCCGAGAATTCTGCGGCTGGAGTCCACTTCAATCAGAGACATGCCCTAACAGATGCACGAGAAGTTTAAGGTGTTGGTAGGGCGAGTGGAACGTACTCGAAAGAACATCGAGGACCTTAACATTTGGGCCATTCCCAAGTCCATGTGGAAGTGACTCCAACGAATAAACTTTATATTTCAAATTCCTATGAGCAAGGGTAAATCCTCATCAGAGAAGCCTCTCGACGCCAAGTTCACCTGTTTGCTCAAGGAGGCTGAGAAGGCAGAGACAGAGGAGCAGATTGAACGAGTATTGGAACGAGTTGCAGATCTCAAGAAATCAGTCGCTGGCCGAAAGCACCATCACAATGATACGCGACCAAAAGATCTTAACACAAGTGATGGGAAGCTGTTCGCAGAGTGTTAACGAGTCATTGGTGAGCGATTGAAGAAGATGAGAAAGAATATCCGCACAATAAACGTGTCGAAGTAGGCGAACCTTACGGAACACCGGTCAAATTCCAAGGGAAGAGATGGCAGCAAGACTCTTCCCAACAAGAAGTGTCACAGCGAAGCTGTTGAAGTGGACCGCCCCCAGCTTCAATCTGAATATGAAATCGCTCATCAAAGAACATAGAAACTTGAGTCTGAGCTTGACCGTTCACTTGAGACTATTCAGAGACAGAAGGAAGAAATTCAACTGCTGAGAAGTCGGCTACAGTCTCATTAGACGCAACATTTGGAAAAGATTCTGAGCAGTCCAAAACCTGATCCAGACAAGACGTTAGACCATCGCATTCATCATCGCTCGGACCTATGGGAACGTGACACCAATCTCAATGACAGCAGCACCTTGTTGCGGGAGAAACAGAGAATCATCGATCGTTACTAATAGCGTCTGAGCCAAAAGAACGAGCTAATCAGTAACCTCAAACAATAGATTATTGGGCTGCAGACTGAGATAAATGGCCTCCGTCAGCAGAATAAACTCGAGATAGGTCGCCTCACAAAAGAGAAGGAAGACCTGAAGCGATTAGTTGACTCCCTCACTTAGAAATACGAGTACAGCATCCGGGAAAAAGACGACTTACGAAAACTGAATCAGTAATATCGCCAGAAAGGCTTGCTGGCCCAACAGTAAATTGAAAGGCTAGCCGCTGAAAAGGCATTGCTGAAAGATACTGTGAATCGAGACTATTCGCTGCTGAAAGAGTAACTAAACCGGAGATAGCACCGCAACGAAGGAGCCCGCCGAGTTTCATAACCAGCCGTTGTGCAGGAAAAGCTAGACAGGTACTTGCTATTGGATCGGGTACAACAGTCCTAAGGCGAGTTACAAAAGTTACGCAGAGATCTCCAAGAAGGTTAGATGCAGAACCGCGAACTCAAACTCGAACTTTCTCAATCCAAGGAAAAATTGGAGCAGTACTAGCAGAAATACTCCGAGAAAAAGCTGAAGTATGGAGACTTAAAACGTGAGCTGGAGCGAGTTAAAAGTTAGACGATGCTAAAAACCTTCCATGACCGATCCCTCTAGGATGAAATTCGGCGAAGCCCTGCACCTCTTGACTAGTCCTCGAAGAATATCGAAAAGAGAATACGAGCCCTCGAAGGAATCAAATCCATGATCAGAAGGTTTCCCCGTTGACTGTTACTCTTTCTGGATGTCGATATCGTGCTGCGGGCTGTTTGCAATATGGACAATAAATATAATATGAGCGAGTAGTCAGAGGCACCAGCTTAGTGGAACGTCATCATCGACCACAATTCACGTGACTATGAAAGACACAAGCAGATCGAACGACACAAGGAGCAGCTCCGAAAGATAGCTTACAAGTAATGATTCTGGTTATGCAGAAATGCTCTGGATGACAACCTGAATGAAAAGCGGATGTTAGCTCACGACGGAAAGTCCGAAGATCGCAGGATCTTCGAGAGCATGATTAGTAAGAATCGCACCCTTGACCAACTGGAGCAGTAGAAGAAGCTAGCCAACCAGCATAAGCTTAAGGAGATGGCCGAATAGAACAGAAGAAGGATGGAGGAAGCATCCAGCAAGAATAATATCCTCCAAAGAGAGGCAATGCAAACTCTCGTGTCCCTTTCTATTGGAAATCCGGAGGAGGGAGATGACCGACGCAAGCAGAATAAGAAACAAGAGCTGCTGTAATTTTACAGCCAGCATCTTCAAGAGAAGCGAGAACGATAACAGAAAGAGAAGGAGCGTGACAGGTAACTTCTGAAGGCGCAACGTGAAGTGCAAGACCGACAGTAACAGCAAAGGCTGGAAGAAAGGCGAAGAATATTAAGTCATGGGCAGAACCAAGATATCTACAGGTAGCTTAGGCGCTTATCGCAGGTATTACAACTCGCTCAACGAGTTAGGTATGCGGAAGGACTACGAACTGAACACAAAGCTAGTGGAGCAAGCAGCATAGTCAAACAGATAAAAGTAGGAGCAGCGTATGCAAAAAGACTTGTTTCTCAAGCAAAGAAAGTTGGAGGACGTTAAAAAGTCACTGCTGGAGCAGATTCAACGAAACCATGAGTCGAAGATGCAGGCCGAGCAGGAAAAGTTGAGCCGAATGGAGGTGCATAAACTTTCCGAGGGTGAGCTGAGCAACCGTGGGCAGACTTACAGCAAAGAGGACTATCTGGCCTTCCTGATGAAGCAATAGGAGCTGCACAAGCGTAGGAAATCCGAATAGAAGGGGATGAGTTCCAATGAGTACCAACTGAATCTACAAGATCTGCAGGTAGCCGTTTAACTAATTCAGACTGCAGTTCGTGGTGGCAGCGTTCACAATGCTTCGCCTTTGTATATTGGGTATGGTGGTGAGCAAGAACAGCGAAAAGATCAGATTTACTTCAAACCACTTCCACAGAGTAGCAGCCGCACCAATCGTTCAACAGTCATCCCAGAAGACTCCCTCGATGAATATCAACGACGGCTTAACAATAGTGTTGCTCAAAGACTCAAACCCGCAGTTTGATGATTTTTTGCGAAGTGTCGATTACTAACATACACGGGGTGACATCACTAGGTCAGCTGGAGTTCAAACTCCTCCTCCTGTTGGAGCCGAAGCTACACAAAGGTACAGTCGTCAGCCAGCACCTTCCCGCCGAGAAGGATAGTCATGCTTGCAGCTGGAATCCCGTGGTGTCCTTCAAGCCTCTTTTTGAGCTGTGCGACCGTTTCCATGGGTGTAACCACATCGCTGCAGCACACTCCATTGCTCCGGCGAAGGACGATGCGTTTGGGTTCCAATTCGATAGATTCGCTTAGCACGTTCTTATAGAGCTTGGTGGAGGAGGTCGACTGCACCTGCTGGGTTTCGATGCTTGAGGTATATACTGGGGAGAGTTTCTTATCGACTGAAGATTTTTGTCTCATACTTTGAGTGATGCGGCTGTTTCCTGCTGCCTGGTCATCCAAAAAACTCTCCGCTTGACTATTGTCTTCACTCCTTTCAATCAAGCTCTCAACGTGCTTAACCTGCATCAACCGATATTAGGCTGGTTCCGATATGATGATAGACTCCACCTGCTTGACTTCACATCCCTTGTCCTCAATAATTCGAGCATCGGCAAGCGGATTGTGGTGTCTTTGTATCTCCACTGAATCCGAAATTTAGCCTGATTGGTCAACTCCTTCAACATTCTCACCTAATGGGTTGCGAACCACTGCAGTTCCTTGTTGGTAGCTGCCACCTTCGGACTAAACATTACTCTTACGCCTCATATCGTAGTTGTCTGGAACCAGAGGGGAAAAGCCTGGGGAATCGTTGCTTCCTTTATTCGATTCCTGGCTTACGTCTCTCTCGAGGTTCAAAAGAGCAGCGACAGGAGACTGCAAATCTTGTTCGTTTTCTTGCATTATGAGGGAGTTGGTTGTTGGAATCATGACTGTTGGAATTTTTTTATCCTCAACAACGGCGACCTCCTCTTCAGTTGGTTGCTACTTCTCTTTTACAGGTTGCTATTCAGTTATAGCCTCAGGCTCATCATAGGTTAGAACCCGCTTAGGTGAAGCCTCCTCTTGTTTTTCACTGGTAGTGCGCTTAATAGTGGTTCCGTACTGGGCTAACTCGCATGCTAAGACACTCAAGTTCCCCTCTTTAACGATAAGAAACACCCCTGCCTCTGACGTAATATGATAGTCTGCTACTGTCTTTCCGTCAAGAAGCTCCCCTCCACAATACACCAGCAGCAGTTTTTATGGGTTGATATTCAGTCTTTCGCCCAACTGACTTCGGATAGATCCGATGGATTCGTCGGATTTCAAATGAAATTTTATTTCTTCCCTCTCCGTTGTGGATTGGTTGATGAATTTCATATCGATTTCTTCCGCAGTGTCTTGCTTGATCACATGCACAATTGATTTGTTTAGGATATGGTGCTGCAGCAATAGATCTGAATCTTGGGTAAGTGGGTTTCCTTTGAAGAAAAGCGACCAATTTGCCGTTGCCAAATTCAGCTTGCTAGTTAGCTCTGTTTTGAGGGCCGATATTGTTTGGGTTGGGAACGCTGTAACCTTTAGTGTTTTGCCATTGACCTCCCTCAAATATACAGTGATGGGTTCAGAGAGACTCTACAAGCTCCCCGTAATCAGAGACAGTCGCACAACCACAACCACAGTATTTTCGGGCAGATCCCTGGACACGAATGCTTCAAGTTCTTCACTTGGCAAAGGTCTCCCGTCCACAAACAGCTGAATACGTTTCCAGTCGATTTCGGAGGAATCACCCAACGCAGCCTCTCTCACTTTTTCTGCGAGATTTTCCTTGGTTGCTTCCACCGAAAACACCTTACCGTCGACGTTGTACACAGCAATTTTCATAATTGAATATTTAATTTGATTTATGGCTGAAAAGACCGAAACACCGCAGACTGCCACCGAGACGGCACCCACCGCTACCATCACTGAGGAGAAGAAGCCCGAGCACCACCACCACGAGCACGGTCCAGGTTGCTCCCACGATCACGATCACGACGATCACGAGCACAAGTCCGGCAGCAGCTCTGACGACGATGCTGAGGAAGGAGATGGGAAGGGAAAGACCAACCGAGGCCAAAAGAAATTCCACAAGGCTATGACCAAGCTCGGCATGAAGCCCGTCACTGGAATCAACAGAGTCACCGTTAAGAAGGGCAAATCAGTACACTATCGATTTAAATCAGTTCATGTTCAGCATTGACGATCCCGAGATTCTCAAGTCCCCCGGAGCAGACAACACCTACGTCATTTTCGGCAAGCCCAACATGGATGACATTAACACTCGCATCGGTCAGGAAGGATTTAAGAACCTCAGTGAGCCAGTTCAGGCACCCACCACCGTCACTGCTGAGCAACCCGCTACCGAAGCCACCCAGGCAACTGAGGAGTCCGGCGAAGAGCTATCGGAGACTGGTCTATCCGCTGAGAACATTAAGATGGTCATGGAGTACACCAAGTGCAGCAGAGCGACTGCCATCAAGACGCTGCGCGAGACCAACGACGATTCGGTTACAGCCATCATGAGGCTAACACAGTGATGCTACTGCGTTATAATCGAATCACCGGCGGAACTTTCAGAGTCCTTATGGAAAATCATTGGGCGAGAAAAGTTGCGGCTACTCACGGATGCTTAGATCGCAAGGCATGTGCATTGTCCTGCTGCAATCGACTTCTGTAGGAGATGTAGATCGAAAGACTCACGATTGATCGACTGCAGTTCTATCAGCATGAGGTAACAACTGTTTGGATGTAGGTTTAGCAGGTCCGGTAAGACCTGCGTAGCAAAGATCACATCATAGAGATGCAGAAGGAAGCCATACGTAAGTTGACAGCTGCACTTCGGAATCCCGAAAGATCGACTTTATCTACCGATCATCACCGAAGTAACTTACTGGAGCATCGATCGAGTTCCCAGCTGAAGTCTGTTGGGGAATTAACAAAATCGATTAAGAGCTTGAAGAAAGATGTGAGAAGGCAGTCCATCGAAATTCGCCAAACTGGCAAAGATTTGAAACGACGAAGCTAACAACTGCTCCCCAAACGAAGCACCGTGAGACAAATCGGCAAGATCAAACAGTCAAACCTTCGAAAAGCCTAATTAAATTTCTCCGAACATTCGACAGCCCTGCCTTTGAACTGCGTAACGAGTTATCGAGGAGTTGTCGGTCCCTGCTGTCTAACCGAAGAATGCTCAGAACGTATGCGACGGCAACAGTAACGCCAACTTTATTTTTAAAACCACTGAATCCTTTCTGATGCTTCTATTCATAAATTAAAGTGTTTAGATCCGTCAGATATGATAGATCACTGCGACGAGACAGCGAAGTAACACCTGCATACCAAACAACAAAAGCCTGGAGAATCACCCACCAAAGATTAGCCTATCCCCATTGTTTTCCTGACGAAGCTGTATGACGAAGGAGTGTACGATGTGCTGGCTGAGGTCGTCGAAAGGCTTCAAGAGGACTCTCGCATACGATACTATATGACCAACCAACAACAGGTCGATGCAATCGCCAAACGATTCTCCCAATTAGAGCTCAAACTATTTAAGCAAAACGATATCGAGCTGGAGATGAGCATTCGGTATGTAGTTAGCATCGGAGGTGATGGCACGGTTCTGTATGCCGCAAAGCTTTTCCAAAATCGCTCAACGCCAAAAATTATTGCTGTCGAAAAGGGAACACTTGGCTTCCTTTGCAAGTTTCGAATAGAGCAGATCGACCATGCGTTGGATACCTTGCTGGCAACTCGCACGGGAAAGACTGAAAATTTGAATGCCTAAAAGAAGATGCGATTGCGATGCTTCAAGAAATCTGCCAATCCCTTTGTGTATCATTCCCTCAATGAGGTGGCTATCACAAAGGCTCAGTGTGAGACTCCGATCCGTCTGCAAATCTTTCTTTAAGACTCATTGTTTACAGTGACTTCTGGGGATGGATTGCTCATTTCGACACCAACCGGGTCGACTGCCTATGCGTTGTCAGCAGGAGGACCCATAATCCATAATTCTATCCGAACTATCCTCATTCAACCCATCAGCCCGAACAGCCTCTCATTTAGATCAATCTGCGTCCCATCTCATGTGAAGATTCGCTTAAAAGTATAAACCAGACTAAATCAGCTTTGCCCGCACTCCAAGACAAACGGTTTCATGTCGTTTGACGGCCAAGTAAGTCAATAACTGCTCCCTGACGACGAAATGATCATTACTGAAAGCGAGTACGACGTTGAATGTACAAATGCTAGCTATCGCAGTACTGTCGTACGAAAGCTAACAGGATCTTGGCAGCTGGACCCACAAGCTCAAATCTCTCCTTAAATTTAACAAGGAGTTCAAGTTTGCTATAAGCATGCAAAGCCCATCGTAGCACACATGCGGTGGTTCTTCCTCGTGATGACTACCTTAACGACTCGGCATGCTTTTGTCGTGTATGATGCCATTGCGGCAATATTGTGTTTAATATGATCGAGGAAATTCGAGAGCCATTTACAATCACCATCTCCAAGCGTACGAAGTCAATAATGAAGGACCCGAATCAGATAGACAGCAAGCTTTCCAGCAGCGATGGTCTGTCATCAGACAATTTATCCGATAGTTGTTCGCTCCGCAGGGTCAACCATTGTTGTTGCTCAATAGCGCGGAAGAAGCTGCCCTAGCTCTTCACTATAAGCAGCTTAATCGTGAGCTTAGTCACGAGCTCAGCAAAGCACTCTACGAAACCTTTCATGAGTTAACACAACAATTAAGGTAACTCAGCAAGGAGCAACTCATCAGCAAGCTGGTTGAGTACTACGGTAAGCTCACACATGCGACAAAACTGCTTGCTGAGGTGCTGCAGCATTGGCAGGTCAGCTACCTTTCAAGCAAAGAGGAAAAGACTGTTCGAAAGCTAGCCATGAACATCCTTCACAACGAACTGAGCAATCAACCGGCGTTGGAGGAGACCCTCACCGAGGCAGTGCTTCGCTCTATTGAAGAGTGGAGAGAAGGACATCCGGAACTGTTCAATAGGCCGCTGGTGGAGCTATCGCTCGAAATCGGCATGTTCCGAAAAAGTATCGAAGCAGAGATGCTGGAGAGGACCAAGACTTACTACACTGCCAAACGATCCCATCTTCCAACCAACATAGAGTTTATCAGAACAGTCAAATGCGAACTGGAAAAGTAGCGGTTCCTCGTCAAACTCATTCAACCCCAGGAAGACACTGTTCGAATTGTTGAGAAATAGTTCATCAGTGAGCACCTCGAAGAAATGGTAAACTTTCTGGACTATCTCATCAGCCACGAGCAGAAGGATGATCTCAAATTGCTGTGGGAATACTTCGGGAGGGTAGGGAGGACGGCAATGCTCGAGCGCCGCCTGTAAGAACTTATCAACGATTCCTAAAATTTTGTGAAGGAATAAAGGATGGACAAGTTGCTAGCATATAAGCTGCGACTAGAAGAGCTTATTGAGTCTGCACTTGGAGACAAGCAGCTCCAGCAGCTCATCGCAAGCCGATTTGAGGCAGTGGTGAGCGAAAATTTCACAAGCTGCAACAATCAGATGGTTAGGTTACTAATACAGTCGTTTCAAGCAGATATGGAGGAAGAAGGAGGTGACAAGCTAAGTTGGGAAATTCTCAGATTGAACCCCAGCTTGGATCTATGCTTGGAACTCTATCGAACGCGACTTGTAAGAGAGGTTCTGATCAATCCAAGACTCAACCTGCAGAGGCATTGCGGGTTCATTTAAAGGGCGAAGGAGCATTGTGGGAGCGGATTGGTCGCTCCTCTCTAAAAAATGGTGTCGGATGTATGGAAGAACGGGCAAAGGGTTGTTTATACTCAAGGGAGCTTTACATGTATGATGCTTTTCCGCGCCAACTGGCCAAAGCTACCGAGCTATGGCGAACTGAATATTCCCGATGGGATGTTAGTGATACGCAACAAGTTTGAAGATGCTGAGTTGGAGAGGTATCCATTCAAGGAAATCGAATGGGTCAGTGACCTAGGTATCTGCAAGGTCGATATCGGAGGTGTTCTACATACCCTTACCTAGCTACATACTAGCATCGTATTGTACGTTTCCAGAGCTATACGACCCATGAAAGAGGAAGAACTAGCGACGGTTCTAAAGATAGACAGGGAGGCAGTTTACCAAGCAATTCGAGAACTGCTCCAAGCGGGTTTGCTCATCACTCAGGGAAACAGTCAAGCTTATGAATTGAGTTACGACTGCCTGCAGCCATACAATGCAACCGTTGGACTGCCTGAGTTGGTGACTGACCAGAAAGGTATCTCAGTGGACCGAGATATCACTGCGGATGCTTGCTTAATTCGTTTGCTCAAAAATCGATTAACGTTAGACCGTAGTCTTGTCTTCCGGGAACTGACTTCAATGATCAGGCATTTCCGTCCGACCATTTAGCAGGTAAACAACTGCATTCGTCGGCTCTGTGAAAAGGACTACCTCAAGATTGTGAGCAACACTCTCCATTACGTGGCATGATCTCCTTATGACTTCTCCGATTATTTAAACTTTATTGCCTCGATTATGATTGAGGCACCATCCCAATCGGGTCAACTTGGACGAGAGGGACAGGCTAAGGAAGCCTCAAGACTCATGGGAGAGAATAACCAAGACAAGTAACGATTTGCGCCAACTGCTTGCGAACCCGACACACCGTAACCCAAAGGTAGCAACGATATATTCTGCCGCTAGTTTCGTCACTTCTTTTCATTGCAGTTACCGGCATACATCCGAATTACAGTACAAGACATATACATGATTGACCTCGAGCATGCGAGGGCCGACGTGAGCGCCATTTTGTGCATATCGGTGTACTTTGGCGAGTTACCGGTAGAATTCGTCGATAAATTGCATGAAAACATTCAACTGGAAATAAGCCACTACTTCCATGTATATCTTCGGCAACGGAACTTTGACGAAGATTTACAAACATCGCTGAAGACAACCCGAAATGAATAGACCAAAATCATGACGTTCGTGCTTCGAGGCATCTTTCCAGCTTTCATTACTTGCGACATCTTTTGGGCACCTTTCGAAAGACTCAAACTCAGTATGGTGATTGATCTCACCTGCCTCGAGTTTAGGTTTCTTGGCAAGCCGACACGGGTAGGGTTTAACATCATGAATTGGTAGAATCACTTGCCGGAGAGGCAAACAGATCAAACCAGGGCTTTGAAAACTGAGATAAAACCTCAAAAGTCCAAGAACCCCTTGTTCCGTGCTCGCTCATCACAGGAAGATCTACATATAGTCGAGCAAATGTTCAACCTCCAGCATACTCATGACTTCGCTGAATATGCCATCATCGAGCAATCAAGATCCTTCGAGATCGATTGGAAGTCTCCGAAAGTCTTCGGGAAAATGAAAGGATTAACAGAGCAAATTGCTTCAATATTCACCAAATAGAAGCCACCCATCTCAACCGTTGAATAGCAAACTACCCTACATGTTGATGAGGGTTTACAAATCACGAGAGCCCATCTGACTCATCTATTGCAGGAAACTCACAAAAAAGATTCGGTATCAGTGTCTATGGAGTAGTGCTTTTTCCTTGACTCTTTGCGTTCAAACCAGGTTTACAATCCCCGCTGTTGGCACGTCATCAACTTCAAGATCGAGTTGATGAGGTATCCCCTCACTGCTCTGACAACGATTTTAGTTCCAGTGCTCTGCTTGAGTATGATCAACCTTGTCATCTACTTTCAGGAAGTCGACTTGTCGAAACGAATAAGTAACATTGCATTGGTCCTCCTAGCTTTCGCAACTTTCCTGCCAGCTATTAGAAGTCGGATTCAACAGTCACCAAGCTTCACCTTGTTGGAAATAATGCTCTATGCGACTATAGTGTCTACCTTTCTGTGCCATGTCAGAAGCTTTGTCGATAGAAAAAACTAAGTAAAGCCGCCTGAATAGCCGCCTGAATACAAAATCAAGAATGATGGATTTGCGATAGTCAGCGTTGTCTTGTTGCTGCTCATCGTAGTATCCTCAATTGTCATCTACATTGTACGGGTCTACTTCTTCATCAGCAGAAAGAGGTAGAAGAAGTACAAAAAATCGGACAACAAAGCGGATCTCAAAGACCGCCACTAATGGGGGAATCGGGAGTGTGATGCCTATCGTTAGACCAACGAACTTGCGAGATAACACATCCACTTTTCAACCAAGTTCTTCCAAAAGGAAAACATTTTCTTCCGGTTGTGGTTATGGCGATACTATTGTTCCCAGCTCCCGAGCTAAATCGATCCTACGTAATGATTAGGTTAATGAAGAAATGAGATCCAAACTATTCGTTGGAACGAGCCGAGAAGCCTTACATACTACCAGCAGCAACTTCTCGAGGCCGTCGGTGAGCTCTATCTAAAAGAGTTTATCGAATTGAAAAGGCTGGTTAACTGTATCATGTATCTCGACCAGCTTGATCTTCGGCAATCGACGCCCAATCGGTCGTTAAAGAGTCTATGCGATCTGAGAAGGGAAGGATTACTAAGCAAGATCAAAGGATCCGCTCACATATTCAAGGCCTATATGAGTGCAAAGCATCGGTTTGTCTGGCGAGTAATGCAACTGCAGGAAATTATCACATAGGATGTGGAAGTTTGGTTCAAAGGAACTGACAAGCTCAAGGACGGATTCGATGGCAGGTAACTTCGACGTATTGTCATGATGAAGAACGGAGTTCATGCCCAACCAAAATATTTTCAGTCACCGCCAGTGTATTCTCCCAGCATATCCATTCAAGAAATAATTGCAACCGAGCATCAACCGAATCTTTGACCATATATCTTTGCAAAAATTAAACACGACAGGCAAAGTCAATAGATTAGATCGAGGAAGTCTCGCTCGCTCTTGAGCCACTTCGCCACCATCAGGTTGTTGTAGCGGGGGATCTCAAACAACGGTAGAAGGCGATCCACGTTACTCTTCAACGGGAAGATTCGCTAGAAATGGCCATACCGATGCTCCTCCTCGCGGCACTCGAATAGCACTTGCCAGTCTTCAGGTGAAAGCAGCTCGATGCAGTTGCGGTAGTTGAGTTCTTCCAGTGAGTTTATGTTCTTCGAGAAGGTTTTCTTATCGCTGCGGTTGACAAACAACCACTCCTTCTCACGTTTTTTGAGTTCTGCGTACCTCTTCTTTTGGAAATACTCCACCCCGATGAGGTTGAGCACATCAACTAGCAGCATGTGCTTAATACGCCGGTCCATGGGCGAGCTAGAACTCAAACTTGGACAGACATTAACTTCCATCAGCCAAGGGCGAAGCGTGTCATCCACAAGAATATCGAAACCATACAGCTCGAAGCCACACGTTCGTCTCTCTTGAGACTTGGAATGGATGTCAAGCATCGTCGGCTCTGCAGCTATGCACGTTTTTACGATGATTTCTTTGATGCGTTAGAACAGCTGAATAAAGCAACAGCATTACCGTAACCGAATCGACTCCGATGCTCTGATAGTAGCTCTTGAGTGCTGTCAAAGACCATTTACTGCCTTGCCCATCTTCGTCGGCTTCCTTATTCTTGACGAACATTTTGCTGTGCTTATTGACACTAAAGTTTGTGAGATGGATGAATCGCTTTTTTACCTCCTTGAGCTTGGTTGTGTATTTGTGTGTCGCGAATCGCACCAGCCCCTCCTCAAAGATGTAGACTCGAAGTGGGTCGTAACTGGAAACCAGCACATAAATGCGCAGATCGTACTTTAAGTCGTTTATGAGGTGGGGGTTGCGAATGTATTAGCTGACAAGGTAATCTTTTCGGTTGCGAATCTTACTGTCCTTTGTAACCATTTTAATGCCACGACCGCATGCTGCATTACTTGGCTTCATGATCCACAGATGCTCTTTGGATTCGTTCTAGCGAATCATCTCAAACCGATCGAAGTCACTTGGAAACAAGTATGTGGTTGGCACGAAGTTGAACTCTTCAGGATGCTTCCTCCGCATACGCTGCAGAGCCTTGTACATGTAGTCTTTTCGACCAAGGGTCCAACAGCCTGGGAAATGGTTCATCTTCTGGAAGCGGTTGAGCTACCCAGTGTTCTTGAGGTTGGTACAGTTGATGTCGAACATTACATTCCAGGCTGATCCGTCGGTCCTGGTAAACCCATTGAACTACAGAGCGTTGACGATGCATTTGTACTCCTGCCCTGTGAGTTTATACCGAAGGTCCTTACCTTCGATAGGCACCATATCCGTCAAGTTGTTTTCTAGCCCAACGCATTTGGGATAGCTAAAGAACACTGTGGCGGGACGATTGGGAAATATACTCTTTTTGAGGTATGCCTTGCCAGTCGTCGGAACCTCATCATCTAAATCCTCACTTTCGTTGAGCTATTCCTGTTCGTCTTCCTTGCTCTCAGCGGTGTTCTTACCAATGCTAATGCGACTACCCCGGTCGCGCATACACTTGCTACGGATCTGCTGGATCTTATCAAGCAGTTGGCTGTTCGCAATGCTGGGCCGATCTCCTTTAAGCTCGCGATTGACCCGAACGGATTTATGCATACGGTCTGCTGCATCGCTGACTGAGGAAGGATGAAGACTAGCAATTTCCTGTCTGTTACTTACCGGTTCAAGCTCTTTTGGGAGGGGCACTTTGAGGGGCTTGCCTCCACCAGAAAGAATGTGCGTGCGTATCGCAGCACTTCGCCTTTCTTGCTCAAGGGGTGGTCTGAGCAGCGTCTTCGGTGGGTCAAGCTCCATCAATAAAATTATTATTAGAAATGTTCCAAAAGGCAATACCCCGTCGCTCACTAGCAACAGACAGGTATCATCATCACTTCCAACCTAAATAATTGGTTAAGTTAAGAAATGATTGGATTGTTGCCGGTCGTCAAACTTTCCACAGGATAGGTTATAGCTGCAGAGAACATGATCACTCTACGAGATGTTGGTGAGCTTCGAGACACGATGGTACCTAACCTCACGTTCGAAGGAGTGTTAGTTGACGTCACCACCAATGCAGAAGCTCTGCACCAATTGCGCAATCAACCGGAGTTGAAGAGTGTCTTCGTGAAGCAAGACACCCCTGAAACTCGCAAAGAGTTGAGCATTAAACCTTGGAGTACTACAGCAAAGGTGAGCAGCCACTGCACCATCAGCTTGAGCATCAACTATACCGACAATGATCAAATCAAGAAGCTCTTGAAGAAGATGTTGGACGAGACCAAGGAGTCAGTTCTTTTGGAGGTATAAGGGATAGCAGAACCGTACGGCTTTGGCTCACAGGTTAATCTGTCATCGAAGGTGAAAGACGGATGGATTTATGTGGGATTAGTAGTACCTCCAATGGCCAGCCCTCGTTACCTGGTGCATAGACACACACTCCAATTCCAAGGAACCGTGCAGCTCATCCTGATACTGGGTGGACTCTCACTGACCCCGACGACGATCCTCGAAGCAGTATCAAAGGAACTTCCAACAGTGTTGCTGACAATGATTAAGAACAATCTGCCGTATCGTGAGATCACCATGAATAGAACTGGCTTTCCACAAGAAAACTACTTTGAGACAAAGCCAGTTCCAAAGGAAAAGATAGTTACGAAAGAAGAACCCGCCAAACCAAAGGATAATAAGCAAACAGATAAATTAAAGCTGCCGCTGATAGCACTGGTGCTCTGTGTGATTATCTACGTCGGATTGAAAATGCTGTGAAATACATGATCACTTTACTGCTGCTTCAAGTGCTGCAAGCCGTTCCTCCAGCGATTGAAGCTGTAGCCGAGCCTCATGCTGCCACTTATCCGGCTGTTGATACAATATTCCTCTTGACTAGTTTGATGACTGCTGTGGCTGGTTTGCTCCTAACTTCGCTGTGAGTTCGATTTCAAAGTTTTTGAGGCCTGCAACAGTTCGGTTTAAACTCTCCTCCATCTTCTTGGAGTGCTCCTCGACGCTGATTATCATTTCTGTTAGGGTGTCGACTTCCTCACTCCGGATCTTCGGGACCATTGATTTTTCCATCATCGACCCGAGCACAGCGTCCATTTGGCTGTATGACTTCTCGATGCTTTCGATTCTATCTCTGAATTCGTCATCGAAGGTGGGTTGGTTCTATCGTTAGCGCCGCTTCTTCTTTCCAATACCAGGGGATGAACTCCGTTGTTGTCTTGCTCTCCTCGGCGAGCGCTCATCGTAGCCTATAACCTACTTATCAATGTTTCCCTTGAAATTGGGTTCCCCGTCAATCATACCTTTCGCAACGGCTCTTTATAAATCCGCAGAATCAACCTTAATAATTGTTGATGGAGGAATCGCTGGAAGACCTACTGAAGCAGCAGAAGGTGCTGCAAGCAAAGATTAATGCATTGGTGGGCAGTTCCTTCAACAAGTATGGCATGAGCGAGCTGGTACGTAACGATAATCCATACTCGCGACTGATGGCGTTGAAGAAGATGGGAGTTGTACAGAACTATGAGAACATTCGAAGCAAGACTGTTCTGGTCGTTGGAGTAGGTGGAGTTGGTAGCGTTGCCTGCGAGATGCTCACCCGCTGTGGTGTCGGCAAGCTGATCATATACGACTACGATAAGGTCGAGCTAGCTAACATGAATAGGCTCTTTTTCACACCTGTCCAGGTCGGGTTGTCAAAGGTGCAGGCAGCGAAAGAGACACTGTTACTTATCAACCCAGAAGTGCAGATCGAAGACTATAACACCAACATCACTACAAGTGAAGGCTTTGACCACGTCAACGATCGAATTCAGAACGGTTCGATTAGTAAATGCCGCATTGATTTGGTGCTGTCTTGCGTTGACAACTACGCTGCAAGGATGACTATCAACACTATCTGCAACAACCTTGACCAAGTCTGGTTCGAAAGTGGGGTTTCTGAGGATGCTCTCAGCAGCCACATTCAGTTCATGGTTCCTGGAGAAGTTGGATGCTTTATGTGTGCTTCGCCTTTGGCCGTTACGTAAGGAACCGAAAGTACTATTAAGCGAGAGGGAGTCTGCGCTGCCAGTCTACCCACTACGATGGGAATAACTGCTGGCTTCTTAGTCCAAAATACCTTGAAGTACTTGCTGGAATTCGGTGATGTGTCGTTCTGTCTCTGCTACAATGCCCGTTCGGACTTCTTCAGCGGCTATACGATCCAGTTGAACAAAGAATGCAAATAACCAAGTTGCCTTCGTGCCCAACAACGCAGACAGGGCAATACAGTTAAAGGTATAGTATAGACCTTGAAGGACCGCAAAGAAAAGCGTCGACGATAGGTTGATAAACCTGTCCATGAGAGCAATGAATGGGGAATAGAAGTGGTGGAAACCTCGACAACGGGTCTAACCACACCAGCCCCCTTAGCAACGACAGAAGTTACAAAGGGTTCTGAGTCCTTAGAAGAATTACAAGCGCAGTTTCTAAATATGTGACTTCTAGTCGATTGTGCGTATGCCCAGATTGTTATAGCATGCCTTATTTGTCTAACTTATATGGTTTGGCTTCCTTCCATTACTATTTAGTATAGAAGAGGTGATGGGAACAACATGTTCTGCTTGCGGAAACAATCCGCCAGAAAGTGGTAAGTGCCGTGAATATTCAGAAATACATCACTAAAGCAAGCTGTCCAGCAAGCAGTCCAGTAAACACCTCAGCCCTCAAGTGAGCGGCAACAGTGCGGTTAAACCCGATATTTCTCACGTTCCTGAGTGCCTTCCAGTCCCACAGACTGATACACCACTTGCCTCTCAGCCGAGCACTCAGCCATAGTCTGCAGTCACCATTGAATCAATAGATAGCCCTCGAAATCTTCAAGCTCCTACGACCGTCCCTAAAAACAGTCGTTTTTCGGTAATGTTCGATAAAGACAACCAAGTGAAGTACTTTGTGCTTGACGAGATGGTAGACATGAAGGATGTGAAGTTCGAGACACGATAAGAGGAGGAAGAGGCTGATACTACCAGCAGGGACCAAGCAAAATTGAAAGCAAGTATAGCCCACCGCGTAAAGCGGGAGAGCTTTGTGCGGATGAGCGTGGAGAACATCAGCCAGAAGTATAAGTTTTCGAAGAAGGTCGGCCAGGGTGCGTATGGTTCAGTTTTTATTGCGAAATCGAAGAAGATGGACGAACAGAAGGCGATTAAAATTATCTAGAAGAGTAAGATCAAACTCAACCAGTAGAACCTGCTGTCAGAACTCATGATTCTACGCACCCTAGACCACCCCAACATCGTCAAACTGTTCGAGGTGTACGACAACAAGAGTCATTACTACGTGGTTACGGAGGTGTGCCGTGGTGGTGACTTGTTACAATATGCTCGCAAAAGGTTCAACAGCTAACGCTATATCAGCAGAATTATGAAGCAGCTCCTCAGTGCTGTCAACTATCTACATAAACGGTCCATCGTCCATCGCGACCTCAAATCTGAAAATATTCTTTTCGAAGAAAAGCCTGAACTGGAGACAGAACCCGTCATCAAGATCATCGACTTTGGGACTTCTTGCATCTTCGCCCATGGCACGCCACTCACTGAAAAGGTAGGGTCACCCTATTATGTTGCACCTGAAGTTCTTCGCCAGCGCTATAACTAGAAATGCGATATTTGGTCATGTGGGGTCATACTCTACGTTATGATGTGCGGAGCCCCGCCGTTTTAAGGCAATAGTCGCAAGGAGATCTTCGATAATATTCTGAATTCTAAGCTCGCCTTCAAAGGTACTAGATGCGTCATTTAGACGAAATTTGGAAAAAAGTAAGCCCCCAGGCGAAGGATCTTATCCGGAAGATGATGGAGCGAGACGTGGACAAACGACTTTGCGCCGATGACTGCCTAAAGCATCCCTGGATGATTCCCAATGAAACAATGAAGGAATCTGTCATGAAGTTGGACTCCGACGAAATCTTACGGAACATGCAAAACTTCTTCGTAGCCTATTTGCAATATTCAGTTCAAAGACCGATTTCTGGCAGTCGTCAAGACCTACGTGGCCTCCCTGCTCACATCTCAGAAGGACAAACGGTAGCTAGCCGAGAAGTTCCGTTAACTCGACAAGGATAATAGTGGCATGCTCGAGACAGCCTAAATCTTCTAAGCATATCGACAACTGTACGGTGCCATCACTGAAGACTTCATAGAGGACATCATGAGGAGACTAGACACCAATGGCTCTGGCCAAATCGACTTTACTGAGTTCATCGTTGCTGCGGACACACATAACAGACTAGTGTGTAGAGAAACGCTAGAAACAGCATTTAGTTACTTCGACAAGGTAAGAATCAGATACTAGTGTAGGACGGTACCGGCTACATCGAAATTGGAGAGTTAAAACAGCTGCTAGGTAATGCCGAGGAGGCATAGATACAGGCTGTCATGGAGCGGCTGGACCTAAACCACGATAACAAGATTTCGAAGGAATAGTTTGTAAAGCACGTGCTCGAACAACAATCGTGAACGGCTGGGGGAGTTAAGATGGCTCACGCCTCCTTAATTACTCCCGCATTGGAAATTTTATCGACGTAACGGTCGGTTGCGGGACTTTGCGAGTGATCTTCAGCGAGGGTTATTAGTTGGAAGAGTACAGTTCGGGTTGGCTATTCCTATGATAGCGAGTTTGACTGAAAGAGACCTGTACTGACAGGCAAACCTATTCAATGGGCGGCGTTTGAGTTTATGGTTAAGAATATATTTGCGAGTGGTTGTTAAAGAAGCATGGAAAGTGATCTGAATTCGGATGAACTCGTACGGCTGTAGGCTGGCGAGCAAAGGTTCTCGTTGCCGCAGAGACTAGCGAATGTTGGAGTTGGTTTAAAGCTGCGGTCGTCTCGCGATGAGTCACCACATAGCGCCAAACAACAGACGACACCTTCAAACCTTTTTGAAGTTGTGCTGACTGGTGACCGTAGTCGGCAATACCATAATCCAACTGAAGACAGAGCAACACTACCTCAATTTCATATGGACTACCAGCGGATGAGAGAATCAAAGGAGGTAGGCTTGAGCCGTCGATTCTTCAAGTTGCTGAAGCGACTCAAAGTGTCCAAGACCAGCCAAAGTTGCTCGGTATGCCAGCAACACTTCCAAAAAGACGAACTGATTGTACAGCTACCCTGCCGTCACATCTTTCACAAAGGTGGCTGCTTAAGCTAGTGGCTACGGGTCAGTGTGTACTGCCCAATATGCAAATTGAATCTTGATGAGCACTTCCGTGAGCAGGAGGAGCTGGAGCAGAAGAAACCCGGGAAGGACTGATTCGAAGGTGATATGTTATATCCTACTATCTTCCATTGAGGCATTCGAGGATTACATACAGTATCACTGAGGAGGAGAAACTCAAACCCTGCCGTTACCAATAATCTGTAATTGAATGTCGTCGGGGAATGCACAACTTGCCTATCGCGTCGCCAATCTCACAGACGTGCAGTGTCCGGCCTGCCAGCAACGAATGAATACCATACCCCAAACTTCTGCGGGAAGGGTGGCTTACATGTGGTGTTTTACGCTGCTTTTCTTCACTGGAGTGTGCTGCTGTATGCCCTTCCTAATCGAAGGTTGCAAGGATATCTCGCAGAAGTGCAGCAATTGCGGAGAAGTTATTCGCTTCGAGCCTGCAACCTGTTGTACAGTCGAAGAGTGAACCTTGATTCCGATAGTGATGTTAGTGCTTCTCTATATTTGCTTTGGACGATCGGATTAGAAAATGAAATGCAAGCTCTCTGCTGCCCACCACGAGTTCAGCTTCGATGGTAGTGCGTATCAGTACGCTATCAGAACCTACGACTTCCAATACCTTCGGCGACTGGAACGTGCATCTAGTGACGTGTAAGTTTAAATATTTCTGCATTCCGCCAGTGACGACAATGACGACGAAGAAAGAGATGACACTAGTGTACTACTACGTGCCTGAAGACCACGATGATCCCGACTTCCCCAACGTCTTCGGAGTGATGATGCCAAAAGCCAACGTTCGCTACCAGCATATCGAACAGCACTTCCCACTCAAGGGACAATACATTTTTAGGTTCAAGGTCATGCATGATAACAATGTGGTGTGGCTCGACTTACAGGATCCGCAGAGTCGGCTACCAACCTTCAAGGAGCGAATCTTTGTAAAGGCAACGAGAGTGACCTGGGACAATCCAGAACTAATGAAATCCCCTTATCGCTAGGAAGTGGTGGAATCACAGCCAGTCCAACAAGAGAAGTACCCACAAAAACTACCTCCACAGTTCAGCAATGTTGAGCTGCTGTCGGAGACCACCGTACACCAGCCCAGCCAACCTCAACCAAAGCCGCCGACTAACACGTTCCTAAACATTGATAACGATCTGCTGATCTGATCTAACTCATCAATAAATAAAATGGCGAGGAGAGAGAGAGAGTTTGCACAGCTCAGAGAGCCGATTCAACATACTCCCAAGGCTTCTGGAGTTCAAACCCCATCTGTAGGTGCAAACAGAAATCTTGCTAACAGTGGTATGTCTGCTGCTACAGGCAACAGCACGGCAAGTCGCAATCGTGAATTCCGACAAGAGGCCATCAACAGTCGAGTTAGAAACACCACTGAACCTACTGAGTATCGTCCGCAAGCTGTCGCCACTCAAGCAGAACAATCGAGACCTGTAACAAAAGGGTCAGGCCAAACGAAAAAGAATGAACCTACGGCAACGGAGCAATAGAGCCCATCAAAAAAGATGAAGGATGTGTGTGTCAATTGCGTAAACAAGCTGATCAGTAATAAGCAAAAGCTGAAGGATCTGGAGAAGAAAGAGCAGGAACGCAGACAATAGAAGGAAAAGCTTGAGGCAGAGCGTGAGCATATCCTTCAAGAGCAAATGGAACATATTCGTCGTGTGAGGTTAGAGCAACAGAAAATGGATGAAATCTTGGCTGAGAAGCGGAAGGCAAAGGAAAAAGAGCGGCTCAACCAAAATGATGGGCAATAGGAACTAAAAAAATCACTTCGGCAGGCTGAGCTGGAGGACCAGAAGATTATGCAAAATGATCAGCAACGAAAGGAGCAGTTTTACCAGTCACTTAGTCAGCAGGTGGAGGAGGAACGACAGAGACGCAAAAAGGAAGAGATGGATCGAAAGACTGGCTCACAACCTCTAATAGACGATCAGGAGTACCAACAATAGCTTGTACAACGCACAACCCAATACCGTCGATAACTACTGCAACAGATCGAGGATAAGCAGGAACGGGAGAAGCGCAGCAAGAAAGAGGAAGTCGCACTGTAGAAAAAGATCGTTGAGGATTTGAGCAACTCTCAGTTTGTACTGCTTTGAGTTATAAAGGAACCTCTGATGAGAGTGACAAGCAGCAACCACTACGAAGAGCTGAAGAAGCAGCTCGAAGAGAAGGAGCAGTTTAAGCAGAGGAAACGATAGTAGACACGTAAAATTGAGCAAGAGTAAAAGGCTCAGCAGCAATTGTAAGAACAGCAGCAGAACTAACTCTATCTGCAACAGAAGATGCAACAGATGAACAACTATATCAGCTAGTTAACTCGACAAGCAGCAGAAAAGCGTTAACGGTAGGCTAAGGAACGTAAACAGCGGTTTGAACCGGGTTATGCTCCATAGCCGGAGCCACCTCGCCCTGAATTTGGCAACTGCACGGAATGCGACTTGAAGTACCCACGCAATTACCTGTCCAACGTGGAAATTTGATGCCGATGATGAATATCACATGCGAAGAAGTTCCTGAAGTCGGTCGATTTCGTCGTAAGAGTGAAGCTGCAGCTACCGCTTAGCGGCTTCGCGCCCGAGGAGGGCTTGGCAGCGCTGCCGAAGTTTGTCGTACTTGGTTTGGAGTAAACTTCTGGATCGCTCCGAAGAGTCTAGCTGTTGTTGCCATTCCAATTTTACGGATGTAAGTTTGCGCTAGAGTTCATTCTTTTCTAAGGCATGGCACTCACCCGCTGCGATGAGCTTTTACTGTTGCTGGCGCAGCTATTCGGTAAGTTGGTTGTTCCGTGCCTCGGCCTGATTCACTCTCTCACGAAAGTTGATATGAGCTTCGCGAGTTTTCTCCGAATCTTATCGCATTCGAACAATCTGTTTTTCGAGTTGGCCATTCTGTTTCTTGATATGCTGCAGAGAATTGGAGTAATGCAGTTGCAGTTCCTCTGATTTCTCCTTCTCCAGCTCCACGAAATAATTCAGTTCGGAAGTTTATTCCTGCAGTTTCCGGGTCACTTCAGCCGCTTTCTGCAACTACTGCTATCGGCTGTAAAGAATCTCTTGGAGCTTTCCGTACCGAAGTTTCTCCTCTTTCAAGGTTCGCTACCAAGAACCTTTCAATGAGCTGCATTATCGTTATAGCCTTTCTATCGACCTGTCCTTTGACTATACCTCTAACTACAGCTATCTGAGGCGCATTTGTACTTCATCCATACTTTGCTTCAACTAGCCGTTCTCCAGTTCAAGGGTTCTGACTTCTTGAAGAAAAAATTCCTTGACTTCCTCAATTCCCTGAGACCTTGCATTTTGAAGCTTATCTGTCTTGACTTTCAGGGCAGCGAGCTCCTATGTGAGCGACTGTTTGTCCCTCTTTAGCTGTTCATTCTCCCTGTTGGCAATCAGACACCTGTCTAATTCCAGTTGCCTCTCGCCAAGAATGCCGATGGTATCTGCATGACCAACTGCAGTACTTCGCTGCTCCAGCAACTCACATTCTTGCCGGCTGATGCGATTAAGTGCCTTGTCGTAATCCTTGTATAGCTGTTCGATCTGAATCTATTGTAAGGTACTTTGCTCCGTTGCCCACGGAGCTTCTGTAGATACTATCTTTCAGTGAGGTGGTCAGGGCTTGATGGTTGTGACATCTGCCTTGCTTTCTTCTTGGATGAAGATGCTTCGGTCGGGATGTCCGTAGATGATAGCTCCTAAGGAAGCTTTATCATAGGAATAAAGTTAATACTCGGTGCAATCGTCTAAGTCAGTCACATCGAGAGATTCGGGATGCCCATACCCTTGGTTTTTTACACTTTTTCAGGGAAACGCAGGGCTACTTCGAATATTGGATGGAGGAATTTAAGATGTTTTCGGGCCGCTTGGCGATACGTTTCGGCGATTCAGTGTCGACAGTACTTCAAGCCAACGGCACGACATGCCTAACGAACCGTTGAATAAATTTGGAGAGAGTTGATTGAATCCTACCGGCAGGCATACGCCAAAGTGTTGTGTGCACGAGCTAAGCTCATTTGGAGGATTAAGAAGCCAAAATGATAATGAGGCGGTTGATCAATAGCGTGGGAGAGCGCCATAGGGAGCAACGCCCGAAGGGAATGGACCAGGGCCACCAGTGGTGGTGGTGGTAACAGCAACTCCAGGCTGGTAAGTGCTCATGGCAGCTCCGGGGAAGGTCTGGGTGATCGGTGCGACTGGGTAGTCACCTGGGTGGTTGTAAATTGGTGCCTTGAAGCAGGTGCCCATTGTTGGTGCGAATTTATTAATTAAATTATTGATCGGGCGAGCAGCCAGTATATAAACCGTATGTTTGCTGCCGATTCGATTGCTCAAAGAGAGTGTGTGCGCTGGGCACTGAAATTGGATTAAAAACTCACTTCTGCTCCTACCGTTCATAGACTTATTCCATCCAGCTAATAATCATTTCTTCTTCTTGCTGTCCTTCTTGGCGTCCTCCTACTCCGGTTTGTTCTTCTTCTCGCGTCTAGCTTTCAGTCCTGTCACATCATCGTTGAACTCTCTGAACTTCTCGTATTCTTCGATGTAGGTTGATGGTTGGTTGCTCAAGGGACCTATGAACTCATTAACTTCAAGCGGCCTGACGTTCTTTTTGTCCGTCAGCTGTAGCATTCTCCTTTCTGTCAACACTTTGTTGATTGCCTCTCGGAAATTACCGCCTGTATAACCTTCTGTCACATGTGCAATCGTGGTAACTGGGAAGTTGCTGGGAAGAGGAATTCCCTTTTGCTCCATGAAGTGCTCGAAAAGTGCCTTACGAGTTCCGTAATTGGGGAAGGGGAAATAGAACTTTTTCTGAACGAACGGCTTGATGAACTTTTTGTTTATTTCCCATGGACGATTGGTACAAGCGATAACTGCCACTCGATCCTCCTTCTTCAAAACCTTTTTCTTGTACTTTGTGAGTGGCTTTCGGAGCTTGGTATAGTTGGGGCCAGCAGCACCGGCGGCACCTTTCTTTTTCTTCTTTTTGGCCTTAAAGATGTGTTCGACTTCATCCATATAGATGATAGCCGGAGGGAATGTCTTGGCAACATTAAAGGTCATCGCCAGCATCTTCATGAGTTCCTTCTTATCGTTGATTTTGGGTTCGATCGTCATTGGAGACAGCTCAAGTACAAGTGCATCACACTAATGCGCTAAAGCTCGAATAGCTAAAGTTTTTCCTGAACCTTGTGGACCGAAGAAGAGGAAGTAGTGCAGTTTGTCAGTTCTTTCCTTGATATATTGTGAACCTAATGGAATGCCGATCATTTCCACGAGAATTTGTCTAATGTCAAACATGCTTGGATCTGGCATCAGCTAGCTAGCCCTTTCTTCTTTCGTTCTGAGCAGATTGGGTTCGCCAATCAGATCAGTCATGTGGGCAGGCATGAGTTTCTTCAGCACTCCATAATCGACTAGATGACCGATCTGATCCAACGGAGGAATCTTCGAGATGTCCTTCCAGCCGGGTACCTTGATACCCTTCTTCTTCTTTTTCTTCTTCTTCTTCTTCTTTTTCTTCTTTCCCTTCTTCTTCTTGAACTTAATCCGAAGGTTGGCTAACTCCAGCTCGATCATGTCGTCGACCATGTTCTTTATTTGATCCTCCACCTCTGGAAGTACCATTTCCTTAATCCGGGCTGCGTCAGGGCGTTCCTCGACAGTCGGCTGCTCCTTCCACTGCTTTGTGTGATTCTAGATCTCCTCTTGAAGCTTCAAAACTGTTTAGGTCGGACCATTTTTGGGGTTATCCTTTTCAAACTGCTCTCGTTCTGACAGAACTTTCTTCTTTTTGCCTTTCTTCTTGTTCTTCTTCTTGAGCTCTTACTCCTTTGCCAATCTTTCTTCCTCCTCAGGGGTCAACGGCAGTTTCACTTTATCTTTTTCGTAGAAATCTTTGGCTGAGTCAGGTATCTTGTTGAATTCAGTCTTTTCCAACATCTCTGTGATCCACATGTGCCGATCTCTGAGCATCTTCTCTTTGAGAGGTTCTTCCCAAGTCTCTAAGAGCTGTTCTTTGAGCTCACTGATCTCCTTTTTGTATTCTTTTTCGTTTTCTTTTTGAGCCCGACGGAGGTCCTCTCGCTTTTTGTTGGCTTTGAACAATAAGGACTCTGGATCTTTTGGATTTTCTGGCTTTTTGAGCATTCCTAGGAACAATAATTCTTGGTCTCGAATTTTTTCCACTTTTCTCCTTGCCAGGAACCCTCGAATAGTCTTTTGAATGTTGGTGACCTGCTCCTTCTTCAGTTCGTCTGCATCATCAACGTCAAAGTCTCCTTTCTTCTAGTTTTTGCGCTGCTCCTTCTTCTCGTTTTTCTTTTGTTCCTTTCTCTTGAAGTAAGTGGCTTTCAGAGCACGAACGATACCCTGTCGACCTCTCTCAATCTTTTGGATCATACGGATAACTGATTCCATATTGGTTTCAAGGTTGGTTCGCTCCTCAATGACCTACTCTTCGGGCATCGTGGTGTCCTTTAAATCGAGCAGGAACTTATCGACGATTTGGTTGCGCTTCTCCTTGTCCACATTGGTGTCTTCACGGTAGTAGCGGGGGATGCGCATTTAAATCTATGCGGGTCTCACTCTCATCTCCAACAGAACCTCATCCAAATTGATGAACTCGCTTCGAACCACATTGGTCATCGTATTGTACTTGATCAGGTTCTGAGATAAAAAATGGGCTTACCGACTTGACCTCCACTAATCTCAGCATTGTAGATTCAAGCATCTCTTTAAGGAGCACTCGCTTCTGGGGGTGAATCAGCTGATCGTAGGCATCTTCCAGAAACTTGTAGCACTGGATGTACTTGACGTAGAGGTGGGCGTAGAACGAAAACCAGTCTTGGTCCTTGCGTTCATACTTGATGCCTTTCTCGCCGAGATTTTATTCGAGCGGTTCATACTCCTCTTGGATGTTCTCGAGCAGGTCGTTGATGGCTTCCTTCCATCTAACGTTGTAGAGGTGGATGTGTAGGCTGTTGATCTTGTTGAGCTGGTCGAGGCTGAGGCAGTGGCCGTTGCTGTATTTGAGGGTTCTAGGAATAGTGCTGTTGTGGTGTTGATTGGGAGGTGCTGCAGGACTTTAATCAATAGGAGCTCCAGGTTGTATGCTTTTATACATATTCTTGAGGATAGGGCCATCTCTTGCACACTGGGCATCATTCGATCGGACTATGACCCGAGGAACGATGGATCGATCTTGGCATGATATAAGAACCGTTTGGCTGGTTGGGTGCTGTAACGACGTAGCCATATTCCTGTTCCGTAACCTGATGGTTTATGGTTCCTGACTTATTGACCTTCCGAACTCTTTCTTAATCATC
>ERZ724508.42-NODE-42-length-77038-cov-6.365782_pt1 | contig 77038 bp, 91 predicted proteins | sample MGYA00376041_ERZ724508 | MGnify/ENA primary metagenome ERZ724508 (study PRJEB28724, sample SAMN07190887) | wastewater metagenome | isolation source: effluent of sewage treatment plant in Hong Hong | place: USA: Christiansburg, Virginia | collected 2016-03-01 ...
ATATGACTTTCACAATTGGCTCAACACAAGTCCCTCCAGGCTTCAACAGCTCTACCACAATGTCCAGTGAAATACAGTTCATCTTTGAGAATGTCAACGGGTTCGCCAACGATTTAGGCACGGGGCTGCAGACTGGCGATGAGCTAGGTTGTCTCTTCAAGTCAGGGTTGACAGTAGGCACAGACCGGCTAAAATGCTTCTTATACGTGGGTACTAGTGTTACTGACAAACCGAAAGTGCGAATCATCAACTACGCTATTATCCAACCAGGAACCCAGCTAAAAATCGGTGTTAGTAACATCAAAACGTTACCAGCAGGAGTCCTCAACACTATTTCTGTGGCTGTAGTGATCTACTACACCACCATCTCCGCCAATTCGTACCTCTACTTACCCACTCCCATCATCACTCAATCGACTTCGAACCAGGCAATTTCAGGATTCAATAACTTCATCCCTTCTTTCACAGGCAATAACGTTGTGCTGCTGCCCACTAATATGACTATCTATGTCCAACCCTACCACGATTGGATGAATGCCAATACTGACGGATACTACTACCTGCTGACATTCAATCCCAAGACTCTGGTAGATCCATACAACACTGTCAACATCACCTGCAGTGGCGAGTGCGTCCCAAATTCTATTGAGGTATTCTACGGGTCGGGCATCATTCGCTTCAAACCTGTAAGCAACGAAAGATGGTATTCTGGGTACAACTTCTATCTGACTGGCATGCCAACTTCTGCCTATACTCTCCAAAACGTTTCAGTAGGAGTGACGCTAAGCGCTTATTATAACTACAATGGGATATCGCAAGCAACGTACAATCTCAATCGTATCGTCGAAAAATGCACACTTTTCAACTTCGGTGTGATATCAGTCTCATCGTTGAACGGCGGAGAAATAGGCGTGACATACGTGTTCAGCTTCCAAACCAACCATAAGGTGCCACCAAAAGCAGCCGTCAGCATCACCATCCCGATTGAATATGGGGATATGCAAGCTAACCAGGTTACCTGCAGCATCAGTGTGCCAGCGCCAGCTTACTGCCAAATCAACACCCCATCGCGAGCATAAATTTACCTCAACGGGACAGTTCTGAGCACCAATACGACCTACACCCTTACGTTGGTGGGACTACAGAATCCAAATATCGACGTGTCAGCACTGCAGTTCTATGTCACAAGCTACTACAACAGCAACATCTATCTCGGCCTTAAGATTTGTGAAAACGCTATTAACGTACCCACAATCACGGTCAAAGCAATTCGTACGTGCGGCTTCTCTGTCACTGTGGACTACTACAACAATGGTTATAACGGTACTTACACCTTCCTCATCAGCTGCTCTGATGTCATTCGCATGAACAGCAAGCTCTATATCAGTCTGCCCTCTGCCTATGCTGTCAGTAACCCACCCGGAAACATCAGCTGCTGGAGCTACGAAACTACCACGCTTGTCAGGCCAACCTGCACACTTGGCTACATCAACAGTACTTACATGCTGTCCACTGACCTTCTCAGTAGCTCTTCGCAGTTATCTTTGACTTTGGTGACTACCTTGCTCAACCCTAGCAACAATACGTACTACATCAGTGCAGTCTTCATAAGCCAGGGAACTTACTATGCAAAGACCTCTCCAGACGCTGGCTACCAACTCATTATATTCAATAACAGCTTCCTCACTGGCGCCGCCACCAATGTCTACCTTACGAATATGCCCAGAGGAGCTGGTATTCCTAGTACTTATGTATTCAAAGTGTCCCGTATCACCGGTATGCCGAACCCCGACTCCTTGTCCATATACTTCCCTTCTAACTTCAACTCCGAACTTGGAACGAGCCTCAAGGTAGGCGTTGTCAGCACCCCCAATAGCCACGTATTCAGTAGGCTGAACTATGTCAATATCGATCAACTATTGGCTAACAAAACCAACAGTCTGGGGGTCTTGCTATTCACAATTGCCAACTTTACAGTTGACTCCAATAATCGTCTACTAACCATCACTGGCCTGAATTCCCTGCTATCCATGGACACAACCGACTGGATCTACTTCTTCGTTAAGGGCGTTCAAAACCCCAGTCAATTTATTCAACAAACTTTCAAACTCATCTTCTCAGAGGGTCAGACCACCAGTCGTATCGCAGACTGGTCATTCAAAGGACCACTTGTGTACTATATAAGCCCGCCACCAAATTTCCTAGCTATCACTTCAGTTTCTGCATCTGACTACGATCTGCTGTATCCTGCTGTCTATACCTTTGTGGTGTCCAGTTCCGGCGGCATTAACATAGCAAGTAGTGGTCAAGAGTTGGCTATCATTATCACCATCCCAACATTCTACAGTGACACCCTCTGGGCTAACAACAACATGACGTGCACATTAAGCGGAGTCACCAGCACATGCACTCGTAACAACGATGAAATCATTATCCTTCGAAATTTCACGAGTAGCTACACTTCATTGACGATGGTGGTCAATACACTTCTCAACCCCAGCTCACCAACCTTCTGCAACACCACCGACGTTAACCTACTCGTAAACACCTACTTTAGAGTCAAGATCATGAATGTACTCAGCAACGACATACTGTTCGAGACCTCAGCAACTGTCGATGCCAGTACCTGCATGCAATTCAGCAGCATTCGTATTCCCATTGCTGTGCAGTACCCGCTCACAATGTTCGCAGGGTTGGTCTACAACTTTACCTTCACAATTACCAAGCCAGCCATTAACCTCAAGGTGATTCCGTACTGTCAGTCCATTGGAGTGTCCTTCTTGCCTCGACAAGTCAGCTTTAGCAACTACAGCATCCTCCAGCAAAACTCTGAGGTCTTTTTACGTTCGGATATGGCTGCAGGCATCTATACAGTTACCTTCACAAAATTAGAGTCCAGCGTTCAGACCTACTTCCGCAACATTCTGCCCATCCAAATTACAGTAGCCAAATTCGATAGCACAAGTAACGAAGTTCCGTCAGTCAACGTTACCTCGATGGTGGCTTCCACCATCGGCTACCCTGTAATTGTGCCAGTTGTGCTTAGTGAACCAGCCTCAATCCAAATGGTGCTTACCATTACCGTCCTTGAAGAAGACCCTGATTTGGTGACTTACTCACCCTCCTTCGGAAACTTCACGATATCACCAAGAGTCATAGTTATCCCAGCCAATTCCCTTTCAGTTAACTTCACGATCACGTACTACAATACCACTGTACCCCCTCCTCTGACACTCAAATTTGCATTGACCAGCCTCTACCCAGTCATTCACAAACTGTTGACGCCAACAATGTATTTACTCTTCAGTCGCGATCCCAAGTATCAAACAACTAACCCACCACTACGAATGACAATTGCACCGAATAACATCAGAACAAGCTATGATGTTGGAAAGAATGTCATCAACATCTTCGTTAAGAACCAGTCACTTGAGAATATCCGGCCCCAAATTCTGAGTGTTAATGGTACAGGCATCGGTAGTACCTACGCCAACTTCGATATCTACACCAACGATGTCTCCGACTTGCACTATGTGGTACTGCTGTACGGTTACCCCTCACCGATTAGTGAATAGTCCCTCCTCAACTCCAACTATCCCAATGCTGCTATCGTCGGTAAGGTTTCGTCAGTTGCCAACCCAACTGTTCTCGTGAACTACAAGGCGTCAATCCAACTCACTGGGCTTGAGTCGAGCACTAGCTATAACATTTTCGTCGTGGGTAGAACTCTACTTGGCTACTCCATCATCGTGAACAACACCTTTATGACCAGCCAGCTATCGCTCGGTGCTGTGATGAAGCTTAAACTCACTGATATAGTAAATCCGCTCACTATTGTGAGTGCTCTGCAACAAATCTTCCGAATTAAGCCCAACCGAATCAAAGTACTCACCAGCAATCAAGACCTTCAGAAGATTAAAAGCTCAGTTGACTCTCTTCGCAACACTCTTGACTATCTCTACGAGGTGGTGATCGTGCCTGACGCGACGAATGATAACCCGGTGCCATTGGACATCGTGAAAACCCTCGCTAATAATGCGACCAATCTCGCACTGTTGAAGACCTACGTGCCTCTCTGGAACAACGGCACCGCTATTGACTATTACGAAATACGAGCCACCAAACCCATTATCCATAAATTACCCGTACCGACGCGTATCAACTTCTACAATGCCACTTTCGCCCTGTCGTTTTGGAGCAGGGCTAATGCCTACGCAGTGCTCATCGAACAGCCAACCAGTCCCAACAATACATTGTCGATCACGACTAACGTTTCACAAGCTGTCCGAGTTGGCTCTCTATCGGCAAACCTCCAGGCCCTGGCACCAAGTAGCAAGCAAATCCGCAACGGCGTCGATACTACCAACACTCAGCTCAATAAGTACCGATCCACTTCCTCCGTATCAGATGGCACCGGAGTCACAACAATATTCTTCAACGACTTGAAGCCAGGAACCATCTACGACATGTACTTAACAGCCTCAAGCATCCTGCCTTACGAACCAACGATGCTCTATGAGGATGGTGAGGTACTTAAACTGACCTTCCAAACTTTGTTCAATCCGAACCTCAACCAGGTCAGCTCCAACCTGAAATAGCTTAAACAGCTCAACCCGAGCCTCGGCAAGGCCATCAGCGACCACCTCCAGAAGAACGCCAACAAGAACATCCTCAACAAGAAGAATTGACCGATCGTTCCTATCAAACAATTATTCAGTATTCCATTTCGAAATGGCGATGATTCGCTGGGTTTTGGTGTTCGCCGCAATCACTTTAGGGTGCGGGTTTGACTTCTACCTGGTGAGGCATGGAGCACGTGCCCCACTTGAAGGAGATGAGCACACACTTAAACAGGTGTTCGGAGCTGGCAGGTAGCAATTAACATAGGCTGGGAAGTCCGAAGCCTACTACCTCGGAAAGTCTTTACGTCGGACCCACGCTAATGTTGCAGAAAAGGATATCAAGGTCTTCTCAACAGCCACTCCCCGCACCAAAATGACTGCCGAATATTTTCTGTAGGGATGGAACCAAGCACATTCACACAATCCTTCCATGTAATAAAACTTAGTTACTTTTACTGCAAATCCAAAAGAAGTGCCTCCAGTTGCTCTGACCATAAAACCCAAACCCCTAACGATGTAAGTGAAGGAGACTGCTTACATGAATCTGATCAGTCGCATACCAATTGCTTCGAAACCGTTTCAACTTCGACCTCGACATATGCTCAGAAGGGCTGAGGACAATGCTTTCAGTTACGACCCCAAGAACCGAATAGCAAAGATTACACACAGTCAGGTCAAACAATTATGTGATCGAGTCGAAAAGAGTTTTCCTGGTTACTGTCGCAACAATTACTAACCCAGACTCACGCTATTCGATGTGGCCGATCTCGCTAACTGTCTCAGCTATCTTAACAAAACAATACCAAACACCACTGCAGATGAAATTTCGCTATCGAGGACCGTGATGGATGTGGATTATGCAAAAAGGTTCGGCCCGAGGGTGTATCGTGACATTGCCATCACCAGCTTCTTCACCAACCTTCTGCAAGACTATATGACTGGCACCAAGATCATCGCTGAGTTCAATCACGACGTATTCATTTTCATGGTGCTACGGGTACTCATGGGTTGGGAAGCCTTCTCAGCCAAGTTCCAGCCACACCTGACCATGCCGTTCCTCAGCATTCTCCACTTCAGTTTCCGGAACGGTCACATCTAAGTTCACTTCAACGACGAGGAGGTGAAGTTGAATTGCAGCCCATGCACCGTTCACGCCTTCACTAACCTTCTCGCAAGACTTCCTTGACCAACTTTAAAACATTTTAGCAGAACTTGTGCAATAATTAAAATTTTCACAGATGAACTCCAAATGCACCCGCGGATCTCAACGAAAGACTCCCAAGCGAAAGTGTAAACGCAACAAGGTGGTCGAGATCAAGGCTGAAGTGCCATCAACACCCTTTCACTTCCAATCCTCGCCGGAGCAGATGGAGCCACTCGAACCATTGGAACCCCTGGAGGCAATCGAACCAAACTACCCCAGCCTCAACCCCTCCTGTCGCAAGAAAGCGCGCTACAATAGCATGAGTGACTACGAGCGGCAAAATATCAACATCTTCGAGGACGCAAATTCATTTTAGCATAAACTGGAATCTGACTTGCCCAAGAATAATGAAGAAGAGCGGTATTTTAGTGCGCTAAACACCCTCCTCGATAAGCTGCATCGTGTGCAGAGTGAGCTGCTTCTGGCTGAAAACGATCTAAAGTCTGAGAGAAGGTGATGTTATCCCCTTACGTGGAAAGTTCCCATTTTCCGACCATTATAATTAAAATGGAGCAGCTTGGCGCACCTGCTTTTGAGAATCTCACGGAGGACCAACAAACGGAGGTGCTGCGTTATCTCGAAGCCACCAATACTGACGATGTGGAGGAAGCCACCAGAGTGCTTCACGGGTTTAAGTTTAACTCCACTCAAGCGATTTCCCATAGATTCGGTGGTGGCTCGGCTGCTCACAGTGATCGAAGTCATCAGCACGCACAGCGCGAACCGACCATCGAACAGCAACGCTAGCTGGGACAGTACATTAGACATCTGCAGCTGGTTCTGCGACAGCGAACGATCTGGCGTATTCTCTCATAAGTGGCAAAGGCAACTGCAAAAAGCCTTTTGCGCAAACTTGGCGGGCTGCTGTTACCGAACTGCATCAGAGAGAGGTTGCTGCTGAGTAAGTTCGATAGGATGCATGCCCACGTGTCAGGTGTAAATTTCCAATCGACTACCTTGCAATAGGTATTGCAGAAGGGTCGATACAACGAAAAACCCTGCTTATTGTTCATAAGCCCACCTGACCGAACAGATAGGACAATGCTCCACCTGATCGGACAAACAGAAACACTGTCTATTTTGGTAAGCATCGCCAAATTATGCAGAACAGCAGGTTTATGTGCTATGGAACAACTTGGGACAGCCAGGAACTGCAGCAGCTTGAACAACCAATTGAGCCTTCTCGAGTGCAAATTGTTGCTGTCTACTTCACAATCATGGACAAAGCACGGCATTTAAAAACCTTTATACTGGACGAGAAAGACCCACCATTGACCACTAAGCTCTTCGAGGAAGTCATAACCCGCTATCGTTCTGAACGCAAGCACGAGAAGAATATACTAATACGCTACAATAATATGGTGCTGGCACACTACCACGATGAGGCAGCCACCGAACTGATGGAGTAAGAGATCCCAGAGGACGAGGTGCACTATGAGGATGAGAGGAGACTGGTGGAAGAGCAACAAAAAGAGTATGAAATGGCTATGCGCTAGTCAAAGATAGCCCAAGAGCGCCGCCAAAAGTAATAATAGGAACAGCGCCGACGTGATGAATAGCTTGAGAATCTCAAAGAGTAGCGCAAAGTAAGAAAAATGTCCATTCCCGACGAACCCCAAGAAGGTGACATCATAAAGCTGCACTTCCGCTGTCCAGACGGAACAAAAGTTGTGAGAAACTTCCCCAAGGATGAACATCTCGAGCTCGTGTACCACTGGGTAGAAACAAACGACGACATTCAATTCGAGGACGATTCTCGCAGGTTCGAGCTACTCGCCGGATACCCACCGCAGCCCCTTAGCGACAAGATGCAGTCGCGCATTGCAAGTGTCTTCTAGGACGACCTGGAACAGATCCAAATCAAGGAGCTCTGATTACCATAGTAGTACTAGAAAAGCTATCACGGGGTGTCACGGTCGAAGGTGCTTTCTCAGTTCAGCGAACTACAGCGAAATGCTGTCGAACTGACCAGCTCGCTGGGCGCTACGAAGATGGTTCTCCTGAATGTAGTGGTTCAGTCGTTCGTTTAAGAGGTCAATTCGGTTGCATTATTCCCGTTCTAGTAGCTCCTTCTCGTAAGGTTAGATAGCTGCTCGCTGAATCGGTTTGATCGGCGAGGCTATTTCAACGGGTTCAATGGAAACACTGTGTTGGTGTTTCAATGGACTTTTTCTTGAGTCTCTGTTAAGGTAAACCTGCCGAGAAATCTATTCGTGACTTGAACGATCCGCCCGTTCATGGACTGATCCGCCTCTCCACCTAACGAGTGATTTATCCTCGTTCGACGGTTCTTGTTGCCTATCCGAACTTCGGCCCATGGAAATGCGAAGGTAAGGCTATCGACTGATGCCACTTCGAATCATTCCACTGTTAATTCGCTGGACAACTGGTTCAGGGATCTTGGCTAACTCTGCAGGATGATCTTCAATGATGGAATTATTTCCGACAGATCGTTGTCTGATGTGATCCAAATCCACCTCACCGTAGTCGTTGCCACTGTAGTTCTTCACCACTGTGCTATAACTGCGCCTATCGTGTGGGGTGTTGCTGATTGTCCTCCTGTCAAGCTACGATCGTTTAGTATCTAGGAAGAACAACCTATTGATGACGCTACATTTCAGCAGTTTGCTCACTTCATGTGCTTCCAAAGCCGATAGAATTCGTTTAGCCTCCTCGATGAAGGTTTGCAGCGTATACCGCTTGTCTTGGTATTTGATTTTGGAAAGCACTGGGCCAATCAGATACCGAATTTCGTCGTTTATGCTTTCTCCGCAACAGTTAGCTCGATCAATATAGCCATGCTTCCCTTGATCAAGCTCCACGAAGATTTCGCGGAACTTTTATTCTAATCTTCCACTGTTTTAGCAGCTCCGTTCTTCTTCTTCCTCTTGTATGGTCTCACGGAAGTAGGTGAGGTTACCGGATTTTTGGATCTGTGATTTCGAGGTCGGTAGCTGAATTGGTTGCACCAAAGAAGTGCTCCTGTAGGGTTCAATCAAGCTCACCCCTGATTTTCTACGCGGTTAGTAAATTTCGAATTTCTGTTCAGGCTTCGGTTCTAGTTTGGGTTCAGACCTTGTTTCGGGAGTTTTCACTTCCTGCTTAGAGGCGCAGTTTCGTTTGATCTTTCCGAGTTGACGAGTGGAAACAGGTTTGTCCCTTATTTCGTCCGGAGATTTTTCAGGAGTTGGATGCACGTGAGATTCACCATCAGCGTATCGTTTTTGTTCCAATCGATTTCGATGAGGTTCCTCGACTTTCAGAATTGTAACATCCACCTCCAATGGCTCCGTGCTGAGGTTTCTCATGAGTGTACAGAGATCGTCTTTCTTCTCCTCTTTTACTCCTTCTTCCTTCGGAGGTTCCTCCTTTCGAGCAGAAAACAAGTGGGGGCACTCCTCCTCAGCAACATCCTCTTCAGGAAAGTCCTTGACGTCGAACTGTTGTATTCCTTTGTTCGGCTTTTCAGTAACAATTGCTTTATGCAGTTTTTGCCGATGTTCCACTGACTTTTCCAGACTACGTTTGATTACAGGTTTGCCAGCGGATGTTGTGTTCTGCTTGTTCAAAGACTTCTCAGCAAGAGCGGTTCGTTTCTTGGCGAAGTACGAAGTCTTTGGTTGGCTTAATGCAGATAACCTGCTTTTGTTCTCTTGCTGGTGCTGCTGGTCTTTAGTCCCGTACCACTCGAAGCCACTGACCATCTTATCAAGCCAACTGAAATCGTTGCTGTGTTCCTGTTTATTGCCATCAGTCACGCTTGAACACTCTGGACTGTTAATGGTCTAGGCGGGTGTCTCCAGCCGTTTGGGGTTGGGCCGGTACTGGAAACGACGCTTCGCTTAAAGGAAGAGCTAATGCGAACTCTTTCTGGCTTCCTTGATCTTTCGTTAGTTGCGGCGCATAAAACTTACGAATAAATTATATCGCTTGGGTAATGTCGATGAAATCGGAGCTGACCCGACGCAAGCTCGTGGAGTTTTTAGTATACACTGCCGAACTCGAACGCAAACTGGAAACTGTCAAGCAAATGCTCGCTGAACAACCACAGTTCACGCCGGCCTCCCTCTTCTACCGGTTCGATTCACAGCGAAAAGGTTATATTGACGAACGGGACGTTCAAGATTTCCTCGTGGACAGCAACATCGAGCACACTGGCTTAGAGCTTAAAGTGCTGTTCGGCAGAATGGACGAGAACCTGGACGGAAAAATATGTCTGAGGGAGTTCCAGGATTTCATACTTCCCACTCAGAACTCAAAACTGCGCTATGAGACTGTCAGACGACAAGTATTCGTACCACTTCCGCACCAGAAGCTCGATGGAAAAATCGAATGGATCGCCGCAAAGTTCTTCACGGAAATTATTCGGGAGTATACTCGGCTCAAGGAATATAACACTACACTAGTGAGTTCCTACGATTTCGACCATAAATCAGTGTTCCGGATGCTGAGTCGGGATGGTGAGTCTATTAGTTTCGGCAACCTTCAGAATTTTATGGCAGAGAACGATTGTGTACTCACCACTGAGGAGCTTGGTGGCATCATGCGGTTACTGGATAAGCATGGTGATGGAGATATTAAACCTGACCATCTCCGGCAGTACCTAGCTACGCTGAACATCAAGAAGGAAAGCGAGTTGTTGGATGAGCTTAGTCCAATCCCCACGATAAAAGCGCCAGGTGAGAAATCAGGTGACAAACGTGTCACATTCGACATGAGCAACCCCAGAGGCCGCTACGAAATGCTACAGGAACGCAACGAGGAGAATCTACTCTATAAGTAGATGACTGCAAAGAATATCTAAGAAGAGGAACAGTCGGCAAAGAAGAAGCGAAAGATAGGAAGGTCAAAGTCGAAGAAAGCTAAACGATGATTCCGAACCACCATTTCCTCCAATTAATAATCTTTTACTATGGAAGCAGGAAAGACCGGAGTGCTCTACGACCCTCTGACTCTGCTGCATTGCTGCAGCCGCTACCATCCTGAACGCCCTCAGCGAGTCGAGAGCATCATTGCGCATCTCCAACAAAAGAACTACCTCAAGCATCCAAGAGTGGATTTTGTGGAGAAACTCAAGGAAGCACCATTAGAGCTTATCGGCTTGGTGCATAGCAAGAAATACATTGACAACGTCAACAAACTTCTGGGTGAGGGAAATGCACGTTCCCACATTATGGTGCTTGATACCTACTACAACAAACATTCAAGGGCGGCTTCACAGTTGGCTGTTGGAGGTGTTATCGAAGGTCTCGATAACATTCAAACGGGAAAATGGCGAAATGCCTTCGCTATTGTTCGCCCGCCCGGACATCATAGTGGAGCCCGAAACACAATCAATGGGTTCTGCGTGTACAACAACGTCGCCATAGGTATTCAGTACCTCCGTACCAAGTACAACATCAATCGCATCGCTGTGTTTGATTGGGATGTACATCATGGGGATGGCACCCAGCACCTCTTCAAGGAGGACCCAAACCTGTTGTTTATCTCGTTGCATAGGCACGATCGTGGGTCGTTCTATCCTGGGGACTCTGGATCCCATACCAATGTAGGCAATGGCCCAGCTGAGGGAAAGCAAATCAATATTCCGTGGAACACCACGAACTAGAAGTATCAATCCTACGACCTGACTCCAGGCGACAACGAGTACATCTATATCTTTGAACGTGCTCTCCATCCCATCTTAAAAGAGTTCAAGCCTGAGTTTATCTTTATCTCGGCTGGGTTCGATTCTGCACGTGGAGACCCTTTAGGCGGAATGTCGGTTGGACCTGAGGGGTATCACTACCTTACCAAAAAACTTATGAAAATTGCTCCATTAATTGTGGTTCTGGAAGGAGGCTACAACCTTAAATCAATAAGCTGGGCCGCTGAGTCAGTGATGGCTGCTCTGGTCGATGAATAGGGCCCTCGATAGTCAAGTTTCAACGACTACGAACTAAAGGAGAAGTGCTGGCTACCTGACTACTACCACTCGAATCTCGATACAGTTTTGGGGACAATCAAGAAATACTGGCCAGTAGTCTCGACTAAAAAATATGAAGACTACGAAAAAGCGATAAAGTCAAATCCAAAGAGAGTCTTTGGAAAGAAGAAGTCGCAAGAAGACGAAGAATAATCTTCGAGCACATCTTCGGAGGAAGAGAAAGAAGTGAAATCCCCGACTTCTCCTTTAAAAGAAAAGGAAAAAGAAAATCCATCTCCAAAGCCCTTCATGACAGCTGACCCTCCGCTTGAAGAAAAATTGAAGACTATCAGAGAGGTGATTCCATTTTCATAGGAAACCTCTGAAATGATGAAGACCAATCCAGTGGCTCCATACCATAAGAAGCTTCCCACTGAAACAGGTTATTACCTCGCCTCAGGTCACGTCTTGAATTTCCGTTTCGATGGGGAGCGCATCATCAAAACTGTAAAGGATACAAAATAGCTGGAGTTTTACCGTAGCAACTTCCCTGAACGCTAGTTTGCTCCGAAGTTCATCAGCTTCGAAGGAAGCGACATCATCCTGTAGAACTTGCTGTACGGTGTTGAGGAACCTAATGTCGTTGACATCAAAATCGGCAAGACTGATGCGAATTCAAAACTTAGTGAGGCCAAGCTAAAGAAGCAGGAGAAGAAGAGTGAGATTAGCTCAACAGGCAAATACGGGTTTCGGATTGTCGGGTTGGTGACGCCTCAGCTCAAGGAATACGGGTTACTGTTTAAGGATGAAGAGTTGATTCGGAAGGTGCTTCGAAAGGTGGTCGACCAGCACAACCGCCAAGAAATTCTGAGCTTTATCAACAAACTACAGGAGACCTTGAAGCAGAACAAGCGAGTTTATTACTCTACAAGCCTGCTGATCATTCGAAGCAAGGACAAAACCGCTATCCGTTGGATCGACTTTACTTATTGGCATGAAAGTGACGACTACGACCGCAATCTTGTCTGGGGGCTTAACAACCTCGCGCAATTCATCCAGTAGCTCACCTTTTGATGTTTATTCGTGAATCGCCTCGTTAATTATTTTATCCGGATGAGCTTCATAAGTGGAAACCGCTTGGTGCACGAGAAAGATAGGAGTAGGAGTGATCGCTACCACCACCAGCGACTCACCGAAATTCGGGTAGGTCGTTGCTTCCACTCAGACGTCGAGAAACAAGGAGACGCCCATACCGCAGAGGATGGACAATCGTAAGGGAGCAATGCTCGAGGAAAATCGCAAGGAGCAGATCGAACGGGAAAACGCAGTCCTGCTCGACAAGATGAGCAGGATCATGGATAAGAAGCCGGAGGTGCATGCGGTGCATTCAGTTAAAAGCAAACGACCAAAGTTGCTGGATGAGATGCTTCACGCCAGCAAACCTAAGGTCGCAGAGGCAAGGTCTTCTTACTCGCAAGACCGAGTAATGCCGAACTGGATGGCCCATCGGCTCTCGATGAAGCTTGCAGCGAAGGCTCCGCAATCAAACATCACAACTCCCCAGGCCATTGAATAGCCTGAACTCTCCAAGAATCCTGCACGAGATCTATATGTAAGTGCCATGGAGGTACTCAATACCCTCAAACAAAATTCTTCGTTGCGCGAGAAGAAGTAGATTTAGGATAGGTTCAACAAGCCCGAAGAACTGTTCGAAAGGGTGGTGCTCTACAAGAAATCGTGCATATACGATGACACAAGTTATCTCGTGGAGATCAGCGCTGCCTACAGCAAGCTTATCGTGCTGGTGTTTGATATGATGAATCCCAAGCTGGTGCGCAGGCTGGTTCTTACTGAAGACAAGACCAGAAAGATACTCAATGAATGTGACTACGACTATGCAGCCCTAGCCGGACAGTTAATCATTACCGACGAAAGTGCTGTCCTGTTGCGAAGGCACACTGATGCTTCGCCGCGAAGGTTTTAACCAGGAGAAAGTTAATACTCAAGTCAACCTCCACCGAACAAGAAAGTGCAATACGAAAGACAACAGTAATTCCTCGACCGCAACTTCTACAAGGAAACTTAAAAGCGAAAGAAGGCAGTGTAAGCTTTCGAAGCCGAGCGTAATCACCCAGTTGCACAGACATCCTTCACCATCGTAAATAGGCTCCAAAGCTCACACGATATTAAACCTTCTTCAGCGATATCCAATATTCGGAAGCGATTTCAATTCGAGATCCCCGAAAAGGAGAGGAGCAGAAGGAAGGAGAAATTTAATAGCACAGGCTACACTTCCTACGTAATTCGTGAGGAGGGGACAGAAAGTGATGTCAAGGGTGAAGACACTCTACGCGACAGGGAGCAGTTTCAGCGTCAAAAGAATACATTACGAATGGGGACCAATACCTCCAAGACCAAATAGCCTCCCAAAGCCATTATCGAAGAGAAGAAGCCATACCTTAACGGTTTCATGAAGAATAAATCCGAACCGAAGAAAGAGGAACCAGCCAAAGAAAAGAAGGAGATCGAAAGACCGAGACCAGAAAAACTTCAACCTTTTCCCAGCCACCAAAGCGCTATTGTGGAGCACGAAGGGATGCCATCCATATCTTCTCCATTAAGTCCTATTCGCCCTAAACACCATTCGAGTAAAGAGGATATCAACGATTACGACGATAACTTTGATCAAGAACCAGAAAAGATATCTGACGCTACTCCAAAAGACTCAAACTCCAAACAAGAGAAAGAGGAATAAGGCTACAGAGAAGAATTCGAACCAGATGCGGAATATCCAACCAACAAACCTCAATCCCGGTTGCGGCAAACGCGCAATCATGATAATCATCCAGTCGAGTCGCAATCTGAAGGTAGCTCCTAACTCCAGGACCCTGATATTGACGGCCAAGAGTAGGGAGAGGATTACAATGAAGAAGAATACGCCGAGGATGAATAACCCAACAATAATGAAGCTTAAAACAACCTCGAGGAAGCAGCTGATAACTACGAGTAGGACTTTGAATAGCGCCAAGAACTCGCTCTGAGCGATAATCGCTCCAAGCCTCTTTTGAAGAATGATGGTTCCAAGCCCATTGTTGGAAACCCCTCCGGGCAGTACGAGTAGGACTTCGAACTGTCGGAGAGCCATACCTGACTCTAATAACTATTCGCTTGTTGAGCTCAGTTAATTATTTATTGCGGGATGCAAGAATTGCGACGCAGCAGCCAATAGACTTAACCAGTTGCTTAGTGGCAGAGCCCGAAAGTAGTGCTGCCTCGCCTCCCAAACAAAAAAGCTGGGTCACTACCAAGCTACAGCAACCTCAAGGCAGGCGGTGGAGATTATTCGAGGGCACGAAACGAAAGCACCTTCAGCTAAGATAATGAACTTGAGGTAATTCGTACAGTAGACTGTCCAAAGGTGTCAGCAAGGGCCTGGTTGGTGTACAACCGATAGGCTGACCTTGTGATAAAAAGTACTGTGGCAACTTATTACAGGTTACGCAGCTAGATCCCGTCGATAAATCGCCAGTCTCACCAAGCTTATGAGTGCATTCTGCACTGTAGAACTCTGCGAGCGCTACAACATGCCGCTGAAGTAGACCTACTTCCGGGTTACTGAAACTGCTGTGGATGTAAGTGGGACAACAGCCAATCTTCAACCTCACGAGTGGATTAACGTGCACGATCTGTTGCATGGACTGATGCTGCCAAGTGGCAACGATGCAGCAAACCTTTTAGCGGAGAACCTTGGAGCCATTTTATATTTCGACGCGAAGGGCTAAACTGAGATGCTGAAAGGTACCTTCCGCCATTCCCTAGGAAGAAATCAAAAGCATTGACCTGACTGAAGACGAGGACCACGTGGATCTCTACGTCAACCATTTCTTGGAGTATATGAACAGCGCTGCGAAGCGCATGAGTTTGCGCAACACAAAATTCACGAATCCACATGGACTTGACTACAGGAACAATTATAGCTGCTGCGAGGATCTTCTGAGGCTTACACTACAATGCTTTGAAAACGAGGTATCAATAGAGTTAGCTCAGTATCTTCAGAAGATCTGCTCAACGAAGTAGCACAAAGCGGAAGTGCGCATCTACCGCAACAAAGTCATGTATCGCAAGGGCATTACCTGGCAGAACACCAATAAACTCCTCGGAAATGGCGGATGCAGGGGCTTCAAGACAGGCTACACTCCAAAAGCCGGTGGCTGTTTGAGCAGCATCTTCTAAACTAACATGCCAACTGGTCCCGCAACCTTTGTGGTGATCGTGCTGGGGAGCAAGAGCCAGGACCACCGCTTCTTCGATACCAGCCGTCTAGTAGAATATGCTAGCGAAGAACTACGCTACCTGTTGAAGTGATCATAGTATAATTCATTTTCGAATGGACAACCACGCCGAGACCATGAAGCTCATAGAAGAGCAAGTGAACGGTATTCGGAAAGAAATTGAGGAGGAGTCACCGCTCATTGGCGACAACCAGCCACTTGACCTGCTGCAGATCGAGTATACCGGCAACTAGCCCTTCCTCATGAAGATTCATGAAATGAGTAAAACTCACAGCCACTACCGGAAGACCCGACGTGACGGTAGCTGTTTCTACAGGGCGTTTCTCTACCGTGCCTTCGAGCTCATCATACAGCATGACGATCGTAAGCTCAAGTAACAACTACTGACGAAGGTGAAGAATTGTGGGGAATTTCTCAAGCAAGCAGGCTTCGAGGGTCTCGTGTTCGGCGATGTTCAAGATCTCTTCGTCGAGAAACTTCAGCACCTCAAACCTGAAATGAAGACAGAGGAGCTTGTGGAAATGTTCCGCAATCCCGAAGTATCCAACTACCTGGTCCTAATGCTTCGATTTTTGACTTCAAGCCAGCTCCGCAACAATGCTGTCCTGTACGAAACCTTCATCGATAACGGCATGCCCATTGAAATGTTCTGCCAGACTGAAGTTGAACCCATCGACAAGTAGGCCGACCAAATCCAAATTATGGCATTGCTAACGTACTTGGATGTGCCCATTCGCATTGTCTACCTCGACGGCAATCTTTCAAGCATCCATCCAACCAGTATGACGATTCCAGAAGACGCCAAGGGCCCTGTGGGCATTGTGCTGCTGTACCGTCCGGGACACTACGACATCCTATACGAGTGACTACTTCCGTAGTGAATATCAATCGCAGCAGCCAGATTGCTGGAGACGCTCAGCGAGCTTGTGTAGGTTCATGCGATGGATAATGTCGTTGGACTCACATAAAGTGTCTTATGTGCGTCGCAGCTTCTTCGTGAGGTTGTCCAGGTGGTTTTATAGGTTTCCAGCATGAGTCTTTAAGTCGTGCAGTTGCCTTTGTGTCAGCTGCAGTTCATTACGCATATGGTTAATCTCTGCGACGGGTTGGCTTTCTGTGGGTATGGTCTGGGGTTGCTGTACCGGGGCGATGACTTGACTTTTGTTCTACAGTTCTGCCAAGAACTGTTAGTTCTGCTGATGTAGTTGCTGGTTGATACTCGTGAGACTGCGCACCTAGACCTGCAACTTGTCAATTCGCTGGTTCAGCGATGCTAGCTCTGCCTGATACTTATCTCTGCTGTTAATTGATGCCTTGCTCAGCTAAGAAAGTTATGTTCGAAGGTTGTTCAGTTCATTGGCAAGGCTGCTGACTTCGTTCTGCGAGTGCGTCAGCTTTTCGGTGAGTTTGCAATTCTCTGATTTGACCTGCAACAACTGCAAATAGGTTGCGTTGAGCTCAGTTTTGATTGCTGCGAGCTGCTTTTCAAGTTCTGCGTTGACTTCTGCCAGCGGGTTTGGCGAGTCTTATTCCCTCCTCGGAGTCACCCTTGCGCTATTGTTGTTGTTTCGCAGCTCGAATGTGTTCCTGTCAGTCTTCTGCACTCTCGAGTCAAAGAGAGTGTCGAAGTACTTTGTCTTTTGACTTTGGATGATGTTTTATTTGTGCTAGTTCTACTGTTGCACAGTGCACTGTGAGCAAATGAGCACACCGCTCGTCTGGGTTGTGCAGGTTCTCTTTCGTTCCAGGATATGCGGTTTTGAGGCAAGTTTTTCACTGTCTTGACACATTATTACTTGTAAGTTTACAGTTCGCACTCTTCCCATCAACTTGTTCTTCCGGTTGTCTACAATCGTCTCGAGTGTGGTCAACTGGCTCCTCAGTTTATTGGCATCTGTCTCCAAACTCTGTATCATTAGGTTCTTCATTCCTAGTTTCTCATTGATGCTTAAGCTAAAGCTCCTCTCCGACTCCAGTCTCTCCTTGAGATCAATCACATCCTTCTGGAGTTTTCTATTCTCGCTGTCTTTGTGCTGACACATCCTCTCGACCGACTACTTTTGCAGCTGTAAGCAGTTCTATTCTGCCAACTTGGTGCTGGTGAGTTGTTGCAGTATGGCAATCTACTGCTTGAGAATACTGATTTATTTTTCCCTGCGACGCAGCAGGTCTTATGAAGCCTCAACTACTTGCTTCTGCTAGATTTCCATATCCTGAATTCTCCTATGCAGACCTTCCACAATTCTCTCGAGTTCGCTGTTGGAGCGTCGGAGGTGATCGCAATCCGATGAGCGTAATAGCAGAGTCTCCAACCTGGATTTTTAGGTGGTATGGGTTTCTACTAATTACTGGATTTTTCGATCGTAACTTTCCTTTAGTTGATCATTTTTGCGTTCATTAAGCCTTTCCAACAGAAGCTTCTTGTCCTCCAGCATGGATTTTTCCCTTTCGCTGACCATTCTCAACTCTTCCCGCAGTCTCTCCGCTTGGTCTTTAAACTGTCTGCATTTCTTCGACTTCTCCAGCTATTCCCTCAGCTATTCCTGCTGCTTTCGTGCTTTTAGGGTCTGCAATTTCATTGGAAGCTCCTTTGATCCATTTGCAGAACCTTATTCAGGGTCCTCACCGCCATATTGATGCTTTAGCCTTTGTATATCCCGCTTTAGATGGTCTTCTTCCTCACGGATAGTACGTGGCTGCTGATAATACTCCTAGATTCGAGTGTCAGCGCTGCCGTTGAGGTTTTGACAGCTCACCGGAGCAACCTTGTCGAGCTTAGCTCGGGGTTTGAATTATAAAGGCTCGAAGGTGTTAACTGTCGTCAGCTTGGTTACTTCGTGCTTCAGACTGCTCAGTTCACACTTCAGGTTGTTGATCATTGCGGCTTGACTATGACTGGCCGCGGCTCCTCTAGGCTCGAGAAAGTTACGTATGACATCAGGTGAACGCCTCTTCTGCAGCTCCCCTGAATCATTCCTGAAGTTTAGTTTTACGGGCTGGTCAAACATAGAGGTGTGGGCAAAGTCCTTCTTGTTGCTAGCTGCCGAGCCACTCGACTAGCTCTTCTCATGAGGCCTTCGGTTTGAAAATTCGATTGGGTTTTTCATGCCTCCAGTCAATATAAATTAAAGTAATTCACTGGTAGTCATGGCTGGGATAGCTTCCGAATTATGTTGGTTGATTGTGCGAGAAATTTTATTGCGAAAGTCACGAAAGCAGGAGGCTGACTGACGTACCCGATTGCCGGTTGGTTATAATCCAATTAGCACGTAGGCTAACCATGGGAGCTGAGAGAAGCCGGAAACACAGGAGTTAAATGTAGCACCACCAGCTCGGCAATTGTAATAATTCATCAGAATTAGGGACAATGGAAAGCAAAAAACTTCTGAACATGCGCGAGCTTAAATAGGCTGCTGCACATCACGCCATCAATGAAGGACTCTACAAGCACTGGTGTTCGGTGCCCACCAACGATGCTGAACTGGAGTTGCTCAGACTGAAGTTCATGCACCTTTTTAAAGAGGGAGGCATCGAAAACACTACCGACTACACTGATTTCTTTGATTTCAAGAACATCAAAGAGCAGCGCGCAGTTGCCTGTCTGTTAGGTCTTGGGATATCCGACGCTTTCGGAGCAAACACGGAGTTCTTGCACTACGATAAGAATCGACGTGATCTTATCGTCAAGGATTTCCTCTAAATTCCAGGAAAAGTGACAGCGAAATGGCTCAATAAGAGAGGCCCTGTTGGTGTGTGGACTGACGATTGTAGCATGGCTCTGTGCCTTGCCGACTCGCTGCTGTTGAACGACTTCAAATTGAACCCATTAGATCTTCGCTGGCGGTTCCTCTTATGGGTAAATTGTGGACTCAATAACGGAGGCAGACCCTACTCTATTGGCCTAGGTGGTAATATCTCAATCTCCTTCGAGGAATTTTGGAAAAACCCAAGTCTAAAATACGCTGAAGAAGGTGATGGATTCAACAACGGAAACGGGTCTCTGATGAGGATGGCACCAGCAGTAACAGCCTTTGTGGATGATAAGAAACAAGCGATCGAGGTTTCTGAGGAGCAGAGTCGAACAACCCACAACGGGAAGGAGGCAAGTGAATGTTGCAAACTCTTAGCAGAAATCCTTTGGGAGCTCATAAATAGGGATGAAAAGAAATATCCCAACCCAAAGGAATTTTTGCTTCAAGTTTGCGATAACTTCGTATCAAACCTTCCGACAGTGGAGTGCCTTGCTAAGGGACTCCAAGAACAAAAGGAACTGTTTGAGCAAGCTGCAAAGGAAAACAAGAAGTTTACGAAGTTCAATAAGTCTCCGGAACTCGATAGGAACTGGAATTGGCGGAGCAAGGAATTTACATACTCAGAAACCCGCAACAAGGACCAACCAGGCTACATTGGGTCGTATTGCATGGATGCGCTCGCGATGGCACTATTTCTAGCCTATCACACCGATAGTTTCTATGAAGCTGCTTTGTGGGCGACCAACATGGGAGGTGATTCCGATACCGTTGGTGCCATCTGTGGGCAAATTACAGGTGCAATGTACGGTTTGAGCAGATAGATGCTCACCCTCTACTCTCAGATGCCGGACTGCTTCGGTTTTAGACTACACCTTTTCATCGTTGCATCAAAATTGGCTCGTCACCAAGCCATCAAATCCCATTGACAGTGTATCGAGTTAATGTGATAATTCGCCGTAGCGGCTTCGATCTACATATTGTTTGGCTGCTATCAATGCCAGTAATTGTTGCGATACTGGGGAGACTTTACGCTCTTGAACCCGCTCTTCCAGTGCTTGTAGTAGAGTCCGTCTCGCACCGCGTACAGCTCCGTGCGGTAGCTCAGCAGATTACGATAGTAGCCGTAGGTCTTGAGGTACTTGAATGGCATGAGGAGTAGGCAGGCACCTACAACCATCCACTTTCGCACTTCCTTATCGGGGCGGCGGTAACCGTCTCTTCGCTGCATGTAGTTAATGAAATTGGCCACATCCATAGCCATCTGTGGGGTGGACGCAGGGGTACCGTCCTCATAATCAAGCATACCGTCGTGTAGTTGCCTGGGCATACCAATAACCATGTGATCGAAGTAGGGATTGAAGCTCTTGCCCTTGGGGATTTCCATACCATATGGAGGCTTGAAGTGGTAGCCTGTCATGATGTTGTAAATGTAGTTGATTCCTCCTGGACGCATACGGATCTTGCTGAAGTCAGTGGGCCACACACCTCCGTTGGCATTCTTTGCTTGATCCTGACTGAAGTAGGTGGGGTAGATGTGGTCGTGGATGTAGCGGTCACGTTCATCCCACTCTTGGTAATAGTACTGCTTGTAGTGCTGATGGGCGGGATGCACAGTGAAGTGTTAGGCAACCCAAGTTGACAGCTCCAACTGTTGGTAGGCCTTGTCCAAGAGCAGATCATACTTCTTGCCGATCATGCCGTGGCAGTTGCTGCAGTTCTTAGTGAAGACTTGGAAGCCTACGATTAAGGTAGATCGTTACCTCGACGTACACTGCCCGAATCGTATGTTCCAAAGAACTGGTACTGTGGCCATTTGAGGTGCCCGTGGTGGGTGCCCACTTCACTAACCTGTTCCTCGTAACCCTTGATGCCCCAAAAGGCTCCGATATCATCACGGTAGAGCCAGCACTCTGCCTGCGGCTCCTGGTAGAAGGCGTAGGAGGACAGCAAAGCCAGCGCGACACTGCGAGCCATCACCATAAATTACAAATATATCTCGAAGGAAGATTATTCGCCATTTAAGAGTGACTTTCCCGACGGACAACCAGCCCACGACCAGCGGATATCTTTTATTGCGGGCAGTTAGTTAACTAATTTAAAAGACCCGTCTAGAATGGAATCAGAGGCTCTCAGGAAGTCGAATGCGCTGCTGCAAGAGATCAGTCGGACAATGCAGACCGAAAGTGTTGAGTAAGAGTACGAGCCGTAGGTCGACCACCTGTCCAGACAGCTGAAATTACTAACTGACAGTTGTACGATCATTATGGAACGCTCACAGAGACTTGCCGAAGCAATGCAACGCTCCGCTGCAGCGAATATTCAACAAGCCAACAAACTATGCAGTCGTTACACTGCCGAACTTTGCAATAAAAGCATTTGACTTTGCTTGTCAACTATAAACTTCATAGGTCGAATCAGATGCCTTCGATGCTGGATATAAGCGGTGAGTCGTTTGGATAGGTTTCCTTGGGAAGTTCTTCTTGTGGTTGCTACACAACAGGTTAAGGCCGGTGACGTTTGCAGACTTCAATCACTTTCTCCACGTATTTACGAATCTCCCGCATCGCCGGTTGCTTGATCATTTGAGGATTCACAGTCAGATCCAAGTCAATCTCCAGGTAGCACTTGATCTTGGTCTGTCGCTCTCCCCATTGACTTGCTACAGTCCCCGATAGGACAACATGCCCGCGAACGAAGTCCTTGCCTTGAGGTGGCTTCAATGCTTAATCTTTCATCGAAGTGGCGATTACAATGTACTCTCTCTGGGCTGTGAGTTCCTGATGCCTGATGAACAGGAAATCTCTTGGAGATACCACTAGCACCTTCTTATACTGTTCATACCGCACTTCGGTGGTATCGTTGATGCGCTCTAACATTTCGCTGTGGCTGAGATTTCCATCAGCTTCCGCCAGTGTACCCGTGCTGTAGAGCTCAATATAGTCCTCAAGTGAGACCGGCAGCACATATTCAAATCTGTACTGACTCAGACGTTTGCTTTCGGCGGTCAACCGTTGATTGTAGAACACTGAAAGGTGGTTGTCGGCTATCAACCTCTAGAAACCCTCTTCTTCTGGCTACTGGATCAAGTGTTTGCGAAAAGCTGCCAGTTGCAACTTCATCGTCCTGAGCAAATATTCCTCACGTGTCATTGTTGATGGGTCTGGTTACTGCTACTCAGCTGGGTCTTCCTCAGCTTGCTGCTAGTCACCGTGCTCCTACTCCTACTTATCCAGAGTTTGATAGTGCTTAATGTTGTCACCTCCCTCCAATTGATCTGCAGATGCCCTGCGACCTTCGTACTAATCTACACATTTCTCTTCCTCCAGTATCTGCTGGTTCATGCTGTTGCTATTGAGCACATGCATGATGCGATTCACGCCGTTTCGGATGATCTGCCGTCCGAACGGCAGACACGAACACAGATAATCGTACATCAATAGCTCGTATTATTGTTTGATGGACCTGTCTGTCGATCACGTGAAGGAGTAGCCTGTACTGTTCGAACTCGTTGACCTTCTAGTAAACCACTACGATTTCGATGCTGACAAGGACACCTGCCTGATCTGTATGGGACTGCTCAGGCATCCCGTGAAGTGTGGCAATTGCAACTCCTGTTTTTGCAGGTAGTGTGCAAACAACTGGAACATACGCCGGCAGCGCTGTCCGAAGAAGTGTTCGGAAGGTGGTTGGAATTTCAAGTTGGTGCGCAATCCAAAGGTATTCCGGTTCCAGTGTCCCTTCAGCGAAAAATGTCCGATAATGGCCACCACTGATGCTATCGAAGCACATCTCAAGCCCAACGGTTGTGAGATTATGCGACGCAACCAAGTGAAGACTCAAACGTGTTCTCTGGGTCATGTGCTGAACTTATTCACCGCCGGTGGCAAGCAAGAATACCGCAACCAAGCCTGCAATGGTTGTAGGAGAAAGGGAATTCACATGAAATCGGAGTGTGTAACTTGTAGGGTTCTGTTTTGTGTGGGTTGCAAACCCCTCCCCTTAACCAAGACGATTTGCATGGCAAAGGAAAAGCATGAATGCACTAAAAAATTCGGGCAGGCTTTTATCTGTGATCGCTGCGGTCGGAAAGCCTTACAACTGGAGTATGGGCACTTCGACGAGATTTGTAGGTTGGCAGTATGTGCACGCTGCCACGACAAGCTACCAGAACCGCGCCGAAAAGAGAGTCCAGAAAAGTGAAGGTTTGACAGTTTAAACGTCTGCTATCGTAGAAGTTGATGGTTACGGAATAGTTCAGTTCAAATATAGAATTATCCTGCACAGATATTCGCGGGTGAAATGGTATAGCAGATGTGCCTGCGAATACCCAAAATCGACGCTGGCAGTTGCTAGTGGACTGTGTTGCTAGCTTACATCCAAACGGTGGATCATGGAAGCCATATAATTGACTTTAACTTTAAAGAAAGGAGGCTGATGAAGGGACCAAAGCAGATTCAGCTTCAGACAGCCAATCAGCTACTCACTGATATTCGCAGTCGCAGTCAATCATCCTATTAGCGGGTGTGTCACTCGCTAGAGGCGTGGGACCGCGACGAGCAGGATAAGCAGTGCTATCAACGCATTCAGGAAGCGCTCAAGATGGATGCTTCTCTGGTGCATAAACTCAATGCCTACGTCGAGGAGGACGTACACTTCAAGCACGCCAAGAGCACCCAGGAGATGGTGGATGAGTACATGCACGACCTCAACCAGAACAATCCACAGGCTTTCACCCGCGCCTTCAAGAAGCTTGGTTAGCTACAAGACCAAAGTACTTCTGGCAGTTCATATAGATATCACCGACGACAATCGCATCTTCGAGGAACTCATCGACCTGTTCCGTGACGAGCCGGAAGTACACCGCCGGCTGGTGGAGATCTGCTCTATCGGCAAGGACCAGGAGCTGGTGCAGGAACCGCCAAAGAAGAAGAAGGAACGTCAGGCTCCCACCGCCCAAACCTACCGGCTCTACGAGTAGCGCAACCGCAAGTATGCGGACCTCTATGAGGATGAAGGCCGTGCCCGCCAACCCGTTAAAGAATCCTCTAGCAACCCTTCCGAGGAGTCTTACCGCTTCCACAAGCTTCGCGAGACCATGGGTGCTGCCGCCTACGAATCATTCATAAAGGTAGTCTACTTGTATGAGATCGGGGTGCTATCTCGCGTGGAAACGCTGGCGCAACTCCCATAGCGACTGTTCGAGTCCCCTGAAAACTGCGATTTTATCTACGATGCTATAGAAGCTCGAGATGGCGACCGTCGTCGCACTACTAACGTCTTCAAATCGCTCACCGACCTGAACTACAACAACTGTGACCGCACTGGGTACAGTTATATGCAGATGCCCGAATTTTATCCCATTGTATGTAGCGGGAAAGCTAAAAATCCTGAACTAAACCAAATCCTCAATGTCAAATGGGTCATTCTACCAATTGGTTCTGAACATCCCAATGAATTCTCTGTTCGTCCGAACAACCCCTACGAGGATCCACTCTTCCGAAGTGAATATGAGCGATACGAGTTTGACGTTAATCTCTATCGGTACCGACAGACTGCTAAACTGTTGGAAAGATCGTTGAATTCTGCTTCCGAAGCTGAAGGTGAGCGGTTAATGCTGTAAGCCGTCAGTCTTGGATGCCTCCAACCCATCTATAGAGCTGCTTCTAAATAACAGAAGGTACAACATCGATCAAACTTAGGAATAAATTGAGGTTGGGCTCTTGACTCATCGTCAGGAGATGAGCGCAGCCATCCTTGAGCGAGTGAAGCATCAAATTCGGGAGCTTGAGAACATTCGGGCTGGACCAGGAATGAAAACATGGATTGACGTGTGCGAAAAGAATTTCTTCAAGTCAATGGACCGTCGCAGCTACTACTTTAAGTTCAACGAAAGGAACTTGACGAAGATTCAGACCATTGTGGAAAGTTTAGACAACGTGAAAAGTGGGGCGGTTCCGACCGTCTTTAACACTTTCGATGGCCTTTCTCGAATGGAACGAGTCAACCACCATTACCCAAAGCAACTCAACTTCACTGCTGGTAACCCGAACAACCCCTTCATGGTCCTGTACTACGAGAATGTTAGGGTGCTGGCCAAATTTCACGAAATGATAAGGGACTACATGGATGCTCAGCCCCCTACAGTCGACAAAATCAACGTCAAGCGGTTCTTCGATGAGTTTATGTTCCCGTTTGTTGGTGAACCAGAAAGAGATGTTATACCAGCGAGCCTTCCCGCCGATTTCGACTATGAAAAAGTTAAGGCCTCCGTCGAGGAGTTTCTACCTATCAAAGAAGTGGGTGGCTTTGATCCCGAGATACATGTGATGCTGGATGTTATGGAGCGAGAAGAACGATCCGAACAATTAAGCCCATCCAAAATCAAAGCACATGACGTTCAAAGTGAACAGAATAAGCACGAGGATGGGGAATCGGAGTAGCCGGATCGCGATAGAAAAATCTGTGTCTTGAAAAGTGAGAATGGCTTGCAGTTGCTACCACCATCGGCGGCTAACTCAAGAATTTTCTATGGCTCTCAGACCTTTTACACTTTACTGCGCCTCTTCTACTTTGCGTATTAGAAGTTGGTGCGTGCGTATGAGCTCTGCAACACCTTTTCGCGCGATGAAGCTTTCGATGCGCTTGACTCTGCAACACGTAAGAAAATCGCAGAGAGTCGGTTTCACCTATTCGTTTCAGTCTTTATCGCTAACATCAAGAGCAAGGACTACAACAAGCTTGAAGAGAACTTTAAGGAGATCTTTGGTCAATGTGGCTACGTGTTTTTCTCGATTGTCAAGCTGTTCGAGGGAGTATTCAAAACAGCACAGGCCTGCGTGTCCGACGGCTTCACCTCCGAACTTGTACGCCTTTACGACACTGAGAAGGAGTGTGAAGAGATCTACTTGGCGTAGGCTAACCAGATGAGTTTGCTATACTCCAATAGCGGTCGGATAATTCGGATAGTGGCGAATCCGGACGGCCTCATGTACCTCAATCTGCTCGAAAGCATCTATCGAGGATGGTTTGCTGATAAGAAAGACCAGAAGGAGCAGTCTGCATGGAGCCGCGTTGCCGATCGCCTCGAGAGCTACTTATTACCCAACAACAAGAAGGGACATCAACACCCTCATCAGGATGAATCTCGAAAGAAGCAGGAGGTACCCGTGATGCGCAATTGCCACTAACACCTAACCGCTCCGAAGTCGCTACAGCTGGTCAGCCTCGGTGAAGACTTCTTATGCAGGCGACGAAGGCTTCCGACACCAGTGCGAAAGAGCCACCTGAAGGAAGCCAAGCGAGCGAGCAAGCTCCGAGCCATAGTGCACGAGTCTCTAGTAGAAAGCCTGCCAGCAAGCGATATCTGATAGCCTTTGATTTTGAATTGTCGATCCACAGTTTGAGTTAAACGAGTTTGCTAGTAGACGCCAATAAGTGAGGGTTGGCCCACACTTCGTGAGTAAACCAACCGAGTGATTGGAACAGCACCAAACCTTCAAATTAGAACGACATTTACGGGTGTTGATTGATCGGATAATGGGCCGAATTGCGGTGGCAATCACAATCGAGCTTTGAGCAGGAGCGAACTGAGTTCGGCCGATTCTACTGGGGAAGGACGACAGGCCTGAAGCCCCAACGACACAAGCTGCAGATGCCAATGGTCATGGCTGAGCTATCCACCCTAATATTTGATTTCCAGTCACTGCTAATTTACGCAAAATCGCTCGAAGTTCTACCCGGCATGCGACGCGGAAGACCCACTTGGCTAGAAGCCCTCAAGGGGAGGCTTGAGCTATCCACCTTCGAGGCGACTTCCAAAAATTGTTAGAGGAAGTGGATAGCTGAGCGAAACAGGATATAATATTATATTGTCGGCATCATCACAACCCCAATGTAGTTAATCCATGCATATCGCGATCAAGTGACCTAACGGCTCCCAAAACCCCCTCGATTCGCAGAAGCACTAACCAACTTCCTCAAGAAATTCGACTGTCACACCTTCGTCAGGAATCGTGTGGGCTAGCGGCTTTAACTCTGCTTTGCCATGCCCTCGAACTTCATCTGTGAGCTTCGCGGACGCGTCTGCATCGATGGTACAGTCGGCTATCTGAGCGTCGCCATAGAAGCTCGGTAAAGCATCCACACTGAACGGCTAGACGTCTGTGGGCTGGTGAGGCTGTGCCGCAACTCCCAGTCAGTCGGCGATGCGTATTGTTTAAAAGTACATCCTGAGGATGGACACACCAGCATCTTCTTTGGAACAATACTCCCTCCACACCTCCTCACCCACTACTAAGTGTTAGAGCTAGTGGAGGAACAGTTGATACTCTTAAAGAAGAGTCTACTAGCAAGGCTTTAAAAAATCAAATGCATTCGCAGCTATTGCCACTCGGAGCTCAATGGACTCCCAGAAAGTCGCCGAGATGGGCTTCCACTTCGTCAGTCCATCGACGAATTGAAGAAGTATATCACCACTTCAACGGGCTATGCTTGGAAAGTGGTGATCCCGAAGGACAATCCTATGGAGGATAAGGCGACTATGAAAAGAAACTTTCGGGAAGGGTACTCCAAGGCGTCACCAGTCCACCGGAATCTATGCATGGAGTCAATAATGTTTGGTCCAGTGGCAGCCACAGAGAAATTCTTCATTCTTAGCAGTGGCGATGACGCTTTTGCCTACTAAAATTACCTACAAAAGTAAACAGAACTGGCTGAGGACGACCTATTGGTGCGTAAATTGAGGCTAGAAGAAGATCAGTTACAGCTTCTCATCCAGACATCAAGGTTAAAACTAAAAAATGGACTAACATTACAACTGCGCATACTCAAGAATAAGGATGTGGAGAGGGAGCTCGCGGCGCTACGCCAGCTCCCGCGAATACGCTATCCCACACTACCCATCTACTACGAGATTACTGGTATTCCCGTCGAAGCTGGGTACGGTTACCTCGTCAACAGTGTGCCTGAAGGCATTATGTACACACATTTTCTCAGGCAAAATGCTCATGTGCTAAACCTTTACACCTTATTGAGGTTTCTCAACGACATGGCAAGAACGCTACTGCATCTACGCAATCACGATGTGATTTCGAATACTTTGGTGCCGTTTGAGGTCAGGGTAATTAAGGGGATGCAACTCCATCTGAATGTGCTGGGGAACTCATGCCATTCAACACTGGAAGGTCGATCAATCAAATCGAAGCAAGCATTAGCTTCGAGATCGCAGTAGGCAATGCGTCGTAACATCAATACCCGGCAACCTACTGCACCTGAGCAACCCATTGAAGGCCCATTGTGCCGAAACATCCTCCCTTATGTGTCTCATACTCACCTCGGAACCTTCTACAGCCACACGTCAGAGATGTCCGATGTTTACAGCTTTGGGCTGATGATGTTCAGAACGCTTTTTGGTCGACAACTTTTTGATATTCGACGAAACCGTCTGAACTAGCTCAGCGACTTTGAAGCAATGCGCTTGATGTGTGACCACAAACCTGTCTTTGTTCTGGAACGGCTGAACCACTTCGGTATGGATCACATGAAAGTTTTGGCGAACTTCACATTTATGGCTTGTTGTCATCACGCCCCGGGGCTGGTGAATCCAGAACTACAGCCAACGGAAAGCGTGAACAGCATGCTATCAAGCCGCAGACCCTACCTCGACTGGGTAGTAGTGGTCGTGGAAAGCGCCACACAGTTTTTCCAGCGGCAGTACCAGATCTGATGCTGCTCGACCTACTGTTTTTCTATTGCTAATGATTGCAGCCGTTCGTTCGAATTAATACTCTCTTTCGTGGAAGTTCCATAGGCTATTGATTATCAATCTCCAGAATTGGAAAATGGCAAGACCGAACGATAGCGCCTTCGAGTTCCAGGAGTACACCGATCACATCGAGTACAATCCTTGACTAATTGTAGCACCAGCGACGTCATTCTTGGATACTACCGAGGACAGAGTGGGAATGGGCTGGAGAAGTACATACTCATGATCTAGGATTGGTTGGAAACCGAGCAGCAGGTACCTCATTACACCTATGAAGGACAACGAAGAGAACAAACCATTGGTGGTGCAGGCCGACGGCGGTGTTGGCAAGAAGACGCTGCTGAGCAAGTGGTACGAGTATCATCAGGCCCGCCAAGACAAGCGCAAGGATCTGGTATTGATGCACTTCGCAACAACTGGGGGGAACAACAGTAACTACTTCTACGCACTCTATCGCATTCTTGTCAAGCTCAGGGAAACATTGAATATTGGGCAGAAGGTGTAGCTCCACGAGGAGAAGCTCCGGAAATACTTTGCATACTGGTTGCAGGTGTGTAATGATACGATTGAAAGTCAGCCCATCAGCAATCCTGAAGTCATCTACGAACGCATTATACTTGTGTTTGAGGGAATCGACTATTTTGCTGATCGGGAGACCAACCGCGAAGGGAACATAGCGTTCTGGCTGCCGAAATGCTTTCCAAGACACGTCAAGGTCATCGTAACTGCTGATCCTCAGAGCGAAACCATGCGGCATTTCAACCGACTCGGCTGCATGAAGCTAACCATAGCTAGCGATCAAAGCATAGTAAGGGCTATGGTGAAGAGTCACTGCCAGAAGAAGCTATGTGTGCATGAGCCGCTTCGTAGCAAACTGGTGGCACTTCTCGATGAACTTTTGGTGAAGGAGTAGCACATAAGTCTATACGCCAAAGTGTTTTTATCGACACTACTACCAGAAAACAGTTAGGGTTTGTCCGATACTGACCCAGCAATCGAGACCATCAACAAGCATCTTGAGTAAGTTGACCTACCAAAGCTTAAAACGTTGGTGAGTGTTGATAATCTTTTGGACTACGTGCTGGAGTTCTGGGGTAAGCGACTGTTCCGTAGCGAGGATAAGTTCCGCGAACTGATGGGCTTATTTGTGTGCACCCAGAAAGGCTTGACCCGTAGCGAGATTCTATTCATCAGTAAAGTCTCTTCGGAGGAGCTCAAGGTGTTTGGCGTAGTCTTCAACAGCTTTTTGATGCGCTACCGGCAGCTGTGGATGATCAAGAACGACAGCTTCCGAAAATGCCTAAACCAGAAGTATCGATTCAAATTCCCAGAAGTGCATGAAAGAATTGCGGAGGCACTCCGAAAGACCCCCAACAGCCTCCGCAAGCTTGAATAATAGACCTACCAGCTGTACAATGCCAAGAGTTACTTCAAGCTTAAAGAAATCATCAGTGACGTTGAGAACTTTTTACTGCTGTTCAATAGCTACAACAAGTATGATCTGTGCAGGTACTGGCAAAAGCTTGAGGAGAAATCATTTGACCCAGTCATTGAGTATAACAAGGCAGTCGAGAGTTTTGAGATGCACTACCACCCCTCTAGCGAAGACTTGTTTCGCATCACTGTGCAGATCTCACGCTTTTTGAAGGAATTTGCTGACTTCGAGACCTATTATACCCCGAGGTTCAGGCACCCGGAGATACTTGGCAACCTTAGTGAGCTCGACGAAATTGGTTTGTTGGGGGAGTTCTCCAACCTGTAACTATGTGATACTTTGGAGGGACAGCCCGCAGACGAGAAATACTCTGAAGGGCCCAACGAAAAGACTTTAGACGAGCGCATCAAACTGATGGTCGAAAAGATTGAAAATGGTCGTGTTGTTAAACGAGAGGCTAGCTTCAAAGTATCGGAGGTGAAGCCTGCTGATGGCAAAGAAGAGAAGAAGGAACACAGGAAAAGGTAGCTTCCGGTGCAGCAATACAACGTAGAGGTTAAGAGTAACCAGAATAACTTCCGCGAGTTCTACTATAAGCAAGTGCGAAGCTTCCTCAAGAAAGTGGCACTGGATAAATCTGTCGAATCAGCTGGCGTGCCAACAATAGAGTAAGAGGAAAACACTTCCTAGGATTAGGACGGTCAGCGCAAGCTCAAACCCATCCTTAACGAACCCTCGAAGGCTCGATAGTACGACTTCACGAATCTCCGCAAACTATTCTCGGAGTCTGTTTAGGAAGAATTCGAACTGAACCAGAAACCGCCCACCAACTACTACTATAAACGATGGATTTGGATGCAGTTTCCGTGGGTCTGCATGACCATGAAATGCGACTATTCAGGAAAGATAAAGCGTTGTTTCACGTCGCCGACTGAGTACATGACGGTCTCCGAGGAGAAGGAGTTTACAATGCAATCCCTGAAGATCGCCTTGGAAGCCAAACGAAAGAAGCAATCGGTGCTTGAGCAGAAGAATTCTCGAGATGACGGTGAGGCAACCAAAACATCCATCAGAACATTTGAACGCACTCCCCTCGAAAAGAACGATGATTTCAGCAACCGCTAGAAACCACTCCGCAGCAAAAAGATAGACGAAATTGCATATCTGACCAACTCATTCCTGAACCTGCAGAAGCTTACACAGTAGCTGGAGAACATCAACAGCAGCAAACAGCCAAATAAGTCGATTAAATAGCCAACTGACAGCAGTGTGTTCCTGACTCAGGGTGACCGCAGCACCCACCTCTCTGGCGAACTGCTTCATGGGAAGGGCACCCGCAGGAAACCCACCACCCACTAATAGCAACAGCTGTCTAACACAAAGATCAAGCAGGGACTGTTACCCCGGATAAAGCACAACATGAACAATGAAATGCAGCGTTAACTGGAGCTGCTGGAAAAGAACAACGCTGCCATGCGGAAGGAGATGGACAGCTACTTATATCAGAACAAGGTGCTGGCGAAGAAGCTGAAGGAGCTCAAGATCATCGAATTCAACAACCAGAACCAGCTGAAGAACGTCAAGCGCATTGACGAAACCAAACGTAAGATAGAAATTATGGACGACAAGCTGAGGAGGATTAAGAATCAGTATGCATACTCGCTGCTGCAGCAGGAAAGGCTGAACATCCTCATTAAGATCTGCAAGTGCAACAAAACGCAGAATGAAGAGGCTATTCCCCCTCTCACCTTCGAGTGCAACAACTTCAAGAAGATGATCAAGTGGGAGAAGGAGGCCATCGAGCAGATCAACCGTGAAACAGAGGAGATAAGGAAGATCAGCAGCAAATTCCTACTCAATTGTACCTAAAAGCTGGAGAACGAGAAGCATCTCAGCGAAGAAATCAAGTCAACCCTACGTAACCGAAGCCAGTTCGAGACGGAGGTGGAAAAGTACGACGAGATGATTCTGGAAGAGGTGAGTTACCAACGTAAACTAATCGATCAGGAGATCAAATAGGTGCTTGTAGGTAAGGAGCATAAGGAGACTGCTGCGAATGATCGGAGCAAGAAAGCAGTAGAAGCGGCATAAGGCTACGAGCAGCTCTATCGCGAGCTTAGCGAGGTGCTACCTCTTGCTGATGAACAGTACAAAACAGATCCGAAATACATTTGGTTTGTCGAACAAATGAACAAGAAACGGGAGTTTGAGGCAATTATTGAGGAACGCAAACTGAGACTTTAGCAGCTCCAGAAGAAATATCAAGAGGAGCTACGTGAACTAGAAACCTTCGAAAAGGCATCGGATGAACCTACAGCTACAAACAGCAATCAGGAGGAGGAGGACGAACTGGCCTATCTCCATTTTGACCAAGCTTCCCAAGAGAGGTAGATTCACGAGAAGCAGCGTGTGTTTGTGAAGCTGCTTGAGACCAAACTCAGTTGTTTGGGTATGCTAAACACCTGGTATGCACGACTGGGCCTTCCGGAAGTCAAGAAACTCGAGGTGACCGAGGACTTCGTCAAGAGAATCCAGCAGTTGTTGCCGAAAGAATAGTGCAGCACCGCCTGACCCACCCACTAAACTAATAATTAAACTTGCCTAAACGAGAATGATTGGCATGATCATTCCACCTGCTCAGATCAAAGAGCGTGCTGAGAAGACTGCCGAGTATGTCGCCAACAACGGCGAGGAGTTCGAATCGTTGGTGTACCAGGAGGAGCAGTCCAACCCCAAGTTCATCTTCCTGCACAAGGATAATCCGTACCGCCCTTACTACGATTTCATGGTGAACGAGTATCGCAAGAAGATCCTGTAAGCACAAAAAGCAAAAGACGAGGAAGTGCAGCCAGTGCAACCTCAACAGCCAGACGAGGACGATATTGTCAAGGAGGAACCTTTAATGTTCAATGCCGTTGAGGCACAGCAACGAGAGTTCTTGGAGCACGCCTTTGAAGGGTTCAAAACCCCAGACCCTGAGCTATACTTTGCCGAAGTACCAGAAAAGCTATCGCTTGCGGACAAATAGCTGATTCAGCATACAGCGCAGTACGTGGCAAGGAATGGACGCAACTTCCTTATGCCGCTCAGCGATAGGGAGAAGAACAATCCGCAGTTCGAGTTCTTAAAGGCGGGCTCTGATAACTTCAAGTACTTCACGGCTTTAGTGGACGGCTATACGCGCATCATCAACTTTACCCAGGGTGATATTGAGAAGTTGGAGGTGGTTGCGACTGACAGGGAATACATTCTATCGAAGTGCATGGAGAAGTTTGAATTTGAGAAGCGCCAGAACCAATCGAAAGCGAAGAAGGCCCAATAAGACAAGAATAAGGACACCAACATCGACTGGAATGATTTCGAACTGGTCGAGACCATAGCATTCGACGACGAGAACATCATCAGGGATTCCGCTTCAGTGAGGAATTAGCTGGAAATGATTATGAGAAGACGCACAGCACACGACACTCATTTGGCTGAGAAACCTATTGAGGAGATCATTACTTCGACCAAGAGTAAGTTTCAAAAATAACTCAGAGAAGGAACTGCTACAGCAGTGTGCGGTATGTGGTAGGCATATCCCCGTCTCGGGTATGAATCAGCATATGTCGCTTTGTATGCTTGATCCGAAAGTCAAGGAAAAACGTAGATTGGCTGAGAGTAGGCAGCAGTCTCAATCCAGCAGCGGACTGGACATCAGTGCGAACTTGAAACAGCTCTAGTCCAAACGTCCGGATATCTTTGGAGCCAAATAGACAAGCTTCGAGTTGTAGCAACAACAGGCCCCGACCGACGGTAAAGCCCCCGCAGCCAAACTAATCTGGGACGGTCAAGCAGAGAACATGACACGCACCACAGCCACGATTGCAATGATGTAGAACCAGCAGAAGAAGCTGCTGGAGCAGATGCGGGAAGCCAACAAGAAGAAGTCGTGATGGTTGGTGTGATGGTTGGTGTGTATGCGATCATCATTTGGCTTAGGGTTCGGGCTCAGGTTAGGATTCCTTGGTAATCTTGCGCCCCAAGATCATGTAAATGAAGCCGACGACTATAACGATGACTCCCACGATGATGGCGTAGAGTTGGTTGCTGAGGAGAATGCTACCGAGAAACACAATGAAGAGCCCTTTGCCGAGATTGGAATCGAGGAAGTTGAAGTAGTTGAGGAAGAACATGACATTGAATTCTGCGAGTGCCAGCATGATTGCGAACAGCCTACATCACCGAGCTTCGTACATGAGGTAGATGATTCGCACCACGTTGAGCACGTTGATAGCATCCGTGAAGATGAACGAGATGGCAAGTGCGAGCACGGTAGCAGCCACTGTCAACCCTATAATGCGATTCACGCAGACTACGTTCACCATTTAATACAGCAAAACTATCAGGCTTCGAATTCGAATGGCTGCAGATCCTACTCCAGTGCCGACGTTTTCTTCGAGATACTTGGGGTCTGGCAGTTCTACTCATAGATCCGGTCGATATCGATGTTCTTCTTGCGCAGGATGTACAGCAGCTAGGTCATTCGATTTTGCTTCTTTCGATTCTATTCGTTGCGTTCGGCCTGCAGGTAAACAGCTGAGCGGAGCTTCAAGTTCTCCTCGCGGAGGGTCGTTAACTGCAGGGACTGTGCACGCAAATCGGCCTGCAGTTACTGATCATGTTGTTGGGGGAGCTGCTGCTTCTTAGCTACTGGTTTGGTTGGTGATATCAGTGGCTTAACCACCGATTTGAGTTTTTCGAAGATGCCATTGAGCACATCAAGTTGGCTGCACTTCAGCTCGTCCAGCAGCTGCAGTACTCTGCCGTGGTACACTGTTGGCTCGAACCCAGTTTACAGCACCAGCGAGAAGTTCTCAATTAGGAAAAGGTTGAGTTGCTATTCGACGTAGTTTAATGCGTCCTTCAGCTTCGCAGCTTGCTCTTTCCAAGTCTTCTGCAGACTTTCACGCTTCTTTGGGGACGGGTCCGTGGATTCCTGTCGTGGCAGCACTCGGGCTGTCTTATCGGTCTTCTTCATTTGTCGTCGTTATAAGTTAAACTCGCTGGCTGGATTCCACCGCATGCAATCCATCATCTTCTCTTACGCTTCGGCTTGTTGTCGGTATCCACAAGTCGAGCGAGCTTGGCTTTAGCAAACTCCTTGTGCGTGATACGCCAGTCCTTTACCTTGTCGAGGAAGGTGAACACCTCCCGCGAACGTTCACTGGACTTCTTGTTGAAGGAGTTCACGAAGGCATATTCACTCCAGAGAATGCCGCCATCCTCGTTCAAATCGTAGAGGTCGAAGAAGTCTTCCTGAACTTCCTCAGCTTCCATCTTGCCAACCTTCTCAGGATCAGTGAAGGTCTTGGCCTCAACAGCACACTCAGTCATGTAGACCTTAACTAAACTCGGACAAGCAATTACTGTTCTTGGGGGTGACCTGCGACTGGAATTCCTTGAGATTGGGACGCCTTCCCAGTCCATCGACCTTGTACTGGAACTTCTCGGTTTCGAAGTCCTCACAAGGCTCGAAGCCTTCAATTTCCTTTTTACTGAGCCTACCGTCATGATTGTGATCGACGGCGTTGAAGAGCCTCTGTGCTTCCTGCTTTTCGTCTGGATTGATCCTTCAGGTACAGCGTATGTCCAGCAACATGGAAATTGCCATGAAGTAGAAGGTGATGCCCACCACGATGGCAATGTACTTGCCGACGGTGCTGCCTATGCCCATGGATATCTCACAATAATAATTAATATCTTCAATGGCGCCGTGATGAATTATCCATGCACCCCTCTGCTTTTGGTGATGAGAAAACCACATCTTTTTAGCTGAGCGCCCACCAGCACTTTTGAACTATCAGTACCAACCATCACGGTTGTGAGGCTTCCGCTGCTGCCTGCTACTATTGACCCTCACCGGCCTGTCGGTAGTTGTAGCCCGTGTCCTAGTAACGCAACTTCTCCATCAGTCCTCTCTAGATGAAGCGTCGCTATGCCCGCATGAAGACCATCTTCAACAGGAATGCCTTGAAGTCGCTGAAGTTGAATCCGAAGTTTAGAAATTCCTCTGGATAGTTTTGCATCTCCACCAGGACCTGACCGAGCACGGCTTCTCGTACTTGCACCATCATCATGGTATCGTCGAGGGGATTGTTGCTACGGTAGCTCTCGATGTCGTTGTCGTCAGTCTTGCGGCGAAGTCCCACGGTCATCTGTTCGGGTGCTGTCTCCATCTAGCTGCTCGTATAAAATAATCGCAATCAGAAGAAGGGGTTGTCACTGCTGCTTGCAGGCGGAGGCTCCGGCACCTACAAGTTCATCAGCACGTTGGTGGCGAAATCGAAGTTCTACTGCTCGACCTTGCTGTTGTCCAAACCGAAGCCCAACCCTCCTGGGTTGATCTCGATATTGCCAATGATGTTGCTGCTTGAAGGTTCGAATTGCGAAGAGGACCCTAGAATGCTCGGGCGGGCCTTCTACTGCTACTTCTATTTCTCGCGCTCACGTTGCTATTGCTGCTGCTATTAGTACTTTTTGGAAACCTCCGCGTAGAACTGCCTAAGCTATTCTTGAGACATGCTCACGATTCGCTTTTGAATGCTGGGCAGTTCCTCAGGAGTGATGGGGCGGATGTGGTTGAGCAGGTTGAGTGCCTGTAGTTGGAATTAGTAAAGTGGGCTATCCGCTGGATCGCTCTGTTCTACTGAAGGCTTTTTATCAACGGGTGGCTCTCGTGGACGGCTGATAACCGCTGAGGGAGGTGGAATGCTCTTCTCGTTGATGTTTTAGACCATGCGTATTTTCTCTTGGTCAGCAGCATCCCTGCTTCGGAGCTAACGGGTGAGGTCCTAGATGATTGCATTTTGCCTTTGGATGACCCGTTGCAGTTTGATGATGCTCCCATTTAGGCGCTCAAAAGTTTGAAGTTGACTTGTCTTGATCCGCTCCATCTCATTTTGGATGTTGGCATTGTTCTGCTAGGATTCTTCGATGTACCGCCCTAACCAGTCTACCAGATTGGCGAACTTGTTTTCGTTGTCGGCAACGGCAGCGAACTGCTCTAGGTTGTTCTTTTCTGCCTGGAGCAGTAATCGTGCTGGTTAGTCGACGGATGCTGGAGGTGGCCCAGATTGCTTCGTAGCTGCTGGCCTTTGTTGGGGTAGGTTCTTAATCTTGGAGTCGAATTTGGCTATGATGGCCTTCATTTCTGGAGTGAGCTCTGCGGGAAGTTCCTAACGATGCTTGGATAGCCCAATCAAATGCAGAAATACGAACAGCTCGCCTTTTGTTAGGTACCCTTTCTGCGCGATACTACACATCTTCCAGGCCTTCGATAGGTTTTCTTTATTCGCTTCCGTCTGATAGAGCTTCTTGACTGCCGAACCACCTATGAAATCGCTGTTGTGCTTGCCTTCCAACCCAGTCCATGTCCTTTCGAAGGCTGCCATGTCCTGCTAAGAGATACCTTGTTTGCTTTGTTGTGATCTCTGGCTCTGTGAGATTGTCTGGGTCTCAAACTCAAACATCGGAGCATTGCAGCTGATGTTCAACTCGAGATTTTCATGACTGATTGGGACACCGGTCTGTCCGTAAGCAACCAGTCGAATGATGCTTTGCACATCTTCGTAACTCAGCGACTATTTATCTGCAGTAGCTTGGGACTGTACACTGAGGGTTGACCACTTGCCAGATCTCCTTGATGGTTTGGTTTGGCAACCCGCTACGGTTCAGCAGTTCAATGGCTAGCCTGGCTGAAACGGTGTGGGTGTTCTGAGGATCGAGGAAAGGCAACAGCCGAGCCAGATATCTGTGGTAAGGTAGTGCTTACGCGTTCTCGCTAGGTGAGAAGCTTAAGGAGGGCTGCGCCTGCTGATTGAAGAAGTCGAAGCTCATGCGCCTTTTTTATTGATATATAAGGAACGTCAGAATGGAGGGTACTCTGGTAGCTGGTCATCATCATCGAAGAAATTGCCAGGCATGTCCTCGAGGTGAATGTCACTGCCTAGGCTATCCGAATTATGGTCGAGTTCGGCGATTAACTAGACGACCGATAGATCGCTTGTTAATGGGATTGTAACTTCCTACAGGATTCCTTTTTTGGAATGAGGGCGAACAAACAGTGTGGGTGGGTGCTGTCCGAAATTCTACCAAAAGAAAACATCCCGATCTGTCGTCTACTTGCTCTGGAAAGGTTAGTAACACAGCGAGTTGTAATCGTTATTGCTTGTCACTCGCTCCTTAGGAAGAGTTCTAAAGCCGAAGGTGAGGTCGATCCATTAGTGGAGTCTACTGGAAACGTACTCTCCTTCCAATAGTGAGCGCATCTTCTCGATGAAATCTTTGGCATCGGTGGCCCAAGGTGGCAGCTCCACATCATTGATAGGATTTCCTTGTTCGTCATTGCCGAGATCAACACGATGCGTGTTTCGAAGCATTTCAACCCCGATCGAGGAGTCATAGAACCTGGTGTTATCGATAACGGTTACTCTGGGACCAGTTATTTAAAGTCTGCAGGATTGTTGAGTGTGTTGAAATAGCATTGTTCGATGCTGCGAAACACGCGATTGGTAGGCACTAAGATGCTTCTTTGTAACCTACAGATGAGATGTGGATACTTCCGAAGAAGGAAGTACTAGATATAGCAGGGCATTGAACAGTATGTGGGGAGCAGGTGGTCGTTGTTGCTACGGTTGGTGGCAGCACTGCCTAGCTGCTGCCGGTCCTTTAGTCTGCGAAGTCGATGGGGGTTGATGCTGCTCATGGGTCTCGAGAGGTCACGATAGAAAGACGGGTTAGTGGGTTGATATCCCAATCCATTCTCATGCACCAGCCACGGAAAGATCGGATATGCTGAGATATCGTTGAAGGACCTGCTAGCCCGGAAATTGAGTTCTAGCAGGTACTGGTAGTTGCTGAGGTTGCCTTTCTGCCATAGGAGGGTGAGTTAGTCTAAGGTCGGTTGTGAGTTGAGACTTTTATTGGCAGTAACCAGCAGATTTTGGAACTTACACCGGTGCTCTTCAGTTGGGAAGTTGATTAGATAGCATTGGTCTGCTAGCCAAAACTGAATAGCAGTGTGTCGCATGAGGTAGCGATACTCAAGAATCTTCGTGACACTGTTAATCGGCATCTGTACCGTCCCATTGTCGTCTGCTGGGTTGTTTGCAACCTTCTTGAGATAGATATCACCTTCACTCAGCCAAAGCAGACAGCTAATGCGTCCCTCAATTGTGACTAGCTACACTTCACTTGTGAAACAGTTCAGCAATGGCTTCAGTTTTCTCTTCTCCTCCTCTTGAACTGTGCGAATAAGTCGCCGAACAGTCTCCTGCTCCTGGTAGATCGGCTGGGCCATTGATTTGCTCAGCAGATCAAACCAACGAAGAAACTCTACAACGCGCTAATGTTGGTCTTCCTCCAGCTTGAACAACAACATTGAGGGCACCTACACTCGCTCTCAGCGTACTTTAGTGAGTGTTTGAAACGCACTGATTGGGTTCTGGGACGCTTCCTGAATTTTCTTGGGAAGCACTAATAGATAGTCACTTCTAATCTAGTCGCTTTACGCAAGTATTCGACCCGACAATGCTGTCTCTGCTATCGTTGCCTCCCTTGTCTTCAGCCGTGCCTGCATGAAAGTCATTCTACCTTGATCCCTTAGTTGCCCCAATTGAACAGATTCTGCAATCAACAAGATCAATACCGGCAGGCCCGCTTGTTACTGGGTGAGTTTGCTTAGATCCTGTGGAGTAACTCCACGTAGGTACCTGATCGTGATTCCGTCGGAAATCGGGAATCGCTGTATCGAACTATTAGTATCGTGAGGCTGCAACGCTAATGACCGAGTTGCTAACAGCAAGCTCCCGGCTCGTGCGTGGGTGGAGAGTTGGATGACGGCTAGCCGAGTCACCATCACTTCGCCAACCTCGAGCAAGAACAAACTAAATCTTGTCGGACTGCTCACAGCCAACTGGTGGTGTGGTTCCATAATATAATGCTGGAGGTGAGGGTACTCGGCAGCCCGATGAGTAGCGACCTGGAAATTAATAATAGTAATAATGTCGTACTGCGAGTCAGAGAGGGACGAAGAATTGTACTATATCAACTTGCTTAGCGAGATCCTGGAGGGTGTCCTCGCTGAGGGAGAGGACGAAGAGGCGAGTTAGGACCTCTTCAGCTCGAACAAGGTACCCGATATTTCGATTCGCGCGTACATTCAGCGCGTCAAGACGAAAGCACAGTGCTGCAACGACACGCTAATAATGGCGCTGATCTACATCGATCGCTACACACAGGCCGATCCCAACTTCAAACTGTCGGCGTTCAGCATCCACAGGTAGGTCCTAGCATTGACGTAGGCTTCTGCTGGTGAGCATCCTCACTGCAGCCAAGATTCATGAGGACTTCTACTACGACAACCGAACCTTCGCGATGGCGGGTGGTGTTCCCGTGAAGCACATGAACGAGCTGGAACTGCACTTCCTAAAGACTCTGGAGTTCCGAGCGTTCATCCTGCCGGACGAATTCAACGATTATAAAACCAAAATTTTATAGGCGTTCTAGTGATGATATTCAATTTTTGTTGTAAAGCTGACCAGTCTTCGGTAGGGTGGCACTTTCTTCCAAATTTTCGGGGAGGTTCGGAAATAGAACGATGAAAGAGAAATTAGAAGGCTTTTATAGAGGTTCTGAGAGAGTGTCAGGGGGCAGGTACGGGTGTCCGACAGACCTAGGCTGCAGCAAGGGGACTTCAATATCGAAAGGAGTATGGTGGAGGCTAGAGACTGAAAGCTTCTAAACTGGGGTAGATGCATTCCCTCGAGATCATTGGGAACCGATATTCTCCAGCTCAGTTTGTAGGAAAATTGAAATCTCGGATTGCATTTCGTCCACTCACTCATTTGTTTGCGGCAGCCGTTTAAAATTCAACAACAAACTCTTATTCGCGAAAGCTTTTGGTCATAAATTCAAATACTTCAGTATTTTAAGAACATGACTAAAACCCTACGAACAGTCCTTTAAAGGCAATTGAGAACTCCTGCATCGAGATTCGACAGCCAATAATGAGCCAAACCCTGGAGGACTCCGGGCTGAGCAGCAGCACAGTCAAAAATGGGCGAGTTATCTGCCTGTGGTGCGACAAGCGACTTTGCTGTAAGAACTGCACAAATGACTCCATTCTGACCTGCAGCACCGTTAAGAACAGCTGCTCCTGCGGACACTGTAGAGCTCACCGATATATACGGACACAGCAGCCGGTTCCCTGCGTAACTGATGCCTCTACGGGGTCTAAAGTCTCAATTCGATTTGGATAGCTGTATGGGTTGGATTTGTGTTTGAAGGGCGATCACCATGCTAATCTTGCTGGGAAGTTTCCGATTGAAAATCAATGCATCTTCTGTGAACATAGGAGCCTTCCATACAGGAATATTGCAGACTTTTTTACCACAAAGAATTCCAGGGCTCCCGCGTCTGTTTCTTGCTGCTACGGATCACTATTAACGCAAATAGCCTGGCAGCCTTCACAGAAAATATATTTTATTGACGGAATGAAGAACACCAGCACCATGAGGGAGACAGACAAGCTCAATGAGACCACCACTAACTACGGCAATCCAGCTTCTCTCAAAGGCAAGCTGCAGTCGCTAGAAGTACCACTCACCACTAACCCAGCAACAAATCAGGAACATCTCCAACGAGCTCAACAACCACAAGAAGGAGGTGCAGGTGCTGCGTAGCGAGAAGGACACCCTTGAGTCCGTGCTGACGATGAAGACCAGCGACGTCAAGAAAACCCTCTCGAACGAGCTCGTTCGCATTGAGGAAGAGATGTACGATTGTGAAACCGACTCAGGAAGCGGCACTTCAACTTCCAGAAGGCTTAGAACAGCCGCATCCAGCAGCAGATTACTGCACTTAAGGGCGAGAAGACGGCCCTGCAGCAGCAGCTGCTTGGCCTCCAAAGACGAATCACCGAACTCGAGATGCAGATCGGTAGCGAGGAGAACGCATGATCATGATTGGTACGTCCTTCATCGAACATACCCAATTATCGACATTAAAGTGAAAATAGACTGTTGGGCAGCCAGCATTAAAAACAGCAGCAGTCGCTAGCCGACTGTAATTTGATGTCGAAGGCACTAGACAAGCTAAGGAGGAGCTCGCGAGTGCTAGATAGCGAAAGGCATTCGCAACCGCTGCCTGATCTCACTGAAGCACCGACCAACAACCCGCGAAAATCCATTTTCGATGACTCCAGAGGAAGGTCGAAGAAAGCACTCGGTTAGCAACTCTATCGACAGCGGTTCATGGAGACCATCGATGAGAGTGTTCATTACAGTCAGGAGTATTAATCGCTATTTCGATCTCCAGCAATCGAAAGAGAGAGCCCGATCCATGATCCTTCTAGATTGGAGAGAACTCTCAACGCTAACGAGCGAAGAAAGGATCTTCCTGCTGATTTTCTTGTTCGCGGTCGGCAGAACCTTTTGAAGGAACAACATCGCCCTCTTCCACCTTCTAATCAACCCTTCGATCGCTTACAGAACGGTGGTGAGTCAGCTCGCATCATCGTCAAACTATGTAGTTTTCTGCGCAGCGGTGATACCTACCAGCTGACTGTCAGAGAAATTGAACCACCACAGCGGCGCTAGATGAAGGTGCTAGTGGTAGTTTAGAGCGACCAGGAGTGGCACCTGGGGAGGCTGTATGAGCTAATGGATGTGCGCAGCTACGCTACGAAGACAGCCGGACGTGTGTTCACCGCTAGCAAGACCGTGATGATTTGAGTGTGCTTGCTTATCAATTGTAGAAAGTATTGCGGGGTGAGTTGATAAGTGACAGTGCTCACCATTACAATGTATGGATGGTGGTGAGCTTGGAACGTTGTTTGCCATTGCAGGTTGTGACTATGAGTCATCGCCACCGGTGTTTTGAGCATCGCCTTTAGTGTGGCGATCCTAATCGGCAGTAACTGCGACTCCGACCCACGACCAACTGGTCAATCGTGCACCCTATCACTCTTCTATACATAAGCAACTTGTAGCTCAAACTGCCGCAAAGGTTGTGTAGATCAATTGGTAGATCGTAAGATTACGAGTCTTGAGGTTGCGGGTTCGAGTCCCGTCACGATCGCTTTTTTTGCTTAAGCACCCGCAAAGGATAATTCACATACACTTTCAATCACTGGGTTGGCTCGGCCTACATTGCCGTGGATGTGCCATTGGTCTACTTGTCAAGCTACTCCCGCTTCCTACCGACGTCTATGTTGAATGAGTAGCGGTACCGTCCAGTAGGTCCATCGTGAGAGAGGCGATATCGGCATTTTCGTCTGAGAGGCCGTTCAGTAGGTACCCCACCAATAAATCTTCGTAGGACTTCAAATTCTTAATGGAAAAGCCGTTGAGCAGCCTACTAATGCATTAGTAGGTGGCCTTCCTAACTTCTGTCTTCTTATCGAACATGCAGGCTTTCAGTGCTGCTTGCACATGCTGCATATTCGGACCACAGCCTTCAGTTACAAGCAAGGCTCCGACGGTCTGACATTAATTGAAGGCAATACTTCGATAGCGCATCTCCTCACTTTGAACTGTTGATGGGACAGGTTGATTGCAAGCTCCTTCACTATCGATGTGCTATGGTGGCCAATGTTGTAGCGCAGCTACCTCGAGAATACGCCAATTAAAGGACATACGCTCTAAGTTACGAACCTTTGTACTTGCTTCAGTTCAGGAAAGGAATCGGCGAGGCACTTCGACAGGGCATTGCATAGTTAGCTTATGTTGGATGCCAACAGCTGGCTGAATGGTAGGTAGTCTCTTAGCCGGTCCACAACAATCAGTCTCAGTTACTCACCTACTTCAACCGACAGCTACTCTTTTCGTTGAAGGGAGTTGTATTCACCCTTCCAATCAAAGTCTTCAGGAATGCTTCTAACACATCCTTATCGCAGTCTGGTTGCGCTTTGGCGAGATGCAGATAGCTTCAATAGGCCATCGTCGATACCTCTACAGGATGTCCAGCGCAATCTTTCGATTATTCTCTATGGCATCGTCCAGTGCCTTGCGAAGGTTCTTTGCTAGCGCAGTCCGTTCCACCACTTTGAGTAACATCTGCTGGTTCTTCTGCAGTTCTCGCTTGACAGTGTTGAGCCCCTCCAGCCTGGTGTTGCGATTCTACTTCACTTGATGCTCTACCTCATCGATTATGCAGTTGATTGGCCGTTGGAGTGTCTGCAGCAGCTGCGTGAAGGCGGGGTCTTCCGAATTCATAATGCGAAGTTGTAAATTTAAGTTATTTGAATCAGAACTAGTGCTAGCTGCAGTTGCTCCTCATTTCCCGTCATTCTTGATCTACTCCACTAACTTTCCCATCTCCCATCTTCCACTATGAGTAAGCACTCCATTTTGATACAGTCGACCCTCACCCTGGATGTTGCCATTCTCGAAACTTCCAACGTACCTGGAACCATTGACAAAGTATAGAATGCCTCGACCGTGCTTCTTCATATCCTATACGGTGCCGTAGTAGACATCCCCATTGGTGTAGATGATGCGTGATTGACCTTCTAGCTTACCTTGGGTCCATTTGCCCTCCAATATCTTGCCGTTGGGCAATGTGAAGCGCCCTTCCCCATGGAAATTCTCGTTTTGGAACTCCCCGACGTAGTGTGACCCATCAAAAAAACGGAAGTTCCCAGAAACTTTGTTGCCGCTGAAGTATTCCCCTCTAAGTTAACAGTCATGGTACTTGAACACGGATCCATCTGTGTAGTTGACCTAGCAATAACCATGAAGCTTATTCTCCACCATCTTTCCAAGCACTCGGGCCTTCGGGAGTACGATCTCCTCCAGATCCATATTGCTCTTGGAGCTATTTTCATTGGGGACGCTGAACCGCACGGCTTTCTTGAGTGAGTTCTTTCTACGTCGAAGAACTAGGTTCTTTCAGATGTGTACCTTGTTTTGGGGTACTTGCGCTGAGCTCGTTGAGGTTACCTATCAATTTCGGCTCCTTGCTGTAGGGGATGCTATAGTCGTCGACCCGGTCGACGACCTCGGAAACTAAGTAATCGCATTGTTCCATTTTCCGAATTAATTTACAAACTTATGGTCCGAGAAATATAGGGCGTCCTGACCGATATTTCAACTGTTCACATCAAGATTCGCAGGGCAATCATTCCGCCTTCACGAGGAACGGATCCACCTTTTCCTTGAGCTCCAAATATACTTTTTTGAAGGCAGACGAGTGTCTGTAGCTGCCCTCATGCGTGCGGTAAACTCTTCCCATGAAGCGTACAGTGTTTACTCGATTCAACTTCATTCCGTAGAGCTTCTCAAAGTACTGTCGAATCTCTGGCTTGCTCACTTACTGGGTAGTTCGAAAGGCAAGGACGTTATCGTCCACTCGCTTGTTAGGTCGTTGCAGAACGAAGAACTCCTTCACAAATCGCACGGTAGGAGTGACTTTAGGTGGCTGACCAGCCCTTGGAATCTACGTGGATAAGCCAGACCGGTACCTCAAGTCCGGCGGGCTTTAAGAAGAAGCTGCGGAGAGCCTGCGGATCGTGTAGCAGCTTGCGGTAATGCTGAGGCAAGCGCGACATGAAAAATCAATATATTAATTAATATATTCCCCACCAATGGTGAGCTTGAAGACGCAGAAGCGACTAGCCGCCGCCGTGCTCAAGTGCGGTAGGCGCCGTGTGTGGATCGATCCAAACGAAGCCGACCAAGTGAGTCAAGCCAACTCCCGTACCAACCATAGTTAACGCAGGCCTTGCCGTTAGGAAACTCGTCAAGGATGGACTCGTCATGAAGCGCAAGACTGTTGTGCATTCCAGGGCTCGTGCTCGCCGTCATGCTGAGGCCAAGCGTCGTGGTCGTCACACTGGCTTTGGTAAGAGAAAGGGAACTCGTGAGGGACGCATGCCCACCAAGATCCTTTGGATCCGCAGGCAGCGAGTCCTCCGAAGACTTCTCCGAAAGTATCGTGAGGCTGGTAAGGTCGATCGTACCCTCTACCACAAGTTCTACCTTGCCTCCAAGGGTAAGCCCCTAGCTTAGAGTAGGCAACCAGTTCAAGAACAAGACAGTGCTGATCGAGGCTATCCACAAGTCGAAGGCTGAAAAGATTAAGGCTGAGAAACTCACCGCCCAGCAGGAAGCCCGTCGTCAGAAGAACCTCGACAGCAGGAAGCGTAAGGCCGAGAAGAAGCTTGCCCGCACCCAAGCCTGACCCACACCCTCGTATTTAAACAGTGTCATAACGCTTCCAAACGGCTAAGTTCGGCTTCGATAGTAGTGAACAGCTTTCGTTGCACCTTGTCGAAGCAGTCGTTGACTGCAGCATTCATATTGCTGGTCCTTGCCGTATAGGCTTCATTGATGCAGCGGTAAGCCTCCAAACTGTTCAGCGAAGGATCTTGAGCAAACCACATATGCTTGAGATTGTTGCGGCACTCGACAACAGTGTGGTTCTTGGCGCATTCAGCCAGCCTATCGTGCAGTTTACGCTCGACTCTTTCCACCCTCTGCTTGTACTTTCTTTGGAATTCCACATCGATGGCTGTCGCACGCACCTCGATGAGCTGGACAATGCTGCTATCGTAGTTCATAGTGGTGAATTTAAATATCTACGGTGATCATTTCTTCTCCTTCTTGCCCTTGTAGAGAGCGAGCAGGGAGATGCCCTTGACACCGATGACCTTGAATCGGATACCCGGAATATCACCTTTGGATTTTCCATTCTTACCGAAACCTGCCACGAGCACTTCGTCGTTCTCATTGAGGTAGTTGAGGCAACCATCTCGGGGCACGAATGCGGCGACCTTCTTGCCGTTCTTGGTGAGCATGACACGAACGCCCTTACGGACGGCGGAGTTAGGCTGCTTTGACTCCACACCAATCTTCTCGACAACGAGTCCCTTAGCCATACAGGCACCCATGAAGGGGTTTTTGAAGCGGGAAGCGAGCATCCTTGCGTTGTATTCGTTATCGGCCCACCTGTTGATCTTCCTTTTGCTGATCAGCTTCCTTGCTGCTCGGATTCCTCGCGGCTTGCCTGAACCCATTTGTGACTGGGAATATTTAATTAAATATTTATAATAATCTTCAATATTCGCTGCTTATGCCGTCTGTCGCCCAACACCAGCGAACCATGTTCCACAGCTGACAAGTAATTGAGCTGGAGTGGGTAGGGGATGGGCAGAACAGTTTTCACAGCAGCTAGTGATCGATGGAAGCACACTTTGCGCTTGATATTCGTTGCTTTGGTGGTTCTAAACAATCATTTCTTCTTGGAGAGCTGAGCAAGTTCCTTGTCGAATAGTCCCATCTTGTAGTCGATGTAAAGGAACCTGCTTAGTTGGTTATGTACTGGTGCTATCACTGCTGCGAAGGGGAGGGAGCGTCGCAGGCCGGTTTTCAAAGGACCCATTCTCTGATACATATGGAATCGTCGGGCAGCTGCAGTTAGCTTGCTTTGGTACTTCCCACTGGGTTCATGCTGTAGGTGAATGCACCAATCATTGCCGCTGAACTAAACAGAATCGCTGCGAAGGTTTCCACTGACCCTGGGGGAACGTAAGGACCCTCTGCACCTACCAGTAAGCCTTGTGGGTACGTTCCATGAAGCTTTCGATCGCGGAGTTATCTGGCAGACTGATCTTGTCCTCCGACATGACGAATGTTGTGAATAATAATATATCGGCGATGCCGGCATTAACCCGTAAGCAAAGCCTTAACACCCTACCCGCATTGAATTTGAATCAATCAGTATTTAGTTTATGCAGGCAAGTTTGCAGCTGAAGCGTGATGCGTTCCGCCAGGGAATTCGCCGTGCCAAGATCAACCAAATAACAGCCGAGAAACGACTGAGGATCATAGAAGCTTCGGAAAGCAACATCCTAGAGGAAGAGGTCATGCCGAAATTGCTGCATGACATAGAGCATGTCATGCGCAACCGCTACGAGTCAGTGAGCAGCATCCGCATGTTGGAGTACATGCTAATGCTGAATACCCAAATCCTAGTGAACAAGTAGGTGCTTAACTACCTGAACTTTCTAGCATTGAGAAGGTTGGATGGGGACATCACCACGGTCGAGGAGAAAAAGGTTCAGGGTTTGGTGAGTGAACTGTTGTACCGACTGCTGTCTACAAGGGAAACACTGGCATGCACGGTGATGGACCGCATCTACCCGATTCTCGAACTCACAGACAATATTGAGATGTACTGTGTCGTGTCCAGCTATCAGGATCAAAGCATTAAAAGCACGAGCTACGAACTGATGTTGAGAGTACTCGAGAGGAACGAGCTGCATGAATAGCAATATGAGTTCATCGCGGAGGCCTTCACGAATTACATTGTAAAGAAACCCCAGATATCGTTTACGCAAGCCGCTCAAATGCTGCCCTGGTTTAACACCAGGCTGTAACGGAATCCTCAGCTTCCCAGCGATGAGTTTTGCACATACATTCGGACGATGATTGAGATCACGAAGGAGGAATACCAAATTCAGCTGGTGCAGTCCCATCACAACCTCATACAAGCCATCCTCAACTACTTCCGTGGCACCACCAACGAGTACTGTCTATGCTAAGTGCTTAAGTTGCTAGCAATGATATTCCGAGGCAGCAACGAACTCTGTAGTGAGATATTCAACCGCTACAGGAACCTGTTTGACTACCTCGACGAGAAGGTGATACAGCATCGAGACGAAGTGACGCTTTGGTGCTTGTATGCTGCCAGTAATATGTGTGCAAATGGCAAGTAAATCATCAAGGACGCGCTTAACTCCAACTTTATTACGGGCGGAGTCCATATTTACATGGAGGGCAACAATTCAATTAAGAGTGAGTACTTGCACCTGCTGTGGGTCATGTTCGAAAAGGGTGGAGATCGGCAACGAATGCTAATCTACTAAAATAACCTCTTGAGCGTCATCGTGGAAGAACTCAGGATGAACTCCTAGACCGAATCCATAGTAAAGTGCCTCAAATGCCTTCGGTGGCTGCTGACTTCGGCTACCAAAATGAATAGCCTCGATCTTCGCTACACTTCCATCATCAAAAACGATTTGGAAAGGACACCTGCGTTACGTTCTTTGCTGGAAGGAATGGTTATGCATCATTCTCGTTAGGTCAGTTCCGAGGCACTAGTACTACTCAAGTCTTACCTCGATAATACCGAACTGTGACAGTCCATGCTCCTATCAACATTATAAAAGAATAGCCTAAAGTAAATGCCCACCATCAAGATCGGCAAGCAGCGCTTCAATAAGCTCATGGGGCAGGAATTCACGTTGGAGAAGCTCGAAGATCTTGGCTTTGAGTACGGCATTGAAGTGGAGGAGGACAAAGAAACCGAGGGCACCACTGTCGTCGAGTTCTTCCGATTCGAGTGCACCAACAATCGACCCGACTTGCTGTGTGAGTCAAGTCTCACCCGCAGTTTGCTAATGTACCTCGAAAAGGCACAATGCCCCATGATCAAAGTACTTCCGGCAACCCAAAAGATAATCGTCTAGGAATCGGTACAACCATAGCCTATGTAGGTCGCTCAGATCCGTCCGTTTGTGGTTGGGGCTATCCTACGTAACATCAAGTTCACTCCCGAAACGTACAAGGCCTTCATCGATTTCCAAGATAAGCTACACGGAACATTCTGTCGAAACCGCACTGTAGTGTCGATTGGCACTCACAACCTCGACAGCATCGAGGGTCCCTTCAAGTATGCTGCTAGAGATCCAGCTTCATTCAAGTTCGCACCTCTCAACCATACCTAGGAAGTCGATGGGCATGGATTGATGAAGCTACTAGAGGGACACAAGCTCAAGGAATACCTTCCCATCATCAAGGATAGTCCAGTCTACCCACTGATCCTCGGTACTGTCACATCGCTACTTAGATGCCAAGGATCGGATATGTTCCCTACCTCCTATCATCAACTCGGAACACTCCAAGATGTCGGATGCCACCACTAATGTGCTGATTGAGATTACTGCCACCAGCAAACCCAAAGCCTTGGTATGTTTGAACACATTACTATGGGGCTTCACTGAGTATTGCCAGGATCAGTGGACAGTTGAAGCTGTCGATATTGTCTATGGCGACCACACTGAGACGACGCCAGTTTGGAAGGATAGACAATTCACTGTGTCGCACGAAAATGCCGAAAGACTCATCGGGGATAAATTGACTTCTGAAATGGTCATAAAATCTCTTGGGAGGATGGGATTGACTGGCGAACTGAACGGCAACAGCTACACTGTGCAAGTACCTGCTTGGCGATCTGATGTCATCCACGAATGCGATATTTTGGAAGATATTGCAATCTGCTATGGTTTCCAAAACATCAAACCAGTACTACCTCCCAGTCAGACCATCGGTAAACAGCAACGTTCAAACAGTTTCAGCGACCTCCTTCGACAGGAAATGGCAAGTGCACAGTTTAACGAAGCTCTCAATTTCGCTTTGTGTTCAAAGGCCGAAATGACCGACATGGTCCGCAACGCTGATAGCAGCAAGCTCATTACCATCACTGACGCTAAGACTAGGGAATTCCAGACAGGGAGGATCAACCTTATCTCTGGACTACTGAAAGCTGCAGTGGAAAATAAGATGAATCCACTGCCCTACCGACTGTTCGAGGTTGGAGACTGTATTCTCAAGAACAGTGAAACCGATACAGGCGCTTGTAACGTTCGAAAGATCGCAGGATTAATCACTGACGAAGTCACCTCCAAGAAGAGTAAGGGGCTGTTCTCCCAAATTCATGGCACTGTGGATTTGCTATTGCTAAAGCTGCGCATCCGCGACTACAAACTACAACCAATCCAGCTCGGCCTCTTCTTCGATGCACAACAAGCTTCGATCTTCGTCGAAGGCATCCAAGTCGGCATCATGGGAATCTTGCACCCAGAAGTCCTCCAACGCTTCGGTTGGAGTCACCCAGTGGCCGTATTCGAACTCGACCTCCAACCCCTGGAAAAGCTGTTCTTCCGCGAATGATGTGATTGATGAGTACCCAGCAATCAAATGATAGCGATGTCAGCTGTGCCGAAGTTGGCACAGTAGCTGTTACTTTGCCTTCAGCTGCTTTTTGAAGATGCGGTTGCTCTTCTTCTCCTGCTCGATGCTGTCCAGTAGCAATGCGATGATTTGTTGGTTTAACAGGTAGCGATCGGGTGGAGGTGTGTGCTCAGGCTTCACCCCCCTGGAACGTTCTCGCATATACTTCTTAAGGCTATCGGACTGGTTTCTTATACGGCCAGCCGATGATTCCTACCGCTGCTCCATTCGGTATGGATGCATGGAGGTTGCGCATTCGTTGCCTTACGTTCGCACCCTCGTGGCTACACTATGGTGCTCCTTTGCTGGCTTACGAACTAAAGATTGCAGGTACTGCTGCACTCTTTATCTGCTGCGGCTGATGGCTTCGTTGGTAGATTCCATCTTCCGAAGCAGATGGTTAACGTTGCCGGGGTAGTAGTCATTAAAGGTCTCGTGGGTTGACTGCTCACTAAGCTTGGGTTGTTGGGGCTGCTGCCCATTCATCAATTCAATTATACATGAGCACAAATAAATACGCGGGAGGATTGCCCGGGTCAATTCTCACCGATTCCCGATGGGGAGCGGCATAGCCGACTGCGTTCTACCTTCGAACTTGATTCCAGGCAGAGGTTCATTGAGTCCCGGAAGACTTGAGCTGAGTCCTGTAGACAGCGTATTTAGTCGCGAATCAATTCTATTTGCTCTAACTCGGCTTCCTCTTCAAAACTAGCCTGAACAGCAGCCTCCACTTGACGGGACAAACAAGACTGTGCTGGGGAGACTTTGCTTGTGATTGAGGCACCTTCGGAATACTCGAGTTCCACAGTTTAGATTCGTTATTCAACTGTGGCTGAGAGTTGACTGGCGCCTCCTTACACTTCTTGAAACACCCTTTGCATCCTATCGAGGCAGTCGTTGATGTGTTCCTCCCTCTAATCCACTACAGTTTTGAAATTGAGGTCTTTCAGCGATTCTATGAGTCGCTAGACGAGTGGAAACAAGTGAGAGTGTTCAGGGTATAGGTGTAGCTGTTTGACGAAGTTCATGATCTCTCCCAATAGATCGGCATCCACATCTTCGCTGAAGGACTCGAATAGTTGTTCGACGGATTGCAGGAAGGATTCTAAATCGTCGCTCCGAATGGCTAACTTTTCGTTACTTTTACAAGCCTTGAGACACATCTGCGGGGAGCACATCATGAGATGAGGTGAGTTATAAGGGGATGCCAGTTTCTCGTGGGTTGTAGGACGTGGACTCGTAATCATGCTGTTGGTTATGCTCGTGCTCAAAGGTGGAACTTGGAGGGATTCTACGACACGGGAATTCCCTTCTGAAGAGTTAGTGGGAACTCTTGGCGGCAATTCTCTTCGTTTTTGTTGAAGTATCTCCAAGAGTTCAAGGATGTCATGATGGAGCTCTGGTTGGTTCTCTTCTGCACATCTTCCCGCTAAATTTTCAAGTAAGTCGTCGAAGAAAGCTAGCAAGTCATGGTGTTCACGTTCGAGCCTCTCAGCCTTGCTTCGGTAGGAGCTGCCAAGTTCCTGGCTGGCAGTAAATGCAATGTGCTATCGAGGTGTGACCCGATGGCAAATCTCCAACCGAACTTCCTCCAAAGTAGTTTGCAGCCCTGATATCTCCTGCCGTAGTTCGCGGTTGGCTTGTCTTTCCATGATAATTGCCTGTTCCAGACTGACATTATACTCTTGCAGCACTGCAACAGTAATTTTGAGTTCTTCAGTAAATTTGTTAGCGTCTGCCAGCTTTAACAGCACAGCTTTCTTATCCACTTGGTTGCTGGGGAGCATCTCCAGGTGCTGTGCCACATCCAAAAAGAAGGTATCTGAATCCATGATGTTTCGGCTTTAGCTTGGTGATGCGTACTGATTCAGACGGCTGGCACCCAATGTTGCACTGACTGTCAGGGAAGCACTAACCTTACGCTAGCGCTGCAGAGCCATCGTCAAATCGTTGATTTGGTGGTCAGTGGTGATCTTCAGTTCGTTGATGTAGTTCTATGCTGCCATTAGCTTCTTGATCAGGTCGATCTTCTCATCCACCAGCAGTTCAATGGACTCTTTGAGAGATGTTACTTCGCGTTCGATGGTCAACAATAGCTCACTCTTCTCCTTCTGAAGCGATTGCACACTGATACGAAGATGCTCCAATTAACTTGGATAACCCTCTTACACATTCAGACGGTCGGGGTGGCTACGATGTTGCATGTACTGCTGCAGCTCTTGGTGCTCTCCGTGAAGCCGTTACAGTGCTTGATCTCTCAGATTAATTTCAGCAACAAGATCTTTATTGACTGCAACTTCCTCCTCAACCCGAGCTGTTAACTCATCGATTGTTTATAAATACTCTTCCAGCTTCTGTTGCTGCTCCTGCCTCACTGCGTCTACCTGAATAAGACAGTCCACAGTTTCTCGGCACCTTTCCTTTACAAGCTCCTCATTACTAGCGTCAGCTCCTAGTGCCTCTGCAACCACCTCTACGAACTCCCGGTGGCGGTTGGCAGCTTCTTTTAAGCTATAAACTTGGCCGCATAGTTCAGACCGTTGTTGGTTGCATTTCAAGTTCTGCTTGAATGGCCTGTCGAAGGCTACCAACCAGACATCTTCAACAATACTCTTGAGCTTCTCAGCAATAGCTTGCGGACTCATCGATGGTACAACCGACCCTTGTGATCGACCATCTAAAGGTGCGAGGGTAATCACTTGTAGCTGCTCAGTGGGTGTACGGTGAAATGAGCGATCAGTGCGAGGTGCTGCCTTCAACTAACTGTGGTAGTGATTGTTTCTTTCGTCGACCTCCTCGATATCTGATTTTCGAGGATGTCGTTCGGTAAGATGTTGCTGCTGATGCTGCCCTATCAATTAAAATTCAGGTAAGCAGGGCACTTCCAACTTCACTGCACTGTTTTCACGGTGCGGCCGCAAGGAAAATCTCCCGAGAAGCTCTCCTTGCCTCAATTGGTTTGTACTTCGAATGGTCGTCACCTGCAACGGTGTAAGACTTTCGCGCCGGACTGTTGGCTTTTAGATAATGCGGCAGTTGGGCGGTCGTTCCGGCGATTCGCTAGGTTCATTGTTGCGGAGAGACTGCATGTGCTTACCACTGGTCTTTCAGTTTGGTTATAATTTAACTCGGTCGTTTGCTTTCATCATCTATCAGACGTTAAGATCGACCTTCAGCCCGACCTTGCTCGCTGACTTGATTTAACTGGTGATGGGGAGGCTAGCACCCAACGATACGGCCACCTGGTCAGTGAAGCGACGCTTCAGCACGAACGACAAGTTCAATTTCTCGTTGAGCTTGACCTTGAGACCGTTTTTAGAGTTCTGGTTGTATTCAACCAATCCGGTGACGTGGCTGATCGCCTTGGAGTAAGGATTCACTTCGACCTATTTTATTAGATTTGTAGTACTTCCAAACCATATGCTTCACGCTGATTGCGACGGTAGATGCCTGTGAGAGAGAGTCTAGTGAACCATTGAGTGGGGTCTGACCAGTCGCGTGTCTCCCGCTTCCAATCTTGCCATCCCTGCAACAATACCTCCCACTCCTTCTTATGCCAACCCACTAAAAAGTCTTTCTTGAGTAGCTTGCGGTTGGTGAGGTCGACAATGGCAAGCAGTCCAACCTTCCAGTCTCCTAGACGAAGCTTAGTCTTATGTCCCCAAGTGACAGTCTAGTATTAACCCAATCCTGTACGTATTCCTCATCAATTTTGAATCGATTGTCGCTGTTGCACTTTTCAGAGAGGTTCTGAGCACCAACCTTGAAGGCAGACTTACTCCAGTTCTTCTGGAAGTCCAACGATCCGTAAAAGTTGAACCTATGTCCTTTGATCAGTGTAGTGCCATGATCGTAGTGCAGTTTGATTGCATCGTTGCCGACACGGGTGAACAAGTACTGGTTTTCCACTGGAAACCACATCCGAAGTTCATCGTGAGTGTCCAAATGTCCATCCCTTCGCAGATCGAGTTCCTGCTTAAACCTCAGCGAGGCCTTCTGTGTAGAATGAGACCAAGCCTTCCAAGTCAAGTGATGCTCATGCACGAAATCATGCGTGAAGATGGGATTGCCAAACCACTTGAGGCTCGACCAGGCATCACGATGAACCGACGATGGGGTATGCATAAAATAAATAATAGAGTATCTTCGAGTGGTAGCCACTAAACTCTACAAACACTGGTCACTAGGGCATACTGTTCTCATCAAGGTCGGCAAGAATGCTCAGCTCAGAGGCGAAACGCTGCGGGAGCTGGCAGAACGATCTCATGGAATCCAGCATTGTAGAGAACATTCTTTCACTTCCCAACTTTGGCATTGTTTCCGGTTACTGCTCGCCGGTTGGTCCATTGATCTTTATCAGCGACATGAGCTCGACACCGACCTTGGGATCGGCCTAACAGAGGTTTGTGAACTGTTCCCTGAGTCTGTTCATGACTCCACCAGCGAAGATGTTGTATTTCTCGAGAATGGTCTTGCTTTCGAGGTTTTGAAGCCTTGCCTTTTCAATGTAACCGCGCTGCTTGCGTTTAATGAAGATGAGCTATTCGCTTGGTTAGTGATGACTGTACATGTTGCCCCGGTGGAAGTGAGGATTACGGAAGTACATGAAGTTCGGATTTCTTCCGTACTTGATCTTCTTGAAATTGTACATGTTGAGCTGAATGGTAGGGCTGTGTACCTGTCGGATGAAGCTCTTGAGAGTGTTCTGCTTGAACACGACGGGCAGCACGTCGTTGATGAGCTTCTCAGTGTCCTTGATAACGATGGTGTGGTTGTCTGTGTCCCAGCCCATAGCCTCCTCATAGGCGTGATTCTGTGTTGCTTGTGTACGTACATCGAGCATTAGGTACACCTTCCTCACGAACTAGGTGATGGCTTCCTTGATAAAGTTCTCCTAAAAGAGCAGTTCAAGTGCCGACATAATTTTATATTGTTAGTGCAAGCCGACGCGTTAAATATTTAAGGCGGGGCCATCGTTGGTGACCGGAGGACAAAAAAGCACCCGCTTGGAAGTTCGGCTATTATAGTTGGTTAAATTATCGACAGGGGCAATTACATTATAGTGGTGAGAGGTATCGTTAGAGGCAGGCGGCAGTGGCGAAAGAATGGGGGCTTATCTGAGCAATGCATTAAGCACGCAAAGAGTCGATTAGCCACGAGTTAAGAAAGTGAGTGAAGCAATGCAATCCTGAACTCACCCCAGTCGGGTGGGTAGCTTCCCCGCAGCCCTTACTTTTGTTTTTGGTGCTTTGTTGCTGGCCCTATAAACGCCCCCTTAAGTACATTATGATAATTATTGGAATAATGATTTAAATATGTCTGAGGCAAGGAAGGATAGTCGTCCTGTCAACAAGTTGTACGGTACTATCCTGATGGACTACTACCGCAAGCTGGAGGATGAAGCCAAGCGTGGAAACTTCCCTCCGGAGACGGTTTAACAGATTAGAGAGGTACCCCCATCGATGATGTAGAGGATGTCAGGTGAAGTCAACCAACCGTTGAAGCTGCTTCGGCTTAAGAACGAGAAGCAGAAGCGAAAAGATCAGTAATAGCGGGAGGTTAAAGAGCGGGAGCGCCTCCGAGAGGATATTGAAATAGTTGCGAAGGTGGAGGATGACGAGCAGAAGAACCTGCCGCCAGTGGACGAGTAGGGTGAAGGCTACGTCTTCTAAAACAACGGTTAGCGACCTGAGCCAACCCGACAAATTGACGAGGTCAAAGACGAGCCGCAACTGAAGAGATAGGAGATAGAGAGCGAGGTGGATGAGGAGGAGTTGATGAAGGACCAGCGCATTGCCCTTGCGAACTAGAGGGTGGACATGTACCTGATTGGCTAGTCGGTATGCCAAGCGCTTACCGCAGGTGAAGAAGAAGTACATCGCCAAGACCGAGAAGATCATCATCGACCTGGAAAACGTGTTCATCAAGTACGCCGACCGCGAGAACATCTACAAGAAGGTGTCGTGCTCGTTCACGAAGATGAAGCCTACCGACGTCCGCCTCTGACCAACTGCATTTTTGGAACGTCTTTGACCCAACCACCAAAAAGACAATCAAATCGAAAGATAACCGCAGCTGTATCGCTTCCTGAGATAGCAGGCCTCCTCGTTGCTGATGGAGTTGCCCTGCATCCCGATCGCTTTCACACGTTCGTGGCCGATGATGAGCTAGGCACCCTTGCAGGTCACCCGGTTGTTCTCCAACCAGATCAGCGAAAGGAACTTCATACTGGTGACGATCTCGGCCACGGACTGGTCGGATAGCTCGTTCTCGCAGACGAACAGCTCGTTGAGCTTGTGGAGGCTCCTCGCGATAGTAATCACAGCGGAGTCCTTGAGCTTGTTGCCGCGGATGTCCAGTCTTCGCAATCCGCTGAGGTTGACTGAAATGTGCCTACATGTGAGCTCCGTGATGCGGTTGAATCTCAGTTCGAGCTTGGCCAGCTGAGCAAAATGCTTCATTCGTTCGATCGGTTCGTAGAGGTCGGCGTCAGTCAGCTTCTTGTTGTTGAGTTCGAGCTCTCGACTGCTTTGCGGGCAGCGAACGTTCTTGACTGTGAAGGAGTAGTCATCACAGAGCGGGTGTTCCACTGGTGTCGCCTCGCTGGGCTCCCGAACGCTCATCGTTCTCCGGAGCAACAGTTTCCTTGCTGAAGTGGCCTCCAACAACGGCTGCAGCATCAGTGTTTTCTTGATTTAGGCCAGCTTAGCTTTGAGGCTTTCTTTGCTAATCTGCTCGCGCAGGACCCGTTGAATTTAATTTTTGTCTGAGTTGAGAGCAGCAGCCTGCGGCTCTCCCTGAAGCACCTCCGCCAATTGGATGATTCGGCGACTGGGTAGTAGCGAGAAATCTCCGCAAGCCAACCTTCCCACGAAATCCATGCTAGCCTTCCCCAATGTTAGCTGTGGGAACTCTAGCTGCTTCAGTTGCTGTCTCACCCGCTTTCGATCACTTTCCAGCTGCTTGAGGAGTTGCTCGGTGATGGTACTGTAGTACTCATCGACGCTTCGATATAGATCAGCGATGCAGGGGGATGCCTGCCGGTTACGTTGAAGCAACGAAGAGAGCTCTTTTGGCGTTATTCGGTTGTGGTCGTAGGCCTCCTCACACTGTGGGCTCCCGCAGATGCAGCATAGACAAGCCAGGCTCAGATTGGCCGACATTTAATAACTCAATAAAATTATGCGGGTGCCGCTTCAAACTGTTGGCCTTACTGAATGCCTGAAAACCCATAAAGAAAGGAGTGTTGGGAAAGCAGTACGTACGATTACGGTAACGGTGGCTGCTGTCGGTAGGGAATCGCTTTGATCGAGACCTTAGCGAAGGATTTGTTTGGCAAAAACGTTACTTACTGGGCGGAGCTTCTCGACTGCTTACAATGGAAATTGTCGTCGAGTGCCTCTGTGTAGATGGTCTCCGAATGCGGGTCACTGCAAGGGACTCTTGGATTCGAATTCGCCGCATCTTCAATTCGAGGGAGAGTGACTACTCAGAGCCGAACCGAAGGAGTTGTCGCACCGAACTCAGCGAGTAAACACTCCCATAACTTCTTCCACTCCTTCGAACTCATACACATTTCTATGGAATTGGATAGACCACGGAGCATCTTAAACCTTCTCATTTGTTATGAAGAAAATGACTGGTTTTTCATTCCCGCTAGTTCCAACAAATTGCCAGCAAGCCTTGCGAATTCTGTGACAATGCGGGCACTATCCGCGACAGTCGCACCAACTCCCATTCATCAAAACTTCACTTGCTTCTGAAAACGATGCCGATGCATTCCTGAGGGGTTTCTCACATCGGAAATTTTTAGCTAAGCACGAATCTTCATTATGATATTTGTGGCTGAGTCTCCTCTATAAATCATTCACAACTTGATGATGAACACCCGTCCAGCTTCAGGACCGGCCTCCTCGCTTAGATTGTTGCCATGTCCCGAGCCATCGAGCTTTCCGTGATCTCCAAACCTGACGATATCCCACTCGCCAATAAAACTAGAAAGTAGTTTCTGAAGTGTTTGTCCCTCTTCGAAGTAGAGAGTACGCCAACCCTCGGGAACCGGATCATCCTTACTGATGGTAGTTACCTTACCGATAAAGGTTTGGACAGACATGAGATTTGGGATTATTAATATATCCAGCGAAACTTCGACCACATTAAAACCCATTTCTATGCCGATCAGAAAATTATAAAAACAGAGAAGATTGTCATCGAAATCAATTGAGGAAACTTGCCTACTTGGCGGGAGAGTTTCGCTAACCCCTGTTCGAAAGATCTTGAATAGTTTTGCAAAGAACCTCGGGAGTTTCGTCTGATGTTGTACTTTCTGGACAGAAAACTCAGACAAAGATGAATAGAGCTGACAGAACCAGCGAAGGCATGTACCTCGTGAAGTAGAGAAAATTCCAAGACTTTGGGCCTCCATCCTCACTGTGGCTTCATAATTGTAGCTTCAATCATAGGGAATCTCAAAATCGGATCTTTGAAGTGCTTGCCATGACAAGAAGAAGCGAAAAGTGTATGTTCAATGCGAATTGAGAGGACAGAAATGGGACCTAGATAAATAAATAATAGCACCAGCGATACACCTAAGAGGGTTACTGTAGTAAAAGGAAAAGGTTTTCGATGGTCCTCCATCAATTCAGTGCCTGACCTCAACAGAAAGGGGTACGTACCTCAACGCCCAGATTCGATTGTTGTATTAGTTGCTCAGAACACTCATTATCAAATATCAAAGGACTTGAAAATTATCCGAGGATATTGAAATAGTTGCGAAGGTGGAGGATGACGAGCAGAAGAACCTGCCGCCAGTGGACGAGTAGGGTGAAGGCTACGTCTTCTAAAACAACGGTTAGCGACCTGAGCCAACCCGACAAATTGACGAGGTCAAAGACGAGCCGCAACTGAAGAGATAGGAGATAGAGAGCGAGGTGGATGAGGAGGAGTTGATGAAGGACCAGCGCATTGCCCTTGCGAACTAGAGGGTGGACATGTACCTGATTGGCTAGTCGGTATGCCAAGCGCTTACCGCAGGTGAAGAAGAAGTACATCGCCAAGACCGAGAAGATCATCATCGACCTGGAAAACGTGTTCATCAAGTACGCCGACCGCGAGAACATCTACAAGAAGGTGTCGTGCTCGTTCACGAAGATGAAGCCTACCGACGTCCGCCTCTGACCAACTGCATTTTTGGAACGTCTTTGACCCAACCACCAAAAAGACAATCAAATCGAAAGATAACCGCAGCTGTATCGCTTCCTGAGATAGCAGGCCTCCTCGTTGCTGATGGAGTTGCCCTGCATCCCGATCGCTTTCACACGTTCGTGGCCGATGATGAGCTAGGCACCCTTGCAGGTCACCCGGTTGTTCTCCAACCAGATCAGCGAAAGGAACTTCATACTGGTGACGATCTCGGCCACGGACTGGTCGGATAGCTCGTTCTCGCAGACGAACAGCTCGTTGAGCTTGTGGAGGCTCCTCGCGATAGTAATCACAGCGGAGTCCTTGAGCTTGTTGCCGCGGATGTCCAGTCTTCGCAATCCGCTGAGGTTGACTGAAATGTGCCTACATGTGAGCTCCGTGATGCGGTTGAATCTCAGTTCGAGCTTGGCCAGCTGAGCAAAATGCTTCATTCGTTCGATCGGTTCGTAGAGGTCGGCGTCAGTCAGCTTCTTGTTGTTGAGTTCGAGCTCTCGACTGCTTTGCGGGCAGCGAACGTTCTTGACTGTGAAGGAGTAGTCATCACAGAGCGGGTGTTCCACTGGTGTCGCCTCGCTGGGCTCCCGAACGCTCATCGTTCTCCGGAGCAACAGTTTCCTTGCTGAAGTGGCCTCCAACAACGGCTGCAGCATCAGTGTTTTCTTGATTTAGGCCAGCTTAGCTTTGAGGCTTTCTTTGCTAATCTGCTCGCGCAGGACCCGTTGAATTTAATTTTTGTCTGAGTTGAGAGCAGCAGCCTGCGGCTCTCCCTGAAGCACCTCCGCCAATTGGATGATTCGGCGACTGGGTAGTAGCGAGAAATCTCCGCAAGCCAACCTTCCCACGAAATCCATGCTAGCCTTCCCCAATGTTAGCTGTGGGAACTCTAGCTGCTTCAGTTGCTGTCTCACCCGCTTTCGATCACTTTCCAGCTGCTTGAGGAGTTGCTCGGTGATGGTACTGTAGTACTCATCGACGCTTCGATATAGATCAGCGATGCAGGGGGATGCCTGCCGGTTACGTTGAAGCAACGAAGAGAGCTCTTTTGGCGTTATTCGGTTGTGGTCGTAGGCCTCCTCACACTGTGGGCTCCCGCAGATGCAGCATAGACAAGCCAGGCTCAGATTGGCCGACATTTAATAACTCAATAAAATTATGCGGGTGCCGCTTCAAACTGTTGGCCTTACTGAATGCCTGAAAACCCATAAAGAAAGGAGTGTTGGGAAAGCAGTACGTACGATTACGGTAACGGTGACTGTGACATTTTCTCATCGATTTGAACGATAATCATTTTTTCCTTATTGCGGCGTCAGCAACATACTCGCTAACGTTATGGCAGTTCCAAAGGAGCATATTGTACTACTTGGCTGAGATTTTCTCGATTGCTCTGCGAACAGCTGACCAGGTAACCGAATCGTTGACTTCAAGGTCAATTCTTCGGCTATCCTTTCCCGACTAATATTCCTCAAGCAGGGCTTCAATTTCAGACCTTGAATCGATAATTTCCAAGCCATCCCTCTGGTTGTAGTTAACAATTATCCTCAAAGCACCTTCACCAGCTTCGATGTATAGAGCATGATGCATAAGCTTCTCGCCAAGATAATCGCCAAATTTGGCCGCACCCTTTCCGATTAAGATCGAAAGTGGTCTGGTCAAAGGCCCAAGGACCTTCTGAGTAGCCTTGAGAGCCATCTATACCTTGTTCAGTCCAGGCTCAGGCGTTGTACCAGACACTCCTTCAAGCTCGAGAATAGCTTTGGCAGTTGGATCATCCTTCTGATTCTCTCCGGCCAAGAAGGCAGCGACACCCCCCAAGATGTCTTTGCGGTTTCTGATGTGGACATCACGTTGTTCAAGAGGCCGAACTAACTTCTAAATTTTGTTGACCCGTTCACCGTCGTGCACCTTCGACCATCTGAGCTTGTCGATGAAGTCTTGGTCTTCGAAATTGGCACTTTTGGAGGCCTTGCATGCCTTGGTGGCCTTGCTGGCCTTGCTGGCCTTGCTGCCTTGATAGGCTTTATGCTCAATGGAGTCCCAAACGCCCTTGCTGATAGGCCTGCTCTCTGAACAACCCATAAGATACGATGTATAATCAAACTGGGGTTGCCCCCATGTTGATAAATAGCTCTCACCCGAATTGTTGAATATGGCTTTCATTGCGTACCATTATAAAAAAGTCTCACTTCCATTTTTGAAAGTGAATGGAATTGAAGACAATCAACCCAAAAATGCTTGTCCTTGAAGTGCCTAGCACCCAACTAGCCAAGGGTGGAGGGACAGCAACAAGAACTGAGAGAATCGCTACGAATATTTTTTGGAATATTCTCAATTGAAATGTTAGGAGAAACATTCCCTGTGAGTAATGTCGTCGCGACGCTGTCGACGGTGTCACACATCCAAAGCATACCAAGACACCATAGGCAGGAAGGACATTCGGCTGTTTTCTGGTTGGTATGCACCAGCTCGTCGCATATTAAGCAAGCAGAGAATGGGAGTTGTGGGTAAAAGAACGGACGATAGTTCTCATATTCCATTTCTATATATTATTTCGTTCTATGGAATTGGATCGACCACGGAGCATGTTAAACCTTCTCATTTCTTATGAAAAAAAATGACTGGTTTTTCATTCCTGCCAGTTCCAACAAATTGCCAGCAAGCCTTGCGAATTCTGTGACGATGAGGCACTGTCCGCGACAGCCACATCCAACTCCCATTCACCAAGATTGCACTTTCATCTTAAAACGATGCCGATGCGTTCCTGAGGGGTTTTTCACATCGGAACCGGAACCGATCGAAATATTAGCCAAGTACAACTCTTCATTATGATATCTGTGGCTGAGTCTCCTCTATAAATCATTCAGCACTTGACGATGAACACCTGTCCAGCTTCGGAACCAGCATCTTTGCTAAGTTGGTTGCCATATCCGGAGCCATCGAGCTTTCCGTGATCTCCAAACCTGACGATTGCCCATTCGTCGAGGATTTTCGAAAGTTGATCCCTAATTTCACTTCCCTCGTCGAAGTTGAGAGTACGCCAACCCTCGGGAACCTGATCGTCCTTACCGATGATAGTTACCTCGCCGATATCGGTTTCGACAGACATAAGATTTGGTGGGATTATTAATATATCCACCAAAACTTAGACCACATTAAAACCCCCATTTCTATGCCTATCAGAAAAATATAAAACCAAAGTAGACTGTCATCGAAACCGATTGAGGAAACTTGCCTACTTGGCGGGAGAGTTTCGCTAACCCCTGATTTGAAGATCTTTAATAGTTTTGCAAAAGGACCTCGGAGTTTGGTCTGATGTTGTACTTTCCGTACGCGGTGATGAAATAGAGCTGACAGAACCAGCGAAGGCACACACCTCGTGAAGTAGAGAAAATTCCAAGACTTTGGGAGTACACCTAAGATGGTTACTGTCGTCAAGAAAAAATCCTTTTCGATAGTCTTCCATCAATTCAGTACCTGACCTCAACAGAAAGGGGGACCTCAGTGTTCCAGATACGATTTTTAGTTCTATCGCAAGCTATGAGGCGAACTGAGGCGACTTGGCTGATTTTCCAGTGTCTTTCTTCCTTTGACAAATCCAAATAGTTTTTGCTCCCTTCCCAGCAGTTCTTTCTAATTATGGAAATACTCTGCAATGACTGTCTTCAAGTCGTATCCAACGATCTCCAGCCCGCACCTACAACGAGCAAGACAAGAAGTCCAAAATTTATCTTTCATTGGCGTTATCGCTATTGAAAATCTGCATTCCAATCAAACTTGCTGAAGGTTGAGAGAAACATGGCAGGGGAAAGTTGAAGGACCATATAGGCTGCAGTAGACAATCTCAGGTTACTCAAAATAGCAGCGAAACAAAAGCAACCACAAAACTCGATATGGGTCAAGACCTAGAACTCTTTCGAAGATAAATCCTAAACGTTCGTTCGCAAGGCACTATCCATTACCCAAAACGCCAGCGTCTACAACGCCAATGGTTCACGCATTAGTGAAGTGTTCCCATCTCTCTGACGTAAATTCTGATGTCTCAAGCCAACCTTAAAAATAGATGTGAAAGCAGAGGATCAGGCCTTAATGACCTACCTTTAATGTGCCATTTAAGCTTAATATGGTGGTGTGGCATACGATTTCTCCAGCAACACTTGGGACAACAGTGGAGCATTGATGGTTGTACCTCCCGCTCCCGTTTCTTCAGTCTACGGTCATCAACGACGTCACGAATTTGGCGATTTAAAACGTCAAATCAAACGACCCTAACAACTCGTAAATTATAGCAAAGAATGTCGCTCGAACAAGCTGGGAAGAAAGTGGATGAAGTCATCGGCAAGGCTTCTGATAAGGCCGCAGAGATGAAGGAAAAGGTGGTTGAAACCACCCACGAGGCTGCTGATAAGGCCAAGGAAGTTGCTCACAATGTGGCTGATAAGGCATGTGATCTAAAAGACAGGGCTGCCAATGAAGCAGGAGATCTCATCGACAAGGGGAAGGTTATGGCCCATGATGCTGCGCTGAAAACGAAGGAAATCGCCAGCAATGCTGCTGAAGTGGTCAAGGATGTCAAAGACAAAGTAGTCGATAAGGCTCATGAGGCATCAGACAAAGCAAAGGAGGTGGCTCATAACGTGGCTGACAAGGCTGTTGACTTGAAGGATGCTGCTGCTGAGAAGGCTAACTGTATAGCCGATAAGACCAAGGAGGTTGCCAGCAATATTGCTGATAAAGCAGCTGACCTCAAAGACAAGGTAGCCGAGAAGGCTCATGACGCAGCCGATAAAACCAAAGATGTTGCCCATAATGTAGCCGAAAAAGCTTGCGAACTTAAGGATAAGGCTGCTGAAAAGGTACATGAAGTTGCGGACAAGACTAAAGAGCTTGCTGGTGAGGCTGCCGATAAAGCAGCTGAGCTGAAAGACGCTGCTTCTGATAATGCTACAACCCTTATGGACTCAGCGAAGGAAGTGGCCCACAATGTTGCCGAAAAAGCATCAAATGCTGCTGGTTATATCGCAGACACTGTTGGACACGCCAAGGATGTTGTTGTTGAGAAAGCGACTGCTGCTGGTCATTACATTGCTGAGTCAGCTACCTCTGCCAAGGATACTGTTGCTGAAAAGGTTCATGACATCGCTGTCAAGGCAGGTGAGTTCAAGCATGCAGTCGCCGAGAAGGCCGGTCAAGTTGGTGAATACATTGCTGACAAGGCTCACGACGCCAAGGAGGCAGTCAGCTCAGTTGCAAGTTCGGCCGCATACAAGGCTACCCAAATTTACCATTCAGCTGCAGAAACTGCTGCCTCAGCTGGTCATTACGTAGCTGACAAGGCTCATGATCTCAAGGAAGCAGTTGTCGAGAAGGCCCATGACGTCAAAGAAGCCTTGACAGCAGAGACTACGCCAGTAAAGGAACCTCAAACCTGATTTGTTATGCGATGTGGGACAGTGAATTTCTTAACAATTTAAATATGAAGATGCCTGTCCTCGGCAACAGCAGCAGCACGGTTGTTGTATAACACCATTGATTTGGGAGACAATCACTTTTGTCATCATCTTGACGAATCTGAACGCTTTCTCGACCGAGATCTGTCCCTTTCTCTCTTGTACCTGTCGTTCTTTCTTCGTGAATCGTTGGAGCGGTCCCTTGAACGATACTTCTTCTCTAACATAACCTCCTTCCATGGTTGTACATCGTTTATGTGAACGGCTCCGGCTACGTCGTCGACGATCATGCTTCGATCTCGAACGCGAGCGGGAGCGACGTTTACGGTCTCGGCTTCTTCTGTCTCCGTAGTCTAACCTTAACGATTGGTGGATACCGCGTTTTTCATTGCATTCCCGAGCAAAATGACCAAACTTATGGCAGATGTAGCATCCCTCACTTCATGATAGCTGTTGGTACTTCCTGTCCTTGCGTCTGCGGTCGTTGCTTTGGAATTCCACTCGCATCTTCCTGTCGCCAATCTCCACTCCATTCAATCTACATTTTTCGAGTTGTATACTCCTGCACGCATTGGATACCGCTCTCGTCGTTCTCATAGTCAAGGAATGCGAACGAGTAGTCTGAATGAGGGCTTTTCTTGATGACGAGTGCTTCGATTGGCCCGAAGGCAGCACAATACTTCCTCAGTTCCTCTTTTAAAGTTGTCTCGCCCACCTGCATAAACTCCTTTTCCACCTTGGTATCCAGCTCCGTAATGAAAACCTTTCGCTTGGACTCCTTGTGTTGTTGCTGATCTCGATCACGATCTCTGTCGCGATCACGATCTCGATCACGATCACGTTCTCGCTCGCGACTGGGCGATTTCTCCTTTTGATCAGGGCTGCTCGACTTGTCGGACATTAATTTAATATAATAATCTCCCCTTTCTTCCTCTTGCTTTCAATTCCCTCCTCAACCTTCCAAACTGCACTATGGGTTCATTCATTGGAATTTAATCAGGACCTCCCATTTGACTTCCCAAGCAAATATTGATGATGAGCAACAGCTCCTCTTCCTTCCTTTGACAATCCCTTTTCGAAGCTCCTCTCCTGTTGCTTCCCACAATTTTGAAAATATACAATATTCAAATTAGACTGGAATAAATTCAAGGAGGAGGAGGCAGGTGGTACGTGCAGGAGGAACACTGAGCAACAAGCTAAAAATAATCACCTCGCATAGTCCCATTAATTTCCGAGCAATCGAATTCAAATCTGGAATTTGACGATTCTTCCGCCCAACTCAATCGTCGATGAACATAGATAATCTGCGCTTCATCCCGTGCAGTTATGCGCTCGTTTCTGCCGCTTCCTTCCTGAAGACGGCAGTTATTAAAGAATATTTTTGTCACATACTACAAGAATTTGAAAAGTGCAACAGTCGATATATCCGCCTATAAGTGAGGGTCGTCAACACCAAACCTCAATAATAATTCCATCAAGAATTACAACACATGCGTGAAGTCATCTCGATCCACGTCGGACAGGGCGGTATCCAGGTCGGTAATGCCTGCTGGGAGCTCTTCTGCCTTGAGCACGGTATTCAGCCTGACGGACAGATGCCCTCGGACAAGACCATTGGTGGTGGTGATGACGCCTTCAACACCTTCTTCTCCGAGACTGGTGCCGGCAAGCACGTGCCCCGCGCCGTCTTCCTCGATCTCGAGCCAACCGTCATTGACGAGGTCCGTACCGGAACCTACCGTCAACTGTTCCACCCCGAACAGCTGATCAGCGGAAAGGAAGATGCTGCCAACAACTTCGCCCGAGGACATTACACCATCGGAAAGGAAATCGTCGATCTCTGCCTTGACCGTATCAGGAAGCTTGCCGACAACTGCACTGGTCTCCAGGGTTTCCTCGTCTTCCACTCCGTCGGAGGTGGAACCGGTTCAGGTCTCGGATCTCTCCTCCTGGAGAGGCTGTCCGTTGACTACGGAAAGAAGTCCAAGCTCGGCTTCACCATCTACCCCTCCCCTCAGGTCTCTACTGCCGTCGTTGAGCCCTACAACTCTATTCTGTCCACCCACTCTCTCCTCGAGCACACCGACGTTGCCGTCATGCTCGACAACGAGGCCGTTTACGACATCTGCAGGAGGAACCTCGATATTGAGAGGCCCACCTACACCAACCTCAACAGGCTCATCGCTCAGGTCATCTCTTCTCTGACCGCCTCTCTGAGGTTCGACGGTGCCCTGAACGTGGATATCACCGAGTTCCAGACCAACCTCGTCCCCTATCCTCGTATCCACTTCATGCTCTCAAGCTATGCCCCCATCATCTCCGCTGAGAAGGCCTATCACGAGCAGCTCTCAGTCTCTGAGATCACCAACTCCGCCTTCGAGCCCGCTAACATGATGGCCAAGTGCGACCCTCGTCACGGAAAGTACATGGCCTGCTCCATGATGTACCGTGGTGATGTCGTCCCCAAGGATGTCAACGCTTCCATTGCTACCATCAAGACCAAGCGAACCATCCAGTTCGTCGACTGGTGCCCCACCGGTTTCAAGGTCGGTATCAACTACCAGCCACCCACCGTCGTTCCCGGAGGTGATCTCGCTAAGGTCATGAGGGCTGTCTGCATGGTCTCCAACACCACCGCCATTGCTGAGGTCTTCTCCAGACTCGATCACAAGTTCGATCTCATGTATGCCAAGCGTGCCTTCGTCCACTGGTACGTCGGAGAGGGTATGGAGGAGGGAGAGTTCTCTGAGGCTCGTGAGGATCTCGCTGCCCTTGAGAAGGACTACGAGGAAGTCGGAATCGAAACCGCCGAAGGTGAGGGAGAGGAGGGTGAAGGATAATGATCAATAAGCCCGGATAAATCCTATCATTCGACAAACTTTCGATTTGAATTAGTTCTTTGAGCAGTCAACTTTCTGCCTCAGAAAAATATTATTATGCACACGAAAGACAAAAGCAGGTGTGGGAATTTCATAGCCCAGCTAAAGGGAGAACCCGACATCGTCCCATTTTTGGTCAAGTTCGAGAACAACCTTGGCTACTACGGCGATTACGACTTTATTGCGCTTAGGAAGGACATTGACATAAGCACCATAGAAAAGAAGCTTAGGGCAAACAAGTACCACACTGTCAAGGAATTTTACAAGGAATTGAAGGTGCATTTCGAAAATTATGCGGTATTCTGTTTCGAAGGCGATGAGATCAACGTTCTAGCCAAAAGGTTCATGAAAATGGTGGCGGAACATGAACGTAGTCATATCCCGGTGAGCGAGGTAGAAGCCAGTGTACACCAACATCATACACCAACCTCGACAGGCCCAAAGAATGTCAAGAGCTCTGATCCAAAGCCAGCGCCCATACAGTGTTTTTAACCTGTAGATCAAGTGAAACGTGCAACCCTCGCTCAAAAACTGTAGATGATTTATCTGCTGAGGACCTACGAGGACAACTTCCAAGAGATCAAAGAGATAGGCGATGCCTACAAGATCGGCAGGATGACTGAAAATGAGTACTCGATCAGACTCGACGGTCTGAACTGGTTGGAGCGACTGCGCAAGTGATGTTAGTAGCTATTACACTACACATATATTGTCGGATATGGTCATTGGGCTGGTTCTTTTTTGTAAAGCTCGTTGATAGCATCTTCGAAGATCTTCTTGGCAAGGTGTCTCTGGAGCTTCATGGTCGGAGTCAGGAGACCACGTGCAGCGAAGGATAAGGGGTTTAGCTTGATCTTCTTGGGGATTTCGAAGCTATGGAGTCCTCCTTCCTTGTTCACTTCCTTGTTTATCTTATCTACAACCAGCTCCGCAATCTTTGGATCATCGCAGAGTTCCTCAAAGGATTTATGGGAGAGTTCTTCCGAATAGTTCTTCACGAACTTTAGAAATTCGTCCTTATTGGGTGTGACCACAGCGACATTAAAGCTTTTCAATGAGTCCCCGTACATGTAGATTTCAGCAACAAGGGGGTGACGGGTGTAAATATTCTCTATTTTCTCCGGAGCGATGTACTCGCCTTGACTGAGTTTGTAGATGTTCTTCTTGCGGTCAATGATTTTCAAAGCTCCGTTTGGTAGCAGTGTGCCAACATCGCCAGTATGCAACCATCCTTCCGAATCCAATGTTTATTTGGTCTTAACTTCGCCGTTGAGATAGGCCTTGAAGTTAGCATCACTTCGGATACAAATTTATCCTGTTGGTGGGTCTTTGTTCGTATAGTAACCCATTTCAGGGATGTCAACAAACTTAAATTCAGCTGATCGACTGATGCCTCCCACATGTCCTGCATGCTTCTCGCCAAGTTGAGTAAACCAACCAGCGTTGGCCTCTGTTTGACCGTAGGCTTCTCGAATATCAATTCCCAAGACCACCATGAAGAACTCCAGCACTTCTATAGCAATAGGAGCTGCACCCGATATGATGAGTCTGAGCCTGCCACCGAAGAGGTCACGCACTGGTTTGAAGACAGTATCGTCGTACGGAGAGGTTGGAATTCCCTTTAACCAATTTTCCCGCTTAACCCTCATTGCCTCCTCAGCAAGTTCCTTCGGGACGTGACTCAACGGTTTGAGCATGCTATAGAATTTATTCAACAGCCGCGGTACAAAAGGAATAATCGTTGGCTTTACCCTTGCCATATCCTTTACAAGGTCTTGTGCGTTCCCCGAGTAAAACCTCACGTTGGCTCCTGCTCCGATGACCCAGAAGCTGAACAGTCGTTCGAAGGTATGTGCTAATGGCAGGTAGCTCAGATGCACATCGGTTGCTTCAAAATGAACATCGTCCTTCAGCCCAAACCAGCAGCTAACGATGTTGTGATGAGATATAATAGCACCCTTTGGTTTTCCCGTGGTTCCACTGGTAAAGTTAATTGAGAAGGTCTGCTCGGGCGATAGCTTTGGTTGAGGCAAATCTAGCTGTTCGTCCAGCAGCTTCGCAAAAGGCAAAAACTGGACGTTTAGGTCTGTGACTTCTTTAATTGTTGCCTCATCGACTTCGTCAAAGCACACAATATGCTGGATATTCTTCAGGCTGTCGGGATTTGCCTTCAGGGTATTCTTAAGAGCGTTCTTCGACTGCATCATCAGCGAACCCTTGGTTGACGTCATGATGTTATCAAGGGATTATTTCCCAAAGGACTCGTACAATGCCACACTCACGATGCCGTAACGCATGCAAGCTATGTCAACAAGTAGCCATTCCACTCGGTTGATCGAATGGATGTACAGCAATTCCACTTTGTGTTGCTGAAGCCATGAGCCCAGTCGCTTGGTCTGCTGGTCAACCTGATGGTAAGTCAGGTCTTCCAGGTACCTGTTATCTGCGAACTTCTTTACACTATCGGCCCAAATATCTTGAAGAGTTTGGATATCTGGAGGGGGTTTCACAAGTTTCTCCTTACTGTGAGGACTCCTATAGATGAAGCTCTCACCGGGCTGTCTTTCTCCGACAGGAACTGAATAGATGGTGGACTGTTGTTCCATATCCCTGCCTGCACGAAATATGAAATTAATACGACTTTATACAATGTGTCTATAAATCATTGGGTTTTATTTTCAGTTTGGTTGGAAGGGTGGTCGGTGTTGATTTGACCCACTTTTGCATTCGAATTACTCTTGTCGTACTCCCCGTCGACTACGTTTACATAGTGGCGCCAAAGAGACACCCAGAAGTATCCAGCAATGGCCATCGTAAACGTAATTATGTGAAAAGGGAGCGAGAAGTCTGGTTCGGGAAGTCTATCTATTACGTTCTCAGTATAGTATAGCTTTTGAGGAAGGTCTTCGAAGTCTACTACGACTAAAGCCGGCATAAATTCTTCTCCTCCTTTATCGATGATCTCGTAATGTTCGAAGCCCTTCATAACTTTAAAGTAGGGGATTACCAGCCGAGTAGTCTGAAAGGCACGAAGATAGAAGATGGATATCTTAATGACATGGCGCTTGGGAAGTTAATGGGGACAATTAGGCTCTGGAGAAAGCACTTACACCTTATAATCAAGCTGATGGGTTTCTCCGTTTTCCTTTAGAAGTTCAACGGTGATGTGTTAAACCTCAGGCACGAATTCCCGTTCGAAGTGAGTATAAATTGTTAAACACTTGGTATCTCGAGCTCCTTGGATTTAATGCACCAGCTGAGATGAGAAGCCGTACCATTTACCTACGACCCTCCTGGAATTAAGAAGTAGCCCCACTTCTCTTTCCTCGGAGTGCCTCTCTGAAGGCTGGATAAACTTCTCTCCATAGACTATCTTGCTGAGAGTATCCAACTCGCTGGTTGTAGCACTCGATACTATGGTGGAATGGTCGTACATCTCGCACTTCTGCAGTCTGTTATGAACAAGATTCAAGAAAGGTTCGTCCTGATTGTACTCCGTCATTAACTTCACCGAGTACCTTACACTCGTCTCGCTTGTTCGCTGAAAGTGGAATTCGGCTGCTAAATATTTCCCCTGGAATGCATTTCGAAAGTTTAGTGCAGAAAGAATTCCCGAGTGACCCTTGCATGGTAACATCTCCACCAACTCATTCAGATTCTCAGTACAGAAGTAGTCGTTTGGGTCAGCATATAAAACCATCTTCTTATCACCAAGCAGGAACTACATGCGATATTTTTCATGGTCTGCACTGATGCCGAACGCTCCTTGAAGAGCCATAGAGGTGTGTAGAGTTAGGTTGCAGTCGGCCACCATTTTGATCCCTCTTTTAGGCAGGATCTCCTCGACTGACGGTGGAGCATACCCATAGCCAAATTCAATTTTGAGTTCAGTTAGTGAAGCTTCAGCCTGGAGTGTTTTGAGGAGAAAAACGGGAAGGTAAGGTCTTGGGTTACTTGCCGTAAGGGTTTGCTCAAAGTTAAACTCGAAGATGGCAAGGTGTGAGCGATTCGAAAGGTCGATGCTTCTGAGCGACTCACTTGCCTCGTTGCGCTAATGCACGGGGATAGTATGCGATGGTTGACGATGACTGCTTGCGGTTGCTCCCAGGAAAGTAAGCAGTGCGATTACCAGCAAGTACAGACAGTTACCTCTTGATTGATACGCAAACATTATACGACAGCATAGGAAACTTGCAATCAAGTTCATTCAGAAATCGAGGAAGCATCAGCTTGGACAAGGAGCCAAACCGATCATTTATTAGGCATTCGAATAATCTGCTCGATGCTTGTTCGGGCGATGAGAATATACTATCACGAACTTCATCGAATTTTCTCAAGCTCATACCGTATTTTCATAGCCTAACTGAGCCTGCAGCGGATTTGCTTCGGGAGCGTGGATTTTGCAGAGGTAAACGGATTAATGGTTCCTCCGAAATCCACATTGGCCATATTCTGTCCCCTCCTGCACCCACTTGTCTCCAAGAGAATGGCAGTTCGTTAAAATGTTGCAATTAAACTCGTGCACCTTTTCCCCCGAGTTCCACTGGAATACATACTTCTTGGTTTTGGTTGTGGCTTGGATGACGGAGCCGAGGAACCTGATTTGTCGCGAGAAGTTGAGCCTGGCCATTTCTACTATCACTAACCGTAATTGTCTCGTCAAGCATTAAAACAGGACAAGGATCCAACGGATCAGATCGACGTACCAATTCATCCCCAAATGTTATAATTATACACGCAGCCACCACATGTGATGAATAGAGCCCCAGAGAACCTCGTTTTAGAATGGTCCAGCTGCAGAAATGATCGAACATGTGCGAGAAATGGCAGCTGGGGAACCAGATTGGAAATGTCCTCATTAGCCACTTGCTCTCTCTGCCTATGCCACTTTTGGTTGAGCTTTAACTCCGTAACTGAGAAGATTAAGGATGTCTCCTTTCGCCTTCTCGTTCATTGTCCCAATTATTATAGGATATCGAGTTTTTTTAAGATTATCCTTAAAAGACCTGCTGATCCTTTAAATTCATATGGGCCACTTGCACAAACCAGCGGAAAAATACAAACAGCCAAAATGCCCAAGCAAAGAACTCAAATCAAGTTCGTCGTTATTGGCCAGGTCGACGAAGCCCAACCAGCTACTTTCACGAACGTTCCTCAAGAAGTAAAGGTTCTCACACTCACACCCGTGCCTGTCTCCTGAGATTGGATAGACGTCAATGTTCTCGATTGTTCATACTTGCCTTAGTACCCTCCCACAGTTAACGTTCCTCCCCTTTGATATTTAGCCGAGGCTGTCATTAAGGCAGACGAACAATTTAGAGTTTTACACTTTTACTGGTCAGCTGTGAGATTAAGCTATGTCTTTGCGTTGAGCGAGGTCGCTACTGAGCCAGGTTTGAATATCGGTAACCGATCATAAATACTTATCGGATGTCAGTTCGTTCAGTAGAAACAGAGGATTCAAAAGGAAGTCATAAATTTAAGATAACCTTAAAAAAACTTGTCTTCCTTTAAATCCTATCTTCCCCGTCCCGTTTCTCAGTAAATAATTAGCAATCAAATGGGCAAACAAAAGACTCAAATCAAGTTCGTTGTCATTGGCCAGGTCGATGAGGTGCAGCAGCCTGCCTTTACCTCCATCCCCAAGGAAGCTGAGGTCTTGACCTTCGCTCCTGCGCAAGTGAAGTGCGCTTGATCAGTTCATCGCATTTATGTTCATTAGTGTGTTAACCCTTATGCCTTTAACATCAAACTCTTCCCTAGTTGGTGTTCACCGTGGGATCCGCTTTCCTGTTCATATCCAGTGCACCAGAAAATAATGAAAAGTATGGTTCTTTCGAAGACGAAGAAGTCGACAAAGTTGCATACTCAAGCGTACGCCCTCATAGCTGCGTATGGAGGTGTTGTGCAGTTCACTTTTTCTATCCAAACAAGAACGTATGATGGCTTTGACTGAAAATCGATACTCTGGATCCGTCGTCGCCTCCAAGACTTGAAATGCTTCAAGCATAGAGATCTTGAGTGCCCGCAGATATGATAAACGCTGAAGCAGCGACATTTTACTGCCGATCACTTTGATTCTTCTGCAATATTGCATTCCAGTTATTGACCTTTCATTCGACGCATTCGAGTTGTATTGTATTGATTCCTCCTCTAACTTGCTCCTCTCACTTCCACCCACCCATCTCTCCGTCGAAGTTCAACCAGCAGTACTTGGAATGCTGATATGCTGGTATTCGTTTCGCGATGTTAAAATTCGAGAAAGAGCGTATTGATGATTGGTAGGGAAGCTCGGTGGATGGCGAAGTGGTACAAGCCCAAAGTTGAATACATTATCTCGGAAATTTAGAAGAAAGGTTCATCGTCAAAGAGAGATGCTAGAAAAATCCATCACTCAATAGGGTATCGGTGTTCGACATGGTTTGATATGTGGAACCCGACTTTGTTCTGGGAAATTGATGATAATGAGTACTCAAGGCCCAAATTCCGGAGGTCTGAGTTTAGATGAATCAATTCGGTGGGAGTGGCTGATGGGCCGAATAAGCATCATCTATGTCAGCTCGGTTCATGTACGTTGGACAATTTGTTGACCAGAGAAAGTAGCTATGTTGTTCTGAAACACGCGAAGTCAATTGGAATTCATTCGAAACATACTCTGTTTTATCTTCAAAGCTTCACCTTCAAGGAGCTACTGTCATTAGTGATCAGGGAGCTTCCAAGGACAAGGAGACAAGGAGACAAGGAGGCAAGGAGACAAGGAGACAGAGAACGCTTTCTTCGAAGGAAAAGAGAAAATGGAGAAGCTCAAGCCTCGTATCTGACATTCGTAATGGTGATTTGACTGTGGAAAACTGGGCGACATCTAAGACAATATTGAAGAGGAAGATAGAAATTTATAAAGACGGCAGCTATCCATTCTCAAAGTCTTTTGATTGGCTTTTAGTGATAATCAGATCACTGACGAGAAATTATTGGCGACTGATGTGTTTGGCCATCGTGCAGATCGCGTAAAGTTGTTTTGCAACAAAAAATGGAACACAACGAGAAGATCAAACAAGTTTGGATGAAATTGGATGCTGGAAATAATATCACGAGGAAAGCTTATCTGCGGCAGCATCCTTCAATTCGACAGCCTTATCTGCCACGTTATGAGCCACCTACTTCGCTTTGTCGGCTACATCATGAGCCTTCTCGACTACTTTGTCTTTGGCGTCCTTGGAAAACTCAGCTGCGTTGTGGGCGGCTTGTTTCGTTTTCATTGCGGAATCATGGGCGACATCCTTTGCCTTGTCGGCGAAATCACTGGCTTTTTCGGTTGCCTGATCTTTTAGATCACATGCCTTATCAGCCACATTGTGGGCTACCTACTTAGTCTTTTCTGAAGCATTGTGGGCAACCTCTACAACCTTATCTTTGGCCTAGCAAGCCTTTTAAGCAGCCTTCGTGGCAGCCTGATCAACCTTCTTCCCAGCTTGTTCGAATGACATT
>ERZ724508.43-NODE-43-length-76964-cov-5.528755_pt1 | contig 76964 bp, 106 predicted proteins | sample MGYA00376041_ERZ724508 | MGnify/ENA primary metagenome ERZ724508 (study PRJEB28724, sample SAMN07190887) | wastewater metagenome | isolation source: effluent of sewage treatment plant in Hong Hong | place: USA: Christiansburg, Virginia | collected 2016-03-01 ...
GATTCTCAAGGAAAGAGAGTACTTGAAAGACAAGAGCTTCGATATGTCCTCCAAATTCCTGGGTGCCTATAACGATGAAAAAATGAAGCCTTGGTATCTCAAAACAGACAATAGAACTGCCCCTGCAAGCAAAGTTCGGGAGCTGCCGCAACAACCAGCCCTCAACCACATCAAAAAGTCTGAAAGTGAAGTCACTAAGGAATATCTCGTCACAGAACAGAAGATTAGCAAGGGAAGGGGCCGTTCTCGCTCACGTTCACGTGACCGTCAACGAACCAGTTCACCCTCGGCAGAGGATAAGCAAAGCAAGCTGCAGAGGATGCGTTAGTAGCGCCGAGAACGGGAGGAAAAGGAACGTAAACGCGCTATGGAGCTGCTTCGCCAGCACCGACAATGAATGAGTTGTATAAACCAATTATTATGAAGAGTTGGAATGTGGTGAGGAAGCAGACCATGATGCCAGCGTTCAAGCACTTCGACCCTTCTCTACTGCCTTGGGGATTGCAGACGCAGATGAAAAATCCATACTACTACACACCCCTGTTGCAGCTTAAAATTCCGTCGGAGTAGTTTGCTGCATCGATGCGCTATTTGCAGCGCAAACGGACAATAACGAACGAAGACTTAAGCAACCTAACCGAAGCAGTGGTTGCGGAGTACGTGGCCATCAACAACAAAGAGTACCAGTAACGAGAAAAGACGCAACAAACATAATAGCAAAGATAAGAGGAGAAGAAACCGGAGCTACCAGCATCACAGGAGAGCACAATCCCACAAGCTGGCTACTACAAAAACTACGTCTGCAGACCAAGCCCGTAATTCGGAGGGGTCGCTGACTACATGCTATACTGCAGTCATGCTCGAAATTTCGTGCCGATACTCCACTTCAAGGACTATCTTAATTTGGGAGGGACTGTAGCAGCAGCGATGTGGAATCTTTCCAACAAGCCACATAAGAAGTATGGGTTTGCATTGCAAACCGACGGGAACAGTTGGCAGATGGTGCGCATCGATCGTAGTATGAAGCTTGAAAAAACTTGCCTATACCAAGCTAACAACCTCTTCCACAAATTTTATGAGGATCCCTATCACCAACAGCTTGTGTTGGGACTCATTGATGAGGCACTTGATCAGGAAAAGCTCGAAGGGAAGGCCCTCCGTGCTGTCTACGACTACATCGACGAGAAGCGCTACTCGCTGGAGCTTCCCGAAGGCCAGCAGGACCGCCCTCCATTGGTTAGTAGGCTAATCCGAAGACTACTGTGATTTGCATTTATAATCGCGCCTAAACCTTTAGAAAATGGCATCGGAACTGCTGGTGGATCTGTGGCTGCGGCGCAAGCCTTCTTGTGAACGCCCAGCGTTGCAGCTCATCGCTTGGGAAAAGTGCGCTAAGCCGAACGAACTCATGTACAACCCTCGCTGATGCAGATTACGCTTGTCAGATGGTATCGCTTACCTCAACTGTCTGTTTGTTCCCAAGTACAACTGCACGACGACGGACACTGGCATCCTTCTACGCGACGAAAAGCACATCAACAAGTTCGATTTAGTGTCGTTGGATGACTACGAAACCAAAAGTGTTCCTGGCATCTCAAAGATGACTTTGAGCATCAAGAAGATTACACTGAAGCAACGTATGGGGCATAAGATAGGTCGTCCTGAGGAGCTGGTGGAGTATATCGAAAACGAGGGAATCCAATGCGAGGACCCAAGTAGCACTGTCAAGCTGGAAGAGATAACTGGCCCGGTTCCAGCCAAGAGCAATATGGAGCGGTTATATGAAAGCTCTAGAACCATAAGTGAGCTTCTTTCAGGGAAGCAGGGTATTTTGCTGGTTCGAGTCACCAAGAAGAAGATGAAAGTGCAACGCAAGGAAACTGGTGTCTTCTCCATTTTAGTCTTCCATGTGGTTGACAAGGCTGGAGAAAGCATCAAATGCGAAATGATGGGAGGGGATGCTTTACGCAACGACAAGAAAATCCGTCCACGCTGCATCTACGAGTTTAGCGGAATGGAACTCACTTTCAACAACTACATCAACGGGCACATCATGAAGTTCGGCAAGGAGTACTAAATTAACGAGGTAGACTCCAAGTGGATGGATGGGGTCTTTCCTATCGATAGGTTTAGAGTGCTGAGTGCCGATCTCATCAACTCAAAGGATAACGAGAACGGTGATTTAGTGGGTATCGTTGTGGAGATCGGTAGGGAGGTGGAGAAGAAGAACAAGTTAGGTGAAAATAGAAAGTACTCAACGTTGAAAGTGCTGAGTGATGGAGCCTTATTTACTGTGAGTTTTTGGGGTGACGCATCCGAGACACTCCAGAACGAACTGCTTGTCGAGAATGAACCTGTAGTGCTGTCAGATGTATCAAAACGATCTGGTTTTTTGGAGTTCACTTCGGATTCGTTTGTAATTCGAATCAACGAAGATCGTAGCCTGCTGACGAGACACCCTGAATTTGAGAAGCTGCTCCGTCACGACGACAAGTAGCTGCAAACTTTGACAGTCAAGGAAGTCAGCACGATGGACCCCTCCACCGTGAAGGGCAAGGTTACTTCCTAGTACCTATCCATCAACTATTCAGCGTCTACATCGAAAAGATCAGCGAGAATGCTCTGGTAACGATCAAATGCCAAAACTGCGAGAGCCGCTTCAAGCAAATGGACTCGCCCAAAGAGTGCCCAGAATGCCATGGAAGTAGCTTCATGTACCGCTATGCATGCATACTCACTGTTGCAGACCACACTTGCAGTCTCGAATGCATAGTCTTCGAGGAATGCGCCAATTAGCTGTTTAGTAAAACATCACTTAACACAGAGATCTCAGCCGATAAGATGTATCGGCTGTATAAGGATGGCACTGTAAAGGACTACTTGAGGCAGTTCAGCCGTAATTGCGAGTACTTGGCAAACTTCGCCATTAGAAACCAAGAGGGGAGCCGAGAGCACCGTATCGTAATAAGGTCACTGGCAGAGGTGACTGGCAAGGGAATCCTCAAAAAGACCTCTTCAAACCTCGCTTCTATCGTACGGCAGAGCTCATGAATGATCATACTTTATTTTTGCGTTGTGATAGTTGCTTAGTTAGGTTGTCTCAAATGTTAAAGGTGGCATCGGCTATCATTAAATATTGAGTTATGAGCAATCGGCGACACTACCAAGACCCCCCAAAGAAGCCTGAACAGGAAAAGAAACAGGCCAAGAAAGAAGTGCCTCGATAAAAGCCAAAATATGTTTAAAAGTTTGAGGCTCCACCTCCATTACCTCAGCGACCTGCTCAAAAGAAGAAATATGTCGAAAAGGTGGAGACAAAACCGATCGTAGCGGTAAGAGCCACTCAAATTCAAGAACAGGTATAAAAAGTTGTCCTTTTTACAACTCCCCTGAAATTTACTTCGGATGCGAAGACGATTGCCTCGACAACTTTGTCGGAAGCAAACTTGCCAGAGGAAGTCGAACCAACTCCCCCAACGGCCTGTTTTAAGATCTTCAGTTCGCCAGAGCTACACGAACAACAGTACTCCGATTCCGAAGACGAATCAAGAGGGCCCAAGTGGTAACTTCAGTCAATGAAGGAAGGCACTACTATTGCCTACAGATACCTCAGACACCACCAAAAGAAGTATAAACTCAAGAAGCACCGGAACGAAGACGAGAACCCTAACACACCGAAGAATACCCGGCCAGCATGATGCGTTTGTCGATTTGTTTCACAACATTGCTATAATTGTAATGAATTGCAGATGCTCATTAAAGCTCGATGGCAGGAGCATCGAAAAAATTCAAAATAAACTAGGGTCGGTGCCGAAATGCACTCTCGTCAAACTCGCCACCACCCATCTAAACCGAACACTGAAGCAGATCGACTTGGAGGAGAGCGGCACCAAGGTACGACGCGAGCTACACCATCAAACTGTTCGACTTGATACCAACCATCGCTACGAACTGGAAAGGTTGAGACTGCTGTCGTTGATATGCCTCACGACAATCACGTTGCAACTTGTGCTGTTCTATAGTCGCAATCCACCACAGGAGCTGTTGCTGAACTGCATATCGTTCATGTCTGCAATTGGGCTTGTTGTGCAGGTTGCTTACGCAATCATCGGCAGAAAAGTGAAGAGATTGAGTAACCTGGTGACTGTGCTGTTGATGCTAATGCACCCAAATGTACTCACTCCAGCGGCAAACACCCTGCTTCACATCGTTCTGCTGTTTCGGATTGGACTAGTCGTTGAGTGGAGACTCAAGACTTTGTTGGAGTATAAGCCGCAGGCAGCACGAGTGCTTCGCTTTTCGGAAAGCATCGGTGACTCAAGATTGGTGCTTGGTTTCAAATCACTCATGAAGCGAATTTCGGTGGCCAGCATCATTAAGTACTACCTCATCCTGAACCTTCTATTGGCTCACTGCCTTTTCATCGCATCCAACACCAGTTTATCAGGTTATTCGTACAGCGACATCCTCGAAATTATAACCTCGACGTTCACTAGGGTGGGATCTACAGACGTTAGCAATATCGACAATCTGCTCAAGCAGACAATCATATACGTCACCATCATGTTTGGCATCGTCATGAACGGCTTTGTCGTGTTGTCCTCAGTTGCGCGACTTGATATGAACAACAACCAGCAGAACGCGCATCGAGTTTCCAAGTTGCTGGAAATTCAGAACAGCATCGAGGAGAGTTCTGCCAAATTCTTGATGGAGTCAGCTGTGCGCTATGAGAACAAGCAGGTGAGACGGTGCCTGTACCGCAAATTCAAGAGAGAGACTGTAAGGAGGAGAATCTGCACAACCAATCTCCGCCGCAACGGAATAATCGAGTTTCTGACTCTCACTTACCGAAGTGAGCTCACGCGCCTGGCAACAAAGCAACGCATCCTCAATAATCTAGTTGCAGCTTTGGTTGGCAGACTTCGCAGGTAATCCAACCTCAAAGACTCAACTTGCTGATATTTTTCCTGTACTACCTATACTTTCTGATGAGAGCCGACCCTAATTGTTGTCGATATCGTCCACAGTCAGTAATTGTAACTGCTGCTTCAATGACCAAAGAGAAGAAAGGCGAAGAGCTGTCACTGCCACTGGCAAAGGCATTCGGCATTCTACTCCGAGGCCTTGCATACTACACTGTGCTGGCTACCCTCTGCAGCTGGCTCTGCTGCAGGCTAGACATCCAAATACAAAATCCGTTTTTCACAAGCTTCGTTTGTGGGCATCTCGGAACATTCAAACTGTTGGCTGGAGTGGCTTTGGTTGGGGTAGCGATGCCGCTAGCCACCTGCCTTTACCTGATCTTGCTGCTGCTTTAGCAGACGTACACTGAATACTGGCGCAACCCCTTTTGCAGAAGTCAGTACAACGCTACCATACTGTGCCTCGTTTTCTGCACATGTGTGCTACTTTTCTTGATGTCGGCAACTTTCATCGGCTGGTACGACAGGCACCACGAACCAGTAGAACGCAAAAAACGTGAAGAAGAAGAACGGAAGGAGCGTGAGCTGTCTATCTTCATCAACCGTGCCGTGAATGGCTGGTTGCAATGATGCTTCTGGGAATGATTCATTTAGTTGTTGCTCATCACTTCTTCTTTTTCTTCTTGCCTTTATCGGAGGAGGCATTCTGCTCCTCCTCAACCCCCTGAAATTCCTGCGGTTATCGCTGCTAAGCTCGTTGGTTGATCCATCTCAACAGCATAAACACTACTACCAGGACAGCTATGAGCGTCAGCTGGTTACGGGTGCGTAACCATACGTTCTCACTGTTCTCTTCGAACTCCTTTTAGCTGAAGAAACTCGTATTGGTCGGTGGTGCTGGTGGTCTTTCAGTTGTGTAGTGCGTGTAGATGTTGCGCAGTAAGTACATCAGAGCAAAGAACCCCAGTATATACACCTTCGGACGAATCTTGAACCTCTTTGGCTCCTCTTCCTAAAGGTCTGGGTCACGCTCGGCTTCCATTGCCGCTCCAAACCGATTATAATAAATCCGCCGTGCATGCACTTCTTTTGGTAGGCATGCTCAACCAACGAATGTGTGAGGTAGATAACTGCTCAACTAGGCAATATGTATCGCTTGCAGTCAACGGACTCGCCGTGCTCTTTGTGCTGTTCACCTGTGTACAGACATATCGGCGCTTCGGCCAGATGAAGTTCGAAGTGATGCCGATGACGCTAAACCTGCTGGCTACGATACTCATCACATTCCTGTGCGTCGTTCGCGAGAACTACGAGTACAACTTGGTGATTATCATTGTGGAGATCTACACGTACTTCTTCTTCACTTTCTCATTCGGAATGGTGTTGGTCAGGCTCCGAAGTGATAGAAGCAAGTGTGCAGCAAGGTAATTAGCGAGATAATCAGATTAGCGAACGCAACCTTCGTTGTGGCTACGCTTGTGTGTTGCACTGGGATCATTCTGGTAGCTTTATTCGCTGATAGGATTGGCTGTCGGAGCAAGCTATCAGTTATTTGCTATTCAGTGGAAGCGGCTCAGTACCTTGTCACAATCTATCTATGCTACCTATTGAGAAAAAGCATTGAAAAACGGGAGGTTCGATATTCCAAAGAGTCGACATAAAGTAGGAAGGATGAAGTGTTTGGGCTCTAAGATCAGTATTTAACTCTGAGGGTGAGGCAGGCACGTCTGCTGATCCTCGCTTTCTCAATTAACATTGCATTGGGTCTCATTGACATCATCCTCTTGAGCATACCAAACCCTGTAATTAGCTGCGAAACAGATGGGATATCCTACTTGGTTGCAAATAATGCTGTTGGAACGGTGACTCTGTACGTGAAGGATTTTGCTCAGTTGGTCCCTCACGTATTCATCCCATACATCTTATATGTCCTCCCAGTGGCCTCAATCAGCAGAGAAACGATCCTCAAAGTATACTTCACACCTACTTAGGAATCAAAAGCTCCCCGCGGAAGACGTTACACAGAGGTGGAAAACACTATGTCTGACGAACTCCTCAGAGAGGATAGACTTCAAAACGTACGAAGGAGAATGCTCGAGTAAAATGCCAAGCTGATTGAGATTAAGAACGTATGATCGGGTTCAGTCCTGCTCGTCATCGTCGATACCCCACGGTTCAATATCGTAGACAATATTTTTGAGATTGCGACGTCTACGGGGTTGTTGTTTTCCCAATATGTCGACCATGGAGTGTCTCTCCTGCGGTGCTCTTGGCGACCTTTGAGTTGGGTTACTATTCCTGGAGTTCATTTGTTTGTGATGACCTATCAAGCCTGTGCCATCGTCGTAGCAAGCCTCTGTTTTGCTACTTGTGCGCTTGTTGTGGCGGGCAGTTGCCTTTCGCTATGGGCGTAAAGGTGGCATGTGATCGTTTGTTGAGAATTCATGCATCTATACCGACCTAATCTGCGAATAGCGACCTGTTGGTTGCTCCACACGCGGTAGTATGTACCTGTCTTATTGCTTGTTGGCCTATGCATACTCCAACCTTCTTTGATGCCTTCGTTTGACTCCGTCTTGGTAGATTTTGTACCTGCGGGAGATCTTCACAGGAAGAGGTTATTTTACGCACGACTCTGCTCCAACCTCCCTGACTTCGATGGGTTCGTGTGCATGACACCGACTGTTTGCAGAGACACCCTTCCATCCGCGAATCAACTTCCGTTTGCGATCCGGAAGTTACTAGTTGGAGACATATTAGAGGTGTGCCCTTGAACTGACCATTCTGGTGGCCATGTGCTCACTATGCTTGAGGAAGTCGATGAACCCAATAAGCTGGGAGCGTTACCTGACTACCGGTGAGGTGCGCATCCTCCCCTCGAACATTAGCTAGCGAATATGTATGTTTAAATATTTCCCATCAGCCGTAGATCCTGTGAGACTTGCCCATGCTCGTCTTAATGTGGATCGTTCGGATGTTCTGCCATCCCTTCTTGAGCAGGGAAATGAGATAGTTGATGGACATGTTGATGTTGTGTCGGAGCTCTTCAGCGTTGAGCTTGAGAGTTCTACAATTAGGTGGATGCGGTACCCCACGGAGCTGCCGAGACAGATGCTCTTCTTCAGCTGGAACTTGATGGTGTGCTTCAGCTCCTCAATCTTGGCCACGACCTTCTCTCCTTCGTTCATGGAGATGGGGAACTTGCCCATCTTGATCAGCACGTTTCCGAGCAGCTTGTTAACCTGCTTGACGATGATGTCCGAACCCAGGAGCATATCGTACTGCTTGGCCCACTTTCTGATCTTGGGCTTTTCCTTATTGAAGGCCTTGAGACCCTCGACGTCGATAAAGTCGAGGCCAGCATTCTTGGCCTACTCATTGTGCACGGCGCTACCAAGCACGCAAACCTACATCGCTTGGGAAAGTACCTTGAGGGAAGGATAGATTTGGTTGGGCAGCTTGACGGATCCGTTGAACTTCTGGTCCTTTTCTAGGTCGTACTCGCGTAGCACGATCTGCAGCTCAACACTCTCCAGGAACTTGCGTGTCTTTTTCTGTTCCAGCATCTCCACGATGCTCTTCTTGAGGAATTCGGAGCTGATCTTGCTCATGGTCAATTTATTACTGATTAATATTTAATATTTCCGAATTAAATATTCATTTGAACCCAGGGCCCGGCATTTCGACTCGCAGGCCTCCCACCCTATCACACACGCACGCCACTTCTGCAACGGAGGGCCCGAGTCGGCGGCCATCCGCTGCAGTACCTCAAACCCTGCACGTTGTTAGCGTTATTATTCATTCCCTATCGTTGCCTCCCAAATACGTTGGGGCGTATCCAAAGGAATTTGTTGAAGGTGGGTAAAACACTGTTTGTGAAGCCTTGCGGCCGCACTCCCCACCGACTTCTGGCGAGAATATCGATTTAAATAGGGATCAGAAGATCGAACCCGCACTTGAGGCGACCTTGGGCCATAGTTCAGAGCACTCCTTGGCGACGGGGCCAGTGATAGAAGTTCCCTTCATTTCACCCTTGTTATTGGCGATGACACCGGCGTTGTCCTCACAGTAGACGAAGAGTCCTTCGCGACGCCTCCAGGCCCTTCGCTGGCGGATGATGATGGCAGGCATGACTGAATAACTTCCGGGTTGTACCTTTCTTCCTGAGCTTGGTGTTTCCCTTCTTGACGGACACCATAACCATGTCTCCGAGGGAGCCTGAGGGGAGCCTGTTGAGTCGGCCTTTTATGCCCATAGCAGCGATTATGAAGAGGTTCTTGGCACCGCTGTTATCGGCACAGTTGATGGTAGCGGCGACTGGGAGACCGGTCGTCACGCGGAGCTTGACTCCAACTCGTCCTGCAGCGGCTTTGCTCATGACTCAACTGGTGGCTGGAAATATTATAAATATTAATTGATTTTCCCAATATCGACCTGGAGGGTCGAGGTCCGAGTGGGGAGTAGCGTCAGAAGGGCAGGAAGCCCGAGGTAAGGAGCACTAGGTTAACTGCCTTACGGCTGCGGTTGTACTTGCCGATATATTCCATACAAGTGAACTCGAAGCGGATAATGTGCCCATGCTTAGTGCTACGCATGAAGTCCTTGTCAATGTTGGCTTTCTCCAGGTCATCGTAGTGTACGAATATGTCCGAGCAGTCCTCGTCCATGACTATGAACCTACATAGCTGCAGCACTCTACCCGTAGTTCTTGAGCTCGTCGAAGAACTTCAGTCTTCCGGTGTAGCGCCGGTTGGGGTCCTCGACCTTACTCGGACTTATACTGTGTGTACTAAAGTTACGTTAGCTCTGGATTAGCCGATAGTCAGCCGAGTATTGACGCAGCATTGGCACGAATGGGAAGGCAGTTGGCATGAACGGCAGCTCACCGTGCAGACTTTTTGTGCTACTCAACTGTTACTTCTCTAAGCTAGTGCTTCCCTTCCTCTCACAACACTCCTTTATCAGTTTGTAATCATCATCTTCGCAGTCCAACTACTGTTTCTTCGGTTGTAGGTTCTTCACCTTTACCTCGGCCGGGTGGTTGAAGATGTACTCGAACTCCTTATACTAGGACTCGTCGCAAACCGAGAGCGACTTCTTATGCTTCCGCTTGGTAGGTGGTTTCAGCTCCACGTGCAGTGGTTGTTAGTCCTTGTTGGACCATTGTTGTAGCTTCTAGGCTAGCACCGAGCACTACCTCAACGATCATATCCTTGAACTCGTTGGCTAGCTCCAGGCTTTCTTGCGTGTAAACTGGATCGTAGTGGTTGAGCACCTTGCTGAGCTGGGTGCTTCTAGGGTGGTTATTGTTCACCACCAGCTCGCTGAGGTAGAAGTCTGGGGTCAGGCTATATACGCAAATGCGGCAACGATGCTTCTGACTCAATAGTTCCAAGTGAACCTACGCTCGCCTGCTCAGTACCTTGTCGTAGTGGGGCAACTCGGGCTGCTGTCGGAAGGTCTCAACATGCTCCTCCGAATCATAGAAGTAGCTCAACCGCGGGGGCAGATTACGACTAATTAGGCACTCTTCGAAGTAGTCAAGGCTAATTCTCAGCATTTGCTCGTAGCGTTATTCGCAGTAGAGGAACTGATCGGCGAGAGAACGCATGAGACTGCGTGGCCCCTAGATCTCACAATGGTTCTACCTCATTGGTTGACTTGCGGATCAACAGGAGATGTGCCAACTGAGAGTCTAGCTCCTGCAGTATCGCTTCCTTCCGTGACTTCTCCTAGCGCATGGCTGCTGCTGTGTTAAATAATTACAAATCCTTATGGCATACGTGCAGAAGCTCATTAAAAGCCATAATTCAGCGGTGGGGCTTGGTGAAGGTGAAGCAACCCAACAATCATAATCTACAGCAGCTGGCAGGCATCTCAACACGAAACAGGCCGAACAATTTGCTGCAAACAACACATCAGACTTTCGCCCGACAGCAAGGGTCATGCCAGCAACGTATGCGCTCTCCCAATAATATAACATCCCTCTGGGATTCTTCTACAACCCGTTTCCAGACGTATTTCTTCTGAGATGTTCAGGAAACAGCGAAGGAAACTGATTTACGTGCCCATAAGATCCCACGATGTACCCACTGCAAGGCCTACATGAACCGTTATAATCGGTTCGTACTCAACGGCAACAGCTACAAATGTTTCCTGTGCTCTCAGGAAAACCGTATCGAGCAAGAATACTTCTGCGAGTTGCAAGGTGGGGTGCGGAAGGACGTGGAATAGCGTGCTGAACTGAACTCAACGTGCTACATCGCCCCTCAACCGGATTTGTAAATTGTAGGTGGTTATCCGAAGCCTCAACCAAAGCATACCAAAGGAGTTATGTTTGGTGTTTTTGATAGATGTGTCAAAGAGCAGCTCGGACAACCAGATGCTGTTCTATGCTGTGTCAGTCACGAAGGAGGTGATGTCCCGCCCGGAATTCGACAGCTATGTGGTTATGCTGTACACCTACGACACCAACTTGCACTGCTACTCCTTCTAAAATGGATCGGCATCCCGAATTATCTTCGATCGCAACGTGGATATCGGGATGGAAGCACCACCCCCTGAGTCGTTTTCAGCCATAAGAGTACGCTGCTATCTAAATTAGGAACCCTTCTTTGAGGCACTCGATAGTCTGGGGGATGTTGCTCACTAGAATGTTCCAACAGCGTATTTCTTCGAGAACTTTCAGCGAGTGATCAATTCAACTCGCCGATATTCACCCAAGTACATCATCCTTCAGAGCAGCGAATACTTCTTAAGCTAACCCGAAGCCTGCACTTAAAAACCCAACGGAGACCCACCAAAGAGCCTGTACGAACCCACCAACAAGAAGTTTTTTAACCGTCATGTGAAGGTAATGATCGACATGTCTTGCTCTGCCAGCATGTTCGTGTTTGCCCCTCACTTTCGCAATTTGAAGGTCCTTGGCGATACATTTAAACTCAGTAGTTCAAGCCTATTCCTCTACGGACAAGGGGAGGAGTACAAGCTCAAATTCTATTACGAATTGTATGGGGTGCTCGACTGTGAATACATCAACTAGTGTAGCAGCGATGTCATTCTGAGCAAGGGGTGGACCTACAACGGAACCTACTCCAACATGTATCGCGTGCACAACGGCCTAACATTCAAGCTGGCTCAACTTGATCAACGGAAGGCAATAGCACTCAATATCTCGTTGATGGCAAACGCATAACAACGAACAAGTTTCGCCATCCAAACGATCAGTCGTTACAGTAAAAATGGCAGCTGCTACGTCGCTGTGACTACCTAAGTGTTGCCCGTAACCACCTAACCAGCTGTATTTCTACGCAACCTTGACTTTACTGCCTTGGCGGGACTCAATCACAAGATTAACGTCAGCAACTTACGCATGGTACAGTCAAGCGAAGCTGCTAAGATTGTGTTGAAGGTGGCTGGAGCAGTTTACCGTTCACTCAAATAGATCTACCGAAGCATCGAATACTACCCGCCTGAGGCTATTGTGTTTATTGAGGGGTGTCTTTCCTTCCTGAAGGGAAGGCATTGCAACCCTGAAACAGCAGGTAAGTGCTTACTCATTTAGACAATACGGCGCAGATGGATCGGCTCATTGTATAACGAAATTTCCTTCAAGGAACATCAGCGCAGGAAATTGTTGGGTTCTTCTCTCCATACCTGTTTAAGATGTCGGATCAAGCAGTTGACTGCTGCCGGCCTGATGCCGATGGCATATTCCTATACCCAGAGACTGCCGGCCTTGACTTCGAAAGTATCAAAGAAGGCATCTTCCTGATGGATTGCTCCACCGAACTCATTCTGTTCATAGCCAAGTAACCCTAATCTAACGCAGGAAGTACCATCCAGCCGAACTTACAGAACTGTTTGGCATGGACAAGATCGTTAAGAACACTCTCTTAGCCGAATCTTCAATCAGACAGTCAGAAGAGGGACTCGCCGGAAGGATGATACGATTAATAGCTGAGCTGCGAGCCACCAAACCCTACCAATACGTACCACTGTTCGTCGCAATATGCGGTAGTGGCTCTGCTTTCGAGCGTGAGTTTTACCTTCGCCTCACCAACGAGCAGTATGACGAATTCAAGCGCTTCAACCTGAACTGGAAGTAGTTCGTAGCCAGGCTCGAAGTCGAATTGCTCTGATGTATATCGAATTTAAATAGGGGTCAGAAGTCGAACAATCCTCCCACTCCCACTTCCTCCTCAGGCTCGGGAGCCTTCTCCTCGACCTTTGGCTTTTCCTCAACCTTGGGCTTCTCGTCCTTCTTGCCCTTGGCATCATCCTTCTTGGCCTCCTTCTTCTCGGCGGCGGGAGCAGCGTTGTCCAACTGCTTGATCTTGTAACTTTGTTAAGCTATGATCTTACCCAGACTCAATGGACAGAGCGGCGATGTTCTTGAAGGAGTTGGAAATGATGAAGGGAATGGTGGCAGCGGTGGGGTGGCCAACCTCAACGGACAGACCGATGAGATTCCTGACTCCCAGAGCGAACTTATCGACAAGTTCTGCAGGGTTCATTGCGACGACCTCCTTGCTGAGGATAGCACCACCGTCGTAAGCGCCGAGCACGATCATACCGTAGAAGAATGGCTTGAGGTTGAGCTTCTTCAGCAGGGCGGCTTCAGAGTTACCAACTCGCTTGCCAACGGTACAGACCTTGTATTCCTTGGTGATCTGAATCTGAGCCTTTTCAATCTTGGTGGAGATCTGGAGGGCGTGGAAGAAGTTGATCTGAGAAGGATCGAGACCGGTAGCTCCGGGCTGGATGACGTAGTCGATGGGAGATGTGGTACCGACCTTGGCTTCAGTGGCGAGCTTGCTCTCCTCAATCTTGTTCTTGAGGTCGAAGACGGGCTCTTCGGTGAAGATGAGTCCGACCTTCTCCTTGAGGTGGGGGAGCAGGGCCTTGAGCTCGGGCTTGGGTGCACCGAACTTTTTCAGGATCTCGTAGTCCTCGTGGTTGGCATCAAGTGGTTCAGCCCGAAGGGTGATGATCTTGTGCAGCAGTGTCTATGTAACGTTGAGGGTATACGTTCTTAGCAATGACCAGTTGTCCGCCCTTCTTGGAGAGCAGCTTGCGGATCTGCTGGACCTGGCTGGAGCCGACGTTGCTGAACCCGACCAGGATGATCTGGGAGAACTTGTCGAAGAGGCTGAAGCACCGCTCGATAATGATCTTCTTTTTGTTGCGGGTGTCCTGTGAATTCTTCACCATTGATTGGAATTATTAATTAAATATTAATTTCAATATTCCTTATTCCATTCAAAAGGCTCAACCAACAACTCGGTGAGGGCTGGCGGTTAGCTGTAATCACCCACACTTTCGCTTATGTTTTTCAGGCAATTCGCATGGGGTTGAAGTGCTGCTTATTGCCTGGCGGTGTGCCAGGAGGTTGAAGGCACACACCAATGTGTTTCTCTGATGTGGATTGGTTCGCCAATCTTAAGTCTTTGATAGATTCCCGGTCAAGTTGCTGGTGAAATCAAACTGGCTGTTATCGCCTATGGCGCTGGTGTCTGTGAATTGGCTTGGTTGCTATGCTCAGTATAGTCCTTGGTGATTGCTTCAACCTCACGCCTCTGAAGTCCAACTCTTAAAAATATTAATCATGGCGTGGACATCCGAACACTGGATAGGGTACCTCAGCTTGTTTAAGCATCATGAGTGCACGCAGAGAAAATATCAAGGCTGTTTGCTTCCCGGTCTGCTCGGTTGCTTAAACGGAGATGCCTTCTCTGTAGATTTCGTTGGCTTTCTTTGGGGCAGCTTCTTCTCTGCTTCGTAGTAGTTCTTGAGACCATCATCTATACCATTAGATAGTGGCCGGTCGGGGGGGCTTCTGCCAACATTAATCCCGACCATCATAGGTAATCGGCGATCGAACTCTTTGGATTCGGTTTCACTCATGCCTTCCCTGAGACGTGCCTTTGCAATCGACGGTTTGCGTGGTACCCCATAGTATGTTCTTTGAGGATTTATTTACTGTTCATCCAAAATTCTTTGATTCTGGGAGTTAAACTGAGAAGGCGATATGCCGTTGTAGTCCATGTCCGCATCGTCACTTTCAGCTAGCTCAGTAGTATCATAGACTAAACCTCCTTTCTGGGGGGAGACACGTAACTCCATCGTCCTGTACTGGGGAAGGTCATCTCGTGAGGACGAGTTCTTTCTTGCTAAAGAACGTTTTTATATGAAGCTATTCTTGCCCGTGGCAGTTAGGATGATGGGCATACGTGAAGAAACTTCACGAGGCTCGGAAAACTAGCTTTGATGTCGATTTGTTTGGACTTTTGGCTTAGGGACCTATTTTCTCGCATCCCCAACAGGCTTGACTCCCAGTGGGGTAACACTAATGCCCTCCTCCGAGTTTCTCTCCGATTTCTCGATGTCAATATCTTCGACTTGAATCTTACTTCTTCTGGGACTGCTATGAGGAAAATCATTTGTGCGATGAGTTGGCGATTCATTCGATTCCTCTTCTGCAAAGACTATGGTATCAGTCAAAGGAGTTGGATTCTGTTGTTGAGATTTTTCAAGCAGCAGAAAGTCGTTTGGCGATTTGTTTCTCGAGAAACTGGGATCACCAGCGAGTTCCTCCATTGTCTTTTCCTGAGAAGTTATCGATAAAGAACCATTCTTCTTCACTCTAATCCTCTCCCTTGACTCTTTTGCTACCGAGTCGCTTCTCTTGTGGTCTCTGAATGGAGGACTTCTGCTCATATGTTCGTCTACATCAGCAACGATCTTGGAGTTACTTTATTCATTTTCGGAGGGAAATTCTAAGTGCGAATCTTTCTTTAGACCTTTCGATGCTAGCAGAGGATCTTGAACTTCAGCGGCAGAAGTAAAGGTGCTGTTGTACCTCGCAGACTGTCTCCGAGGGGAGTCCATGCTCATTTGACTTTTTTCAAAGTTTTTTACTGTGCTCTCCCTCTCCTTTTCTTTGAGCTCAACTTGACGTCTAATCCTACTGAGCTACTTTTCTTTTGACCGCAACACCTTTTCTAGGGTCTTTTCCTTTTCGGCGTTTTGAACCTTTGCTTCCTCATCCAACTCTCTTCGGGAAGGAGAAGGGGTTCGAGGTCTGTTACTTTAACTGTTGGCTTCTGGTCCAAGCTGTGAATCTTTTAAATCGATGTTCACTACTTCGTATCCCTCTTCGGTGGGCTTTCGCGGGTGTGGTTGTACCGACTTGCTCGTTGCAATGGCCTTTTGGTTTGAAACAGGTGCCTCCACAACAGTTGTTTTATCAATTGGACTAGCGAATTACTTTATAGTTGTCGCAGCTGATATTTGGCTTGGCTGAAGTTGGATGCCTGGTTGCATGGTCTCAGCACCAACCCAATCATCATAACGAGATTTCCTCTTAACTTCCACAAGTAATGGTTTTTGGCTGTAGTAGGTTGTCGATCGCGCTCCGTTTGTTGCTTGAGTTCTGACGGGCTTTATTTCCTAGGTTCTTTCTGTCTTCTCTGTCTTTTGGGTTTGTTGTCTGCTATGTATAACAGAAGATTTTTCGATCTTTTCCACCAGCAGTTGCACCGTAGATTTCGGAGGCTCTTCATTTTGTTCGTTCTCGACAAAATATTCCGACGATGTTGGCTTTTGAAAGGAGTATCCAGCAACCTCATCAGGCTCCTCCAAAATTTCAAGTGCTTGAACCGATACATCCGCGAGATTTCTTGTTTCTACGGAAAATATATTGCTGTCTCCTTCGGAAGATAGTGGCACCGGGCGATGTGCTTATTAACCCGGTTCAGCTTCTACGACAAATTCACCCACTGACTCTTCACCTTTGTCGTTGATCTGTTTCATCGAAATTAGTGAGGAAATTGGGTCTCCATATACATATCTACCACAATAGGCACTCTCCCTTTCCGATCCTTCTCCGGCTTGTTCAACACTTTTAGCCTGACAGGAGTCCTCTGCATTCACCTTTTTATTTAGTGACATTTAGCCATCATTTTCTTCGAAGAATTCTTCGGCCTTATGGGCGTTTGACCCGGCGACGAGGATGCTCACTACGTAGGTAGCAACCAAATCCAATGCACACAACAGCGTTTGATTGATAGTCGCTTTTGTTTGATGGATAATATAAGATCCAATTGCAATCGCGAGAACCGACTGTATGAGCGATAGCAGAGAGATTAAGTGCAACCAGAAGAATTTGCTGACTGATTCCAGACGAGCCTTGAAAGCAAAGAAACCAAAGAGTCTGCTAAACAGGATGTTGTAGTACTTGTGATTCACAGTGAGGCCGATGCATAGTGCTATGACTAAACTTGATTTGGAAGAGCAGGTTCGCTTAGACCAAACCATGAATTGAGTGTCCTTTCGGTATACTTTCAGCATCATTGTAAAGCCAACTACATTGAAGAGGTATAGAAGCGCTATTGCTCCGACCAGAATCCAAAATACGCTGTCGATGGAGTAGTTAATGCCGTACAAAGCTGTTAGTGCCAGCAGGGATCCCCACTAAAAGATCCCAAGTAATCCGTAGATGGCACCAGAAGCGAAGGTGTGGGTATTCTGAAACTTGGAGATAACACACATGACAACAATGACAACGGAGGCGATTGAGAAAGGTAATGGGAAAATTGATGATGATTACTGTTGGGGAGGGGTGGGTGTTACGCCATTTTAGTTGACAGCAACACAATCAGTTCCGTTTGATGTAAAGTTAGTAGGACAAGTACCCAAACACTGACCATCGTAAAGCAGGGTCGGTGAGTTGCATACTGTGCAGTAATCTCCACTTGTGCATTCTTTGCAGTTGATCTTTGTGCATTGGGTGCATATTTTATTGATGATAATAGCTCTGCTAGCAGGGCAGGTGGTGACACAGGTGTTGTCTAAAGAGTAGTAGCGAGCATCGCATTCGGTACAGCGAGTTAATGAGGTGCAGTTGATGCATCCGACTGGACATGCCACACAAATTGCATTGTAAGAGAAGTAAGCAGCAGGGCATATTGAGACACACGAATTGTTATAGAGAGACCCCGTTGCGCAGATAGTGCAGTTGGTAGTGGTTCCTGTACATCCCGAACATGGCAGGGTGCAACCTATGCAAACACTCTGAATGGGATCGGAGTACAGTCCGTTTGGACACTGCGCAACACACTCGTTGGTGAGGTTCATTTTGTAGTAGCCAGCTTGGCAGTCAATGCAGGTGAAGGTACTGTTTTAACAAGTCAAGCAACCAATCGAACATTTTTCGCAGTTGAGCGCAATACCTACATAACCAAGCGGACAGTTCGCATAGCAATAGTTGCTGTAAAAAAAGAATCCACCCATACACATGGTGCAGCTCGATAATGAATTGCAATAGGAGCAGGGAGACTGACAGGGGGAGCAGTGAAAGTTTGAGTCGTTGGAATAAGTGCTATTAGGGCAAGTTGCCACGCATCTCAGACCCGATAGGTACAAAGAACTGCCGTTCGCTGATAGATTGCAAGAAAGGCATGTGGACAAACTGCCTGCACAAGTGGAGCAAGGTGAAGCACAGGCAGTGCAGATAGCGTTGATCGGCATAAATCCATCCAGGCAGTTGCTCTTACACAGTGTTCCGTCAAGGTTGTAGCCTGTTGTGCAGCTGAGGCATACTATCAAGGAGGTGCAAGTGCTGCATGGTGGTTGGCAGGCTGCACACAAGTTGCTCGAAACGTCTGGGTATGTTCCGCTTGGACACTGATTGGCCTGCACACAGGTAACGTTGATCAGATAAAGTTCAGGACTTAATCCATGTCTACATGAAGAGCAAGTCGATGGAGAAGTTGTGCAAGTAAGGCACGGCGATGAACATAGGACACACTGGGATGCCACTGGTGTGTACCCTCCTGGACAGAAACCATTCAGGCAAGAACTGAGATAAAGATTGTAGCCGGAAACACAACTTTGGCAAATGGTCTTTGAGTTACAAGTTGAGCAAGGAGACTCGCAGGCTACACATTGTTGGAGTGTACTGTTTGCATATGTTGAGGTTGGGCAGGACTGGACACAGCTACTTCCAGACAAATAGACTTGTGGGGTCGCAGTGCTGATACAGGAGGTACATTGCGTGGTTGTTTGAGAGCAAGTTACACAGGGAGATTGGCAGAGAGTGCATACTCCGAAGACTGGTGCAAAATTTGAAGGGCAGGTTGCTGTGCACTGATTGCCGAGGAGGTTGAGTGACTTACAACTTGTGCAATTAGTCGTCAGGGATTGGCAGGTAGCACAATCTCCTTCGCAGGGTTGAGCAGTTCCCGATACGTTGGCGTATCCAATCGGAATGTAATTGAGACAGCTGGCATTGCTCGGAAAGAATATAAAATCCGGATCACAAATTATGCAACTCGTTGCGTTTCGACACAACACACAGTTGATTCCGAGAGACGAACATGGTAGACATGGACTCGTTGCCGTCTCACTGTAATAAGTTGATGGGCAAGCATCCATGCACTGATTGTTTAGGTAGTGTGGAGTTATGCTAGTACTGATGCAGGAAGTGCAGTTTGTAGAAACTTGCGAGCAGGTTAAGCATGGGGAGTCACAGGATTGGCACACACCAGTCTTGTTAACAAGTGGGTCGGGACAAACTGTGACACAGTTTCCTTGATACAGAGCAGTACCTACATCGCAGGAACTACAGTTGGTTGTTGCGCCCATACATGTGAGGCAAATAGTTGCGCATGGATCGCACGCATCTGTGGAAATATTTGCAACAGTTATGTTGGAAGGGCAGCTTAATAGACAATTTGTTTGGTAAAAGAAGCGGCCAGCGAGACATGATAAACATGCAGTAGCACTTGTGCATGTCTTGCAAGGGGTTACACAGAATTGGCACGAATTTGTAGAATCAGGGTACATTCCAGAATCGCACACAGTTAAGCAAGAACCTCCTGACGAAGTGATATTTAGGTAAGGATTGGTCGAGCCTGAAACACAGGAAAGGCAGTTCGTTGAATTATTTACGCAGGTAAGGCAGTGTGTTGAGCAGGGGGCACATATTAATAGAGTGGTTTCAGTATAGAAACCATTTGGGCAAGTGGCAAGACAGGAACTACCTGCAGCGTAGTAGTAGATCGCCTGAGTGATGGCAGTGTCATTATAGCATGATGTGCATGTGCTGGTAGTTGTTTAACAAATTCGGCAAGGAAGTGTGCATGCGAGCGTAAAGCGGATATCTGTCTGACTTTGGTCGATGACATACCCTTGGCTGTCATATGTGGTGAGAATCGAAGAGTCGGTCGGTGTTGTGATGTTAGTGGAAAGGCCAGTTACTGAGAAACTCATGCTTCCGCTGGTAAACGATCCGGTTATGTTAATCGTATGGGGGTTTGTCGTACTTTGGGTGCAGGTGCCTGTGAACGCAATAAAAGACTGGCAGCTGAGGGTGCCAACAATAAAGGATGGAGCAAGATTCAGAACGACTGAACCAATGTCTTGGCTGCTTGGAATAAAGGTTATGGTGGCTGTGACGGTTGACTTGAGTGTTCGCGGCGAGAAAGTTCCGGTTGATTGAGAGAACACTGAAGGTAAAGTATTTGCAAATGTAATTGAAGCGAGATCTTGGCTATATATGCCAGAACCATCTGGCGTGCGACTTCGGAAACCGAACTTACTGCTGGGTCTGAGAGAAGGTGGATTAGTAACACTACTGATCTTAACACCGAAGTTCGCAGCATTGGTGGTTGTTGATAGCGTGACTATGACTGTCTTTCCACTGACCGTACAAGGCAATGCTGCTCCAGTGAGATCCTTGCATACTGAACTACTGCTCGGAGAAATTTCTGAAGGGAATATGACATCCAGAAAGGATGAAGCCGAAAATGCCGAAGGTTGTGCAAGAGTCAATGTGTATTCTGTGATAGCGCTGTTGACTGTCGAAGCGGCACTTACACTTGCGTTGATAAAACCAGCTGGCACTGTCATATTGATGCTGATGCCAGCGTTGACTTGCTCAATGAGGTACCCGGTCGCAGAATAGGTAGCCACTGCGAAGGATGATATTGGTAGGGTTGATGCTGGGTTTGTGAAGTTACCTGCAACCTTGAGATTGATTGTAGAAGGCGCACTTATCCCAGAAGCTTGGAATAGCTTGGTAAAATTAACGATGTAGCTGCTGGAATTGGAGTTCCCTGCACAGACAGTGGAAGTTGGTACTGCATTACCAATCGAAGAGAGGCAATTCGATGCGATATTGCTGATATTTGTTTGAATTGCGTTGGGAATTCCTATAACGATGAATCCATTTAGTGGAATGGCATTAGCAATGACAACGGAGACAGTATAGCTTACTCCGGTGTCCTTGACCATGTAGCTTGTTGCCACTGGAGTCACACTATTGGTGCTGAGAGTAGCTGCTGTGGCTGTGATGGATCCCATGGTGCCAGTCGCTACAGAAGTGTCGTCAGTGCTGGAGTGGTAAGTGGTCACTGTGAAGTTGCCTGAAGGTTCAGTAGATCCTGGGTTGGTTACCCCGTATACTGTCAAAGTCAGAGTTTGAGGACCGATATTGTTAGTTGAAGCATTGAGGGCACTAAGCACCAAGCTATTAAAGCTCATTGCGCATGTCGGTGCGAGGCTGGTATTAGCACCAGCAATTGTGGCACAAGTCGTCGACCCCCAAGAAGGCTTGACTGTAGCTGGGAAGTCTATCTTGACTCTCCCAGCGCTAGACAAGCCATCAAGTATGGTGATGTTAAATACATAGGTAGTGTTGAGGTTTATGAGTGTGGAGTTGGCAGCTACTGTGAAAGATAGGCTCCCCATGATAGCTTGCACGGTTCCGCTGCCTAACATCTTACTAAAGTTATCTCTCATGATAGAGAAGAGAATCGGCTGGGTAGGCTGAGTTGATGGTGGTGCCGTAATATTCGAGAAGGTGATGTTAAGGACAGAGCCAGCAGTGAAATTTTTATTCGAGGAGCTTTGCCCAAAGGTTATGAGTGTTGAATTGGTTAGCTTGAGGTTGTTGACTGTAATGGTTCCACCACCGCTGACGGTGACAGCTGTTACCTTGGTTCCGGTGGGGAATGTAATTTGGAAGGTGTCGAGATAGTTGACGATGTCGGTGAGTGTAACCGAGAAGCGTAGTGAGACTGGCTGGTTGACTACCATCGTCGTGGTGGGCGTAATATTGACAGCTATTGTGTTCGGAAGCAACCCAGTGACTGTAGTGTTGCATGTATCGATGGGATAGCCATTGTACTGGCTGGTGATGGTGAGAGTGTCTTTGGGATAAGTTGTGGGTGGCGACAGTATGTTGCTAATTGATAGTCCAAAAGCTGCAGTATTTGAAGTCGAGAATATTCCGCTTGCAGTGACTGTCCGAGAACCATTTGAATCTTGCCCACCGACGCAGTTGAGTGAAGGCATGACATTCTGAGTAGGTCGCATCATTACCGAACTGGTGTTTATGCACAGCATCGATGCTGAAATTCCAAACGGTTGGAGCTGAATGTCGTAAAACCATGAGCCAGCATTCGGGAAGGTCACCATGATTGTTCCGTTGGCTGGGATAGCGTTGGTCGGGATGCCAGTTACCACCATGCTTGCATTCCTGTTCACGTTTCCCGGTGAGAAGCTTATGCTACAGTTCTGAAAGTTCGCTGGCATCAGGATAACCACAGCATTTGGATTGGACGAAGCTACAGTAAAGTCATTGCCAATCGTGGCCATGAATTCTGCAGTGGTTGTAGCTGGCGTTGGGTTTCGTACATTGTTGACCACCACAGTCATATCCTTCAGGGCAGTGTCAGTCGGAAATAGGTTGGGGATTATCAGAGTTTGTCCGGACACATAGCATGCGTCGTACGGTGCCTGCAAATTATCAGTATGGGTACGTTGCAGGTATACCCGACAAGTGTATTGTACACTCCGGGGAAGGTGATCACCACGTTGGAGCCAGCCGGGACCAGCTGAGTATCCCAGGGCCCGATACTACCGTCCGATGTAAACTATCTGGTGAGGAAGATGGAATATTGAGTGACTGTATTTATGGTGGTACTAAGCGGATTGACGTTGAGTGTCTGCATCTGGTAAGCTGCATAAGCTAACTGCTACCTGTTGACTGTGGGAACAGCAATGCAAGCACAATCAGCCATACAAAGAGAAACTTCATTCCGATTGTCTTTGAATTATATAGCAAGCGCTCGTAACGTAACTGGAAAGCCATATGTTATATCCCACGAATGAGGCATTGAGCAAGCTTGAGAGGAGTTCCTGGCAATTTACGACAACATTTATAGCCCGGAGTAGTCGCAGGCGTTATTTAACTTTAAAAAAATCGACGTCCATGCCATTGGAGGATTTCACGGTTGAGCAGGAACTTGGGAAGGGCTCATTCGGGACGGTTCATAAGTGTCGCAGGAAGGCAGATGGGCTTGCCTACGCCATCAAGCAGGTTTGCATCTGGCTTACTTTAGGTGCGTATGGACAAGCTCAAATAGAAGGATCGTGTCAATGCCCTAAACGAAATTCGCATCCTTGCGTCGGTAGTGCATCCAAACGTGGTGGAGTATAAGGAAGCCTTTTACGATGAGGCGACCTCAATGCTGTGTATTGTGATGTAGTTTGCCGAAGAGGGCGATCTAGAGGTACGCCATTAGTGAATGCTTAGTCAAAGGTGAAGACGCATGTTAAGAAGGGAACACGCTTCGAAGAAAATGAAGTGTGGAGAACTGCTTTCGATCTTTTGCAGGGGCTTAAGAAGCTGCACGACTGCAAAATCATACATAGGGACCTAAAATCTGCCAACATCTTCTATTCAGGAGGCAAAGCCAAGCTCGGAGACCTGAACATTTCCAAGATACTAAAGGACGAGATGGCGAAGACCCAAACCGGCACTCCCTATTACGCGTGTCCGGAGGTTTGGAGTGATACACCATACGGCCCGAAAAGCGATATCTGGTCGTTGGGATGCGTACTTTACGAAATGTGCTGCTTGAAACCCCCTTTCCGTGCTTCCAACTTTGAAGGTCTTTACAAGCGAATCATGGGAGGTCAGTACGACAAGATCCCACTCAATTATTCGAGCCAACTCAGTCAGTTCATTAGCAGGTGTTTGACTGTGAGCGAGAAGAAGAGAGCTGGAGTGTAAGAGCTGCTTGATTTCAAGATCTTTAAGTAGTTGAAACTGACAATCGGATAGGAGGATGCTAACAACGAAAATCAAATGTGGCAGACCATAGAACTTCCAAAGAACTATCGAGACTTGAATGGCAAGCTTCCAACTTCGAAGTATGAAGCTCAATAGAAGGAGCCATCCAGAGGAATCTTCAAGACCAAGACAGTTGCAATCATCGAAGAATGTAAAGAGGGCTATCTGCAGCGTGAAGAAGTCAATATTTCTCGCAAACGGCTTCCATCAATCAGCAGAATTCGATCGGAAAAGTGTCTACCGTCAGCGCTTCCATTTTCCACTAAGGTCCTACCTGCCGGCGGTGATCAACGTTCTCCAACTCACCTCCAACCTTTGGGTGAACCTCGCACTCCGAACCTGCCATCAATGAAGCGCATTGAGTCAAGCAAAGGCCTACGGATCCATAAGCCACTTCGCTCACAGAAGCTGTTGCAGCTGGACTGACCTGATACTCACTATAAAACTATTGTTATAAGGTGATGCGACACCGATAGCACGAGAAACCGTTGCCCTACGTCAACGCCAAAGACTTGCTGTTGAAGCAGCAACGTAGTCAGTCCAGCAACACCAACAGCCGCAAGGAGTAGTTTCAGGTGATGAAGTCGAATTCACGCCTACCCGAATATTAACCTCTCTGCGATAAGCACCTGAGTTCCTTTATCGAACGCAACCGTATTCGCAGGCATCTCCTCAAGTTGGGCTTACTCAAAGACACTAGCGAACTGCGATCTTCCAAGGCTATCGAACCCTCCATCGAAGACCTCCCGAAGATTACAAAGGACCCTCAGCTGAGTATGCCAGTTATGAAGAAAGAGCAAATCACCACAAAGAATACTGCAAGGGCGTTCCTCAGCAAGGCTGACTTCCAACGGTATATACAATAGGTGCGCAGCAAGGTAACCTCAGTCAAGGAACAGCAGCTGAGTCATAGTCTATTGCAGTGAGACTACCCTGCCTGATTTTCTCCACTGTACATCCTTGCAGAGTCTCTCGTAGTACCCGATTAATATTAATTCTGAGATGGGCTGCTTTGGAGGCAAAGGGACACGGGTACCGATTGGTAGCTATCGCAGATGAACAGTGACCTCGCTGCTGATGCACTGTTGACATTCGACAAGTTGGATAGCGAAAAGAAAGGCAAGCTGTCTGCTGAGGCCATCTAGAAGTACTGGAAGGGTAGTTACGCCAAAGTATACACCCAGGTGCTGTTTCGTGAAGTCGATTTGAATGCTGATGGCTTCATCAACCGCATGGAATGGCTGGCGTATTGGGAGATCGTACTGCGTGCCGGTTACAGCAAGTCGTAGATCGTCTAATCGGTACTAGCTGGGTTAAGGCAGTTGCAATCGATTCGATAGGGCACCTTGAAACTGGACTTTGATAGGGTTCGCGAATACAAGACTGGGTTACACCGACAAACCTTAATAAATGAGCTTGCTCCGGAGCTATAGCAGTTCGTGAAGTGACGGGTTTTGAGCTCAGCAGGCTATTTATAATCTCAAACAACCTTTCATCGGCTATTATTTTTGATTGGAACTGGCATTTGAAGACACGGCTGAATAAATAATATTTGGAATGCTGCCGCAGTAAGTCGTGATCTAAATGACAGGAGCCTACCCTTTTGGTGGATTGGGTTACCAGCCTCCGCCCAACTTGCAGATTCTTGTACGGAAAGTGATTGTGCTTGCACCCAAAACGGAGCACCGCATACGCCTTCAGCTCGATATTGCCCGGCGTCTACCTACGGATTTAGTCGTGAAGTTGCTCAGGGTACTCGAGGAACCAGGGAAGCTTCACCTGTTCTACGAGTATGTACCCTATTGGCTTCAACCAGTGTGTGCAGCTGCTTCTCCTGAAACACTCGCTAATCTCAAAAGCAAGATGTTGGCTCTATCGAGTTGCTTCTACCAGCTTGGTTTGAAGGTGCCGCTAACACTTGTCAATGCGGGGCTCGACAGCAGCATGGGTATGAAGTACTACGTCGGACTCGAATTTGAAGTGGTGAGTGAATGCCGGGCAGATATGCAGAGCGACTACTCGAGGCAGGTCAACCAAATGTGGAGAGAACTCGGTGCACCGAGAAGTCCGAAGAGTCAATCGAAAAATCTTCGCGTTCAAACTACTGGACTTAGTGTTATGGATGGAAGCGCAGGATCAGTTCCTTCTATCGCGACTCCAACAGACCAACCATCACCAGTTTACCGTCAGCAACAGCACTATTGGTGGGATGCACAAGCAAGATCCCAACAACCCCCTAGCCCAGGAAAGTCAGTAACATCTAAGAACGACTCCCTGCACAAACGATCCTGTGCCAACACACTCTAGATTCTCAGTCAAATCGAATCTAAAATCGATAAACTTCGTGGCAACTTTAAAAAGAGTCAAATATTCACAAAAGATAGCGCGAAGCACCAGCCAAGCAAGAAAATTCCAACAAAGGGCGGCAATTGGAGCAAGGGAACCTAGCGAAGACTGTCAGGGCAGCCGACCAAACTCGCGTAGTTGTGTAGGCAGGTACATGGCTTGGAATCACCAATGAGTCTACGTACACCACAAATGGCTACGGCTACCAAGGAGGATTTTTATTCAACGGAGCAGCAAAGCCCAGTCGAGAGCGACAATCGGCATCCCTTTCAACGTGTAATGAAGAGAAACGCCAGCAAATTTATTCTGGACGATGGAAAGAGCCAACGCTCCCAGTTAAAATAGCCATGCTCCAAGAACGATTTCGAGGAAATTAAGAAATCAGAGTTCGAACACTTCTTCCAAAGTAAGGAAGGTTATGTGCACGAATTTCTCGGGGTATTGGAGGATGAGGGTGGAGGAAGCAGTAGAAAGACTCTGGTTGAGGAGAGCCAGGAAGGCAAGAATCGTGGATTAACTGTCCCGCATTCGCAGGCATACATCGCTGGCCCTCCGAGCAGTCGCCGAAATAAAAAGACATCAGATGAGTATCGGTCGCCAAACAACGATGAGAAGCATCAGGAACTCTTGGAAAGGATAAGCAGAGTAATTCAGCAAAGCGCATTGGCCTTGTAACGGTATCACCGGCAGGTTGCTTCGAGCCGCGCTGATAGCTACCGGCAGCAGACATATTGATTTAGTTGCATCGTCTCTCCTCACGAATCGAAGAAGGTATTTAGCATTGACATTAACCTATAATCAGAAATAAACAGGATTTGGTTATACGCGGATGGAGGCTGATAGCATCAAGTATCTGCTTCCGCATGAATCGGAGGCATGGAAACATCGTTCCGGGCTGCTCGTGGAGCTCTGTGGGACTGATAGTCTCCAAAAAGCAGCGACCATAATCAACAAGATCCACGAGAATAATGTTTGGGACGGCGAGACTCTTTCTAAGTTTAAACTCAGTGAGGCAAGGATACTCTAGCTTCTGAAGTTCGCAGCAGAGCATGCGCTGCTGGTTGAAAGACTGTTTCCAGATGGAATACAGATATCAGCCCCTATCACGGCGCCAGAAGGAAAGACCTTTACTGTTCTGACAAAGCGGCAGGCTCTATGCCTCTCTACCAACATGTTCTTTGGAACAACCTTTAAACAACCAGATCCAAAGGACCTTCCGGTGTACTTTACGTTTACAAGACTCACGCGCCGATACACTGAAGTCGTTCGTACTTACTTCAACTATCTGGATCGTTGCGAGAAAAGTAACAAGCACTTTGACAGCGAGCATATCGTCTTCTTTCGGCTAGCAGAGACGATAGAGTTTTAGAGCTGGCCTCAATGCGAAGAGAAGCTGGCTGAAGTTCGCTTTCATACACACGGAATCATCGAGGATCTGGGTGATGCGGTTCAGATCGACTTTGCCAACAAGTCTATAGGCGGGTTCTTCCTGTCAGATACCTATACCCAAGAAGACATCCTGTTCATCAACGATCCATAACTCATACCGGCGCTCCTCTTCCACAAGTATATGAAACCCAACGAGTGCATTCTGATGGTGGGTGCTGAGAGGATTGCCTAGTACCAAGGGTATCTGGACACCTACACCTTTACCAAAGACTTTGTCGATGATAGAAAGATCATCGATCTACAGCTCAAATAGGGGTTAACTGTGCGTGTCAAGGATTCTTGGATATCCGCTATTGACGCTATTCCTTGGTTTAACACATCCGAATTCAACCAACAAAATCTCAACAGGTAGCTTAACAAAGCCTTCGTAGGCTTCAATATCATGAGTCTTGACAACGGCACCAAAGCTATCTCTACTGGCAACTGGGGCTCGGGTGCCTTCAACGGCAATCTTCAGTATAAGTTTCTGATTCAATGGTTGGCAGCCAGCCGAGCCCACCGAACAATCGACTACTTCTCGTTTGATAACGATGAAGCATCGAGAATCCCTGAAGTCGTCGCAAAGTTCCAGCACTTCACAGTCGGTTAGCTCACTAAGCTGCTGGTATCCTTCTCTAACAAATTCGAAGTGAACAAGAAGGTGTTCAAGACCCTCCTGAGCAAGGGACTGGAACAGTTTGAGCAACGGTCCATTCCGTAATGATCATGATTGGCGGGTGTTTATAAGAATAAGCATATGGGTATTGACGGGCTTCTACCTTTGTTGCGTCCGGTGACCCAGAAAGAGCACATCAGCAGCTTTCGGAACCAACGAATTGCCATTGACGGATTGCCTTGGCTGTACAAGGGATGCTATGGTTACACCTTCCAACTGAACCAATAGGTGGATAGCGTCGCTTTCATGTACTACGTCCTGCAGATGCTCGAACTCATGAGTTTCTACAGTATCAAGCCAGTCATGGTGTTCGACGGAAGGAGCCTCGCCCGCAAATCGGCCACCCTCGAGAAGCGTATGAAGCAGAAGATGGAGAATAAAAAGAAAGCCATGGAGAGCCTTGCTAAGGATGATGTCCCAGAAGCCAGAAAATACTTTTCGAGGTGCATTGTGATTGACTAACGCATCATCTCCACAACCTTCGACTGTCTACGAGCCAAAGGTGTCGAGATCATTGTGGCGCCATATGAAGCCGACTCCCAAATTGGTAAGCTCATCGATCTGGGTTATGTGGATACTGCTATTTCGTAGGATTCTGATCTGTTGCTTTACGGAGTCAACATGATCCTCAAGTTAAGTGTGAACGGGGAGTGCGACTATATCGACTTGAAAAAGGTGGATCGTGAGGCTCATAGAAGCAACCCTGCACTGTATAAATGGCTCCGTTTCAGCCTCTACGATAGGATACGGGCGTGCGTGATGGCTGGATGCGACTACCTCGACAACATACATGGGATAGGAATGAAGAAGGCGATCGGGTTGATTCATTCATTGTCAGATCAATCCAAGATTGTCGAGAAGCTGCTTAATGACAAGAATTTCAAATAGAAGGTCCCATAAAGCTACGAGTTGAATGTTTTGAAGACTACCATCATCTTTCTGTGCGCAAAGATTTATAACCCGCAGACCAACAAGCTGGAATACTTTTCGGACCCTCAACTGCACAACTAAAAGCTCAAGTTTAGTAAGCAAGAGCTGGAGGAGTTGCTGGGCAGCGATTATGACTACACGGAAGATGTGAAGATCGGAAAGGTAAAGTGTACCACCCTCGAGAAGAGAGAGTGCAAACCAGTTGATTTCAAGACATTCTTCTGTCTTCCTCTCAACCAGAACAATCTCTTGGTCCAAGAAGTCAGACATCGTATTAGACAGCACGAGGAAATATCAACTCTAGAAAGTGTGTTCTCGAAGGAACAACTTCAGTAGGCGATGGAAGCCGAAAAGCAGGAGCAGGAGAGGCTGGATAAGGAAAGAAAGCGACTGGAATAGGAGAAAAGGTTACAAAACTTGAAGGTGGATAATTTTTTGACCAACATCATGGACAGCTTCATGGACGACGACGAAGAGGAACCATCCGACTCCAAGACAGAAGTGATTCAAACGCAAGAGCAGGACGAAATATAGGAATGCGAGCAGGAGTCTGAAAGCGTTGACTACTAGAAGTTAAACCCGTTCCTGAAACGACCTTGCTGATCGTCCATCAGAAGTAGTGGCAATCATCTTCGTAGGAATTTGACGATTCCCACAGTAGCGAGGGCTATCGCTGCCAGCACTATGACCAGGGTCTTCTTTTACCACTCATCTGAGGTTGCTTTGTGCTTTGGTTGGATGTTGATTTTCTTGCGGGGTTTTCCTAATCTCGAAGATGAAGGCAGACCGTCCCAGCAGTTCGCTGAACTTGCCTTGATGAAGCCCGAGTTGGCAGTATTATCGCCAGCATAGCCAAACATCTCGCATGCTCGATTCGGTTCTGAAATGATGTTCTTGAGAGCCGAGCAGACTGGATCCTCCGGGAGACAGACCCGCAACCGGTTCCCTTCGGTTATGAAGAAGTCTTCTCTACATGCTTGATAGAGCTCCTTGCAGAACTTCGGACAGATATTGGTTCTTCTCCTTGTTCCCTAAGTTTGCAACCCTTCGTACGATATCACCATCACAGGATGAGCACATCAGCGTTGATAGCATATGCCGGCACCCAGGCGAAGTGTTTTGCCAGTTCACAAAGTACTTGGAAATTCTGCATGGCAACGCGATTACCTTTTTCGGATGGCTTCTAGATTGTTTATGGAGCAGCATGTCCTTCCCGTGAACTCGTTGCATGCTGAGTGGTAGCCAAGCACCTAGGCTTCTTCAGTCAGCTAGTACTTCACTTCACTGTTGTTTTGGCACCGCTGACCAACCACCGAACTCACCAGCAATACAAAGAGTCCCCAAACGATCATAAATTAATACATATTGTCATTATGCGAGAGTGTTTGTGGGTGCTCGCAATGCTTCTTGGTTCAGCCACCGCAATGCTCTCAGTCGGTAACCAGTTCGTCATGCAGTTTGGCAAAACGTGGACATGACCTTTCAGTCTACAACAACTGGCTATCGGAATATCTCGCTAACTGCAAACTTCCCAGCAACACTCGATGCCGTTCCACAAGTGGCCTTCGGTACTCATGTAGGTTGCATGCAGGAGTGGCCTCACTAAGCATTTACAGCACGGACGTCTGGATGAATTTTACAGTCTCAAGTGTGAGTCTTGTATCAGCTAACTATGTGGCGGGAATCTATAGTACGGACGGGATCAACCGCCTTACTTTTACAGTAATGCTCAACACTGAATCTGAATTGTAGGTCGCAACTGTCCAAGCCAGTGGGTATCCCTCCGTGGTGGACTACATCAACAAAGCGCTGGTCATAAACTGGTCTGTAACAAACCGAAATGGCGTTCATACCTTCATCTTGTCGAGCATAACCAATTGGAATCCAGGAAGCTGCATGAACTAGACAGGCATCAGTTTTGACTCGACAAATTGCAATATCGGTCAAGGTTCGCTTACGTACGTTCTTATTCAGGAATCCTATCTAGCAAACAGGTTTTCAGGTGAACTACCGCTTCTCCAAAACTATATGTCTCTCCTCTTCTCGGCCTTCCCTTCAAGCGAGAATATGCTGTTTGCCAGTGTACCATTCGTATCAGCGAGCAGCTGGTCAACTGACTCACAGCATGTCGTAAGAGTGGGTAGCAACGACTACCTAGGTTATCATTGCGTCGAGTAAGGCATACTCAACTTCGCCTCAGGCAACAAGTGTAAATTCCTCCTGATAAATCCAAGCTACAGCTGCCCTCCTGGGAAGTATATTCAGTATTCGAGAGTAAATGGAGTGCCCAAGCAAACCTGTGGCAGTTGCCATTCAAGCTGTTTAACCTGTACCTACAACCTTGCTAACCCTACGGTGTCCACCTCGCAGGACTGTACCAGCTGTCCCGTCAACCAGTCCATCATCTTCTCTGACGGCATGCTCCGTGGAAAGTGTTTGTGTGATGACGGAACCGAACCTCGCCCAGACACGAGGTGCTACCAGTGTAAGTATCAGTGTCTAAAGTTCAGCATTCAGGCCATCCCAACAGTTGCAGGTATTCAGGTTAACCTTCGGTTCAGCCAGTCTCCACTTACCTTCGCCTACCCACTGGAATCCAACATGATTCTCACCTTTAACAACAAGACCACCACCGACTACTAGTTTACCCTAATGTCTCAGAGCAATTTCTACTTGTTCAACATTTCTTCCACCAACGACATCTTGAAGGAATGTGAGTTGAGCTGCACCATTAAACTGACGATTCCAGTTAAGAGCGCAGTGCTCTGGAACGACAAGATTCTGCAGAACAAGGAATATTCGGTAGTCCTGAGTGATCTAACCTGGACCGCCAGCAACAGCCTGCGTGCCTTGACGAAGGCCACTGAAAGCATCATGACGATGGCCTTTGCAGCCAATGCAGCCAACTACGTCAAGGTGCTCTTCTAGATGGAGCAGCTTATAGAATATCATAAGTACCTTAACCATAGCCTGCCGACTAATTTTCTCAAGCTGCTCATAGACATGACCAACTTTTAGTACATCAACGTCTTCGGAGTCACCGATATCGACGTCTATGGAGTCGTTGCTAGTATCTTCACAAGTGATTTCGACAATATCGGTGATATCCGAGTCAATCAGTACGGAAGGGGCGTCAATTTCATGAAGAACATGGTCGAGTGTCTCGGAAGCTTCGCAGCTATTCTGCTGCTTAACCTGATAGTGTTTGGTATCACTGCTGCCATCCCCTGCAAGGTCCCCCAGAACTACCGAAAGCATCTTTGGGATCGCAAACTGAATACACTCAACGACAACCTCGAAGGAATTATCATGCCGGTTTCTTTCTATAGTATCCAGCAGCTCACCTACGTCCTCTACGAGCCGCAATATACTTTCATATATGTGTTCTTGACGATACTGTGGGTATTTGTGATTGTGTACCCCTTCCTGCTGGTGGTGTACATCTACCATAACCGTCACGACGAGGAACTAGCCTTCAACTATGAGGATATGATGATGGACTGCAACCTGGAGCAAACTTGGACGTACATTCTCTACATAAGTTCCTATTATCGGCGATTTTTGGTCGCTAGCGTCATAAACCCTTACATTCCAGGAGACATGCAACTCTTGCTTATCTTGACGCTCAACCTTATCATCGTTATGGAGGTCGTCATCATCATCTGCAACCGCTACTACGGCTCAAAGATTAAGATTGGACTCAAGCTATTCTTCAATTTGATCCTTGTGGCCATCGATCTTGCACTCATGTTTGGAAGGATGAACTTCGCGCTTGGAGAGTTTTGCAAGGTCGCGGCCTTCATGACAGTCATACCAGGTCTCCTTTAAAGCCTGCTAAAATTCTGTGAAGCCATCTACAACGTGGCCAAACTGTATAGACAGTCAAAGGGGATACCCGAGATTGTACCAGAAGACTCAGGGTAGGCGCGATAACATGGATAGCTTGCCAAAGCATCCCACGAACCTTCGCAAGCCAAACGACGTGGGCCATAGCGCTCCAGAGACTAGCCGCGTCGGGGACTGTAACTTTAGGAGGACAACCACTCAGAAGACAGTATGGAGGTAATGGTGCTGAGATGACAGTACCGGAAGATTTAAATACGAAACATAATATAATGACTAGGATGGAGCCAAAGGTGTCGAAGTCGAAGATTCAGCTGCAACAGTCCGAATACTTCGACGGATGCACAACTGCAGCAGAAGTGGAGTTACGCTTTAACGAGCTCATCCACTTTATGGAGGAGCAACCACTGACTGTCAAGATGAAGAAGCAGCTCATGAAGACAGCACAGTCAGCCATTCCACGACTCATGCGCACTTACAGGACCATTCCCAGTATCGTCGCACTACTTGCCTGTGCATCCCTGCTCGTGGTGAGCTGCTGTGACTATCGCCCCGCCAACTGTATTCAGTTTTTGCAGGAAACGCTCTAACCACTGTCGAACCCACGTGTTGACAAGACTCTGCAGATTAAGTTAGCAAGGTTGGTGGTTCGAAGTCGATTACTCGTCAACCACTATTCCCGAGATATACTGGTACTGCATCTGTAGTGCATGGTGCGTTGTAGCAAACACTATCGGGAAGTACGTGACAGTCTGCAGGAAGTGGTGGCTGCTACGCTGCAAAGCAAATAATCAGATGCTACGGAGTGCCTGCTATCTCTACTCGCAATATCCGACAAGGAGGAGTTCGCAGAGATTGCTCGCAGTATCCTGACATCAGAGTAATTGAAGGAACGCATCGACACTCAACTTATGAAGTGTCTGGAGAAGAAGCTGTGGATTCCCTGCGTTTCAGAAATCATCAATATGAGCATGCACGGCAACTTTATCAGCCAGCTCATTAAGGAACCCTACAGTCAATATCTCTTGGGGCTGCTACAGCCATTAGTCAGTAAGCCTGAGCTCTCTTACTTCTTTAAATTCCAGTCATTCTACAGTTCTATGATCAAGGATCCTGAACTGACATAGTATGTACTTCTCGCGACAACCAATGTGCTGGGTCTACGTTGGAAGACCCAGCAGACAAGCATCAGTGAGGCAAATGAGCGTGCTGTATTCAGTCTGCAGACCATTTGTGAGGAGATAGAGAGGCGCCTCATCGAAACGGTCAATGCGAACAACCCATTTCTGCTGAAGTTGGAAGCCAGTATTTTGGCAGAGCCACACCATTTTTCAACGCGGTTCTACAAAGAGCTGTTTGGAGTGAGCAAAGCTAGAAACAAGCTGATGCAGATGATTGGCATCATCCTGGGTAGAGTCTATAGGGATCAAAGGGAGGTGTGGGAAACGAGCTACCCCTTCATTGAGCTGTACCTGGAGGCTTTGGATAACTTCGACGGAACGGCTTCCGACTTCAAGTTTCTACTCTTCGAGCTCAACTACAACTCCTTCATGAAGATAACCAGTCATCTTTTCATAGAATTCTTCAAGGAAAGTTTGACTACTAACTTTGAGCCAAAGTTAAGGCTCATGGGGAGATTCTTCGGTGATGAGTTTTATCTGTGGAGGAGGTTACTGGAAAAGTCGGTGTGCCCACCTAATACAGTCAACTGGCTCACAAGCACAAGTGTGGTCAAATCATATCTGCCGAACTGGTTGGAGGGGAAGATGCAGGAGACATTCGACTTTCTGAAGTTTTAGATGGATCGACGTAACGTTAAGACAATAACTGCGTTCTGGGGCTTGGTCAGTCGAGCCGATATTCCAGCGGAGGTGAGTAGGAAGATAGTGCCGTATTTGGTGACAAACTTCGACGCAATAGTGAATCTCTTTTCTGAAAAGTAGACTGCCTTCAATAAGATCGTATACCAGTAGGGAATCCAGTGGACAGAGTACCATTACAAAATCTACGCTGAACAGAGAGAGCTAGAAAAGAAGATGTCACGAACACTAATTCAATCCATTGTAACGCTGCTGGCAAGAACGAATGGGCTGCATCGCTACCTTCCGGAAAACTATTGTCCCGAGACACTTTCGCAGAGATTACTGCAGTACATATCCGAGAACCCGAACTCGAAGTCAGATCTATACTGCCCTGTGCTTCGGATCATAGGTAGATTCGAGCATGTCAGCTCTATGCATCTGTTCGCCAGGCAAGTCTATCTACCTCTAAAAAAGCTGGAGCTGCAAAGGCATATTGACCTCACAAGCCATGCCAGTTGTCTGAAAGAGCTGGTATTTTTCAAGTGCGATTATCCAGAAATGACTCTCGAATGGTCTTGGAGGATGCTATGCGAGTGTGCCCTTATGTTTATCAGACTCAACCCCAAAGACTTCAGTTTGGAGAGGGATGTACTTCGCGCGAAGATATTGGCTTTTCAGGCATGTGAACTAATCCTTCCGAATATCAAGGACGTGCTGCTGCTTAAAGAACTGTTTGAGCATACCTCGAGAGTCTTCGAGATGAGTAGTAAGTGCGTGCAGATGGATGAGCTCAGCGTACTCACAGAACTGCGATGCGAGGCTGTGAAGACTGCTGCTCAGTTGGCACAATACCTGCTGAAATCTAAGAGGCAGTACGTGGAATATACGCATCTTATGCAGACTGCCATCATCGACCAATCGTAGGAACTCCGACTTGTGGTTCTGAAACTCTCAATGGAAGAGAAGATTCGATAACCCGTTTTTCTCATGGTATTGTGTAGTGCAGACCCGAGCTAAGCAATAAAGCAGATGGCATCGGTGTTTCTCGAAACATGGTTTACAATGGCTCAACCAAAACAGATTGCCAACATCTTTATCCAACTCATGTTCTTCCTGAAAAACTCGTCGGGGATAGGACGTCGAGAACAGTTCAGTGCCATCCTTTGCGGGTATCTCAACGAGAAGAGTGTGGGGTATGCAATCGAAGCAGTGGACATGCTGAAAGAGGCTAAAATAGCATGCTGTGGCCAGCTTGCCAGCCACCGCACCATCCACGGCAGAAAGAGCCAACCAAACGAATGCCCAAGTAACGAAGTGAAGCAAACTCAAGTGACAGCTCCTATTACAGACGGCACATAATCAGTAGATCAGCAGCTAAAGAAGAGAGCAAAGGCACTGAAAGTGAAGACCGTGAAGGTGCGCTGTCTGATGCTTACGGAGCACCCATTACTCGATAGCATATGAGTTCACACCTTCCTTCGAATGTTTTCTGTAAACTCCTTGATATGCTTGTAGGACTCGTACAAACTCTTGACGATATTCTTGTCCTCCAAGGATACTGACTCGGGAGGCTCTACGTTCTTGATTTCCCGGTAGACCAAAAGATTTGTTTTTTCGTACAGGTTCTGGCTGGGTTGCTGCAGCAGCTCTTCGGGTTACGTCTGGTTGAAGGGTTTGAGGCGAAGCTGCCTTGAACTCACTGAGTTTAGTGTCCATTTTTTTATTGGTTTGTTTGGCTTAGCCTGAGAGGTAACTCTAGGCTTGCTAAATAGTGTGCAAGGTGTCTAATCGCCCTGCTGGCTTTCTTAGTGTAGCTTTCGTGATAGTGGTTCCAGCACAAGCTTTCCTAAACGTCTTTCATTGACGAACGGTACGAACAGTTCACGATTCCCAGTATGCAGGACACGGCCTACCGTCACGCGATACTCCCTAGCTACCTCCTTTCGAAGACTGTTGACACTTCGATATTGCGACTTCCCACGAAACTCTTTAGACCTAAACAAACTTTATTCCTGCATAACTATTATCCCTATGATGAGACCAGCACAACCGCAGTGATGCAATCAGCATTTGTGCAACTTACAATAATTAATAATGGCATCGAGGCTGAAAGCACTTTCAGTTAAGGAGCAGTCGCATCCAAGCTAACGGTTCCTGACAAAGTCGATACCTATCGAAGTCAACCCGCCTGAAATTGTGTTTAAGGACATCGAGGTCAACCAGATCTACGAAATTACGGTTGAGATTCGAAACCTCACCAAGAAGGCGGTTCGCATCAGACTACAGAAACCCACCAACCCTAACTTCAAAGTCGAGTACAACCTTCAGCAGGAGATAGCGCCGGGGCTGGCCATGCTGGCCAAGATCAAGTACGAATCAAAGGAGGTCAAGAACGAAAACGAGAAGGTGACCATCGTCACGGAGGATGGTTTCATTGCTGATCTACCGATTCGAGTGTACAAGATGCAAAGCCAGCTGCTGTTCGAACCGTTCGTGAACATGGGTTTTGTCAAAGTTGGAAAGAGCAAGACTGACAGGATCGTGTTCAAGAACGAGGGCAAGGCAACAGGAGTAGTCGAACTGTCACATGAGCATGCACCGTTGCTAAAGATCGAACCGAGCATCCTAACGATTGCCCCACAGGAGGTGTCCTACTTGAATATAACGTTCAAGGCCTAAGAAGCAGGACTGTTTAAGGGTGTCATCAACCTCAAATCAGAGTCGATGTTGCTCAAGGATACCATCGACATCCACGCGACCTCAGTGGAATACTCCAAATTCTTCATTGATGAGCAAGGCAACCAACAGACAATCTTTGACTTCGGAAACATGTACGTGGGTCAGTTCAGTGAGATACAGGGTTACCTCGTCAACAACAGTCCAAAGAAGCTTAAGTTCCGCACTAATTTTCGGCTTGGCTTCAAGATATCGCCAGAGGAATTCACCTTCGTGCAAAGCCCTTCGGAACTGGGCCATGAACAGACCGAGAGGATCATGCATTGTGAACCTGCTGCCGGTGAAGTCGCTAGCTTCTCCCAAATCCCAATCCGTTTTATCTGCAAGAGCAAGATTACTTACAAAGAACAAATCTACACCAAGAATTATGCAATCACACCACAGGGTGAAGAGGTCAACTATCAGCAATCCCAGAAGATGGAGAACGAATTCAAGCCAGACAGCACCCATGAGTACAGCGTACTGTTCGACTTTTTCGAAGAAGAACCAATTATCCTGCAACTAAAGGGCAACACCAACTGTCCGCTCATCAAGGTTGAAAAGACAATCTTCCAGTTCGGAGACTGTGCAAGCCATGAATGTCGGCATATTGGGTTCAAGGTCACCAACATCAACCCCACCAATAAGGTCGAACTGGTGTTCCCTAAAATCCCAAATTTCTCCATTGAGCCCAACCATGTCATCATGGATAACAAACCTAGTGTCGAGCTTATTGCTGCATTCGAGCCAAAGAATATAGGCAAGTTCGATACAACGCAAGCACTCATCCTCAACAAAATCTACGAAATTCCGCTGAGGTTCTTCGGAATATCCTCAGCAGTGGGCAAGAAGGAGCAGGGCAAGCGAGGCCCAGAAGGATTGGTGAAAGACTTCGAAAAACGAAAGACCTTTGTGAACTAGCTCCCCCTCTAGGATCCACAAGCACAGCGTAAAAAAGCATTTTCGCTAACCTCCTAGAAAACCTTCCTGAACAAAGTGCGAAGCAGTGATCTCCCCTAAAACAAGCTGCTTGAGCTATCATTTCACTTGGAAAACAAGGATAAATACAACTCAGTTCTTCGGGATCGTCGGACCGAAAGGATAAATAACGAGAAAAATGTTATTGTGGAGAAAAAATGGTCACTCTATACACAAAAGTTGAAGGAGATGGGGCTCACCAAGAAGTACGAAGAAAAGCAGGACGATGAGGGGCTGAAGATTGCCCCTCCAATCGACTACGAGTTCGAGGTGGGTATGATCAACACCAGACTAACTCAGCCCAAGCTGCCTCTTCCTGAAAACCGGGAATCTCTGTTCGTGACAAGACATTTAGGCCCATATGAACCCATTGAGAATCCACTAAAATAGTCTGAGAAGTACAACCCAAACCCCAACCAAAGACCAAAAAAAATTCAGTCCGACAAACCGTTTAATTACAATGAACAGCGGGATATCGCCAGTGATATCTCTTCTGCAGAGCTGGAGAAGGTCGAAGTTGGACCCTTAGCTATTGACTTTGGTGAGGTCTTTGTCAAGAGCTCCACCTCCAAGTATTTCTGGATTCGTAACTCAACTAAAAAGTCGATGGCTGCTAGGCTTATCTGCGATGCTGCGCCTGAGTTCAAGAAGTCCTACCAAAAAACTCAGATAATCAAGAGCTGCAGCTAGGCTGGTTTCGAGGTGGTACTCTGTAGAGATACCATTGGAGAGGTACGTTCCAGTCTCAAGTACATCCTCAACGAGAAATACGTATTTGAGATGTCTGCAACCGGCAAGGTCGTCCCTGTTGCTCTTGAAGTATCCCGTCTCAACCTCAAGTTCTCGTTCGCGGACGATAACGTAGAGATGTCGACTTCAGAGACACTAAAACTCATCAACAAGGGAAACAGTAAGGCAATGTTCAAGTTTACTCTGACAAAAGAGCGTTTGTATGTGCCAGAGGTGTTAGAAGGTGAAGTGTAGGCCAACAGTACACGAGACATTAAGGTAAAGTTCGTCGCTCCGACACCCAATGTTTCGAAGAATGAATACGTCTACACAGAACGGCTATTACTCAAGATCCTCGACGGAGTAGAATCTACCATAGTCTGTACCTGCAATATTTATGAACCCAAGCTCGCACTTAAACCAATAGGAATTGACTTCGGTGTGATGTGCATCGGCCAGGAGACCACCAAATACCTCAACATTAAGCATAGCGCTCGAAACAGTTCGACTGCGATTCAAATCTCCTCAGAGGGCATCGAGGGACTCAAATGTTCTGATCGTTTCCTAATGAAGAACGAGGATAGTAGAGATGTGTAAGTAAGCTACAAAGCACTGAAGGAAGGAGATAGCCTGGGTCATATCCTTCTTAAAGTTCGAGGGTCCAAAGATCGGGTGGTTGAATGCAAGGCAAAATGTGTGAATCCAAAGATAACCTTTGAAGAGATGCTTGACTACCAGTATGTGATCGTTGCTGGATATCCAGGCGTAAAGAATCTTACCCTCAACAATACCAGCGAAGTTGAGGTACCTCTAATCATCGATCTACGCGAAAAGGCAATCAACCAATTCAACCCAGATGGTGTTGAGTGTGTTGAGATTAAGTTGCTGGGTGAGGATGGTAGCCTCGACGTTGTCTATCCTGAAAAGGTCGAGCCTGAGGAAACTCCCCAACTCTCAAACCAGCAAGCGAATAACGGAAAAGAACCAGAGAATATCTTGAACAAGCTGGAACTCCAGGAGGATGAAGATCTTGGTTCGGACCTCTCTGACGAAGAGAAATAGAAGTCGATCGATGAGAAATAACTCCGTCGCTATCGCCTCACAATGAAGCCGCAGAAGGAATACGTCTTGGAAGTCAAGTTTTACGCGAAGGAGGTCAAGGATTATCAATTCCGACTTCCCATAGAGCTCGAACACTTTGGGACAATCGCTTCGCCGACGATTCGCTGCAAGGGAATCCAACCTCAGTTTATCTTTGATCCGCAGATTATCGATTTCAAGCGCAAGGTCATCACTACTCCTGACAAATGCTTCCCACGCTTCATCAATGTAACTCTCACGAACCCTGACAAGAAAGCCATCTTGTGGAGTATTGATGACTCCGCCATCCTCAAGGAGCAAATATTTTCATTGGAGCATAAAAAGGGAAGGCTTGGACCTGGCTAGACCTTTGTGATGAAGGCAGGGTTTAACCCATACGAAGTGGGCACCTATAGTGCTACCCTCCCACTTTACATTGAGGACGAAGAAGTCAAACAGAAATCCAAGTACTTGGACGTGGAGATCAAAGGAGTTGCTTCATTCCCCAGCATTAATTTCAGCAAGCGAGAAGTTATCCTCCCAGTTGTGCCATTGAATGTGACTACCAGCACAAGTTTCAGAATCTTCAACGACGGCTATGAGAACGTGAACTTGAAAAGCCAGTTGCTCGACGATGTGGCTAACTTAGGCTTAGTTGTGAGCTTCCCGGAAGGAAAGAACTTGGGCATCACCAAACAGAAGATCAAAGTCGAAGTAAGTTGGCGCTTTGCTAAACCCATGAGCTTTACGATTAAGCTTGAGTTCAGTGATGATATGAACCGAACCTACGTCGTACCAATCTCTGGCACAGCCGATAATAGCTTCTTCACCAACTATGCTTACTTCCTACGAAGCGAGGGAAAGTTCAAGGTCGAGGTCAAGGAAAGTCTCGTGGTAAGGGAACTCGAATAGGAAGAGGAGAATCCCGCGAGGGTACGCAAGAACTCAGCTCACAGCATGCGGTCTAGCAAAACCAACGCTACTAACAAATCCCTTCTGAGTTACCTTGGCTCGAGTATGATAAAACCCGGAATTTTATAGAGCACAATCGAGTACCTGACCCGTTACCTCAATGCAAACGTGCTGACTTCCCGCATCGAAGAGTTCCCTCGATCATTTATCGATAGCGATGGAGCCCAACTGTTCGAGATTATTGCGTTCTTTACTCCAAAGGGAAGCAGCTTCCCGTGGCGCTGTAGCATTAAAGAGAAAAATGTGAAGAAAGTGGAGGCCCTGTACAACCAGTATTGCGAGCTAATAAAGATGTTAAAAACTGAAGGCGCCCATCTTAACCATATCCGACCCGAGTACTTGCTTTCCCTGTCTGATCTGAATACGTACCTACAACACGTTCTGCCAAAGGAGCAGAGTAAGTTTTATAGTGGAAGCCTGTTGAAGGTCAACAACTCACTCTATAACTACCTTTCGATGGATAGCTGGATCAGTCTGCTTTACCAGATGTTCCGTATCTATCTACTCAGCCGCATCAGTTTAAAGACCTATCGTAGCCACATCGGTGATACTTTGCCGAACAAAACCGGCAACTTGCTTGATGTGCCAAAGGGCTACCTTGATGGCAGTAACTACATGTCGGCAAGTGAGGGCATTCTCTGCTATTGGATAGAGTCTGTGGTTCTAGAGGTACTCTTAGAGGAGAGACGTATTACGAACTTTGACAAAGATTTCAAAGATGGTGTGTTGATTGCGGTCCTTCTGCAAAAGTACGCCAACGTGAAGTTACTACGGAATATGAAGATGCTCTGTAGCAGTGACGAAGATTGCCGGCACAATGCTACACAGGTGGTGAAGGGACTTGAGTAAATTGGGCTTAACTCACACATGCAACCAAAGGATATCTCCAGTCCACTTCAGAGGGAAGTGTTGCTCTTCTTGCTCCATCTTTACAACTACCTACCATTCTACACACCTAAGCAGGACCCTATTGAATTCAAGTGCGTGCTCGGTGAGGAGGTAGTGAGGAATATTGAGCTGACCAATCCGTCAACCAAACCAGTCTTCTACGAGGCAAAGTATGACGGTTCCCCTGATTTCACGCTCCTTGGTGAGACTAGCTTCAAGATCTAGCCCAAGCACTCACACAAGTTCCAGGTCAAGTTTGCTTCGAGGATAAGCACACCTGTCACAGGTCGAGTAACCTTTATCAACCGCAAGGAAAGCTCAATTGCAGCTGCAGCACTGGTCTTCGACTTGAAGAGTAATATCACCGGGAAAGTGTCAGAGAAGATCTGGAACATCAGTGGAGCTCTGTACTAGCAGGTTGATTTCCCGATCGATATCGTCAACCGGTTCACTTCGGTAGATGTCGCAGACTTCTCAGTTGCAATAATCACCTAGTACATCTACTAGAAGAAGAGTGTGAAGCCTGGCACAGTCAAGCCACTTTCCAAGGATCAGGAAGTTCAGACGATCTTTCCCAAGTTCGAAGTTGTGAAGCTACGCAAAAATACCAATACCTCCTTCCAGGTTAGTTACGTACCCACATCAATGCACACCACCAAGACGACTTTGGTGTTCAGCAATCCAACAGTTGGGGAGTTCCAGCACTAGATCATGGCTGCTGTAGAGCTACCATCACCTATCCAGGAAATCAAGCCTCCGATGACTCTGACCGTCGATCAAGTCGTTAATTGGGAGCTACCAGTTCAGTTCAAGAATGAGGCTATGTTCAAAGCTCGCAAGATAGCAGATAATTTCAAACGAGCTGGAAAGAAAACCCCGAAAGACGCCAAACGCACCGTACTTGTTGAAGAAAGTAGCCCAATAACCTTCTACGTATAAGTTCCTCCCAATCCGTTCGTTTCTTCGAAGGACACTATCACTCTAACTGAGAAGAAAGACCCGAACGCGAAGAAGAAAGAGGAGGAGTTGGTAAGTTCGGAGAATAAAGTTCCATTGACCTTCGTGTGCAAGAACCCAGTTTACGAGTTCAATACAATCATTACTCTGAGAAACGCTGAAAAAACAGACATCCGGAGATACCGTCTTGTAATTACTGTGCAACCGAAGCCTCTTAAAGCTATCTTGGAAATGAATGTACCAGCCCGCAGCGAGGTCACCCAAAACCTCCCAATTGTGAACAACACTGAGAAGGACTGGTCGATTAAAGTTACGTGGACACCCGACTCCCTGAAGAACGGAAACTATTTCTCAATTCCAGGACAGTACACAAAGGACTTCCCCGTAAAAAAGAAATCCACTGGCAACTTTCCAGTCACTTTCAAGCCCAAATGGGCAGCCAAAGCCGAGGCTAAACTAGTTCTGCTGAATCCAGTGACAATGGACCAATTCGAATACGACATTCGTGGCAACGGCGAGGAGCCTTTGGCTGAATAGCACATCGAGATTAAATGTTAGTCCAAGAAGAAGTTCAAAAGGGAGATACTTGTGAAGAACCCATATCAAGAACGGCCAGTCACCTTTAATGTTGAAACTGATCTGATGAACTGCAGTGGACCGAAGACTATCACCATCTCTTCCGGAGGGAAGGAGAAATATGAGTTTACTGTGCAACCAATGCTATGCGGTGAGTATACTGGAAGCATCACCTTTTCAGAGGATGAAGGGGGCCAGTATATTTGGTACACCGTCTCGGTGGTGACTGACTACCCTGCTACGCTAAAAACTGTCAATCTTACCACTGAAATTCGAAAGGCGCTTATATACGAGCTGGATATCGAAAATGATCTGAGCGAAAGCGTCAACTACGAGGTTATCATTGCCGGTGCTGGACTCGTTGGGCAGCCATTCTTCGAACTCAAAGGCAAAAGCAAGGGAAAGTACTCGCTGAAGTATCTTCCATTCAGAGTTGGCCACACAAGAGGTAGCATCTGCTTCATCAATCCACAGCTCGGGTAGATGCTTTATGAATTCGACCTACTTTGCGAGGAGAGGCCAGTGACTAGGATACACGGAATTCGTTCGCCATTGGGTGTTCAGAAACCAGTTTCGTTGGAACTGGAGAACCCGTCGCAGAACGCAGTCACACTTACCATCAACAACAGTAACCCAGAAGTATTTGAAACGGCGATTAACACCATGCGACTCCAAGCAGGTTAGAAACGAAAACTCTAAGTGCTGTATACCCCAACCAGCCTTGACACCTCTTAGGAGGCTGATATCCGCATCACCAGCAAGGATATCGGCAGTTGGTAGTGGAATATCCAAGGAATGGGGCTACCACCTGTTCCAGCGGACCCGCTGATAGTCTACAATAGCCTTTTCCAGGAACAAACCAACATCCTCAAATTCAGAAATCCCTTCCGCTACGATATCACTATTGGAGTGCGAATGGTATTTGGTCTACGTGGGGAATAGGTCTTTAGGTTGATTCTTAAGGGGAAGAACAACGTACAGGTGGTACGTGCCAACGATATCCTGGAGATACCGTTTTCGTTCATCCCCATTGCCTGCCAAAAATACGAATGCACCATAACAGTGGTAATCAGCGAGAAGATCCAGTGGATCTACCCAATTATCGGGGTAACTGAAGTAAACAACAACGAGACTATCGTACACCTTCGAACGAAATGCAGGGAGAAGGTTCGCGAAAGTCGTCAGATCTTCCTGCAGGGAATCCAAGATGTGAACGTAAATAACAGCTACAGCTATGAGCTGGACAACATCCCTCATAATGCCGGAGTGCTTGTCGATAAATTCTTTACTGTCGAGCAGCATAAGAGAAATCTACTCCACGATAAGGACTACCTCGAATTCTAGTTTAGCTACAAGCCGCTCAAACCAAGTAAGTTCTCATTTGACTTTATTGTGAAGAAGGCTGAAGGGCCAAAGTGGCGGTATAAGCTTGTACTGGAGGCTACCGAGCCAGAACCGGACGATGTGATTCACTTTGAATCGGCTCTGTTGGTCACCTCTTCAGTATCGTTCAAGTTAACCAATTGGCAGAAGAGTGAAGCTGAATTCACTGCAAAGTTCACCTCGGATTCAGGTATGTTTAGGCTTATTCAGCAAATGAGTTCTCGGTTGAGCCAAAATAGGGCATATTAGCACCCTTCGGGACTGCTGGCACTAACTTCGTTGTGTCATTCACCCCAATATAGTACGGCAAGGAGCGAAAAGGCAAACTTTGTGTGGAAACTGCAGACATGTTTTGGTACTTCTATTCGTTAATGTAGGTCCTACTTGCTCAAGGGTGACCTGCCAAAATACAATCCACCCAAGATAACCACAAGCAGCATCGACAACCGTTCCTCTCTGCAGCGCAGTCTTCCCAAGCAAACGCGTCAGAACCCGTGACGATCTTATTATTAAGTCAAGCTTGCCCGCTTGGATATTACACGTCACGTGGATTTAAAGGCTTCGGAGATCACTTCCGACAAATAATTTTTAAATCTGCAGCCATGTACGGACCCGTCATGAAGACCGGCCAGGTCTTTAACCTCTCTACCCTCGGCATCGATCCGAAGTTCTTTAAGTTCAACGTCACTCATATGTAATCCGAGAAGTACATCTCGATCAGGGACGTCGATGGGGTAACCATGTGATTCCACGTAGAGCGGAGCTGGTCAGTTGACCATCATTGATGTTCAGAAGGAAATGTCGGTCAGCCGGAAGCCCAGCAACAAAGCTGAAGGGCTGTTGATGCATCCACTCCAAAACATCGTGGCGCTTAAGGCTCCTAACGAGGCTCTTGGACGAGGACACCTTCTCCAAATCTACAATATGGACCAGAAGAAGAAGCTCAAGCACGTTGAGCTCACTGAGAACATTGTTTACTGGAGGTGGGTCAATGCTGCCAAACTGGCCATCGTGACCAACAGCTCTGTGTACCACATCAACATTGAGGACGATTCGAAGGAAGTAAAGATCCTCGATCGGTCAGGAGGACTTGTGGAAAACCCAACGACCCAGATCATTGGATACTGTTTGGAACCAGCAGAGAAGTGGTCCGCTCTATTTGGAATTTCTACTCCCGATCAGGGAAAGACGATAAACGGGCATATCCAGCTGTACTTCATTGAAGGAAGCAAACAGCAGCTCTTGGAGGGTCACGCCTGCACATTCGGCAAGGCTTATATCCACAACGAAAGTTTCCAATCCACTCTGTTCTGCTTTGTGGAGAAGAAGCAAGGAGAGGCAGTTGCCAAGGTGCACATCAACGAAATCTCGGCAGCTCCTGAGGGCTACACCAAGCACAAGAAGAACACGGAGATCCAGTACGATCCCTCTTTCCCAGGCGACTTCCCCATTTCTCTTATCGTCTCGGAGAAGTATGGACTGCTATACATCGTCACCAAGTTCGGATTCCTCTTCGTGTACGAGATGATCAGCTGCGAGCAGATCTTCCGCACTCGCCTCAGTCAGGAACCCATTTTCGTGGTCAGCAAGAACTCTGCTAACGATGGAATTCTCGCCATCACCAAGAGTGGTTCGCTTATCGGAGGAGTGGTCGATGAGAACATGCTGCTGCCTGCCCTGCTGAACGCAAAGCACATTCCTAATGTTAAGCAGCTCGCCTTCCAAATCGCAGGAAGATACAAACTGCCCGGAGTCGACAATATGTTCATCGAACAGTTTAACGCATTACTGATCAGTGGCGATTACGCTGGAGCTGCTCAGATCGCTGCTCAGTCCCCCGGTGCCCTCATCCGCAACCAGGAAACTATCCAAAAGTTCAAGAATCTTCCTCCGATGCCAAACCAGCCCCAACCCTTGCTGATCTACTTCCAGAAGTTGCTCGAAAGGGGACGTCTCAATAAGCTGGAGACCCTTGAACTATGTGTTCCTGTCCTCAGTCAAGGAAAGATTGACCTAGTGTCCAACTGGGTTAACAACAGTAAGCTGGAGAACTGTCAAGAGCTGGGCGATATGGTTGCTAAGTTCGACAAGCATTTGGCCCTCAAGATCTACACTGAAGGCAAGTTCAACAACAAGGCTGTGCAGCTGATGATGGAAATGGGTTTGAGTGAGCAGGCTATGGAGTTTGCTGGCAAAACTGGTACGCCCATTGACATGGGAGCCACCCTGAACAGCATGATCGACACCAACCCGGAAGGTGCTATCAAGCTGGCGAAGGGTCTGTGGGAGAAGAACAAAGACACGAATGTGCACCAGATCGCCGATATGTTCCTACGACGCAACCGCATTCAGGAATTCACCTCGCTGCTCTTCGACTGTATGCGCAAGAACCTTCCAGAAGACGGTCCTTACCAGACGAAGGTGCTTGAACTCAACATGATGACAGCCCCACAGGTTGTTGATACCATCCTCAATATGAAGATCTGGAACCAGTACAACAAGCCAAAGATTGCTGCGCTGTGCGAACAAAAGGGTCTTTATCAGCGAGCTTTGGAGAACTACACCGACCCCAAGGATATTAAGCGAGTGCTGATGAACACCCATAGCCTCCCTCCAGAGTACGTGACTGAGTACCTCTCGAACATGGCGCCCGAAGTGAGCCTGGCCTGCATGGCTGATATGCTCAAGTTCAATCGTCAGAACCTGCAGACAGTGATCGCCGTTTGTGTGCAGGGCATTCAAAAGTTTGGAGTCGCGAACATCATCAAGATGTTCGAGAGTGTTGGCAGCTTCGAGGGCATCTACTACTTCCTGGGCAGCATTCTCGCTAACACCACCGATCCCGACATCCACTACAAGTACATCGAGGCATGTGCAAAGACTGGCCAGTTCAGAGTGGTCGAAGAGGTCATCAAAAACAAGCGCGACTGCTACGATCCCATCAAAGTGAAGGACCTGCTCATCGAAATGAAGCTCGCCGATCCCAAGCCAATCATCTTCCTCTGTGATGCCCACAACCAAATTGATGAGCTCACCAGGTACCTCTACAAGAACAACTTCACGAAGTACATCGAGGTGTACCTGTTCCGAGTGTGCCAGAACCCTCAGGCTTCAGCCATCGTGCTCGGTACTCTCATTGAACTCGAGTGTGACGAGCCCTACATCAAGCAAATTCTCAAGACTCTGAGATCGCAGTGCCCCATGGAGCAAATTGTTGAGGAGTTCGAAAAGCGAAACAAGCTACGGGTGCTCGAGAGCTGGCTTGACGAGCGAGTTGCCGAGGGAATTCAGATTCCCGCCATCCACAACGCTTTGGCCAAGATTAAAATCGACACCAACCAGAACCCCCAGGACTATTTGGCAAACAACCAGTTCTACGATCCCAAGGTGGTCGGCAAGTTCTGTGAGGACCGTGACCCACATCTTGCCGTCATCGCCTATAAGCGAAGCTACGGAATGTGTGACCAGGAGCTTATTATGTGCACCAACAAAAACGCTCTGTACCGTATCCAGGCCCAGTACCTTGTTAACCGCCAGTCCAAAGAGCTCTGGAAGATGGTGCTGTCTCCCGACAACCCCTACCGTAAACAGATTGTCGACCAGGTCGTATCATCTGCTCTCCCCGAAAGCAAGAACCCTGATGAGGTCATCACCGCAGTCCAGGCATTCATGGAAGCTGAACTGACCTTCGAGTTGATGTCGCTACTGGAGAAGATTGTGCTCCACAACAGCGATTTTGCCCAGTACAAAAAGCTCCAGAACTTGCTGATCATCACTGCCATCAAGAGCGACAAAGGCAGAGTCATGGACTACATCAACAGGCTGGATAACTATGACGGCCCACAGATCGCTAAGATTGCGATCGGAGAGCCTTACCAACTCTATGAAGAAGCTCTTGCCATCTACCGAAAGAAGAATCTAAACTTGGACGCCATTGAAGTCCTTCTCGACTACATCCAAAACCCCCAGAGAGCAGCCGATTTCGCCGAGAAGACCAACCAACCCGAGGTCTGGAGCAAGCTCGGGAACTTCTATCTGGACAAGTTCCTGGTCAACGAAGCGATCGACTGCTTCATGAAGGCTAAGGATACCACTCAATTCCTGCGCGTCATTAGCATCTCCGAAAACGAGCCAGAAGGAGAAGGCAAGGAGACCAAGACCGAAAGCCTCGTAAAGTACTTGCTGATGGTCAGGGAAGTTCAAAAGGATCCCAACATCGACAACGCATTGACCTTCGCCTTAGCCAAGCTAAACAAGATCTCCGATCTGGAGTCGTTCCTGAGCAATACGAACTCGACCGACTGCCAGAAGGTCGGAGATCGCTGCTTCAGGCTCAAGCTCTACGAGGCTGCCAAGGTGCTGTACACAGTCGTCAAGAACAACTCCAAGATTGCTTCTTGCTTGGTGCACCTTAAGCAGTTCAACGTCGCCATCGAGGCTGCGAAGAAGGCAAACACCCCTAAGACTTGGAAGGAACTGTGCATGGCCTGCGTGGCTGCTCAGGAGTACAAACTCGCTAACCAGGCTGGTATGCACATCATCATCCACCCCGATGAGCTGGAAGACTTGATTCGTCACTACGAGTCTCTGGGAGTCACCAACGAGATGATCAACTTGCTCGAAACTGGAGTGGGTCTCGAACGGGCACACGTCGGTATCTTCACTGAACTGGCCATCCTCTACGCCAAGTACCAACCAGAACGTTTGATGGACCACTGCAAGACTTACATGCAAAAGCTCAACATCACCAAGGTCCTCAGAGCCTGCGAGCGATTCATGCTTTGGAGCGAAGCTGTGTATCTCTACTCACACTACAACGAGTTCGATAACGCCATCAACATCATGATCGAGCACTCTCCCTACGCTTTCACCAACGAGCTTTACCTCCAGTTGATCCAAAAGGTATCGAACACCGACCTCTACTACAAATCTATCTCATTCTACCTTGAGGAGCAACCTCTGCAGCTCAACGATCTTCTCAAGAGCCTCACCAACAAGATCGACCTCGTTAAGTGCGTGTCGGTCATGCGTCGACTAGGAGTTGTATCGCTCATCACTCCGTTCCTCAAGAGTGTGCAAGTTACCAACACCAAGGAAGTCAATGAAGCGCTCAACGAAATTTATCTCGAAAACGAGGACTACGAATCCCTTCGACAGTCCATCACGCAATACGATACCTTCGATACACTGTCGCTCGCGAGGGCTACCGAGAATCACGAGTTTTTGGAGTTCCGAAGGATCGCAGCGTACCTTTACCGTAAGACTGGTCGCTACGAACAGTCAATCAACCTCTCAAAGAACGACGAGATGTTCAGGGATGCAGTCGAAACTGCTCAGGAAAGTGGTAAGGGAGAGCTCATTGAGGAGCTTTTGAAGTACTTTGTGCAGAAGGGCCAGAAGGAATTCTTCACAGTTGCCTTGTACACCTGCTATGAGTACCTTCGACCAGACATTGTCCTGGAGTACGCTTGGCGATACAACCTCTATGAGTTTACCATGCCCTTCATGATTCAACTCATCCGAGAACTCAACTTCCGAGTCGAGACTGTTCACAAGATGAACGAGGACAGAGAAAAGCGAGAAGAAAAGCAAGCTCAGCAACAAATGAACAGGCCTCTCGTGGACGATATGCCAATGGCAGCGTTGGGAACCCCAATGTTGATGGCTCCACCAGTGATGGGTATGGGAACGATGCCCGGCACCATGCCAGGTACCATGCCTGGAATGATGCCTCCAATGATGCCTCCAGGAATGGGTAGCATGGCAGGAATGCTCCCACCAGGAATGCAAGGAGTTCCACCAGGTTTCAGCACCAGTGTGTTCAGGCCGATGTGATGACCAAAAATACAAAATCGTTAGTCCATAGAATTATTCAGTGATGAGTTGCATGAGGGAGAGAACGGTTCTTTGCAACCTTTCAGACGATCAGCGATATTTTGATCGCTGGTCTACCTTATATAGAAAGTTAATGTTGGAAGACGAGCGGGTAAAGCACCCCCTTCTTGGGGAAGTCCGTCTGGCCCGCAAACTCTTCACGAAAAACATCCTGTATGATCTCAAGGTCAAGAACTTCACTGAGGTTCAGCACTGGCAGCAGCGAAACAAGCACTATACTGCAGCTGCAACGTGCGGGCTCTTTTTGCCCGAAAGCGTTGAGCTGCTGTAAAGGAAAGACTAATCCATCGTGAGGGTACTGCAACTGTCATTCAGCTCAAGTTCTGTAGTGCTGTATTCCTGCTTGACGACGAGAGGCTCAATCGGCGTAAATACCAGATTCCCTTCCGTGAGGAGTAGCTCTGGTTTGTGCTATACAGCCTAGCGGAGTGTAGCAAGGCTATGCATTCGGTGGGCGGAAGCATTGGGCAAATAAGCCCTTCGACTGTTCTGCTGGATGAGTACGGCAATGTAAAAGTATTTTCGGAGCAATCTCTCCCGAACTATCAAGCAGTGATGCAGTCGGCTAAGCGGCACACCTATTGCAGGGCGCCAGAAGATACTGCAGGGAACAGCCGTCAAGGAGGTCGACAAAAATCTGAATCATTCGAGATCGCCGTAACAATGCTAGAGATAGCACTGTTGGACAGTTGTGAACAAGTCTTCAAGATACGCCCTCACATTGATCGGAAAGAGCTTAGTGAGTGCCTAACAAGGGTCCGCCAACAATATTCTCACTTCTTGTACTCCTTATTGGACGCAATGACCGATTAGGACCCAGCAGAGCGCCCATCTACGAGCGAGGTCTGGGCAATACTCTACCCGTACTCGACAGCCATCATCGCTGTTGAGCCGTTTCGAGTCAGCCGGTAACTCTCTACCTCCTCGCTACATAACTATCTGGTCAACGCAAAACATCTGCGACGCCCAAATTCCATCTGATTAGTTTTGCACGGTTACTACCTCTGTTATCTTTTCATGCAATTATTTTTCACAGGCAGTCCTCGAAAGTACTCATTAGCGAGCAGCCGAAGCCGAACCAAGCCAAATTCCGCACAGAAAGGCACTCTTGACCTTTCCATCACAAATGACCGATCCAAGGTCAGGCTCGCTACTGATAAGCTTGAGGAAGAACGATTGCCATCAGCTATGAGCTATCGAACCCACCGGACTCTTAGCCATTTTCCTGGAGGGATGTGCACGACACTCAACGTCTCTCAGATGGTAAACAGCAAGCGCCACCCACCTAAGAGCCCACCGAAGAGCAGCCGATGCAATGTTACACTGTAGCTTAACATCCCATAACGGCTGAAGCCATTGATGAAAGCAAGCAATCACACCACGCGCATGCGCACCCGCGAGCGCTAGCGTCAGAGCTACAATCTGCACCAACCCTCTCGCTAGCGTTTCCTGCATATGCTTTAATCCACAATAGAACAAAAGGCTACGCAAGTAAACGGCCTTGTCGAATACTTTACGAGCTATGGTTAGGAGATGGCTACGAACCGTTCTCAACAGTACCAGCCCCGCAAACAAGAGCAGTCGATTCCGCAGAGGCGAGTTGTGAGACCGATGCTGGCCAGCATGTTGCGCGAACGCTTGAAAACTCAATCACGCAACCGATAGAAACATGAGCACGATAAGAAGAAGCAGCTCAGCAGCGAACGGAAGCTCTACCTCAACAAGTTCCTGGAGCTGCTATGAATTATGGCCGAGCCAGAGCCGTGCTTTCCCTTGTATTTTATGAACCTGACAGTATTAATAAAGCTAATAAACTCGCGTGGCATGAGCACAGCACCCGCCAAAGCCCCGAGCAACTTCGAGCTGGAGACCAAGATCCGACTGATTATCAAGGAGCTGCTGGAAGCCACCAGCAACAAGTACCACACCCAATAATATCAGGCTGAGCGACTTTACCAATCGAATAGACGGCTACGAGAAGTTCTACTTTACGTTCACGGACAAGGTCGGAAGGCTGGAGTATGAGCATAAGAACTCCAAAGAGGAGATAGAGAGGCTGCTTGCGCATGTGAATACCCAGTACGAGAAGATGAATTCGATGGTACCAGACCTAATCATGTTTAGGAGGCACGCTCCAAATAGCGGCTCGATAAGAGTACCGAGCTGTTTGAGAGGCTCTCGGAGGGGTTCGTAGTGGTCAAGGAGACACAGGAGCAGTTCAAGAAGCAGTTTGGAAGACTGGTACTTGCATCGCTAACGCAGAACGAAGATGTAACTCGCACGAAGAACCACTACGTGGAGCAGAACAAGCTACTGCAGGAGTACCGTGACGAGGCTGGCGAGCGGATACTCAAGTTCGTCCAGCACAATGTCGAGATCAATCGGGATGTCAATAGCAAGTTCGACGAGCTCAGTCGGGAGATGGACAAGATAAAACTGTCCTTTGAGAGCCGCAAGAAGGATTTCCAATAGTGTTTTGAGGCCTTCAACCTTCAAAACTTCACGAATAAGAAGAATGAATAGGACATGTAATTCATTAAGCAACAACTGGAGGAGAAGGCAACAATTCACGAAATGAAGTCGTCAGGCAAGGAGTTGAAGCTTTGGGTGGAGGGGAGGATCAACGATTTTGAAAAACTTGCAGTCGCAAAAGTGGAGTCTGTGGTGAATAATCATAAAGGACTCAAAGGTTATGGCGAGGACATACAGAGGTTATACAAGCAGCTCGAACTCACTGAAAGCGAACTGAGTGATAGCATCCGCAGCCTGACAACAAGAACTTTAGGCAGTGAGTCCAAACTAGATGATAAGCTGCAGAGGTTCGCAACAGAGATCAGTAAGGACAACGCCGAGCTTCAGAAGGACCTGAACAGGCGACTAGAAGACACCAAGGCCGAACTCAAAGCATTCAAGACTGAGCAGGTGAATAGCGTGATGCGGTTGAAGGCATAATTGGAGAGTAAGCTTGAACAGTAAACAAACCAAATTATGGAATCGAAGAACCAGAAGGCAGCGATCTCGGAGGAGATGATGCAAGACCTCTAGAGAACTCGGCAGGCAGACTTACTGAGGCTCAATAACAAAATCGATCAGGTGGAAAGCTAGCTCATAAATCAAATTCGCCTCGTCGAAAAATCAACGGTAGCAATGAGCTCGAGCCGTAAGTATACATCCGAAGGCAGTTTGAGTACCTCAGAGCTGAGCAAACAAATCGAAGAACGACTGGAGGAACACGAAGAGCAGATCAACCGGCTTAACATGAAAGTGGAGTACCTCGAGAACTGCAACAGTCGCAACAAGGAGTTCCAACAGCAGCTCACCCAACAGACTGACGAATTCATTCGAGTCACTACTCAGCGGATGGAGTCGACGGAAAAGCGTTGTTCGGATGTTCTCGCCGAGAACCAGGCAACAGTGGACAAGATGTTAGAGGACTACGCAGCTATGAAGCTATCCGTACAGCAGAAGATGGAGAGCGTATCCTCGAGCGTGACGAAGTGCCGCAGTGATGTCATCGTCATCGGCGATTCCTTCGCCACTCGCTTCCAACAACTTGTACGGAAGCACGATGCCGAGCAGAAGAAGACCCAGGGGATTCTGAAAGTTGTACCAATGATTGGGTAGTGCATCAACCTGCTCCTAGCCATATGTTTCGACTTTGAATACGAGAACAGTCGGGTATTCCTAAACCTCCAACCCTGCCAAGATCCCTAACAGTTCAACACTCTCAACGATGGCAAGCTTTACGAGTACAAGTAGAAGCGCAAGCAGGGAACTATTTTTTACCGGAACCGCACCGTCAGAAAGACCGATCTCGTAAAGGCGCATCTGAGCAGTTTCATAGATATTTGGGACAGCCTACAGAGCAACGAGTTCAAGGAGCAATTTTCGTTCTTTCCGAAGGATTTTTTCAAGGGAACCGTGGAGAAAAAACTCAACAGTCTCATAGAAGCGAGCCAAATACCGGCCCCAACCCCACAGCAACAGCACCTACCGCAGAGCGAGTTGCTGTCGCTCCAGCAACCCGTACACATCCTGCTCAGTGACACAAATAAGCTACCGGCACTCACTTACCAGTCGACCAGCAAGATCAACCGATCGGGTGAGCCATCGAGCGACAAAATCACCGACGTACATGGTCGAACTTTCCACATCCGGCAGCAGCTCAGCACCACCCAAAAAAAGATGAGCGTGAGCTTCATGGATGATTCACCTAGCAATATGCGCAGGCGGGAAAAGAGGCAGACAGAAGTCTGAACTACCGACTGTCGCTGAAAGATTATTGTCGATATTTGTTAGGAACTCCTCTTACCATCTTCATGTCGTATGAGCATTCAGCCGCTCGCTTGTTGAGCGCAGTATAGTTGTGACTGCAAAGAAAATTCTGAAGATATCTTGAAGGGAGTCCGCCGACTGATGCAGCCTCGAATTGCTTAAAAGCTCATTCCTCGTTTGTCAACCAAATTCCTCGAGAGCCTTTTTTCAAACGCATTTTAATGACTGCAGCCTTCACTACCAATATAAAACATGAACCGTCGAGCTGCTTATTACCTCTGTGAGCCCTGTAGTAAGGCTCCTCGAGTTTTGGCACACTCTTGCCAAGGCCCTCACGAAAGGAGTCAAAAATAGAAGTTCGAGTTACAAGCTTCACAGCTTGTTCAGGTATAAAAGATGTCTAAGATAGAGCGAAATGTCACTGTTTGAAGGGAAGCTGAACCCCGATGTGGTCTGGAACACAGACCCAAACACCACGATCTGGGTATTGGGACAGCTGGAGGAAATACAGAACAGAGCCAGGCAGCGTGAAGCAGCTATCAGAAATATGCTTCACTAGAACGAGTTGAGACTAAAGGAGATCACGATTCAATTAGGGAGGGCCTTCCGCCGCTGAAGATTCAGCTTTATTAGGATCTATTTTCATACTTTTGTCCTCGCTGAAAAGCGAACCCTATTAGTGTCTCCGTTCGGAGTGGAGGAACGAAGAGAGATGAGGACCCAAACAGAGGCAGCATTAGCAGAGCCTCCTGGAAAATCGAATATTGGCTCGCTTTTTGAGCGCTAGAGCCAATGGGAGATATAATTTATATGGCAGCTGGCTGTGAGTCATTAAATATTATTTAAATGCAAAGCAAATTTTCATTGCCCTTCTACTGTGACAACTGCGGGCGCCTCTGCGACTGGGGTTTCCCTGTGCTTCCCCATATTCTCCAAGACTTCGTTCCGCTCAAAAAGACGACCACCAGGAATACCTCGCGTCCAAGCTACGAAGATGGGTTCCTCGGACTGAACCCACTCGATTACCAACAAAATAAAGCTGATCTACTTGGAAACATCTACAATGGACTGCTTTACCAAAGACAATGCCTCCTGTCAACGCTTGACCAGCTTGAAGATCATCAAAGGAACTATTTGTTCGTGAATGAACTGCTTCGCACCAGAATGGCTGGAGGCAAGATGCCAGGCCGAACCTGATCAGCCTGTTGATGATCCTATCTGAACCGAATTGGTTATATCACAATCAAATTTGTACAATTACCGCCAAAGGCATATTTCTGAATGTAACGATTACTGCAAAAAGTTGTCGTATCAGTGGAGGGCGGCTTCTAATGTGGGCTGTTGAACGGAAGTGGCTGCGTTGGTCTAACGTACAAACGGGATCTTCCTGTGCTCGAACTTCGGTTTGGCCGGTTGCTGTTCCTGTTGGGGAGATGTCTTTACATGCAGCTTGGTGGGAGGTTGCCTCTCCGAGAGAAACCTAAGTAGCAGCTCAAAATACTTTGGGTAGGTTCTAAAGGAGTCATATTTCCGCTGTGTAGGCTCCTTGTCAGTTATGTCCAGTGCCAGCTTCGGAATTTCGACTGCAGTTGGTGGCCGTTGCTGAGTACCATCTGCTCTTGATACGTAAACAGCATTGCTGAGCAGGCAGGGCTTGATTGGCAGAGCCTGATTATTCTTGTTTGGCTGCCACCTATGGTAGGGTCTCAGTATTGTTGTTGGTCGAGACTATTCGACCAATCCAAGACTAAACCGCGAGACATTGTCGGCAGCTTCATTTTTCTCTTGATTGCTGGTGCTGACTGAATTTGGTACGCTAACCACCCTATCCTTCACCCGCACCATCGCATTCTCGCCTGTCGGAGTTACTGCAATTCCGCTTGGCGCATTCTGAGTAATGATCCTCCTTCGAAAGGTATCCTTGCCGTAGAGATCTGGATGCTCCATTGGCGCATTCAAGCGTTACCTGTGGGTGTTGGACACGTTGGATAGAGGATCGCAGCTAACAACCCGGTCGGTCACAGCTTTGAACTCCAACTTCGGCACAACTTCTTACGACTTCTAGGGAAAGCTGAAGATGCCAAACAACAGCTGGCTTGGGTCCAGTTGGTCCATAGCCGACAAATTCTCACGGTAGATTTCCTCGACGTTGTCGGGGTTATCGAACCTGACATACCAACAGACCATCCTTCGCTCCTTACAATTCTTCGATAGGCGATTGAGCTGGCTGATCTTAAGCTTCAATGCTCGCATGACGGCTGAAATACACTCTGAAACCTACCCAGAACCCTCTCGGCGGCTGCATCGGTGGGGAAGTTGTTTAGCACCACCTAACTAAGCTCAGTGAATACGTAGCCGACATCCATAGTTACGCCCATGGCTTCGAGAAACTTTCCTTTGAGCTCTTGTTGCTGGCCCACCAGTAAGCAGATGAACCTCATCGAGGCCTTCCTTATATCTGAGTGACTCTCGGCAGTACGCTCCGATTGGTTTGTGAGATTGTCTGTCAGCTTCCGTAAATCACTCGTTGCGAGACAGTTGAACACACTCTGCTGGTGTGACTGGCTATCAGCTATGTGGCTGGCTTAGGCATTCGAATACCAGCTAAGGCGCACCATTGAATCAACCAACATATGCAGTTGCCTTCTGTCAGAATAATTAAAATGGAAAACTCAAGGAAGCAATAGGCCTGTCAGTTGTCGCTTTGACTAGGACTATACTGGTAGTCGCTCGCTAGCCACGATCAACAAGTTCAGGCACTCCACCCTTTTGCTCAGCTCCTTGAGATTCGGAAGAACTCGAAGTTCGACGAGGTGATGTATATCAGGTCACAGTCAGTCTGTTCGAGCTTTCTGGCAGTCTCGTATTCTGCTTACCCTAGCACATTTCATTTCTAAAATATCAACTTAGTGGTACTTTAGACACTGCCAAAGGCCACAGTCCAATCTTGGCAGTCGGTAGCTCGTTGAGTCTGCAATCTTTCGCTGCCGGTTCGGAGGTGAAGCTCCATTGATGTTTTTGCTCTGGTTAATCAAAGACTCTTATCGTCCTCGATTGAGCTCTCCAGTTCTCGGAAGTTCCTTGTTTCGGGGAGATATCCATCTCAAGGGCTCGGCTCGTTCATAAATCATGAGATTCGAGAGGTTAGATACCCACCGGTCTTTTGGTTCTATCAGAAATAACATTGAAAACTACAGTGAGGAGGATCAATAGAAACACGAATACAGTGACAATATTCCCGTCAAAAGTCTTCACATGACAGGACAGAGTATACGAATGCTTGGTTGGTCGCCATCTGTTCCACATCTTCAAAATCGTTAGCTCGATTTTTTATGATGTTGCATATAGGGTATAAATCACAGCTCCAAACCCATTCGATTTCATACGAATAAGCATTTGAGTCCCAGAAAGCGTCTTTAATAGGAGCTCAAGGGTGTTGGTAGCTTCGATGGTGATACTTCGATAAAATATTGTCTTCACATATTCTACTCATAATTTTTTGGGCTGCTAAGCAGCTGCGCCATTTCGCCTCGATTGGGCTTTATCTTTGCAGTCGTTCAATCGATCGTAGAGTCTTTTGTTGAGTTAAAAATCGATCATTTATTGACATTAAATCCGGAGCCGACGAAGATTATAGTTCAATGGAATCCGATCTCACAGGTAGCGAGCCTAACCAACCAGAGGAGGAGAATGGTGTTGACATACCATCCTTGATATCAAGGGTAAAGGGGAGTCCTCCTGCTCAAATGAACATTTAGGTGTTCGTGGTTACCGTTTAACCCGAAGCCCTATCATCGGAACCGAAACACCCAAGGATTCTCAATCTCAGATCTCGAAAGCTCCCTCAGACTACGATGCAGTATAAAGAGGTCGTCGATATACTTGCAAAGGATCATTTGCTTGACTACCCTGATTTCACCAGAAACAGTCAACCAAGTTCGGACATCGCAAACTTCGAGACTGTTGTTCAAAGTGAGATTGAATCCCCTTCTGACTTGCTGAAGAAGCAGGTCTACTACATGGACAAATCGCCTCAACAGAAACAGATCGACGACCTCTCAGGAACCGATCAACCTTTCGTCGACATTAAATTCCCTGCCAGCTACGCTTCTCTGTTTGGTAGTATGCAACCTTATGAGAAAGGTTATTAAGAGAGGAAGTAATATCTGGATTGGCGCTCGATATTTTAAGTAATTCCTCAAGGCGAGCTGTTTGTCGGTGGCATCAATCCGTCAGATATCAAGCAAAAAGGATTTGGGGATTGCTACTTCCTTGTTGGACTTTCGGCTTTGGCTGAGCGACCACAAAGAATCCGAGACATCTTCCTCAAGCAAGAAGTTGACAAACATCTCTACTTCGCGTGCACGATGATGCTCCGAGGACGATGGCAGGCAATCTATGTTGACCAGAAATTCCCACTGCAAAAGAAGAAGTATAAGGGTGAATATGGAGCTTCACGAGGTTCATAGAATCAACTCTGGGTGCCCGTCCTTGAAAAAGCTTGGAGCAAGCTATACGGTTCATACTATATCGCTGAAGGAGGCTTCACTGAAGAGGCTCTTCATGACCTAACAGGAGCTCACATCCGTTATGCCAATACGAGAGGAGCCTTTTTCGATAAGGAGAAAACATGGGAAAGACTCTTGGAAGGAACAAACAAGGGATTTGCCATGCTTGCGGAATCGCCCCAAAATCCAGATCCAATAACAAAGGAGAACCCAAATGGAATGTTGAATGAGAACTAGACAGGAATGGTGTTTGGCCACGCCTATACGATTCTTGGAGCCTACGAAATCGACTATAAAGGAAAGACCAAAAGACTTCTTCGGTGCCGCAACCCTTGGGGGTTTAAGGAGTGGGGATTCGAATGGTCCACATTAGATCCCAAGTGGAACAAGATTTCCGAAGAGGAGAAAAGAAGAGTTCGTTACGAAGATACCAAAAAAGGTGGGCAGTTTTTTATACACTATGATGACTGCTGCGAATGGCTGACCAAGATAACCATCGGAGAAATTCACGACTCTTACTCCTATGTGTATACTTCCCAAACATGCAAAGGGAAAAGTGCCTATGAATTTGACCAGATACAAAAGGAAAAAATCCACAAAGGAGAAGCTTATTTCAAAGTCACGATCCTAAAGGAAGGTGAGTACAGCTTCCAGCTCAACCAGACTTCCTATAGGTTGGTGAAGAAGTATCCATACAGGACCGTAACTATGAGCATTGGACGTGTTCTACCCAACGGCGATTTGGAGTACTATCGAGGAGCACAGTGGAACTACCAAATAGTGTACCGCAAACATACTCTCCCTCCAGGGGAATACATTGTGTACGCCAAGCAGGAATTCTACGATTTCGACCCTGAAAAGAACAAGATAACCTTGGGAATTTACGGACAGTACTACTGCACAGTTGAGGATGCCTCACAATTTACAAATCAATTTCATGCAAGGCTGCTCTTATCGCGAACTCGGCAGCTAGGGTAATAGCTGGACGATGGTGTCTTAGTAGCTAATGAGGTGCTTGGCAGCGATGGATTACTGTACGCCGCAGTAATAAACGACACTTAAAAGCCAGTGAGTATAATGGTGAAGTAAGTTTTATGGTAATTCAAGGGGTTACTCTAATCTGAACAAGAGTGTGGGAAAAATCACCGACAGAGAGGAGAGGATAGATCCCAAGAAAAATCTGGTCCTCTTCGCCCAACTCGATCTCACCCACAGGCACAGGTTTAACACCTTTACGTCGAAACTGTGCAGGATCATGCTCCTCAAATGATTATGATAGTCGATGAAAAGATATTTGTCAGAAGAATCAAGTTCAACGCGTTTTGGGGTCGAAGCTGAGGAAAGGTGAGCTTGGCTCGTTTTTCCCATCTGTTGTCAGTTCTATCCACGAAAAGACAGTTTAATTTGCTGTTCTCACAGCTGCAACGAACTTAATCCCTCGGTGAATATACTAAAGACAACACAAGCAAACTGCTTTTTGGCTGGTACTAAATAAACTGTACCATCCTTAATCTAAACACTCTGCAAAGATTTCTGAAAACTTCATTGCATTTCATTCTCATAGGTTTGTCTTTGTCGTCGCTCGTCAACTATGTCGCTTCGATACTCTTCTTTGCATACCCATCTCCTACTTCCCTGTGAATTCGTCGGTGCGCCTTAAACTTTTGGTTGGAGGGTGATCGAACAACCTGAATTTTTATAATAGCAAGTATGAAGGCAGCTGGAACAGGACTTGGCTTGTCCACTTCAACACTCATCGGGAAGGAATAAACCAAAAGGCTTCAGCAGCTTGTGCAGGCATTAATGGACAACCCACAGACAGTCGATTTCAGACAACCTGTGGACTGGAAGACACTCGGGTTGCTTGACTACCCCACAGTAATCACACAACCGATGGACCTCTCAACCGTCCGGAGCAAGCTGCTGGGAGCTAGCTGCTACACCACTGTGGAAGAATGCCTCGATGATATCCAGCTGATTTGGGAGAACTGCAAGGCTTACAATGCCAAGGAGTCGGTAAGCGATTGCTTCATGCAGTGGATCCACAAACTCGCTGACAAGATCGAGAAGGTGTACAGGAAGATGATCAAGAACTACTTACCGTTCATCGGTGCCTCGAGTAGGTCTGTCCTTGAATGTAGAAAAAGAGAAACCCGACAAGAAGAAGGAGGATAAGCCAGCGCCAGTACGCGTATCGGTAGAACCAGCATACAAGCCGGTTCCTATTCCCGAGGAACCGCTGCTTCCGCCAGTCGTTGAAACATAGGAATAGCGATTGGTGTATGGACCGCGAAAACGCTTTTTGAGAAGGGCAGCCTTTTGCACGTCCGAACAGACAGGAATCATCTTCCTGTTGATCCAAAAGAACGCGAAATCAGCAGTATATATCAACAACGGCAAAGCAAAGATAGACATGGAGCAGGTTGATGACAAGCTGCTGGGAAGGCTCGACGCGTATACATATCTCCTAAACGTAGACAGTTAGACATGTGGGGAGTTGGACTGGAACCGCCTGTCACAAAGAAGAAGTGACTGTGATACTGAATGTATAAGCATAGGGATAAGCAAGGATAGGGATCACAGCTCAATTTTGAGACTGTCGGGATAGCCTGTTAGGATATTGAAGGTCTTGAAAGTTCGGATGGTCTTCGGACGAGCAGATGGAGAGAGAACAGGAGGAAGCTGATTGGGCCTTGACGGAGAGGTGTCTTTCAGTTGCTGGCGGTTGGGGGATTGGTCTTTCTAATTCTCCGGGCGAGTATCTGCTCGACTTCTTCTGCTTTCTTCGTCCTTCCTGGTGATATCGCGAAACCGAAGATTAGCGTTATTGTTAGTTGCTCCGTTGTTCGATGTCTTTGGGATCTGGATGTTGACCATTTCCACAGATGACAGAAGATCCTTGAACTAATGAAATTGGGTTGGAGGGGTATTAGAAGGCGGTTAGCTGTTCCGAGCTGCACTTTGGAGGTGCCTTGCTGCTTCCCTATCGAAACCAAACTTCCTGTTGACAATATCCAGCTGTTTCTTTCGATCGTGCGAATAGGGCAGCTTCCCGAGCACCGCTGGCGACATTGAATGGGCCACCTCAGGGTTGTAGCTGACCAGCTCTTCGAAGCTATTCATCGAGTTGTCGGTGTGCACACGCGGTATTAGTTTTTTGTCCATGCTATTTTGTAGTTAGTTTAAGTAATCTTTGTGAACTTGTTTTTCTTCCGATTCGGGATCCTCTGAGGTAAGATTTGAGCGGTTCCAAGTATACTTCAGACGACGTCTCGCAAGCTATTTCTACCGCTTTTGGAACATGTCTTCCACGTGCTTTACGTAGGTCTCCCGCTGCTCCATGGCTCGTTGTCGCTCCGCATCCCTACTGTTCTTCCTTAGCTAAATATAACTCAAGGCTTACATCCGACTGCAGTTGGTTAACTCGATTCTGCAACAGAAAGTGTCCACGAACCTCTGCCTTCCGTTTTTATTCTTCGTCCACGAGCTTGACGAATGGGTGCTCACCTATCGACTACGTCTTGTGTCTAGAATGCCGGAAGAGCTGTTTGTTATCTTCACCGAACTGCTTTTCGTATTGCATGCGGCGCTGCTTCTCCAGCTCGTGGTAGTATCGTTATTCCTGCATTACTCCGACCACTACCATAACGTTGCGATCCACTGATTCCCTCTATCGATGCTTTTCCACAATTTCCTTGATTCGATACTGCTTCCTTCCCTCGCAATCCTCCGTGATCATGTTGTGATACGCCTTCTTCTTGATCGACTCTTCCAGGTGAAGCTGGTTGGCCTACCTCTCACCCTCCCGATCGATCAGGTTAATTACTTCCAGCCAACGGGTGTCCCTCCCCTCAACCATTATAACTTTATTGCTTATTGCTCTAGCCAAACCCATTGCAAACCAACTACATCGATGCTGCTCGGCACTCACCAATAATTATAACTTGCCACGGCGGGAATTATTTTATTAAGAGTAATGAACGAGCTAGTGATTGACTACGCCAATCTTCCCGGAAAACAGCAGCAAGACGAGCTGTCGACATTCGTTTAGGAGGTTGAGCAGACCACATAGAAACTTATGCGCGAGGTGTTCAGTATTGCTGATTCCAGTCTCCTGAATAGCCATGTCAAGAAAAGTAAGAAGGCAGAACCACCGACCAAGGCAAGTAAGAAACAGCAGTTGAACATCCAAACTCAGCGAACAAATCTTCGCAGGACAATACCGCAATCGACTTCCTTCATCAAACGATCGGAGTATTTCGAGAAGGTGAAGCGTCGGAATTTGGAAGACCTGCATCGCTCGAAGGAGAACCTTCTAGAAGCAGAATGTACCTACCACCCTACCATTCTTCGTAGGAAGGTGGATGTAGAACCACTCGTTGATCGTTACCTCGATATCCAAAGAAGTCGCGAGAAGTACATATTCTAGAAAAGAACCGAAGCTAAACTTCAAGCTGAGCAACAGTTCCACCAACTAACCTTCCAACCTCAACTAAACCCGCACACCAGCTATCAATCGTTTGAGGAGTTCTACGAGTATGAACAGCGGTGGGAACGCAACAGAAACTAGTAACTCGAAAGAAAGAAGCAGCTGCTGCAGGTCCAGAAACATCGGTAGTGTACTTTCCAGCCGCACATCGATACCAAGAAATCGCCATTTTACCACCTCAACGCCAAGAAATCGGCAAACACCAAAGTGGAGGATCGGCTGCACCAGTCTCTCGAAAGGACGATGGATAAGCGATCGGAAAGGGCAATACTACTATGACAGCTTCCAAGTTGTTTACTCTCTCGATAATCATTAAGTAAACACAGTGCAAGGCATACCGTATAACACCATTGCGCTGCCGTTTAAGAATTCCATTTTGCACTATCGTTTTGAGTGTTCCACGATGCGTGATAAGTCGTTGCGCTTTTGTCGGACAGCTTTGAATATCCTATCGGTGCAGCCGTCGGTATCTACATCAGTCACGTCCCACAGGCACCCGAGGACAACTGGACAGCTCGCTAAAAGATATGTATGAGCAATGCCGCAGGCCTACGAGCCTTTGTGCTGCATTTTAGCTGACGAACAACCGAACAGTAGTGCTGCACTCCTTACTTCCTTCTCGAAAAGGAGTGGTTCAGGGAGATACTGAGATCCTGAACCATGCCCCATATAGAGAAATACTTGCCTCCTTAACAAGTCTAAAAACTCTTGATGGGTGGGGGAACGACTAACGATTCCGTTCCAATCCACAAAGTCTTTCGAGATTTTGTTGAAGGAATTGACTGTGTTCTTGAGGTCGAGTCCAGGGTTAATCAGATAGGACAGGTCGTTGATGTTAACATTTCGTCTTGAACAGTTCTGCTCGAGTATGTAGGCGGCTGACGGGACCCGGTAAACGCCCATGGTTTCATAATCCGACGTATCAATACACTCAAAGGGGAATTGACGAAGGTCGACCCAGGCGTACAGCAACATCGGAGCATTGGAGTGGTCGTAGTCAATGCTCCTTTGGTCTTCGACGAGTTGCTGCACGATGCTCTCCCTCTCGGGCCTGCTAAGTTTTCGATAGTATGAACTGAACTAAGTGTACTGTCTGATTGCGGCCGCATATATGCCCAACTTCACATAGTTTATGCTGCGAGAGTAGGTAAGGAGGTCGTTAATCGCACTACCGTACTGTTTGACCAGTGAGTCTTAGCGTTGGGAGAGCTGTTGACCCTTTTTGATCTTACGGGGAAACACTCCCACGTTGCTCGACTACACTATCTTACCGATTTGACGGTTGATTCTCTCCCGACTCTTCCACCAGTCGGCTGGATGTTTTGGCTTGCGCATCTCAATTTCATTCTTGCGGATCAGCTCCTGAAATGTTCTGTAAGGATCCATAAACGAATTCAGGGGTACAGACGTACAGGTGATAATTTGGTTGTGGACCGCAATGTTGATTAGCCGGTTGCCGAATGGTAGCACCACACACAATGGGTCAGTCAGTCGAGTGAAAATTTGCTCAATCTTTTCCTCAGCAGGCTGCCTACCTTTAAAATTATGGTGAAGGGCAATGATTGTTTAGAGGTAGGCTTTGATATCGCTGGACTCGCTATTCTGATATTTAGGCGTACTAAACGACATGCGTTTAAACTAGTAGTTGTAGTCCATGACGTGAAGTGCCAAGCGTAGATAATTGAAGTTGCGTCCATTACAATACTCGTCTACTTCGAATGGATCGCATAGGCTCTATTTCTCGGACAGGAGATTTGTAACCAGTGAGTCCACCCAGCCGTACGCCCCGAAGTACGACAGTGCTTCCTGGTAGTTATCTGAACACTCCATCACTTTGCAAAGCAGTTGCTTTAGTGTTCGTGTAAGATGCTGCATGCTGAGTGACCCATCCGAGCACTCTTGCAGCATCCGGTCCAGGTCATCCCTCTTGCCTTCTAATTCCCTAAGCAAAATATCGCATCGGAAGGGTATTTCTTCGTGAACGTAGCTGTAATGTTTGAGCATGAGCACGACGAGATCCTTTGCCAGTGGTGTCCTGTTGATGTCTACATCGCTGGCCATCCTCTGAAGGTTCTTGCTCAGCTTGGCGATAGTGTACTTGGCTGACATTGACTTCCTTTTGTTGAAGAGTATCTCTCGAACGCTGTCAACCTTGTGCAGTGGGTACAGCTTCTCCAGTACGCCCACAAGTCCATCATACACCTTCCCGAAATCCACTATCTCCTCCTTCCCGACAAATAACCGAAGAAGTCTGGTGGCAAGTCTGATGTTATTGGTGCGACATAAGTAGGTCAGCGCAAACTCTTCAAAGGCTTGCATTTCTGATTTCTGACCGTGCCGGTACATAGTCTCCAGAACATCGACCAGCAGTTCAGGTAGGAGCCGATGGCAGTCTTCATCATAGTCATAATTTCCTAAGGCGCTTGCAAAGGAAGTCGCAGTTACAGTCGACATCAGCGATTCCTTGTTGGCTCGCATATGCTCTGAATGGACTGGATTGGTGAAGTATGTTGTGTTACGAGTGCTATCTCCTACAGCAAGCTGGCGGAGGGTCCCGTTGAAGTACCGATACACTGTACCACAAAAACTAAGGACGAGATGCCGCCCGAGTGGTACTGAGAGGTGCTGGTAGTTCAGCAGGACGAGAGACTTTAGTTCATTAGATAGATCGTTCGTGACAGAGTTATGATCGAGCAGACCGCAGCGTATTTTGATGATGTTGATTAGCTCATTCGCCTCCTTGGAGAGGTCCCCTTTCGAGAGTGATACGATTTTGTCTTGCACAAAGCATTTAAAGAGCGGATATTACTTGGCATACTTGCTGATTTCCTGTAGCAAGTGTAGTTTGGTTTGCTGTTGAAGCATATCGAAGCAGTTCGATGTATCAAACATCGCCAAGATTGATAGTTTGCAGTTAAGCAGTGTGTGGAATGTCGCAACATCGCCTTGGCAGACAGCCACTTGCACTAGCGTTTCCAGATCTCGAAGTAAGAGCAGGATTTCGAACGAGTTTCCGATTCTCAGATTTTCAATTTTGAACAGGCTGAGAGCATCAACAAGTTGTGACCCACGCAGCATTTTGGTGGTTAAGATTTCACGAAGAAGAGCCATCAATGGAAGGACATGCTGTGAACGGATACACATCTCCTCCACGAAGTTGTCTTGGCTGTGGGGTTCAGGTTCCTTCTGCTAGGGTGTTTCAGGGGGAGGAAAGAAACTGATAGTCTTGGGGGTGGCCAGCCAGTCCTCTGGAGGACGGTTATGCAGCAGTAACTGGGTCAGCTTGGCATAAACATGCACGATATCCTCGAAAGAGTATAGATGAGGAGCCTTTCTAACTGAGTCTTGTAACTTTTTGAAGAACACCAAAGGACTCTCCCCATTGCTGTGCACCTGAGATAGCTCCAACCTTTTGAGAGTCTATTGTATCTATTTGAGTAGGGTACCTGCTGGGCTTTTGCCTCTCAACATCGTTGAGTATCTGGTGAACTAGCCGATCAGCAACGATGTAAACTCGAAATGATGTATATAGCACTTCTTGCAGTCGGACTCGCTCAGTTGGCGTTGCCTTGCTGTATAGCACTGGTAATACACATCGAATACCCTCAGAAAGGTGGGAATACTCAGTGGCTTGCGGTGTCGATGTTTCGAGGGTTTTGCTGGCACAACTTCCTTGGGCTTGCACTCTTTGCTGACGACACTGTACAGCCGGTACAGCACCAGTCGCAACAACTATTCGCATAGGTAGTAGCCGATAGTCTTCAATGCCTGCTCAGGATGGGTTTACACCTTGTAGAATTGAGTAATTTCGTTATCCACCTCTGAAAGTTCATCCTGCTGGTAATGGTTGTTGTTGACTAACACACAAATTTGACTTCTGGAATATGCTTCAATCACTGTAGTGTTGCAGTCTCCATGGCTTCTTCTCAGAATCTTTGCACTTTGTCTCATCACTATCATTGTCAGGTCCTTCGCTACAACTATCTATCGCTAGTTCCCCTCTTTCATGCAGCATTTCAGTCCCTTCAGTAGTTCTCGTAAAATTATGCTATGGGTTGGCTCCATTTTATCCAAAATTTTGAGCCGCAGGAGCATCCGGCTGACCTTGTCCCAGTACTCAATGTGGTTGCATTTATAGAAAGCCGACGCACATAGGTATCCGAGCGACTCCAACCATGCATGCTTCTGAGGGTTCTTCATCAGCTCCTCATCAGAAGCCAAATTGTCATACTTAGCAAACAGTTCATGCAGAGCCTTGCCCAGCAGGTCACAGGGATGCTTGCTACTGATGAACTCAATCAATGTTGACACTATCAGCAGGTAGTAGCCCGACAACAGAAACCTCCGACTGTCTCGTGCTTACTCACCCAGGCACAACCCTTCGATGAGAACGCACTGCAGGTCAATATTGAGCATTCTTTGGCGTAGTTCTGCTGGCAGTCCTGTCTCACATAAAGGCTCGATATTAGAGTACCTTTCAACTGTCTTCAGCAGTTGGTCCTTATTGTGGTTGAGACGGTTGATTAAAATTGATAGGAAGTAGAGTTCGTTGGACGAGGGCTTTCGTAGGAATAGTGATTGATCGGCTGTGAACGCTTTTCGGAGCCCATTAATGGCATTCGAGTACCCCTCATATGAGCGTATGGGTGTAAGCCTGTCAAGAGCCACCAGCATATAGGCAAGGAACAGTAGCATTCCCTTCTCATGTGCCTTCCCAACTGCAACGATATCTATCTTGTGGAATTCTGTCCCCAACCAGTAGCTCAACACATTGCTGACCCACGTATAGTCTGCAGCCTGGACTGAGACTACCAAGGTATTCTGAAGCAGTGAGGTTTCCTTGACGAACTTTCTGTCCTTGCAGAATTCTTTGAAGAGAAGCAATAGTTCCTTACCCTGCTTGTGCTTCGATCGAAATATTTGTAAGCTGGATACGCGCTGTAAGCAGTACACTAGAAACCCGTAGCACTATTCATAGGACTTGTATCTCAGCAGCTGCCAGCTGAGTAGATCAAGCATGCCCAGCTTCGCCTCATCATCCGCCTGTTCGATGGTGTTAATGTAGACAGTCAGCACATTCGGCTCCAACCGAAGAATCTGTTCGATATAAAGCCGGAGGTAAGCCTCAACGAGCGATAGCTTTTATTTTAGGCCTTCCATCGTCTTCATGACATTTGTGATCAGCTTGAAGACTAGAGTGAGAATATTCTCACATTCCACTGATCTGCTGAGCTGATAATCCTCATGAGAATATTACCGGTTGGCTTCCAGCAACAGTCGTGAGTTCAACTCAGATTCGAATTTTTCGCCATAGGTATTGATTGCTTTTATCACATCTCTTGCAAACCTTCGGAACGATGTCTACACTATCGAAGAATTGCTACTTTGTCGATTGCGAAGAGCAGTAGCTACGCATTCTTTAGCATCGCCAGTGTGTCAACTGCTGGCTTGCCGGTCTCCCTGGTGAATCGAAGGAAAAAGCATACAATCTGCAGGCATAGCCTACTGCAGAAATTGCGCTCCTTCAGTGATGCTGAGCTCAGTTGCTCACTGAAGCGACACATTGTCAACAGGCAGTTCAGGTATTCATTGATGCTGCCTTTGTTCTGCTGCCGATTCCATCTGCCATATACTTCATCTTACTTGTTGGTGGGTTGATTGCATTGCTACAACCTATCCATGATATTGCTCTGATGTAATCGTTGGAGGAAGTTAGGAGAATCGCCTTCTAACTTGCGCTGCTGATCCCATCCCATTATCATCATCGGCTAGATTTCAAATTAAGAATCAACTGAGCAAATAGGTTCCCATGCAAACATCAGAACTGTTGAGGACGGTGCCGGAAGTCGTAGTCGTGCAGTTGAGAGTAGCTCACTTGCCGACGAGAGGCAGGAACGTTATTGCACTTGTCAGTGAGCGGGGTAGCACGGTAGGGTTTGGCATGCTTGTACTGTAGAATCTGGCTGATGCCACTATCCTGGTAGCTTGGCAACTGCCGGTGGGATTGTTGGGAAACTCTCGAAGACTGTTGGGGTTCAGCTGGTTGTTTGTTGAATAGGCTAGACGCATGGTATCGACGGTAGCTCTCCGCCCGCATTCCCTTCGAACTGGGTAATAGAGATTCGTGCCGAACGTGAGATCCCGAACACTCACTGATATTAAAGATCTCTGTGCGGTCGTTGGCAGCAATATGTCGACGGGTCGACACCCTTTCCGGTTGGTTCTTATCTGTTTCCTGGTTCTTGCGGTTGCGGGTGGGTTGATGATGCTGCCCCACCAAACTCACCTCAATCTGAGAATTCTCCACCGACCGTTGCGATTGGTAGCCAACCTTAATCGACGGTCTCCAGCATTTTTCAATCGTTTCAACCGAAACGTTCAAAGTATTGCGGTTCTCGTTGTTTGCTGCCCTATTCATACTGCCTAACAGATTTCTTTATATTATTAAGATCGGCATACCTCGGGAACTGTACAGGCTGTTGGCGGTTTCGTATTATTTGCTGCTTGCCATTATGACACATAAACACAACGCGCAGGGGAAGGTCGATAGGTCGAAGAGTACACTTTCACTGCCAAAACTCAGTCGCCCTTCAATCGAGGATATCACCCTGGATAAGGATAAGATGCAGGCAAGGCTCAAGGAACTCTCAATTTCAACCCTGAGAAAGGCTAAACTTCACTATCCATCGTTTACCTAGCGAAGGCATTCTCGACAAGTGGAAGAGGAGTTGGCACGGTTGGCCCCTAGTGCTCACAACTACCCAGAGCATCACGACAGCAGCAGTGACTCTGTGAAGATTCTGAAAGACTTCCTGAAGGATGACCAGGAAGAGCAAAAACAGAAATAAGCAGAATTGATGCTGCTCAAGCGGCTGCCGAAAGGTGCGGCCCTCGGCCCCTCCAAACAGCGGTTCACCCATGAGCGTTTGGTTGGAGAGTAGGCCATTAAGGTCTTCTACGACCGCTACAAGCATATCAATAAGGTGCACGATAAGGAGATGTTTGCGGGTCAGCAGAATCCGATAACCTTTGTGTTGTCGATGTTGGACATGTACAACTTGCCACCGAAGCGGATGGAAATCATCAAGCTCCGCGGGAACTAGGCTATCCTTGATCTTCGAAATTGTGGGTTGGGAAGGGGTGTTGGGGCCCGCATCATTTCGTAACTGGTGAGTCACCTGGATAACTTCTAGTCGATCGATCTGTCGTACAACGAGCTTGGCCAGGATAGTGTTGAGCTGTTGCTACCTGGGCTCAAAGTCATGCAATCGGTGAATCTCTCGCACAACAAAATAGGCAAGACTGGATGCCAGCTGCTCTCGAACCTGTTCAAAAACGAGTGCAATATTATGGAGTTAGAGCTCGAATCCAATAACCTTACGGATGTGGTGGGTGCCATCGTTGTGGATAACCTCGCACAACACAACAAGCTCCGGCTATTAAACCTATCCAAGAATCTTCTGTCCAATAACCTTGCCTTCCGAATGAGGAAGTACTTGGCGGAGGATAGTTCGCTTGAAGAGCTGTACCTGCACTGGAATGAACTCACTGATAAGGGTGCTAAATACCTGTTCGACTCGCTGACCGGTAACAGCACTCTCAAGGTGCTGGATGTTAGTTGGAATGCTCTCACTGGTAGGTAGGCAACCAGCAGTATCTGCCAATGTACACTTTGCCTTTACTGTAGTCTTCAAAGATAACAAGACCTTACTACACCTCGACCTATCCTTCTGCGACTTTAACAACGAAGAGAGTAAGCGCCTATCGGAGGCACTTGAACTCAACAATACGATCTATGGAATTCACTATGAAGGCAATATGGGCTATATTAACTATCGCGGAGGGTTGGTATGCTAGCCTGGACAGATCGTGGAGTATCCGATCCCCATCAAGCGAGGAATACTCAGAAGAATTCGAGGAGTGCAACTATGCGCCTAACGAAACGAATTCAAGTCGTCGCACAAGCAGGATGTGTGCTGGATATGTCACGGCTGGCAGTAGGTCTATTTCAAGGTCGCCCGCCCACCGGGCTACAATGGTGAGTGTTACCTCTACCTTGAATTCTAGAACCTCATACCGAACAAGATGGACGCTGAGAAGACGTACTTCGACATAACAAAAATGTGCCCAACATAAAACATTCTGTTCTATTTCGGAATGTCCCAGAACAAGGAAGTAGCTTCAACATTCCACCCAATGGCAGCTGTCCAGATCAGCAAAAAACCAGGTCTAGCGGTGAACACTATCAAGGTGAACTCCACCGAATAGTTATTCGAGGACGACTTCACAATTCACTGTCACTGCCTTCCCCGCTCGGAGGTACATGTACTCAAAGAGTTTAAATAGTAGACCCGGAAAGTATAGGTTACGAAGAAGCGGACAACCATCAAGAAGGACGTGGTGAAGAAACGCAAGGTGCTCATCGAGGAGAAAGCCGAGTACAGTCCACGCAAGCTCACACAAACCTCACCAGAAGATAACGTTCTGAACCGACATCCGCGGTGTGATAACGTACGGTTATGGTGGTACGCAGGAATTCTATCGGCAGTGCTTAGAATTCGACATTGCCAGTAGCAAACTGTTCAAGCTCATAAACAAGCCAGAGGATCAAAAACGGTTTAAGGAATACATGCTGGAGAACTACCAGGTATTCAAGACAGTGTACTACTTCCTGTGCAACAACAATGTTAGTCTCACCGGAATGTACTCTGCGTCGGAGTTCAACATTCAACAATTCATCGCAGAGCAGAAGTACGAGTCCAAGAGGGTTACGCTCGCCAAGATTATGTTGAAGCTGTATGCCTGTCTGATGGGCGGAGAGGAGAAGACCAAGGATAAGGCAGCTGAAAAGCCGGATAAGTTGGTAAACAGGCCTCAGTTCATGGAGTTTCTCGTACGGCTTGCGCAGTAAAAATGGTGTGTTTTTGTGCCCCCAAAGAAGGAAAAGTAGAAGCCAGAGGATGACGAGAAGAAACCCAAAAAAGAAAGCAAGACGTAGTCACCTCCAAAAATCGAAAAGTAGAAGTAGAAGGAGAAGGATGAATAAGAATAGCCTCAAGATGAGGAAAAAGCCAAAAAGATAACTCTTCCGATGGCGTTGATGCCCGCGATTGAGCGTTTAGTGCGTACACTTGTGAAATACGCGAATCGCGTGAACCCCGATTATTGGCGTCAGAAGAAATACCTGACACCTGACTGTGAGGTAGTCTTCAAGGGTTATGAGAGTTACCTTCAAACACTCTACGAACGGTATTCAGGCAGCAGGGCAAAACTGAAGAAAGGACCCAAACTTATGCACATCGATGAGTTTAAGGATATGTTCATCAACGCAGATCTCAAGAAATCACGGGAAGGACTCAACGAATGTTAGGACTGCTTCTTGGATGCCAAGGCAATGTAGTTTGAGGAAGGTCTTAAACCTCCAACTCTCGATTTTCTCGAATTTGTGGAAGCATTTGCGAGGTATGCTGATAGGCTCAGCATGCCACCAGTCCGCAGCTAGCGCTAGCCTCTCTGGCAGAAGTAGGACCTTCGTAAGAAGATTCCACTATTCCTCAAGTTCGAGTCACTCGTGATTTTTATGTATCGTCGCACCCCCGAACTCCAAAACAAAAATCTCAGCAGAATAATCTAAACGGGGATGTTTGCCGAGTAGTCTGACGCACTCTTTGAGATCTACCGAGCCAACGAAGGAGAGATGAGCAAGACCACCAACAGCAAGTTTCTTCGAACAGGTTTCAAACTAAATACGCTATACTCGCTGGAGGATATCACTCTCGCGAGTTTGGTGAGTTACCTGGAGGATAAGTATCGTGATCGAGTGGTCATTCGCGAGTAGTAAATAGAGGAAGTTGAGGAGGTGGAGTAGACTGTAGAGGCAGAGTGACCCCTTCCGCTGATATTGTTTCGTTTGACAATGATTTATTTTGTTAATAAAATTGCTGAGACAGTACAAGAAGCTTTCCGGCTTGGTGTCGGGACTGTTCGCCCAGGCTTCAGGTCGCTCTGGGGTATGCAACATTAGAGGGACATCTCTTCGCTACTTTTTTCCATTATTCCAATAATAAATAGAAATCGCGGCATGTGTGACGGCTACTGCAATCTCATCACTGTCGACAACATGATGAATGTGTACTATCCCCGCGAAACCAGGAAAGTGAGTCTACGCGATAAGGAAAGTGTTGCTTGCTTGGTTGGTCGGAAGGACCACTCAGCCTCCAACAAGAAGTCGATAAGTGGTGCTCAGAAGTCCCGAACGAAGAAGTCCAATCAACCTGACGACATCAATCGAAAGCCACCATTGCAATACGAATCGAATAGAAAGTCACAGCAGCCAACCCAACAGGTGGTGGTGAATACGCACATTAATGTGGTGGCGCACACTCACCAGCTGATTACCCATAGGCAGCAAGCACCATAGCCAATCGCTATTGGGAGTAGCACCAGCCATGTTAAGCTAGCAACGAGAAACCCACCTTCGCCAAAAACTGTGAATTATAAAAACAATCAACTGCAGCCCCAGCCAAACCATAAGCAGCAGGTAACCTCAGAGTACTTTCCGTGCGGACAGAAGAGCCAAGTAACCATCCAGAAGAACGCCCAGCAACAGTACAGTTCAGGGAAGAGTTCACTTACAGATCCCTATCGACTCACCGACCAGGCAGTCACGAGACAATGCTCTGCTAAGAATCTCATTAAAGATGTGGTGAGGATCCCCAAGCCACCAACCTTCAAAACGGAAGCAAGCAGTGAAAGTTCCTTACCGCCAAACAGTCGACAAGCAATCCAAGACATCCCCACTCAGCTGCATTTACCGAACCATAGAAATACCGTGGGTCCGTCCAAACAACCAGTAAACTTCTAATAGCTGTGCCCGAAGAGTACCTTTTCTGAAGGTTAGAATGTCCCTTCAGAAGTCTCGGGTGAGAGCAACGTGATAGAAAAGGTGAAGTTCCGTCATACTGCAGGCTGTGGTAGGCTACCTTCCTGACTTATATATTGCTGCCCTACATTAATATAACTAATCGTCATGAACGGACAGCAAAGAAGTCCGGTCGGAAGGGTAGACAGCTTCAATGTTTCGCCAAACAACTATGCTTACTACAGTCTGGCAGGTGGGAATCAGCATGCTCCATCGTTTCGTTTGAGCAGAAAGATAGGGCTCAACCACAGCACAGTACTGCCAAGCTAAGCTTCGGGAAGACAACCAACCACTACCGACAAGGAGTCTAAAGCTCCGAGCCAGAAGCAGCTATCCATTAAACGAAGCTCAAAAGGCTTTTCGTTTTCGCACTCCGACCGACACCAGAAGGGAAGAACTAATAACCTTCTTGGACCGGGAACCTATACCTATGAGCCAATAGATTCCCGTAGCATATCTTATACGTTCCATCCAAATCACCACACAGGAGTGGTTTCCAATAAGTATGAGGTAGTTATCAAGGCTATTTGAGGCTGGTCCAGGAAAGTACGAGCTGCCAAGCATGAACCTCACCGGCAAGTACTTCTACTCGAAGTTCAACAACTCGCGCTGTGCCAAGGTCGGGCAGGAAAAGAGGTTCGTAGACCATTTCAGTAAGGAGGTGCCAGGTCCAGGGACATGTAAGCCATTAGTAATGCAGACTACGCCGACGAACGGGTGCAGCTAAACAGGGATGGGATCTACAACCTCGCCAAGCACCGGAACAGCCTCGCGAGGACCTTCAGTCGAACTGCTCGAATGACCTAACATGGTCACAAGTCTGTCCCAGGTCCCGGCTCTTAGTACCACGTTTTCTTATTCAGCTATGTGATTGGAAGTTTCGGCCCCACCTGAGCTCATTGTCCGTCGCCACTATTAATATTTATGTTCCTGTTCGACAAGAAGCAGAAGAAGGAGGGCAGCTGGCTCAACGCCAAGACACTCGACATCATCAAGAACGCATCGATAGCAGTCGGCCTCGTTGTTGGGCTGAAGGCAGCTGCCTACCTGTTCAACAAGGACAGCTGACGGATGGTGATTGTGCATAGGCAGTGGATGATTGGCAAATATTGACCCAAACAAACAGCGATGGAGGTTTCACAAGGAAAAGCAGTGTTAGGGAGCCGAAGGCCTGAGTCACTTCTTTGTCCAAAGAAGTACAATCAAAGGGATAGCCGGCTGGTTGGCGCACCCCGTTGATTGCACTCTTCATGGCCTTGAAATCAATACGCTCTTTCCTGCTGTCGGATTGATTGAAATATCTCTTCGAGTCATCTTCACCTTTGGAACTGACTGCAGGGCAATGATTTTTGAAGCAATGATATCCACAGCTCGGGCTGTGACATACATATCAATGATTGTTCAGCCGCCCGTTGATTTGATACTCGCGGCTGCCAAGGCCTGCTTGCACGTGGCATTTTCTTTTGTTAGTTTCGCGATGGTCTATTTTGCTTCAGCAAGGTTTTCCCAT
>ERZ724508.45-NODE-45-length-75809-cov-5.627135_pt1 | contig 75809 bp, 109 predicted proteins | sample MGYA00376041_ERZ724508 | MGnify/ENA primary metagenome ERZ724508 (study PRJEB28724, sample SAMN07190887) | wastewater metagenome | isolation source: effluent of sewage treatment plant in Hong Hong | place: USA: Christiansburg, Virginia | collected 2016-03-01 ...
ATTAGCTCACCTCCATTTTGTCAGTTAGCTGGAGAGTTTACTACAACACTCTTTGTATATACGGGTCCAGGTTCGGCTCCTGCTCGTAGTAGCCCCGCAATATCCAGCCTACATCCACCAAGTTCACCCTGTTTGATGGGGTCTCCTCGCCATTACGTAAGCAGTGCACCAGCACATCTATAGCTTGGAGGCGAATGTCGCCCGTGCCCTGTTGGGCAAGCTCAGTTGCCGTCGACATCAACTTGTGCTCCATGAATTTGGCGAGAGCTTCCTTCTCGACGATGATGAACTTCACCACCCGGAGCCCTTCAAGTACCACCCTGTCGTCTGCATCCTTAATCATACTCTCAACTGACGAGAAGATATTTTCCCTGAGCAGCTATTGGATGTTCTCTGGGTTGCAAGCATAGTATCCCACAAGCAGCAGCACGATAAACACTGCTTTGCCTTACTTGATCCTCGCCCCCACAGATAGCACTCGCTTCATAATCTTGGACATTTTGAGGTCGGCTATGAATATCTAAGGGGTATCCAGTTGAGTAAATCTACTAAGGCAGAACAACGCTTGCCGGTTGCTCTCATACTAGCCGGAATTGAGCAACTGAAACAGGGATTTATTGAAAGGTCGGAACAGTGAGTACTCCATCGGCGGGTCTTCGTGATCGCCGATCAAGCGCATGATAGTTGACAGCAGGGTTGTAGTCTGTGACTCGTCAAGCCGTTCCTTAAGCATCCCCAGTAGAAGTTTGATGAGGCCGTTGCTAATCAGCCAGTGCTTAAGCTCAGCGTTATTTGGAATCAGGTTATTTAGCGCCCATAGGCATGATTCTTTTGTGGTTACGTCCCCGTAGATGTTGAGTCTCCGAAGCATAAGAGAAGCAACACCCAATCGCTTTGCCGTTTAGTCCGCGAAGCTCTTTACGGAGGTCAAGTTAGCCAAGATCCATGCCGCTTGCCGCTGTGGTTCAGTGTAGTCATTGTTATGATCCATCAGCAAACAGGCCTTTGTGACGAGCTACTCGCTTCCTACGATAAACTAGAGCATCTTGGTGCTGCAAGATAGCTTCCTCACTTCAACGAGCGCCTCCAAGCTACCCTAAGTAAACAGCCGATGCAATGCGCGCTGAACGATCTCCCGGCATTCCTCAGTACCAGCGACTTGCCTGTTACACTCCTCCATCAGCCTTATCCTCCTTTCGAACAGCATGTTGGAGTGGTGCTTCTTGCGAATCTCCACTCGGAACTGCTCGCGCTTGTCAGCAAGTTTTTCCATATTCATAATAGTTTAAAGACTGTATCGGCAACTATTGGAGTCTCTATGCAAGAAATAGAACGGCAGTGTTATACAGCATCACTTCAAAAGTTCATTCGTAGTCCACAAGCTTGTACTTGTGGATATTGCTGATGTTGACCGACCGCTTTCGTGCCTGCCAGAAGCTCTTTTCGGTTTCGCCAAAGTTAATACTCGGTCGCTGGTTGCGAATTCTCTCCAGGATCTTCATGTTCTCCACTTGGATTTCCTCGTGCTGACGTTTCCGAAATGTGCGATTGAGCGAGCGGAAGTTTGCGGAGTTGCCCTTACGTTCTTTCTTCTGCGAACCCATTATCCGGGAGATCTTCTCGAACAGTAGCCGGTTCTCCCTTTCGATTTCGGTGTACTTGGTTTCAATTAGGTAGTCACGTTTGGGGTTATCTGCCAGCACTGCACTGGGGTAGTCCCGCACCGCCCGGATAGACTGATCGGATCTCACCTACTTAATGCGCTTGTTATGCCTCCGTAGCAGCCCAGCAATTTCCTGCCGTTACAGGTGGTTTGGGTAGCTGGTCTTCTCCATAATAATAATTTTATCGCTAGTAAGAAGGTCACTTAAGCACGCTGTCGCTGGTGAGGCCTCTGCTACGGAGGAGTTGCATTTGCGCCTATAGCTGCTGACTGAGGAACATGGTTTCAGTGAGCACGTGTTTGAGGTCGGTGTTGTTAGTTTCTTTCTGGTAGGTGGCTGTGTTTATCGACTTCTCTTTGAGCTCGAAGAACTTCGTTTCGAACCTTCTCATCGTAATCTCCTCCTGTTTCTCCTTGGCTTGCGGGTCGAGCAGAATAATGATCGGTGGGCGACCTTGCTCCTTTGTGATCGTAAACGACTGGTTGTTTTTCAGTTTAGTGCAGATTTCATTGGCTTCGGCAATCTTCAGCACCAACTCAAACTCACTTTCGTTGCGGTTGCGAATTATGCTCTTGTTCAGTAACAGTTCGGAACGTTTCATGCGGTCACGGTACTATTTTAGCCTACGTCGCTCGTCAAACATTGCTTTCTCGCTGGTCTCGATGAATGATTTGTCGGTATGCAGCGTCGCGCAGGGCTTGTTGCGATGCTTCGGAACGCTTTGGGTGCGACTGGTAGCAGTGGTCATCTGTTTCAATAGTTCGGTGGCTTTCTGTTGGATGAACTCGCCGATGTTCAAAGGTTGTGCAAGCCAACTTGGAATCCTCTGATGCAGCGCCTTCAGTGTTATTAGCTGCTCTGGAAACTACTCCTACAGTTCTCGCCTGTCTGCTGCTATGAACTGGATGCCACTCTCTTTGGCCATCTACTCGAACTCTTCGAAGTTAATGCACACTCTGTTGCCCTTCCAGAACTGTCTCAGCTGCAGCTGCTATTCCTTGGCGAGGTGCTCAAGTTGCTCAAATATGCTGTTCCGACTGCTGTGGCTTTGTACGTGCTCCCTCATGTTATATTTATTTATTGGGCTCCGTTTGTTCGAATCGAACGGAATGACAGAATACCTTACGCTGTGCTGCGATAGCATCGAGGGAAAATAGGTCAGAGCTGTGCTGGAACTGACCGAGCCTGTCGACTACAGATCGACAATGATTGGCAGAATTAGCGTGTTCATCGCAAACAATTCTTACAAGGGCGGGCTGGGAAGATAGTCCCTAAATCGGGAGGTCGTTTGGGATGAGAAATACCTGTAGTCACTTCGAGCAATCTTCCGACTGACCCACAAACAGTTCACACTGAGCGCCATTGAGAAGGACCAATACTGTTCGTTGGAGCTTAAGTCAGAGATTACAAAGGGCATCAAAATCGTGCTGCTGAGTACTCTGCTTACTAAGCAGAAGGAAGATACCTTCCGTTCTATAAACGATCTGTTCACTAGGCTTGCAACTGACAAACAGAGATAGCGTGATTCTCTGCAATCAGAGCTCAAACGGCTGCACAACCTCGACGAAATTATCGACCGGTAGGAGTCTCAACTTCAAAGAAACTTCTCGCAGGGCGAGTTGGACATTAAGACAAACTTCCTCCGGTAGATAAACGACGTGAAGCTGAAGATCCGCAGAAAGTGGCCTGACCTAAACAGAAAAAGCCTGCACGACTTGCACGACCCCGAAGCGCCGATGATCGTGATTAGCTAGCCACCCCGGGACGAGCTGCTAGACATCTTTAAATGATCGCCTGTTGTCGAGTAAACGCATCAGAGTCAATTATATAATGATGTAAGAGGACCTTCCTATTGTAATAGTGGAGTGCTGCTGCAACTGCAAGTACCACGTCTGGTGCACCCGCCACAACGAGTGGAAGTACACATAGCACTTCAACGAAAGTACCAATGCCGCTAACAGCAGTCAAGCGTAAGGTCTAGAAATCCATTCGGCAGGCCGTTGTCGTAAGGAATCCAACACCGGACAACCTCGTTAAGCTCGATGATCCCTCAGGCTAGCAGAACAAGTACTTCAATGAGGAGACCGAGGAGGTTGTAGTGTTTCCAAGACTCGGTGCCTTCGAGATTTATCTTTACGATGTGCTCATCTTCAGCAAACTTCAGTCTAATCAATGGCCACAGCACAATCGACTGCTGGAGAAGATTCAGAACATGGTAGACGATAGGTTCAAAGGACTCGACCTGCAGAAGTACTCGGTGGAGAACGGCCAGGATGATGTGTAACTGCTGGCAATTATTCAGGAAGTTGGAAAGCATTGCGCCCAAGCTCCCCATGAACCAGACATCGTTCAAGAGCATGGAGGTGCAACGAATCTAGCCAGCACCGCAGTCGATTGAAGTAGATTAGGTGCGACTACCACCAGCAACGAAGCTCTACCGAAAGATATTCAAGAGTTACGATAAGGAAAAGCCGTTAGATAAGTCAGCAGGCGCCTTGCCTATCAAGCTAAAGAAGCGGAGTAGCATTCCGAAAGTGCAGCAGCAGCCTAGAAAGGGTTCGATTGAAATCAATGGCCGACCTACATCAATACCAAGGGAGAAAGATATCAATGGCAGCCTACCCATTATCGTGGTCAACGATGGGGAGCCAAGGGAAGCTATGCGCACAGATAAATCAACCTTTACAGATGCTGCAAGGACATTAGGTCTTCGCACGGAAGATCAACCACTCCGGCGCGGCAGTCAACAGCAGCAAAACGAAAGCTTGGGATTTGGAAGCAAAAATGCCTAACCTCTATCAATTGAGATCCACGATCGAATTATTCGTTCTGAGCAAATGGTTCGACCAGAAGACCAGCCTGAACTCGCAGACATTGATTCCGAGAAGGTATTACAAGAGTTCTCCAAGGACTTCAACCCGATCAGAGTAAAGGACCTTGACCGCGGGTCGATGCAAGATTCTCGACAGGGTAAACGCCACTTGCCCATCCGCTAGCGAATGAAGTTAGCACAGGTTGTCAACTAAATAGTGAGCATGCCAAAGGAAAAAACTATTGTACATGTCGGGCATTTCGATGTTAACAAGGAGATCATTTAAGAGCGAGCAGCGAGACTTCCTAGATTGCGAATTAAGAAGGAATATGAGGAGGTACTGAATAAGGAGATCATTGATGAGAAGAATAGTAGGCCTATGAAGATTGCTGCCCAGCTCAGTATGGACGTCAATAAGGAGATCATTGAGGAAGTTGCCAGGCGTCCGGTCATCTACTACGACAACACAGAGATACAAATGACAGAACACGACTACGAGGACAATGGGCAGCAAATTGAAATCATCCTGTAAACCCCAGACGAGTACGCTAAGGAATGTTTTGAAGCGGGTGTTCAAGCAGTCGACACCCTAAACGATATCGCGGAGGAGGACTACAGTCATCTCATAAAGAGGTCGGTCAGCGTCCAGATGTCATATATCGACTAAGCTGTGGAAGAGGTATTAGTCGAGGATCATGGGGTTCAGATGAATATCGAAAAGGATGAGAGGGCCATGAACACGGAGACTCCGGTTCGTAATTTTACATCAGTTGGCATGAATACAATGGAGGTTGAGGTTATCGAAAAGGTTCCATAACCGGAACCAGTGGAGGACACCAGCCCAAAGCCGATTGAGGATGTGACCTTTACTGCTTTGAAGGAGCCTCGCAAGGCCATTCCGGATAACCAGGGTTACCATAGTATTGAACGCTTCCAGCACAAAGACTCAAAGTACCGATGGACAGGCCGAGCCTTGAAATAGCCAGAAGAACAGACACTACTCCGCTACAATAAAGAGAAACTGCTGTTCGCTTTATACAAGCTAATTGGCATCAACACAGCCAATAAACAACTGTCAAGGCAGTTGGAATCGAACGTCGTTCCTCTTCCAGGTCATCCTCCGGCAAAACCGGAGTTACTTATGCATGTTCTCACGGAAGATATCCCAGATATCAAGTTCATGACGCTGTTCTCAGAGCACAGCTTCGGCGATAATCAGCTTGTCAAGGCTGACAGTGCTACTCTTAGGCAGAGCAAAAGTGCTGTCAAGCTAGAGGGCTACGGAAAGCTACTGGCTGCTGCCAAGTTCCTCAACGATCTGGAGCTGTTCTCAGCCGATCACCAAACCTTTGGGTTTGAGATTATCGATGGCCTTGCAACCAACTTCACAAAGCTCTCCATCTCCAGCTATGATCAGGAAGAACGTTCTCATGACTGTCCGAACCGCACCATATAACTGTCCGTTGATGGGAGCCGCAGCATAAAATTCGATGACCTCTCCGATAAGATCAAGCTATAGTTCATTACTGAGCTCAAACGCATCAGCAACCTCAAGCTACCAACCGACATCATGGATGCAATCAGCAGTACAGAGGTCTTCCCCGACAGATAGTCCTTTGAGAAGGTCTTTGGAAAAGGTCCTGAACAATTCGCTAACTTCTTACTGCTCCGGAGAGATGCCCTATGCAACCAGGAGTTCGGAGTATAGTTGAGGATGTTCACGAAATTTGGGAGCCTCAAACCAACGATAGCGCAGTACTGGCTCAACACAATATTCCTGGTACCGCATGTGCTATCCAACAATAAGCGAGTGCCGCTGCAGCAGTGCATCCGACAATGGTACGAAGAGGAGGAACACAAGATCATGGTGGTCAAGAGCCCCAGCTCTATCGGCAAGACCAGCACACTTGTTTACTTGAAGAAGCATATTGAAAGCACTTTCCGAACAGACTGCATGCTCATCGACCTGAAGAACCGGCCGACGCTGTAGGAACTCAGAGCAATGCAGAAACAGCTGAAGAATTGCATGACGCTGCTTGTGAACAACTACGAAAAGAGTGAGCATATTCAGGAACTGTTGAAACTGTTCAGTATCAACCTGTACCCTAATAAGCGATTGGTGCTGACAAGCGATACCAGCAACTACGTCGAGGAGACTGTCAGTGGGGTGTTCATTCTTGCTGGCCTTGAGGAGTTGGTTGAGGAATGCGAACTGGTGCCATTCGACGATAAGCAGATCACTGAGTTTATCGGCAAGCATATTGAACTCCACGGCGTGCCGAAGGGTGTTGAGAAGGAAGCTATTGAAAAGCAGGTGATGCGCCTAGATGAATCTCGTAGGGTCATCTCCAGTCCCTCACTGCTGAACTTTGTGATGCACTTCCTCGCCGAACTCATTCGCCAGCAACAACCCCTCAGCAAGTTTGGGCTGCTCAAGACTGTCATCAACAAGTGCAACGAAGACCATAAGTAGCTCTGTAATATCCTTGGAAGGAAGTATGTTAGCACCGAAGAGTATCTCAAAAATGTTGCTCTCGCACTGTTCAAAGACCGGTTGTAGGAGGTGCCGGAAAGTCAGTTCCCCGACTACCAAAACTTCTCATAAGGAAGGTACATCAACAATCTGCTCGAACTGTTCCCGTTGGTCAGAAACAATAGCAAGCTCAGCTTCCACCATAGCAACTTCACACACTACTTCGTCTGTATCGCGATGAGCGAAATTGTGGAAAAGGGCTACAAGGGAATAGAGCTGAGCCATATTACGCGCAGCAGAGAGGTCATCCACCTCCTCAAGGAGAAGTACTCGATCCGAGGCGGTGAGAATAGACTGTTGGAAATTATTGACCAGTCCAAGTCTAATGTTAACCTTGCTGAGCAGGCCTCAAATGCTGTCACACTTCTGTCTAAAATAGGGTTCATCTTCAGCGATCTGAGCTTTGAAGGGGCACAGTTTCCTCACAGCGATTTGTCATTTTCAGTGATGTACAACACCAACTTCCGAGGAGCCAACCTCGACGGAGCGTCAATCTTCAACTGCCATATGACAGAGTGTGTACTCGACGGCTGTTCCATCAACGCTTTAGATATGGGCTTGCGAAAGTATGTGCAGGATAAGGAGATCTACAGTGGCGCACTTTCGCAAGACGGAAAGTATGTCGGTGTGAGCTACGGCAACAACCTGTTGCTGTTGCACAGCGAAAACGGCAAACAATATAAGATGCTGACCGGTCACACTGACTTGGTAAAGGAGGTGTTCTTTAGCAGGGATGGACAATCGGTAGTGTCTATCGCCGATGACAGATCTATTCGAATTTGGAACCTGAAGACTTTCTCTCCAATCGTATTGAAGGTACCGAGCAAAGTGGGTATCAAGTTCAATCCAGAAGCCGAAAAGATCTGTTGCATCACTAAAGACACTGTGCGAATTTGGAGTATCAGACTTATGGGCGGGGAGGTGACTCTGAAGGGTCATACAGACGAGGTTAAGCATGTGGATTTCAGCAGCAATGGCCAACGTGTGGTCACTTCATCGAAGGACAAGACAGTGATGCTGTGGAATATCGAAGGCGACTTCCTCAAGGCGTTTCACGGTCATGAAGCAGAAGTTCATTACTCGGCAATCAGCCCCAACGGTAAATTCATAGCTTCGGCCTCGGCTGACAATACCATCAGAATGTGGGATATTGGAAAGGGACAGCAATCGCAAATATTCAATTTCAGCAGCAAAATCAGCAGGTTCCGGTACAGTCCAGAAGAGAAGTATCTGATAGTTGCAGGAGCTGATGACTTCAGCATTAAGGCTCTTAATCTAAAGACTGGGCAGGAAGCCTTTGCCTTCACTGGCCACGAAGATTAAATTCTGAGTTTGGACTTCGATAAGCTTGGAGAAAAGATCATTTCTGTTAGTGGCGATCAAACTGTCAGAGTTTGGAACTTCCAAAAGTTCCGTGAAACCCAGTTCCTGGAAGGGCATCCCGAACAGGTTTGGTCGGTGGGTGCCAGCCGCTTCAACGACTTCTTTGTGTCGGGCAGTGCAGACAACACCGTCAAACTATGGGACAGCAAGACTGGCGATGAACTCAGAACCTTCGAAGGTCACACCGGCGAGGTGTTCAGTGTGGCTTTCAGTCCTCTCGGGAAAAAGGCAGCTTCGGGCGGCGAAGACAAGAAGGTCATAATGTGGGACATCATGACAGGAGAGAAGCTCCATGTCTCGAACTATCACAGCGATTGGGTGCATTGCGTGCTGTTCAGTAACGACGGGTATATGCTAGCCAGCAGTGATGCCAGCGGCCTGCTTGTCATTTGGGACGTGTATGTGGACAAGGTCAAGCTCAAAGTCGATGCCCACGACGGCCAGCTCTTCTCGTTGTGTTTCAATTCGACCAACGATCACATCGCCACCAGCGGAGCCGACAGCAAAATCAAGATCTTCGAGATAAGCACCGGCAAGGAGCTGCATACATTCGAAGGCCACGAAGGCAACGTTTGGAACGTCAAGTACCTAACTGACGACAGATTGGTGTCAGGCGCCAAGGACGGCGTGGTTATAGTGTGGAACATCCAAACCGGCCAGATCATCAACAAACTGAAGAACGAGTCTTCAGTGCAATGCATCGCTATCATCAGCTCCGATCGCGTTGCCTTCAGCTTGGAAAACGGAACGATAAGGGTCGTGGATATCACCTCCAGCCGCGAAATCAAGTCCTTCCATAACGCCGAGCCCATCTGGTCAATCGATATCGGCAAGGACCGCAACCGGCTAATATCGGCCGGTGGCGACAATACCGTACGCATTTGGAGCCTCTCGGAGACAAAGGAGAAGTTTACTCTAAAGTTCGGCACACTCGTCTTCAACCGCAACGCTTCGATTTCAGCGAACCTCGTGAACCACAAGCAAATAACCATCACCGACTTGGTGGAGCATCGGGAGACCCAGCACCACCTCCCTGATGATCTCGTGCAAGTGGTGTCCTTCACGGCCAACGACAACCTGATTTTGTTGAAGGACGACAACACTTACAGTGAGTACGACCTGCGAAGACGGGAGCAGCAGTTGGTGAGCAACATCAACTAGTACAACATCAGCAGCGCCGACCTGCTGCTCTGCAAGGGAAAGTTCGCGAGGACCTTCGACAAATGCTCGTTCAAGAAGATGCGGGGAGCCAACGAGGAGTTCCTTCAGCTCTTCCAAGACTCCTGAGCATTTTGACACTATTCCACGAAATATTGCCGTATGAGTAATCAATACAACCGATACTGTCTGTTCGCGAATCACTTCTTCTAAAGCTCGTTAAGCCTTGCTTCATACTCCAAAATCTGCTGTTGCGCCTTGGTTTGAATTTACATGAGCAGTTTGTACTCTTCGGAGTTTGGTCCTTTCGTGACCACCACAGTCATTAAATTATAGAGGATATCCACCAAGAGAGCCTTACCCTTATTTATTGCTTCGATGAGCCCTTAAATTTTAAGCTGCTTTTGTTCGTATTAACGTCTGCGGTCTGCTTCTCTCGTCCCACTCTCTGCTTCCCACACATCCATTTCCTCCGTGGAAATTTGAGCGGCTGGTCTCGACAGTTTGCTCGCCTGAGCACCAGAGATTCTCTGATCTATCTCAACCTACCTCTTTGTTTCAAACTGTATTTCATTGTAGCTTTCCACATATATTTAGTCTTCTTACATTTACATGCCCATCTTCATCTTGTAACGCCGCCGATAATGCGCACGAAACTCTTCGATCTCCTTTAATTCTTACATTAAGAACTGAGCCCATTCGTCAGCCTCTCTGATTAACCGTTCAACATCTCGACTTAGTTGATCCCAGTTCTGTTCTGAAGTAGAGAGCACGGTTATCCTTTCTCGGATGTTATTAGGAAGTGAGTACTGTCGATGTTACTTGTGCTTGGCGCCGCTCGTATCTGAGCCATTTCTTCTGTGACGTGGTGGTGACAGGATGCTAGCTAGGGTGGTGGTGCGTCGGTCGAGTGTATCTCTCAAACTTTGTAAGGGTTACTGAAATCTGTTTGCATCTTGGATGTGATTTTTGAATTTCAGTATCAGATCGTAACTCCATCTATTGACATGAAACAGCAAATCGTTGTACAGAAGACTTTGGTCTTGAGTCTGGGCTTCGATTTACTGTTCTAATCGCATTAACCCCGCCTTTTCATCATGGATCAGTTTCGCTGCGCCTACATGTTCGCACTTAAGGCTCTGTAGTTTGTCGGCATAATCGGCGATCAAATTCCTGATTTCATCTTCTTCAGCATTACGCCTTCTTTGCTATCGCCTCATCTCGAGCGTGGTATTGATCTTAGCGCACAGTGCTTCAATCATCTGCTGATAAGGTTTTCGCTCTCGTCCGTTCATTACTCTCAATTGTGGTAAAGAATATATAACTAATCCACAACGCCAGACCCAAGGTTTTATCCCGCCCACTTTAGTTCGCAAATTAATCAATTTAACGCGCCAGATTTACGGCGTCTATTTAACTAATTAGAAGACGAAAGTTCACCGCAGTCATCGCTTGAATGTTCACCGAAGTTAACGACTCAGTTTAGTGCAACCCATTGATAAAGGGAAGTGTAAGACATTTTTGTCAAGTTTAAGGGAACACCGAAAGATGCGAATAGAAGTTGGGGAGCACCAACCAGCACAATATCAGCAATACTGATCTCCTGCTGCAAGGAAAAATTCATGAATCAGTGTCTTGTAAGCTGCTGAAGCTTTACCTGATACTTTGAAAGCTATTGCTGTTCTTTTGCTCTCATTTCAAGAACCAACTTGAACTTTCGGGAGTCTGGCTTTTTTTTTAGCGTGATTGACATAGGGGCACCTGTAGCTCGCTAGAGGAAAGCCTATTTTATCGGTATGCTGTCGGTGAGTCATCGAATTTGAAGTTGGTTTAGCTCATGTCCACGTCTGCGGTATGCTTCATTGATTCCGCTCTCTGCCTACACCTTATCAGTTTTCTCCGTGGAATTTTTACCTGTTGGTCTCAACAACTTGCTCATTTGACGAGTAGGGATTCTGATTTATATCTACCTGCTTCTTTGTCTCAAACTTTACCGCAAGACCTGCTCTTGCGTACTACATACAAGATTTGGCGCTCCTGAGAACGACAATGCATTATTCCAGGGTAACTATTATAGAAGGGCATGGATGATGCGTGCTGCTGGTCCGTCATGGAGGAGTTTGAGCTTTGTGGCATGCAGGAGCTTGATGAAAAGGTAATGCCTTCTCGGGCGGGCTACCACTCTGGTCCCTGGCACAAACGAAGGAATCCCTCGGCCTGCGAGACAGCAACAAGTGAGGTTCGAGTTCTAAAACTTGGTGTTGGATTCATGGACGAAAGGCAATGGTAGAGCAGTCGGACCTCTGTTGCTGCACCCGAAGAAAGAGTGAAATAGCAACCCCCACCAGTGCCCCCTTGTAAGGACATTCGAACATCTCTGTCTTCTATTGCTCGCAGTCAAAAGTTTTCTCCGCTGGAAAGTGTACCAACTGAATACATCCTAAACAACATCGCCTCCACAGCGCAAGTGGTCTTTTGCGAGGATGACCTTAACGAAATCAATTAAAGTTCCTTCCGCAAGCCGGGTTCGTCTGCACTGAGATCCACAAAGCTACAGGGAACAGCCGCTTCCCAGGCCTTCCCTGACCTTTGTTGACCACCTGCATATTATTAATTCAATTCGTAATGGCCTCCATCTGGAATTTCCTGAGCCCCCTGCGCACAGGACACAGTTATCTCGCGAAGAGCGGCAACGAACTGTTCGGAACAGTGATAAAGCATGGCGTCAACAACAAAACTATCACAGTAGCTACCTTTCAGTCATTCAGGTTCGGGTGAGCAGCCAGCATTGGCAGAAAAAGTACAAGTTCTACGCCAAAACGAGTTCGAACCTGCAGGTCCATGATGAAGAGAATTTCTGCATCACTGGCGATAAGGTGGTGGTTAAGCTCTGCCGGCCGGTATCCAACTCCAAGTCATACTTCGTCAAGAGGATAGTCAAGCCATTCCCACGCGATGATTTCTACAAGGAACCACAGGACCAGGTCGAACAGCTGGAGCAGTCAAGTATAATCAACAAACCCACAGACAACTGACCAACCGGATATCCTTAACAGCTGAGAGAGTGTGTTACCAGCCTATAATTATAAATCACCAGCATGGGCCAGAAGTAGGTTAAGCCTCCACCGTTACCGGAGAAGACCCTAAAGGAGATGATCAAGGAGATGAACAAGTGCGTAATGCGTGAGCGACGAAACTTCCAGCGCGAGATCTTCAAGTTGGACATGAATGATAAGAAGTTTCGAGCTGACCTGGAGCGTATGACTAAGAACCGCTAACCGATGTACAATAGGAAGATTGTGGCCCAGAACCTCCTTCGTAACAAGAGGTTTATGGACCGCTATCGCAAGCTTGACCTGCAGCTGTAGACTATGCAGTATCAGTACGTTACGTGCATTAACCAAGGCTGAACACAATGGGTTCCACCGAAACACTGGTCAACGTCATGAGGGGAATGGCTAAGATGATGGGAAAGGCTAACGCTTCTATGAACGTGGTGAGTGTGGAGCAGGCCATGGCTATGTTTCAGAAGGAGTCTGAGAAGGGTAACATGATCGGTGAGATGATGGAAGACGCTATGAACATGGGGGAGGATGCCATAGAAGACGAGGATGCAGACAAACTGATCACCTCGATGGAGATGGGCAACAAAGTCCCAACAAGCGTGAACAAACAATACCAAAGCACGAGCTCGTTAGAAGCCTATCAAACGAGACTCCAGAGACTGGGGTGAAGAGACCTAAATGACTGAACTTTATCGGTTTGTCTTGCTGTCTTTGTCGAGATGCTGATATCAAGATGAAGGTACGTCGCTCTTTGAAGAAAGCTTCTGCTACTCAGCGTACGTTTATGCTTTCATGAGCGACTTGTAGTTCTCGTTGATGTATGTTTTGTACGGTAGGCGCATAGGAAGGCTCAGAACTGGTGTCCACGCCACCATGGCTAGGGATGACCATGTCAATATGCTCAGAACCTTCCATCTTCTCACGTAATCGCGAAACCTCTGACTCGACTTGATCATGCTCGTGATCCCAAAGAATGATGTCATGGAAGCAAGCCCAGTAACTACACAACTCTACTTAATGAGGCTCCAGTCCTCACCTGTAAAGGTTCTGCTGTTCTCATTATGGAGTTTCTCCTGCCAGATCTTTTCGTAGACTTTCTCCTGTTCAGGCGAGAGTTCGCCAACGAAATTCAAGATCTCCATGGCAGTGGGGTTTTATTTGATGGTCTTCGGTGGCATAACTAATTAGATTGTATGGACATATTGTAGACACGACAAGCGAGTCTGTTTAGGTCATAATTATTGTTTCACTCAGCTTGTATGGACTGATTGCACCTAACCAAGATGGATCTCCGACGACCTACTTACACTCAAAGATGATTGTAACCATTGAGCCAAATGATGTTGTTGGATACTGATAACACATGGCTCTTTCCTACTCTACGGTGTTACCCCATTCGGTTCTCAGTATATAACATAGGTCAGTATATGAGCATATTCTCCGGCTTCGCGACTCGCAAGCAGGAAGAGCGTTACAACCACTACATCGTCAGTCTCATCAACCTGTTACAGGACAAGATAGTCGAACTCATGAGCTTCTGTAGATGCTCTCAGGATGTCATCTACTAATTTCAGCTCGACCTCAAAGAGTCGATTAAGAAGCTCGCAGCACATATGCGAGAGATGGAGAAGAGCAAGTACCTTCCACCGAAGATCAGCCCTCTCTTAACAACGGTCTTGGAAAATTGTGGCACCTAAACGACGATCGACCGTTGCAACAGTCATTAAAAGAGCACTCAAGGGAGGTCGCAGGACCAAACAACACGTCAACCAAACGTAAGAATCACAGTGAAAAGCGGAGTTGGGTATCCACGAGCAATTTCAAGAGACAACGCCCGCCGGAAGCGAATTTACGATAACCTCGGGGATAGCAGCCTCAACGAGTCGTTGGATGTCAGTCATGCAGTCGATCTCGAGAAGTTTGATATGGAATAGTTATTGAGAAATCGGCCTGCTCTTCCTCGGAGAATTACCCTACCAGGACAGAGGAGAAAGGTGAAGGCTATTAACCTCTATGAAATCGACGAATTCGAGTAGGATGACTTAGTTGGAGGAGGACAGTCCCTCCCAGAGAACGATCAAGCGAACTCTTCAATACTACAGACCCCACTTTCCGGAAAAATCGGGGCACCTCGTTCCATCGAAACTTACTATCAGCGAAGGCTACTGAAATGACGAGTTTTAATGTTCTCCTCATCCTTTAATTTATGAATAGCCACCCGCCAACGATTCAGGTTAAGGACGCCGTCATAGAGAATAATGCTAGCTTCCACACCTACACTCTTGCTGGAACCGATGAGAAGGGAGAATTCTATGCCAGACGGCGATTCAGCGACTTCCTCAAACTGCGAGAAGGAATGGTAGTGGAATGGCCTGGGTGCTACATCCCGTCACTTCCTGATAAAAAGCTCATCGTAAATCAATTGGGCCAACACAGGGCTACAAATAACCTAAGTTCGTGTAGCACCGAAGACGGTTCTTGCAGTACTTCTGTTCGAAGCTTGCTGGGATTCCGCATCTTTATTGGTCTGAACACTTCCAGTTGATGATTCGGCATCCTGATCATTAAATCGAAAAGGTAGCTATGCACTAAGCACAGGCTTTTGCAGGAATCTCTCAGAAACCGACATCAACGATTGTTCGCCGCTATCGATAACTATTCGGAGAATCATTGCATAAGATTCCTTTAGTCGACCTCAAATCAGGGATAATGAGGTTCCATGAGTACATCAAGAAGGCGGAGAAGACGCTGAAAGCATTGTAATCGGAGACTCAACAGCTAGCTGAGAGTAAACGGGCCTATGAGGCTTGCTTAAGTAAAACCCTATTAAACCAGCAAACTGTCAGGTCGTTCTGCTACCGGGTTATGAGCAGGACTTTCTTGTAGGGTACCTTGAGCCAACTGAAGTCGATCCAAATCTCACCCCTCTTACTTATAGTCCCGATGTCGTCGCATCTATCCGTTCCTTCCAGTCCGCAGTCGAAGACAACTCATTGGAACTGTTGGTGGACATGATTGAGCTGGAACTAAGAGAGTTGGAAGTTATGGGAGGGCTTGTGGGAAACATGCACACTGCTGAAAGTACAACGTTCCAATATTCCAGGTAACCTCAGTAAATTTCAGAAGATGAGATCTGACTGCCAATCAGAACTGTCCAAACTGATGAGCGGGAAGAGTACGTTCAAGTCAGTGTTCAACTTCACGCCCAAATAAGCTCAAATCAGAAACCTGGAACTAAATATCGAAAGCCTGCATTATGAAATAGACTCCACTCAGTCGCTGATAGAATTCATTACGCTCATAGTCGGAGGGATCGAAATACAGCGGTTCAAGGTAGCAATCCATGCGATAATTAGACAACCAAAAGACTTGAATACTACGAAAATGTCAAACATATTTCGAAGAAGGAGCTGGGTGTTACTGTTCTCTATGGCTCTGTTTTGCGGTCTATCGCAATCGCATTGGAGCCACTCGACCGTCACATTTAGGTGTCTGCCAGATAGTTTGACACACTTATGCGGAAACCCAGTCAGAACTCTTCACCTCTCTCCGCAAAGAATAGTCAGAGCGATGAAGTGGAGAGCTGCCACATGGAGCCTTAACCAACAGAATTCTGAACCAATTGCACAGGGTGTACATATCACTTATGCTCATCCTTGCGGGCCGATGGTGATTCCGTAGCCAAATTTATAGGTGTCCTTCAAGTAGTCCACAATTGAACAGAGGCGTAGGCTAATTGGTTGCTCTCCACCTAGCAGCGTCAAAGCTGTCGTGATCTTTGCTCGCGAGTTGATGGTTGCTATGATTTCACTATTAATGAAACGCTGTTTCAAGCCTAAAATTGTTGTTGTCTTGTTATCTCGCTTTTCATGGGTGAAGCTCGATACGAACATAGTACCACGTTTAATGGGGACGGAGTAGGCGAAAGTGGTGGATCCTTGCATCGGTGAGTACTGGCCAAAGAAATGGTGGTTGCGATAGTTGAATTTTCCTCCGAATCCAAACACTGATGCTCCTTGTTGGGTCTGCCATAAGTCAAGTGAGTACCAAATAGCTGTAGTCGAAACCAAGGATAAGATTACGCGTGATCTTTTCCATGTGGCTGAAGTTGAAGATTCCGTTGGTAAGCTTAAATCCAATAGTCGAATTCTTGTCTGCAATCGACCAGATTGGTACTTTCAATGTCGATATCGGCTGCGAGCATACCGTACTCAACGTTGGAGTTGAGGAACATACTAGTGATTCGCATCATGATGTTTGGAGCAAGGCGTCGAATGAAGAAGGCTTCCAGCTTGCCATCGTTGTCCATACGGGCAGTCAGTACGGTGTTTGGTTCACCTTTCTGTACGTCCTGGCTCAGCTGTGCAGTCAATGTGTAGGTTGGGTGTTCGGGTGGCTTCATGGGGTTTTTGCTCACCGAGCCGGAATTTGGGATGTTCCAGGCGTGGCCCAGTTGGAAGTAGTTTGAGAGCGGGAAATTGAATTCGAATCGGAAACCCTTAATGTGGTCGGCTCGACTTGTGACTCCTCGGATGGGGTTGAGAAGACTCTCAAAGGTTGGTACCTTAGGACTGTGCAAGCTGAACTGTGGATGCTCGTTCTCCTCGCTGAATAAGGCTTCGCTTACAATTCTCTGGCGGTTGCCTCGAGCTCGGATTCCTCAACACAGAGGACTGGACGCGGGCAGGCCCACTTGAACACCTGTTGAACGATATCCATAAATAAATTATAACACTCCAAGAGGGCGGTTTGTTGGTGGGAGGATCAGCTACGAGCAGGGCTTCCGCGTGACTGACCAACTCGTTCAGCCAACAATCCGTAGGTCTTTTTAGCTTCCTCGTAGAGATTCCTTCCGTAAGACTCCGCCAGGTACCTCTGAAGTACCTTCTTCAGTTGAGTGTTTTCATGCTCTAGCAGACGATTCGCTTCGTCAATTTGCAGCTCGGGTCGTTCAATAGCCTGATCTGGGCAGAGGAAATCTTCAATGTGGTTAATACTATCCTTGAGTTGTTGGTTACGATCGAGTTCGTGCTCCACTGTATCGTCGAGTTGATCAAGGTCCAGTTCGAACTTCGTAACTATATCCCGTTTCCGAAGGCTGTCGGGTCCGCTGCTGACAATATCGTAGATAGTCTTCAGGATCTCGTAGTAAGGGTCGCGAGATTCAGAAGTAGTTGATGGTGCTACTGACCCTTTTTGGCTCTTCTGTGACTTTACAGGCGAAATTGTCTATGCCTGTTTTCTTTCTAATTCAACCTTTCTGTTTGTTTACTCTTCAATACGACGCTCGAGCTATTGGATGCTGCTATCGATGGACTCGATATTTGAACGTGCTTCCGTATTCATAGCCTCCTTTTGTTTGGTCAGTTAGTCAATTTGGGCTGTTAGTTTTTCCTATTCAGTGGGTCCTACTGGTTCGCGTTTGGTTGGGGTCACCATTCCACGTCTTGGAGTTGACTGGTTCGCACTGGTGACACTGGCGCTTCTGATAGGCCTTCCCGAAGGCACAGCTATTTTGCTGGTAACGATCGCCGGAACTGCACCAGCCTTGGCTGGGAGGGTCCTCAGCCGAAGTAGATGCTGTGCAAGCTTGTTCCTAAAGAGGTTCTTGATGATATTGGAACCAAGCTTGTGAATATCTTTCCTCTTGCCAAACCTTCGAATCTTGAAGAGGGCACGTTGCTTAACTGCAAGCAATTTTCTGAACAGAAAGTGCGAGAAGGAGTTGATTGGATGGACCATCAACGCAATCTTTTTTGAATTCTTCCGAATCTTGTCCAAACTGAATCGCAGCAGTGTCATGTAACGCTTGCGAAGCAAAAGCATGCAGCGCTTTGTATTGCTTTCTTTGGCCTTAGCCACCACTTTAACCGATCGATCGATATTTGCTTTGTCGACTTGATAACTGTTGCGAAGCATCGAGAACCAGGCCAGACTTTTATATTGCAAGTTTTTGGCCTGCTCCAGAGCGCACAGTGTCTTCAAAAACGCTCTCCTGAGTAGTGTCTTACGCTTGCTATCCTTGATATTCTGGAAATGCATGTATAGCTTCCGGCTAAAGATCCTTGCTATCACCAGCACTTTCATCTTGGCTCCACTCTTGTCGTTCTTTGCCGGTGGTTTCTCTGCAGCTACACTCTTCGCTTCCGATAGTTCCCGGGAACGGTTGATTCGACGATCACCAGCAAAAGTTGCACCTAACTTCTCTGGACTCAAATTGCCAGCTCCGAGAAGTCCTGGGACTGGTTTGATGGTGGCGGCGAGTTGCTCTACTTGCGCGAGGTTGACGAGGTTTGCTCCTGGAGCTGTCCTGACAAAGGTGAGTGGGACGTTCAGTTTTTTATTATCAGCCATCAGATACTTATTAATATCAATAAGCCCCGTTGCCGACCTATTGTTTCTTCACAAGCAGGTTGGGCAGTATCGAAGAAATAGTGGAACGTATATGACTTCGATGAGGATATTGTCGGTAATTGCCAGACCCATAAATTAATGAGAACATCAAATCTTATGCTATTGACAGTCAAACAACAACAGCAGTCTAAAGATCACGTAAAGTTGAGTGGGTTGCTGCCGCCGGATGGGACGCTGAACTAACCCGCTTACAAAGACAACACTTCCAAAATGTGCTATTGATTTGTAAAGAGGAGTCGTAAGTAGCATTGGTAAGTAGCACAATTACTGCTATAACTACCGATGCTTACCATTGAATTGTATATCCAAAAAAATGATCACAATCGTAAGCAATAAGGGAAAATCCGACTTCCCACCCGGATGCACACTCGAAAAGACCTCGGTCATCAACTTCATCAGCTACTTTATGGGGTTGGATCCAGCCTACTTCGTGCTCAGCTACAAGGATCAGGAGGATGATGTGATTGCTCTCGATACCGATGAAGACTATGAAGCACTCAAGCACCTCAGGGATAATGGTATGAAGCACATTGAGATCAATATCGACTGGTTACCTGATAAGACTACCGACGCTGGTGAAATGGAAAAGGCCGCAGCTCTTGAAGCTGCCAAGTCAACAGAGGATGTTCCAGTACTGTCAACTGAGACAAAAACAGAGATTAAAACCGAAGAAAAAGAGAGTAAGGAGCCAAAGTAGTCCAAGGAGAGCAAAGAAAGTAAGGAAGCTGCTAAGGCTGAACGCCAGAAGCAGAAACAGTTGGAGAAGCAACAAGAGAAACAGAAAGCTCAAGAAGCCTTGAAGAAGGCTCGAGAGGAGAAACAACTTGAAGCCAAGCTGGAAAAAGAGAGGAAGATTAAGGAGAAAGAGGAACAACAGCGTTTGAAGAAGGAGGCACAAGCCAAAGAGAAGGAGGCCAAGAAGGAAAAATAGACAAAGAAGGCTGAAGGAGACGATGTGAAGGAAAGAAAGTCAGAAGAGAAGAAAGAGAAGTCAGTAGAAAAGGAGAAACCCGTCAAACCAGAGGTCAAAGATTTCAAGCAAAATTCATTGATTCGAACCAATACTGAGAAGGAACTTCATGTCTGTACAGGCTGTGAGCAGTCTCCAGTGGGTTTGCCTTTCTATCGTTGTATTGACTGCCAACGCTTCAGTATCTGCGAAAAGTGTGAGGCCAAGAGCAATCATGAGCACCCTCTCCTGAAGATTCGGAGGGTCGAAGACGTACCACTTTTGGTGGTGAGTGTGGCTGTGAATGAAGTTGAGCCTCGTGAGAATGAAGAAGAGTTCGTCAACGAGCTGAAGAATATTGCGGCCCACAAACTAAACTCAGTGCACAAGAACAAGGTCAAGTCTCTGCGAGATGAGAAGGCCCATCAGAAACAGCTGGAAAAGGAGAAAGAAAAAGAGCAAGCACGTCTTCAAAAGGAAAAGGAAAAAGCTGAACAGTTAAAGGAGAAAGAGCGCATTAAGGCCGAGAAAGCTGAGAAAGCTGAAGCCAAGGACGACAAGAAGAAGAAGAAGGAGGAGAAAAAAACCGAATAACCCTCTGAAGTGGAAAAGCCCAAGGAAGCTACGGCGTGATGACCATTCTCAGATTCATTATTGAGCATACCATGAACAGTCAGTTGTCTTATAGGTTGATGTGTTTGTATCCATAGAGTATCGCGTTGCACTCATCCCTGGTTTTGCTGTGCTGGCTGCTGCACGATAACTACTCGATCCGCGCAAGCATACCATTCCGTGAGATCTGAGCAGCCACATAGTTCATCTGATGGATTTCTTTCATTCTCTCTGAATGGCTCAGCAGAATGCGGATCATTTGGATAATGCAATAGACGATATCTGGGTTTTCTTCGTTAGCAAGTCCGTAATCCAGTACCTCCATCAAATTGGTTTTGAGCTGTGGGAGAAACTAGTCAACCAGTTCATCGTAGTTGATAGCGTCCATCATAAACAGTATTGTGCTGTACAGATTCTTTCGATCGAGCAAGTTTGGAGAACGATAGAGCCCTCCTAACTTCTCCCACATCTCTCTCCTTGACTGGTTTCTCAACAATTCGTCTTTCATCGAAGTTTCGTCTGAGGCAATAGCTGCAAAGGTTTTCACTATTTTAAGACCGATCGACAGCTAGCTATCGGTCTCTGCCAACACTAGCTGACATCCAATATCGCATAAGCCCATCTTTGCGTAGCTGCACACAGCTTAGTTATAGGTTTAGCAAAGGCTTAACAAGGCTCCTGCATAGAGTTCTCTAGCCTGCGGTTCGTTCGCATCCAACATTCTGCCCATAAGGTTGGTAAAGATGCCTGATTGGGTGTGATAGAGGGACGCAATATCGTCGTAGTCACCCATTTTGCAGATATTCGTCAATAGCCTTGCTGCTTCCTACCTAGTTTCCTTTTCTTTCCTTTCCAGGCCATGCTCAATGATGTCATATATGTGACTGTACTGATTGACAGTAGGAAACTCCGTCAGACAGTTATTGATTATTGTGAGACTTTGTGTGCCCATACACCAGTCAAGCAGCCTCTTTTTTAGCTTTGCAACTTCCGCAAGTTTGACTGACCATGTGATCTGCGACGCTAAGTTTAAGAAGTTCACGCAAAACCCTTTGAATTTGATGAGCTCCCGATAGGGCACTGCATTGATGAATGCTAGCATGTACTCAACTATTTCCGCAGTGCAGATTGTGGGTTACATGAATATCTCTTCGTCTAGGAGGTATACGTAGTTGATGACGACCTCATCCTTAGTTGGCTATGATATCATATACTACAGCAAAGGAAAGAGTTTGACTGCAGTGGCAGTTTCAGGATTGACGTTCTCGAGATGGCATTCAATGATCTTTCTGAGCATCTCCTCTCGCTACGCCTTCCCAGCTATCGTACGAATAATCTCGGCGCGGCGTGCAGCCTGCATCCTATGCTTGAACTACTTGCGGATGTTCACTCGAAAGAGTTAGCGTTTTTGGGAGAGGGCTTCACTATTCATACAAATTATTTCGCGGGTTTATGACAAGCTTAGCAACGTACACAACTCGAGTTGAATCAGTAAAGATCTTCTTCTGTGGTGAGCTGTACCTTCTTTACTTGTTTTCGAGGACGGAAGCCCTCGACCTTTCTGATCTCGTCGTCAGGACGACCCATTTCTTTCACTCTGTCCATTCTTACAGTTTCTTAAAAGTTGCTCTCGATGAGCTTTTTCAGCTTCGCGTTCTTCTACCTCAGACTTTAGCCAGTCTGTTAGGTTGCGCTGTTGATCATCATGCTCACGACCTGATCAGCAGTCGTTATCTCCCCTTTCAGGATTTTCTTTTCTATTTAACCCAGCTGCTGCTCCTGGAGGGTTCGAGGTCTTTAAATGTCCTCAAGTTGCTATACCTCCGATTCAGATGATTCTTCAGGTAGGGCATTCGCTTCGAAGTAGTTCTACTCCTATGGAACTTCTTCCCACTCACCGACGTTTCCCTCGATGTTCGGATCAGCCTGCGGATTTTATTCGACGTGCTGCTGCAATTGATCCCAGGCCTATTGCTCTTTATCGGACAGAAAGAAACCAGTTGGTTTTTCGTATAACTTAGTCCCTGTGATGTTATTAATGAAGCATGCCTTTCCCGTCTCCTCACACCTCTCGATTCGCCACATTCTTACATCTTCTGATTCTTAACTGTCAGAACCGGAAGCTGCTTATTATTCTTCTTCATCCTCTTCGCTTGCCTACTAGCCCCCACTTTCGGAGTCCTTCTCTTTTAATTTTGGTTTCTTTGTGCTGTGCTTTTCGTAATAGCTATCCTTGAGTAGCAATGGGTTGTTCTCTGGAAACTGCACTGGAGCGCCGAATTCACCTTTCGTTTTTTGAGCGATCAACGAGTGGATTTTGGAAAAGGCCTATGACTTGAATTCATCTTGCTGCTTCCTGTATTCCGCAAGACGCTCTTAGCTGACCTTTGGTTTGGGTGGATTCAGCGATGGCGTGATTGGTGCAATGGATGTGCCACCAGTTGCCGATTTCGGGTTGTTCTGTCGAGCTTCAATTTGGAGCTTTCTATTGGCGTTGGCTTACTTTCTGTTTTGATGCATTTGGTGTTTTATGCTGCGCTGTTTGTTCTGTTCATGAAGCCGTGTCTCCTAATGTGCCTGGATGGCTTCGCGGGTATACTCTATGTTGATGCGACAATATTCACACCACTTCTTGCCACCCATTATAACGATTATACAGCAGAGTGCTTAGCCACCAAACCCTCAGCAGTCAAGTCATAATAAATCCATAAGTGACACTCTCGAAGGGTTTAGAGGTTACTGTTCGAACTAAATTTAACAATGGAAGATTCATGGTTGGTGCCTTAAAAGAGGCATTTCGGTGGCTTGCCCCTGGGATAGCAGCCTGGGGAAGCCAACACAACTCCCTCATCATTTCTCCCCTTCAATTTCCATATCGGAGTCAGCAAATCCTCTTTGCCGTCGACTACGCGCCATAATAATTATTAAATCGCAAGGCCCGCACAGCGCCATGATGACCCTCGACGACCTGAAGGCGAAGCTGCCTTCCTTCAAAGCTTTATTGGCCACAAAACTTGATGAACCTATTGCTACCTGCGAGATGCTCAGACCTGAGAACTACACTTCTCATCGATAGGAGTATCGACAAGCATTGAAAGATGGGAGGGATGACCTACTAGAGTTCCAAGATATCCTGCTGTCAAATATATAGGGCTTCATTGAAGATGGGCCTGAGAACAAGTTGGAGAACCATCTTCTCAGTGAATTCGGAGGCAGTGTGAAGTTGTGGAGAGCCTACCTACCCCAATTGGCGGATAAACTTGCATATCCCTCCAATGAATCGGGAGAGGGAAAAAAGACAGCTGCAAGAGTTGTGTGGGATGTGAAGAAGAAGTATATAGGGAACTATAAGGAATACTTCGACGAGGGAAAGTTGCTTGAAGCCAAAAAGCTTCGCAAACACAAGCACAGAATCTTTAAAATTTTATACGATCTCGTTGAGCTTTTAGAGAAAGCAACGGAAGGCTAGAGCATTGGAGAGGTCTCGCGAATGTACTTAGATTACTGTTCTGAAGAGGAGAAGTTGAAGACCCTCATCGAAGGTCCTCCAAAGAAGCTCAAGAAGAAGAAAGGGGAAGCTTCAACCAAAATTGTACCATAGGCCGAGCAGAAGAGCACGTAGGCCGTCACTGAGGAAGTTGAGCCCAAGAAAACAGGCAAAGAAGAGGCTATAACTGAAAATAGTACTCCATAAAAAAGACTAATAGAAATCGAAGAACAGAAGGAGGGGAAGCCAACAGACGAACCGGAGAAGCGCGCAAAGCGCAAGAGAGTCCCAAGAAAGTTTCTTGAGCAGTAACCTATCGAAAAGAAATCCAAACCAAAAAAATAAAAGGTCAAAGTTGAGAAGCCGAAGATTCAAAAAGTGATCCCAGTTGAGAACATTCCGCCAATGCCAGTCCTCAAGATCAAGGTCAAGACTGAAATGGAAATTGAGAAACCGGCAGTGGCCTCATAGCCCCGTTTAGATCTCCCTTTACCAACCCAAAATCCTATTACTCCCGTGAAGGCTGTTGAGGTTGCACCAGTTAAGCCCAATAACCAAAAGAAGCTATTCGACTTCTTCAGCAAAAAGGAGAAGGCAGCGGAGTCTCCAATGAAGATCGAACCCACTGAACCTGCCCCGGCACCGGAAGTTGTGGAGACAAATATGGAAATTTAACCTCTAAACCTCTTTGATCAAGTCTTGAAAAATTTGTACAGCCCTCAAGATCTTTTGGAAGAACTGAGGCAGCAATTCACAAAGCCCACCCGTGCCACTCCCAAGCAAAGGTTTGTGCATATGTTCGTGATTGACTCAGGTTTCTACTTGAACGGATACGATTTGGCAAGGGATACATTATTGGCTAGTCCAGTAGAGATGGATTCAGAAATCAACTACGAAGACTCCTACGAGGAATACGATGACTACATTCAGAACTTGAAGGCTGACAATTTGGACAAGGAAGAATAAAAAAGTCAGGATGATGAGGAACCTGCAAGTGATGAAGGAACTATCGTACCTGACGGTTATTTATCGCGGTCATAAGTTTCAAGCGAAAGCGAGGCAGAGGGTGAGGGACAGAACAAAATGGTTGCGAACGAAGCTGGTGGCAAAGAGTGGTCCTTTCAGAACATCGACCGGGGAGTCAGAGCAGGCTACATGATCATCGCAGTCGACGATGATCCGATGCCACTCGCAGTCAAGACCTAAAAGGAGAAGATCAACTCTTCCCAGAAACTGTAGTTCTTAAGGGTGCTGCACGGTAGTTACGAGGCGTTTGAAGAATTAATTCTGAAGCTGAAGGAGAAGTTACCCGATATGAACAAGCATCAGATTCGCCTAAACATCAGTGAGCTGAGCCAAAAAGAAAAGGGTTGCCCACGTCTGATAAAACCCTACTTCCTCACTGACATGGAGGAACTCATCTTAGCAGAGAACATAAACTTACCAGCTTTGATCGACACGAAAAAACAGGAGCATTAGCAGTAAAAGTCCCGCCGAAGGGAAGACCGGCGTCAACTCAAACAATCCAACCAGAAGAACTCGCTGTTCAACTACACCAAGCCCGAAGATAAGCCCGAAGATAAGCCCGAAGAGAAGCAGGATTAAACAAATCAGAGCTGATGTTGCTTGCCATTTGTCTTATAGAGTCGCTCCAGTTCGTCAGCCAAGAAACCGATCGGAGAGAACCGTCTGTCCAAAAGGTCCTCTTCCTCTTCGTCGTTCTATTTGATCTACACGAGACCGGAACTTCTACAGCCAGGAGGTATATCCAAGGGTGAAATTGTTTACTTCTTCTTCGGACGTTTCTGGAGTAGTTCAGCGTTGAAATTTTCGCGAGCGAGTCTCTCACGGATCATGTTCTCGAGTTGCTCTTTGTCCATTTAAAGATGCTCATAGTCGATGTCTTATTAGCTGTCGGAGCTCTCGTATTGGTCACCGAGCTCCCTGCGTAATCGTTCGCGTTCGATAAATTTCCTTTCGCATGAATCATAGATCTTTTTCTTTGCAAGCTTCATCTGATAGCGAGTGACTTCCTCGTTACGGGATACCTCGTCGAGAAGCTGAGTTATACACTTGGCACCTTCTTCATGGCTTCCTGGAGGTAAGGAAATATTTCGTTGCGGATGTTTTGGAAGCTGTAGTGATCGGCTTCAGATGCCATATAGAAATTACACTAATACAACTCACAAGTTCATTCATTTTCATGAAAATCTATGCTCTTGAGGCATAAAGTGCGTTCGATTGTGTCTTCCATCTCCACTTCCAGCCACCCCTTCACCAAAGTGGACGGCTCTACTGCCAGTTCGTTCAGTCACTGTATCCAGTGAAACCAATAATAAAACAGCAAACTTCAAACATCAGTGACCCCTCAAAACAATAACAGAAGGTCGCAAGCATTCATACATTGCACCATTACAAGTTCAATGATGAGATCTCCGATCAGCTACCTTGATGCCACCTAAATAAAATTATTCACTTATGGCCGACTCGTAGACGCAGTCAGGATCCGCCGCCAGGCCAGCATTTGAGCAGGACACTCCAGCCAACCTTCCGTTCGTCGAGACAGACTCAAATCTTGGCGGTTCGATTTCTGACTTCGACACCAATCTCATCCATAGCAACCTCTTTAACAGCCAGATTGCTACTCCTTTCCTTGAAGAGCACCTCAGCAAGAGCATCCTGAGGTTCAAACGAGCAAGCGACATTAAGTAGTCAGCAGTGTAACTAATTCACAAAGTACCGGGACCCATTCGCAAGGCGTTGCGCATCGGCAAGTTTCGCCGCGTAATTGAAATTAGGCAGTGCCCACCGAGCGAACCTCGAAACTCAGAAGTTAACAACTTCCGTAAGAAGGACCTTGCTGAGGAGTTCTCAATTAAGGTAAGAAGGCTTTCGCCGAGGCAGGTCGATCGACTCGCACATCCTGAAGGCTTCGACACGGATGATTGCGAGTCTCCCGACAACCACACCCTTCAACAGCGTGACTACCACTCTTCGAAGGTAGGATTGGTAGAGACTCGCTACCATAGCCTCAACAAGAAACAGCGCATGCATTTCACAGAATACAAGAATGTTTTTCCCGGTTCTCCGAAGAAGTATCGCAATTCGGTGGAGACAGCCATCATAAGAGAAGTCAATGAACAGTACAAAAAGCATTTGGTGCCACTCCGAAAGGGCTCAGCAGCAGAATGCGAAAAAGAATTGCCCAAGAAGTTTCGAGGTGTGCATTTCCTCAACATTGAGGCAATGAAGCCTACCGAAAGACGCTAAACGACAATCAAATACCTCAAGAACAATTGCATTATGCCTTAAATCAATGAGATGGTCAGAATTTACGGGGAAAGGTCCAGCCTACCTGACGGACTGATCGGCTAGATCAACTATTTTGAAGACAGCATTGCTCCGATTGCAAACTCAGCCGGTATGTCCCCTCCACTCCCTATTCTCCAGACCCGCACTGATCTAAGTCCAAAGAAAAGTACCTTTCGACAGCGGCCATTCAACCCACCCTTCGAACGCTACTACTACCGAGATCTTTTGTGGAAAATTGGCTTTTCTCATCACATAGATGTGGACATTCCACTGTAGTACCCAAAAGCCTTCAAAGTATTTATCGGTCCAGGCAACAACAAGATGCTTGTAAAAGGGTTGATGAAACGCCGCAACTGGTGGACGATTGTCGAGAGATTCGATGAGTGTCACTTTGCTTGGACTCAGATTAAAATTCCAGAGATTTTTCGGGGACAAAGGAAGTCTCAAGTCCAGCATCAACCCATTGAGTGCGCCATCAAATAGGAGAAGAAACCCTCCAAAGAACCCGATTTCAACGAGCGTATCCTGCACCCACGAGATCACGAACTCTGGCGCAAATATTTTCAAAATTATCGTAACCTCGAACAAAAGGTAACGGAACAGTTACTTCCACGTCGGAAGTATCTCAAGAAATAAAACATCGCAAAGGTCGATCCAACCAAACTGCGAGTACACAACCATCTCGAAAACAACTACGTCATTGGCAACAAAAAGGCACTGTTTTACACAATGAGCAAGTACTACGAACTCACCAAACAGAACGCTTTCGACTATCTTCCTACAACCTTCCACATCGAATCAGGACTTGACGATCCAACGTATATGAAGTTTCTCAACAGTTTCTATTAGCGGGCCAAGCAGGTCAAACGGCAAGAGAAAGAATAAACTGGAGGCAAGAAACTCAAGAATGTCTGGATTGTGAAGCCCGGAGAATTCACCAATAGGGGAACTGGCATCACGGTGTGCCTCACCCTCGATGAAATTAAAAATCTCATTAAGACTAAAGAGAAGCATGCTAATGGCAACGTCAAGACCTACATTGTGCAGGCCTATCTAGACAGGCCATTTCTTTACCATCGCAGAAAATTCGATATTCGGCACTACATGATGATTAGCAGCGTCAACGGTATCATCCGGGGCTACTGGTACGAGGAAGGGTACATCCGTACCACTAGCTTCGAGTATACCCTACGGTCCAACACAACGGGGATCCACCTCACCAACGACGCTATCCAGAAGTACCTACCCGAGTATGGGAAGTATGAGAAGGGAAACAAGCTGAGCTACGCAGACTTCCAAAAGTATCTATAAAAAGAGTACGGCAAGCGCTTCAACTTCTTCAACGACGCCTACCCAATCATGAAGGTACGAACCATTCCACGTAGAAAATGGCAACAGACGCAATCAAGGCATCCTTCCTGTCCATCGATAAGGAGAAGCGAGAACACAACTTCTAAATATTCGGAATGGACTTCATGATCGATGAGGATTTCCATCCTTGGCTCATTGAAATCAATACCAACCCCTGCTTGGAGCTATCATGCCCGTTGCTAGGCAGGATTATTCCGGGCATGGTCGAAAACGCACTGAGAATTGGGCTGGATCCGATATTCCCACCGCCTGCTAATCTTGTGCAAAAGTCGAATTGTTTCAACGATCAAGCACTCTAGACTAATAGGTTCGAACTGGTGTTCGACGAATTGGTGGATGGTTAAGCACTACGCCGTCTATATGACACCACCTCCTACCAAGCCGACAAGTAGATCCAAAACATCTCCGATGACGACGAGGTCTACGAGGATGAGGGCAAGTAGTGGTAATAAAACTCATGAAGGACTGTGCATGCTTCTAAGTCTCAATCAAACATCATACTGGGGATTCAGAGGCAGGTAATAACGCTGCTTTCTTCTTTCTGAACAGCCAGCGCATCATCGATATTGGGTCAGTTTCTCGAATGTAGTCCTCTAAGGTCAGCACTTCACGTTCATTGCGGCAAATCGACAGAATGTGCTCCTCCAAAGTTTTCTCCAATCTTGGCAGAAACACGATACTGTCGATGGCGTCCTTCCGGAAGCAGCCATTTAGCTTATCGATGAGCTTGGTTTGGTTGTTGTAAGAAGGTTATTGAGAAACGAAGAGGAGTTTGAGTGGTGCTAGTGGCATCAACCTCAGCCATTCCTTCATATCCTTCTCTGACTGACCAGGGACGCATAAGTACAGCACCAGATCAACCTGTCCAAGCAAGTCGAGGTAAAGTTGAAGGTAGGGCCGGCATCTTCTATCGTTGGTAAGCTCGAAGTATTCGAAGGAGACACCGGCAGCCTGTACAATGGTAATCTCCAACGGGTTGCTATCGGACAGCTCACTGGTTTCATCGGCGTGCTGCCCCGAATTTAGCCGTAGGCGTTTGGAGCTGTCATCTCCGACCACCAAAATACGCAGCCTAGTAGTCATTGCAGCTATAATATACCGGATAAGTTAGTTTATGTTTTGCGCCAGATGCAGGTCGACAGGGGTGAAGCATATTAACGGTGCACTAGTGTGCAAGGAATGCGGCTACGAAAAGGTACGAAGGTGTCTTAGCAGTAGAAAGGCATTCAAGTGGCCGAGGATGATAACGATTTCGTGCCCGGTGCCTTCGGCAAACATCTAAGGAAGGTGGGCTATGTCACTGAAAAGCGGCAAGCCGAACCAACCAAAGGGTAAGCTGTAGATGTTGATCTACGAAAGCTGCCCAAGAATGAAAGGCTCATGATGTACTTGGGCTGGTACCAGGATGTGTTGTTGAAGGCTGCTAGCACCTTCGCAGAGAGTCTAGGTTGTGAGGAAAACGTCCAGCACCAAGCCAAACAACTGTGGATGGCATATCTAAAAAGTTGGATGGCTCTGCGAATTCCCTTGCCTTCATTCTTCAGCCTCATCAACAACCAGCAAAAAGGATGGGAACCGGACGACCCGATTGAGTCGGATCTCGAAGGTAGTGAACACTCTGACTTGGAGTAAGTTCCCGCCAAATAAACTTAAATCAACGAGGAGAACGCGTCCAGCGAATGTTCACAAGAACGACAAGAGAAGCTGTAGTAAGCAGTGTCGATATCCTCCTCCCTCCACGATGAACCCTTGAGAATTACTGAAGATTTCGACTTGAACTACAAAGTGAAGGTTCACTTTGATGCCGCCAAACCGATCGACCCCGAGTCCATAATCGTGTCGGAAGCGGAATCAGCTACGCAGGTGCAGCTCAACATGGACTGCAAGTAGAAACAAAAGAGTCAAACAGAAGTGAAGGCCCAATCAGTTCGTATTGTCATTAATCAACTCACCAAAAAGCTGTGCCTGAGCGGTGTTCACGATTACTTCGCCAAGCTGTGTAAAATTCCATAGTGGACTGACAGCCAGCTCAAACTCACGGCAAAGAATTACTGCAGTAAGATGTTTATGCTTGAACACCCCAACGAGAGGATACGATCTAACAGGCTCATCAACTTCCAGCTGAGCAAGATGCTGCTCAACCGAAATATCAGCGAGATGACCATGAGGGAGAGAGGCATCATCAACGCCATCTTCTGCTATGACCTTCTCCTAAATACCTGTCCGGAATGCATAACAGGTAAACCTGCCCTGAGTTTCTTGTACGAGGAGCACCAAAAGATTAAGGAGACTCGACCACTCCTACGCATGGCCTTCCGAATTGTCAGAAAAATACTTGCTGGTGGTATAAGGAAGAAGACTCAAACGAAAATGCCATTCCTGAACTACAAGCTTATTTACAGCTTTATACACCTGTCCTGTCTGATGCTCAAACAGCCATATTATCTCAGCGAGGTACCCTAACCTGCCAACGTAGATCATTGAAAGGACCAATATAGAGCCTGCACGATAGCCCTGGCTCAATTTGAAGTTTATGGAGATCGGACAGTCCCCCAGTGAATCAAGGGTTCGGCGTACTACCATCCAACTCTGCAGTTTTTTGGACTGCAGACCGCCCATGATGGCTGGAAAGTGGATTCAAAAAGTGCTTTCGTAGCTATAACTGGAAGAGTAGACTCGGTATGTCTGCAACCTCTACAAAACTTTGATGGAGGAATCGGTCGCCGCAATATGCCGAGAAGACGTGCTTGTACTGGCAGTACTACTAATCCACTTCAAACTGGCTGTTGGGCTTGACAACTAACCGCATATAGCTGTCCTTGATATGGATGAAATTCGCCAGCATTATAACATCAACAACGAGCTCAAATCTATCAAAGTGGCAGGTCTATGCAGCAGAATCAATCAAATACCTCGACTTCGCGAACTCACTCGGTTGAAGCTCAAGGATATCCTTAACAGGATTAAGCAGGCCAATAGGGGGCGTGAGCGACCACTCCAACTAAACGACATTAAGGATCTCTAGTATATCAGTTCCAAGGATCTCACGACCATCACTGACCAACTTGAGAAGTGGACTATCGACTCTAATCCACAGCCTTAGAAGTTAGAAAGGAAGTACGGTGAGTTCAATGCCCTCTTCACGAGCATACCAGTGAAGAGGCGTCCACTCCCTTCGCCAATCGAAGTTATCGACCTCACAGCTCCACGAATCCAAAGCTATAACTTTAAGCAAACAGTAGTCAATCAGCTACCATGGCAGCTCAAGAAACTGGCTAAAAACGATGAGTCACTTTTGAATCGAGCCCTTAACTCTTTAAATTGCGATGACATTCCACTACCATGCCGGAGCTACGAAACCATTGCCAATTTCAAGAGTGTCTACCGGTGCCTACCTCGAGACGAGCTGTTCGTAGTTCTGTAGGGTCTCGCTCACAGACGTTGCGATATCGACAGTCTCTGGAGTGCAGTTGAACTCCTGGAACTTTCCCTCGTAAAGTACGAGAACGAAGAGGAATGACTGCAGTTTTATATGCTTCTAATTATCGACAATGAGCAATTGGCGAAGTCGAATTCCTCATGAGAAGAGGTTATCATCGTCGGGGTCGTCACCTTCGTCGTCTCCGGGTGCGCCTTCGTTGGGGTTCCCACCACCCATCTCGATGTCACCATTGGCGAGTCTGTCGAACAGCAGATTGGCTGCCATCTACTAGTTCTTGTCGCATGCAAGGTAAGCCTGGGCTGCCTCAACTTTGCTAAAGCCCAAAGCTGCGAGCTACGATAAGAAACGGCTGTACTCTGTCAATAGCTTCCTTTTCAGCAGGAGAGATCATAATTGTCCCTTCAGTAGGTGCAGTAGGCTGGTCCTCCATAATGAGACGCTCAAAGAGATCGGGGTTTTGGGAGATGAGTTCAAACAACTGAGGAGAAGTTTGAGCGATTTGCTGGAGGAAGACTGAAAGTGATTGCGGATCATTTCTGATCATCTGTCGGATCTGAGCGAATTGAGGTGAGTTGATCAGGGTAGCCAACATTGATGGGTCCAGGCTACCGGGAGCGCCTGGTACACCGGGAACAACACCTGGTGCGCCTGGGGCAACGGAGCCAGGAGGAGGGCCAGTTGGTGCTTTTGGGATACCATTGACGAGGTATTCCACGGCTCTTTCAGGGTTATTATAGGCTGCTCGCAGGGCCTCCACAACTTCCTCTCTTGCGAATCCCATGGTCATAAGATTTTGGATGGATGCTTCGTATTGCTCACCCACCACCAGATTGCTTTCTCCTCCTGTTGGAGGTCCAGATGGAACTGGGATACCTGTTGAAGCAGGCACTGTTGGAGAAGGGTTGACTGGTGGAACTGGTGCTGACACCTTGGGAATCTCAACTGGCTTGGGCGCTTCTTTTGGTGGTTCAGGTTTCTACATGAGAAAGTGCTTTACTTTGACAGTGACCATCACAACCATGAAGTCTCCTTACTTGATGCCGATAGCTTCAAGCGTCTCAGTGTTGACAGTATTCTTGCCCTTGAAAACAAGCTTTTGAGCATCCACTTCGAACGACTTCAGCTCCTTGATCTTGTTCTTAATGTCGAGGATCTTCATAAGCTACTTGCTTACGGTTTCAGTGGGTTCAGCTTCCAGTGGGAACAGTTCACCCTTCAGCGTCTTGATCGTAATTTTCATAGTCCCTCAAAAATATTTTAAATTTGGGTAGTGCTCGCACATATATCGCTGCGCTCCGATGTTCAGCAGAAGCGCTACAGGTTGATGTGGCCTGCTCGTAGTCTATCCATGCGCTCGAGGAGTAGCCTTACGGACTGCTCAGGGAAGTGTCTGAGTAACTGCATTAACGAAAAACGGTACGTCTTGCCGGCGAATGCGCTAGGCATCCATCGAGATGCTCTTGAAAAGTTCTGGGCGAGCTTGTCCTAAAGTTTAAGTTTGCTTCCAGAGGAGATCGACCCGTTTCTCCTTTTCTTCGTGTTCACGCAGTAGCGAACGCACTTGCTCAATGCTTTCAGAGGCAATCTTGTTGTCGATGTTGTAGCGGATGAAGCCGAGGTATTGGTGTTCCCATGTATGTGCTGGTAGCATGAACCGCAGGAAGCTAGTGAAGCTGCTGTCCTTGTACAGCCTTTTGAGCACAGGTTCGAATTCCGAACCGAGATGATTGTAGAGAAGTTCGAAGTCTAAGTCGGGGTTGAGCACAAGCTTCTGTTTGCGTCTTTCGAACTGCTTCTCCTCAGTGGCTATGTCTTCCAGTATGCTGAGTGGGTTCCGCTGTTTTGGCTATTCGTTGAACTCTTTGACTTTGATTTCGGAGAGGACCAGTGGCACTTTCTTAGAGGTGCTTGCTTGAGTCACAAAGGTTCGCTTGTTAGGAGTTCCAAACGAAACGTTGCTTTCGTTGAGGGCAGTCTTTTTGATATTGGAATAGAATATCTTTGCTTCTTTGGGCGAGGCTCTCACAGAAAAGTACTTCTTGAAGTCAGATAGTTCAAGTTCTCCTTTGAGTCGACTGATTATCTTGTCGGCTGGGAACGCAGGGAAGATGCTATTGACATTCAATAACGTAGTCATGGATTCGGCCGTCAAACCCTCTTTTTTGCAGACTGCGTTGAAAGCAACTTCGAGGTTTGGTGTCTCCTCCGCAACTATACGTTTGAATGCCTGAATTACCAGCAGATTCTGTAACTCAAGTTGCAACAGATTGAATAGAGCTTCCTTTCCACTGAAGGTTGTGGCGCCGGGCTTGTAGACTACGCTGTCGTGGTTGCCGAGGGCCAGCCATGAGAAGTCAGCATACGACATAACACCCTCACTACTGTACTCCTTCAGCAGCAGATCCAGTGCCTGTTCCAGCAACTCTTCCTTCTTTGCTTCCCTGTGGATTATGCGGTAGTTGCTTCCCTCGATCTTGGGCTACTGAAGATTATAGCCAAACCCACCAATAAACTGCTTGAGGTCGTCCTTACCGATGCCGATGGTACGGTTGCGTGCAAGCTGACGATAGAGTTCGTTCGGGTTAGAGCAGGCTTTTGAGAACTAGTGCTGGTGTTTCTCCAAATCAACCTGGGCGGTTCCTAGGTAGCTTAGGAACTCAGCAAGCGCACGGAGACTCTTCATAACTTTAATTGGCTCTTCAAGTTAAAAATTATTAAGAAGATGTGCTGTAATTAAGTCTGCAAGCAAGACTCAAACCGCTAAACAAACTTGACTGCAAAGCCGGAAGTGCTTTATATTGTGCGTTCGTATTGGAATAGGAACGGGTCCCCATGCATCAAACAAATGTGTCGGTGGGGTACTCAGATGATCGTGAGCACATCATATTGCTTTCTGGGTTCACAATTACAAGTAGCTCAGCCCACTGAAGTTTTTACTTATAAAATCGTTATGGCCCATTACATCGAGCTCACCCGTTAGGAATTCCAGAGCTTTCGCAAGATCAAGGTTGGTCAGAGCACTCTTCACGGCAGCTACAACCTTTATGGAAAGCGTGATGGCAAAAATCGGTTCATCGGTAAGCACCTCACCCATAACTTCTCGTCTACTCGTCAACAACCCATCCCCTGCTATCGAGGAGAACACTAGCCAATCTACTTCTTCGAACTGGATGGCGAATCACTTGACGGTCTCTTCCAGCACAAAACCGAAGCCGTTGATTCCAAGTCCACCGGGTCGCAGCTCGTCTGTTGGATGACTAGGTACAAAGACTTCGAACGCAACCTAGAGGAACTGCTTCAACTTGGTTTGAGGCTGGAGAGTCAAGGCATAACGGAGCTGCTACTGTGCTGCTTCAGAGTCGCGAATCTAAAGTTAGTGTATCACTACGACAGCTGGCTGAAGCAGTCCTCGGTTGTTGTTCGGGAGAATCCCCAGGAGCTCGAAAAGTACTACTTCGGGCAGAGCAACCTGTACGAGATTAAGCAAGGCCTGCCACTAACTGTCAACCGAAAAGCTGTGCTGTTTCGGCTGGCATTAATGGTGCTGCACCTTGGCACAAGAGAGCTTGGGCTAAGGCTTTACGAATTCGGAGAGTACTGTCTTAACACGAACAATCTGAACAGACGGTTAGAGGTGTTTCGAGTAAAATACCCACGTCTTTTCCAAAAGGTCGGAAGGATCATCGATGGTGATATCGACAGACTCGATGACTTTGAACGTGCCTAGTCATTCTCAACAATTCAGCTGGTGGAGACTCATCACAAGATTCTCGAGGGTTCCTCTCTAACGGAAGATTCGTTTCTCAGTCGTACTGCTAACCTTAGCGAGAAGGAGCTCGGTAGCGCCAAGAAGAACATCACTTCATTCAGCGGATGCAAAAAGCCGTCGACAACCCACAAAGCAACCCGAAGTAAGTCAAAGGAAAAAGAGAACCGGTATGAGATTAAACACTTCGTGAGGAAAACGATCAACGAGGATCGGGAGTTTACTGTTGAGCAGCCTTGCTTCAACTCGCTCAACAGTCTAAGAGAGCTCATGCTGACAGTCGACTTATCGCTAGTAGAGAAAAGTACAAGCCTCTATGCACTTTTGAGAATCGGCTAGGAGGACCTGCCAACAATATATAAGCTTAAGATGGTCTAGCTATTGAGAAGCGCATTCGTGCATCCTGGGTGCATCAAAAAAACGTATACCAACCAGTCGGTATACCTTGGAGAGTTTCGGGACGACAGTCGAGAAGGGAAGGGGTTTTATCTTTTTGAGTCAGGGGACGCTTATTACGGTGGGTGGAAAGGCAACAAAATGCATGGTTTCGGAAAGTATCTCTATAAAAATGGCGAGTTCTACGAAGGAGAGTTATGCGATGGGATGAAGCAAGGCCATGGTCGCAACGAATACCTCAACGGAAACAGCTATTAAGGAAGTTGGGCAGGTAACAAGAAAGAAGGATTGGGAGCAATCCGCTAATTGAACGGACAGACGTTTATTGGGCTTTTCTATGGTGGAAGACGCGAAGCCGAAGGGGTATATCTAAGCCCAAGCGGTGAAGTTCGGGATGGAACTTTCTAAGCATAGACCCTCAGCGAATCCTGTTTTAGCAAACACAACCGCACACTGGAACTTGAGAGTTCCAACTCGCCTAAATCTAACAGCAAGCCGAAGTACAAAGCCACTGAGGCAGTTTGCGAAGACGGGAACTATCGTGGAGAGATGAAGAACAGCTAGCGCGAAGGCTTTGGTATTCTATAAACTTCAGAAGAAACTTACGAAGGGTATTGGAAGAACAATAAGAAACATGGCAAGGGTTGCTTAAGAACTGCAGATTTTGTAATCGAAGGTGTTTGGGAGGAGGACTTCATCGTTCAGTACACGCCATCCAACTGATATTGGTAGAATTGCTAAATTAAACACCCTTCCAAACAGAATATGGAATAAAATGTATAATGTCTCACTCCAAGAATTGTCTCACCCCCAATTCTTCGAGGAGGACCGTTGCAGGACGCCTTAAGCGCACTGTGAATGACTCAAACAGACACAACGAGGAGCATCACTTACGTCCTCCGCTTCTGGAGGACGTGTAGGCCGAATTGTTTGGGTTTGACTGGTTGGAATGATTGTTGTAATCCGACCTCGTTCCGCTTCCCCCGTAGCTGCTAGAGTAGCCCTGGTAGTTGGAGTTGTTGGGGTTGCACTGGTTGGAGTGGTTGTTGTTGCTGGCTTGGTTGTTCATGACTTGGAAATGTTTCTTTAATAATTCATCTTGCCGTGAAACTGGCATTTATAGGGTATGAAAAATGTCTCAAGATAAGCGAAGAACTTTTATCTTAGTACTTGCAGATCAACCAGTGTTCAGGATGATGTCTCGAGGAGTTATGGAGGTGCCCAAACATGCCGATACTGCATAGGTAGAAATGCTGGTGTCTGAGCAAGCTAAGCATGGATTCAGAAAGGTTTTACTGATTCCGCTAATAACCAGGCCGCAGACTGGGGCTGATTCTAACGTGCAGGCGTAAACTGGCTTGCGTGGGAGTACACAGTTTTTTACGTTGGTAGATGCGAACGCTGAAGTAATTAGTTTTTCTTGGCATGCCCCCATGGTATAAGCAATTACTGTGGGTTCAATACAAGCGTTGCAAATGTTACTGTACGTCCTTGGAACACCGGTAGAAGGATAAGCACACACCATGTAAGGCTTGGATATACATGTAGCAGGGACCCTTTGAAATGATTGACAGTATATTGGAATACTCTACGCTGGAGGCGGGCTCCCTGCTTGGTTACTTTGCTGTAACGGTGCAATTTGTAAAGGGGGAGGAGTTGGCGGGGCGTTATTCACCGGTTTCGTGTTGATTGCAGAATCAGAAAGTTGACGTTGGAAAACAGATTTATCGCAACTTGTACTTTGAAAAGTAAGTACGTTAGATTCTGCGCATGCCATACAGCTATTGGGAAAGTTGGCGAACTTGTTGTTACCAAAATAACCACAAACGGGTACCCCATCCACAACACACCTACTTCTGAAGTCCGGAGTGCACGGAATAATTGGTAGGAATGTTATTGCACCTATTGGTTGTGGAACCGTCGAAGCAGGCGTAGTGGCTGCTGCCTGCTTCATTTATGTTGTTGTGACGGTTGACTTGTTAGTCTGGACAGGGATCGGGATATTGTTGATCTGTGGAGGGTTTGTTGGAGCTGGAACTGGAGGAGCGGGAACTGGAGGAGCGGAAGCCAAAGGAGCTCGAATAGGAGGAGCTAGAACTGGAGGGGTCTGGACTGGTTTTGGTGGAGTATTGACAGGTGGAGACGGAGTGGATGTTGAGATTGTTGGATTTAAAGTAGAAACATTTTGAAGATTTGGGCTTGTTCCCGTAACCGTCATATTAGGTAATTTCAACATAGTCGCAGGCCCACTAAAATTTAGAGGAGTAGGAACGAAATTTGGTGGACCTGGGAGAGTAGTTGGTAACTGCCCGTTGTTGGTGGTTATGAAAGTCGTTGGAGTATTCTTGGAAACACTACTGCTATTGATCATGCTGAAGTCCGGACAAAGAGTCTTTGTGAAGTCTACTACATTGGGATCGGCACAAGCAACGCAGTAATTGAGGAAGTTGGTGTATTTGTTGGTTGCAGAACGGCCACAAACTGCAACTTTGTCTGGTTTGCACTACACCCTCATAATTGGGTTACAAGAAAGTACATTTGGAGTCGTTCCTGAGGAAGGTGATGACACTACTGAAACTGGTTACGGGGAAGGTTTCGGAGGTGCTATAGTCGTAGTAACTACTGTTGTAGTGGTTGTTGTCGTCCCATTTGGAGGACCGACCGATGGCTGAGTGGGTGTCTGAGTTTGATTATTCAGCTTTGGCGTGGTTTGGACGGTGGATAAGTTTTCGGGTGCTGAAGGTGGCGGAGGGGCTGGTTGCCCTGAGTCAAAAGACCCAGAAAAGTCGAATGGTGATGATATATCTATGGTTGGCTGTGGTGCTCCCGGCTGATTTACATTTGGCGATGAAGGTACTATAACGCCCGATTGCGCCTTTTCAATTGGCGAAGTTGGTGTAGGTGTAGTTGGTGGAGTGGCGGGTGACAACATCGCTGAAGGAGGAGTGATTACTGGTACAGATAACGTGGAGGAGGTCGCTGTAGAATTTGTGCTTGTGCTCACAAGCGATGGTATAATAGGAACTGAACAAGAAGCTTGTAGGTAAGTCAGAATCGCTGGATCTTGGCAGGCAGCACAAAGGTTAGTGTAGGGACGCTGTTGTCCTTCACTCGTCTGTCCGCAGACCGGTACACCATCTGAAATGCATGTTGGTGACCTGGCGGCAGATGAACATGGAAAAGCGATGGTGCTAAGAGGATTAACCTAAGGAGCAGATAGCATCAAAATTGGAGTCATGATAGTATTGCTTTGTGGCATTGGTAGCGGATTGGGCATTAATGGCTGAGCCGTCGGATTGGGCTGAACACTGGCAACCACTGAATTAGTAGGCATACTCCCGGGACAAGCGCCCTTGGTAAAGAGAAGTACTTTCGGATTGTTACAAGCTTCACAGTTACTCCTAGATGTCACCGTCTGGCCACTCTCCAGTATGGCACAAACTGCTGAATCATTCTTACAGTCCTCCGGTTTCAATAGCTTACAGTTTACGATGGATTAGAGGCTATCAGGAACAGCGTTTGCCGTGGATGCTTTGGAATCGGGTTGCGTTGCGTTGTTTGAAGGGGAATCTTGCTTAGATGGAGACGACATTAGTGCTGCGGCTGAGAAAGTTGGCGTTACAGATGAAGTCGCCAAGTTTACGCATGTCCCTGAGGCGAAGGAAGTCACGTTTGGATTAGAGCATGCCGTGCATGGATTTAAGAAGTCTTTGGTGTTCCCATTCTTGAATATTCCACAGACCGGTGCTGAAGTGGGAAGACAGGTAGCTGGCCATGTGTTCTATACACACCTCGTTGTCTCCAATATGCCTTTGGAGACGGCGAGTATCGCGACAAAACAGAATATTAGAAGCTTGAGCATTATATCAAATGTTTTGGACGGGTCTTGCATTTTATGAGCAGATTTTGCCCGCGACCATGATCGTTACAATACTATTGGGAGAGTTACTGCAGGTCGGACACAGTCTTTCAAGGAAATAGTGTGGGATGAGAGCTATTCAAATTCAAGCTCCCCATCAGTCGCAAAAAGCCACTTAAGGTGGATTCATGCTTGCTTCGGCCAAGATACTTTCTGCTCTAACTAGTTTAAAGTTTGTGTTCTCCTGAAGATGGCTGTACAGAACACTTCCATCATAGTCTTTCGACACGGGAATTATTATTAATTGAAACCGACATGCTCATCGGTGGAGGATAGGGAGATCTCGAAGCATGGAAGAGCGAGATGAAGCAGTATTAAAAGGCAAAACGCACAAAAAAACCTTTCGGTCCCACCTTCCCATCCATTAGCCACGTGACCCATAAAGAAATCAAAGCACAAGAGACACAGTTCAACCCAGTGCTGCAAACTTATAAATCTCCCGAGCAAGAAGACGCTACGAATCGTAGAGAGTAACAGCGACGAGCACAGTCCCTCGCCAGCCAGTTTGTAAGCGCCTGACTAATTCAGAAACACACTCATAAGTACGAGAAGCCATACGACATAATTAACCTGTTCCCCGAGGGACAGGCACCCTCACCTGAAGCCAAGCGGTTAATGGCACCACTGCGAAATAACTACAACATCGTTAGTAACCAACCACTACCGGATTTCTACTTCCACAACCGCTAGCTTAGGCTTCCAGTCAAGGCTGAATTCAAGAACCTCAATAATGACAACAGGGAGTTCGATATCGTCACTGGCAACTACAAGGAAAACAATGAAGAGCGCCAACAGCATGAAAGCCATAAGATCAAGAGCATCACGGAGGAGAAGTATTGGCGTAGTCACGACTATAACCCAGTTATCGGCACATACTACGACATGAACAAGGAGGAGCATTACCAGGAGTAGCTTGATAAGCAGATGCGAGAGCATGGTAGGGACGCTTAGAAGAAGCTTCCGCCAAGCTATGTCCATCGTGAGAGGTTCATCGCTGACCCCACCAAATAGGTTCCTGAGGAGGTGCGCCAGCTTGAATAGCATAACCGCAACGCCAAAAGACGTTACGAGATGCGCTACCTCGTGGAGAAGGAATACGGTGATAGAAATATCGAGTATGACCAGAAGCAGTAGTCCATTCTGAAAAATCGTGTGCATGATGGCAAGGTGATGGAAGACCAGAAGAAATGTACTTGTAATGACTAAAGTAGAGTTTAACATCATCACGCTCAAGGACTACGATATGCAGCGGAAGCTGGAGCTGTTTGGCAAGCAGCCGGTGCTCTCCACTTGGGACAAAATTACCCGACTCAAAAACAATAGTGTAGGTGCTGCAGACGAGACAGGCTCCAGTCGCTTCGCTATCAAGACCAGCGGATTCACGTGACGGTGCACGACCTGTATTTCAGATAGTATCGAGGGTCTTGAGCATGTGCTCCAGCTGGGGGTCGTCAGGGTGCTATGAGAAGAGTTTGAGTTCGTGAAGTTTGGCTCGGTAGGGATTGCTGCTGGCGTCGATGAGAGACGTTCCTCTTTGGGCGAGTTGTTCTAAATCTTTTTGAAGTTCCTTGAGTAACGCTTCTATCCCTTAACTTTTTGAATGCTTATCCATGATTTTCAGGAGCTTATAGAAGAATCTCATGAGATTTAATACCTTGCTCTGGTAGATTGTGACGGCTGCCATTAAAATATTCAGCCGCTCTTTTATGGGATACTTACAATAGCTTTCTACTAGCTTTCCCACGTAGTAGCTGTAGATTTTCTACTCGACGTCTCTGCCGGCTCCGAGTGCAAAGCTACACATCTTTCCAACAATGTAGATGTTCTACCGGTCCAGCACCTCGATTAGTTTGGGTTTCAGCATCTTGAACGTCGCCCTCTCAGCCTTTTGTGGCTCAAACTACGTAAACAAGTACTCAAACGGAAAGATTTGACGCAGGTCGAATGGCAGACTAAGCTGAGAAACCTTTTCGAAGATCTCTAACGCTCGGTTCGACGGTCTTATTGGCGATCCATCGTACTTCTGGAACAGTTTGAGGACGCTCACAAAGCATTGTGGTTGGTGGATGTGACTGTAAAGTCCACGCAGAATTTCTTTGGAGATACTTAGATTCGAATATCCGACTTGATACTTCTTTATCTTTTCCAAGGCATTTGTTTACTTATGGTTAACAAGCTACTCGTAAATCTGGTCCCTTAGTCTGGGCTTGTCACTTGAAGGGACCATCGCATTGGCTTGAACTGAGAACGTCACGTGGTTTGGAGTCAGAGGAGTGTTCACTGACTGCGACTCTGCCAGCGATCTCTCAACTGGCTTGCTTGATTGCTGGTCGTTTGAATCCGCCTCCTTCTTCGAAAAGGAAAACTTGTTGATGGGTAGTTTATTGATCCGAGTTTTGTGGATGCTGGAGAGTTTAGCCGTAAAATCAACTCTGGACAGCAGAGTTCGGTTCTTTGACGTTGCTGGCTTTGGAGCACTGGAAGATCTCGACACTGCTACTGGTTGGTCATTTTCACCAAGCAAAGAGTCCTTCATGGGATCCTTCGGAGGTGGCTCTTCCTTCGTTGGTAGTTTCTTCTCACTATCGATAACTTTGAGCGAAGTCTCACTTCGGTTTTTCAATGCGTCTTTTTTTAGTCGAAATCTAATATCAACTTCCTCTTTGAACTTCTTCAAGAAATCATCTCTTAGGCTTTCCTTTTTGTCAGCGCTACTGCTGATACGGTCCTGCACCAATATTGCTGGGGACTTTCTCGGACGAGTTTCTTCAATCACTTTCTAAGTCAAAGTAGCGACTTTTGGGCTACTGCTTTCGATGCTTTTCTTGGAATACCGGTTCTTGGCCTATTGGATCTCTCTCTATACCTGCTGTCTGATTTATTGTCTATCGACAACCACTATAGGCCCCTTGGTGCTGATGACTGGAAAGGATTACTGGCTAATGTGGACAATACTTCCTGATTGTGGATAGTAACGACTGCGCCTGTCTTGCTCAACCTTGGCTTCGCCCAGCACAATCTCAGCTTTCTGCCCACATTCTTTCATGAACAGGTCATAATACTTCATCAGCGCCTGAGCCAGTTACGGTGGTGCTTTCGCAGCGAGCAAATTGATCTCCACTTTGGATTCGTTGCTGTTGAGCTGCTTACTCCTCTCCAGGAAGTACTGCCAGTTGACAACCAACTGAGGTTGGAGCTGCTCAAGCAGTTTGATGTAGATGACAAGTGTTGTATAGCGATTGAGAACACTCGGCACTGTCAGTGGTTATAACTTCGAGGCAAGCTCCACGAGCCTTTCAATTCTAACGTCAGCGAACTTCACAGCCATATAGGTTTGAAAATCGGGATCAACGAACATCAGATCCAGCATCAAAAGATACGATGCTTCGTGCTGCCCGAACTCCATTTCATCCGCAATTTTGGTGAGCTGGAAGAATTCCACACCCTCGTTGAACAGACTGTTCTTGCCAATAGTATTATCCAAGATAGGCGAACAGCGATCCTCAACGAACTCAGCAAGCTCGCCTCCTTCGAGCTTGGAGATTTCTTTGAGTACCTCCATAGTACCCTCGACATCTCGGAACAGCATCACTGCGAACCAAGTGAGGAACTACTGCAGTTCCTCTCCCCGCATCTTTTAGCAGATGCTTGCCGCTAGTACACAGAGCAACTCCTGTGCATATACCACAAAGCCCTTCTTGTCAAGGATCTGGTCCACCAAGACAAATGCAAATGCGTAGGAATGGTTGCGTGCACAGTGGTACCCGATTTCAAGCTGCACCATAACGTACTCATCCTGCTCCTCCAAAGTACCTTTCTTGCGGAGCCCGAGATGTTTGAACATGGCTTCAAACGGAAAGCTGGGCAACCTATCCAGCGGCACTTCGGTGAGCATATAGCGTATAAAGAATACAGGAGGCTGCACGAAGAACTGGTTGCGAATGTTATTGGCATTGATGCCTGGGATAAACGTATCCAGCTCCTCAAAGATGTTCAGAAAGGCTTTTTAGTGCTTCGAATCTTTCTTCTTCAATAAGTCAAGAAGACTGTTCAGGAAGCTCAACCTGCGCAGGTTAGTGATGCCTCCTGAATACTGCTGCTCAAGCTTCTTGACGATGATGCCTCGTACATATACATACGTGCTGCCAACCAGTGGTTTCAAGTACTCCCCGTCCATCATCTGCTTTATTGTCTAAAACTGCTCGCACTCTATCAGTCTCTGCACGAAATAGTTCAGGATGGACTCAACTGGCAACCGGAATCCGAATTCGCCACACACATAGAACAGCACCGGCAGCATCTCATCGTAGTGGGTGTCTCTCCCGAACAGCTTACCACATAACCTAAACGGTGAGAATTCAAGACAACTGTATCGGTAGACGACGTTCTCGAACATCGTTGTGGCTGGATTATCGATTTCCAGCAGGAATTCCTGGAAGGTGAAGCCACCCACATCGAACGACCGAAAGAATTAGTAGAAGAATACGCACTTAACGAACTTGTCAAGTTGACTCAGCAATTTGTGACACATCTTGACGTGAATGAGTTCAGTGTAGACAGCAGTGATCTCCTCCTTGCTGGTGATTGTACATCTTCCCCAAACGACTTCCAAAATGCTTTCCAACAGCTGTTGGTTGCCCAGCTGGAACTGCACGTGCATTGTCTTGAACGGTGCGAGTAAGTTCACGAGGGCTGAGAAATCGCTTTCCTTCATCATCTGAACAAACTGTCGGAAGTTCTCCTCGAAGTAGCCAGGATCCACCGAGTCGTACATATCCTTGACCCGCGTGTATATGGCATCCTCACCGAGCACCTCAACCGCCTCATGGAAGAACGATGGGCTTTTCATCTTCAACAGGTCCCTCACGGTGGGAAGGCGTTTATGCACTCTCACCTTCTTCTCTCGACAGGCCTCTTCCAGAAAATTGATGTAGGTCCTGTATAGCTGAATCTTACGGAAGTAGCTCTTGGGGATGATGTTGAGTTCCAGCACAGCCAGCAGTATCCTCTGCACTTCGTGTTCGGGGAAGCTATCAAACAGGTACTTCATCACACAGTCGTAGGCAAGGTTTTACTTCAGGTAAGTGAAGTCCTGTTCCAACTGTTACTTGTTCACACGGATCATGCAGTGCTTCACAAAGAAGAAATTGCTGAACCACCCAGTTTCCATCAGACTCGTGAGTGACCAGCGAATTTCCTCCAGCTTTTCTGGTTTGGCACGTTGCTGAGTTGTGTCAATTATGAGCTTGAGCACATACTCAGGTGTGACTGGTTCGCAGTCGTCCAGCGACTTCCAGTAGGAAGACTTACTGGGTAGGAAAAACTGATCGTCGATGAGGAATTTGATAGTTTCACCTGCTGTCATCTTGGCGAGCAGGCAGTTCATAACCTGCTCGTATTCCGTGATAAAGAGGTATTTAAAGGCTTTGAGGAACCACCCCAATCGTTTATGGAAACCTTTACAGTGCAGTAGTTTAATGTGCTACTTGAAGGTCGTTGCCTTGATCTGCTTGATCTCAAATGAACCGAGCTTCTTGAAGGCGTCGAATTCATTGATGTAAGTCATCTTTCTCACGAAAACTATGCACTTCAGGATTTACCGGAGTTTTGCCTGGGAGGTTTATTCCTCAACGATGCTGGTGATGTACACTTCCATGGTCCGCTCCTTGATCTTTATGAGTTCAGTACAGCTGTACTTGATCTCGGGGTGGTTCAACAATTCAGCCAGTTAGCTCTTCAGAAATTTCAAGTCTTTCACGTAGACCAACAGGTTCAGCACATCGGGGACCTCCTTCTTTGACGATTCCCACTTAGTCTTTAGGTAGTCCAAGGTGTTAAAGGAGTAACGTTTGGCAAAACCATAGATCTCGTTTGCACTGGCCTTCTGACTCAGCATTTCGTTGAGCTTGTTCACCGGGTTGACTTCAGCTATTCCGCATACCTTCAGGGTTTGGTCCACAGTGTCGTTTTCGGTGGTTGACGAAAAGATTAAATTCATGCGTTGTTCGGGGGACTCTACCAACACTCCATCATACAGCCTGATCATGGGCTACTTGCTATCGGCGAAACTGTCCACCATGGTTAGTTGTAGCTTCTCCCTTTCAACCTTAGCGTGGTATCCAAAAACCGTTGAATCCTCGATGTACAGCAAGCTGTCTCCACTCATCAACAGAAAGTCGCTGCTCGAAGTGGAACTTACATTATCAAGCACCATGAAGGTCTTTTGTTTCTTCTTGAGAGCTATGATCTCGCCCTTCAGAGACAGCAAGTACTCATCATCGGGTAATGCATACACCCGACTCTTCGTAAACAGACCGTGTTCCTGCACCTCCGAGATCTCATATTTCTCCAGCTGTTCGTGTCCGCGAGTGTACTCCTCGACCACCAACCGTTCACTCTTCTCAGTTCGCTCTGTGAGGAACACCATATATCTATCGCTTCGTGCTCCCGATTGAATTACATCGATGATGTGCGGCTCTGGGTTGTTACTATTGAACTTCACATCGTGCCGATCTGTTAGGTTGAGCCCCAGCATAGTGCACTCATAGCAGCTCACCTGCCTTTCAGCAAACATCATGAGTTCCGTCCGGTTGGCGGATTGACCCATCCCCAGCACATGCCCCAAACGAATCTTATCGAGCTGCTGGTAGTCCCTATCATACACGAACAGGTGGTTGCTTGTTGCGAGAAGCATCAACCATGGTGTAAATTTGACCACAAGGATAGTCTCGCTGTACGACATCGAATTCAGCTTTTCACACTTGAGGCTGCCCTCCACATTAACTGCCGAGTAGATCTGGAAGAATCTCCCACTGTACAGGCAGAATGCATTGCCGGGTGCCGGCCGAATCTGCGGTTAGCTACCCCTAAACGATATGAATTCACTTTTGGTCAGCACCAAAGAATTCTGTCGATTCTCAATCATTATACGATGGTGTCGAAGCGAATCACTTCTTCTCCAGAGCATTCTGGATTTATGTCTTGATTCGTTGATTCTATTCCTTGATGGTTTCCACTTCCTTCTTATGCGCTTAGTTTTCCGCGTTGAGTTTGTCGGTCTAGCTTCGCTTTGTGGATTCGATCTTCTCGGCAAGTTCGGCAACCGAGCGGTCGAGTTCAGCGCACTACCTTTCAAGGGTGCTGATTTCTCCTTGCTGGGTTAAAAGGTGTTGCTACCAAACTGAATTTCTAGTCTTCGCTGTCAATGACTTTGCGCATACCATAGGCTATGCTGCTCTCGTACAGGGTTTTGTAGGCGTTGATTTGATTACGGTATTCGTTGCGAACTCGGACCAATAGAAGTCCACGCTGGCGGCAGTCGATTGTTATCTGTCGAATCAGCTCGTCGAAACACTGTTAGAAGAGCTCCTCACGAACTGGGCAGATTCCGATATCGCGTGCCTGCCGTTGTTCCAACCTCTTATCAAGTTCGATTTGCAACTGAACTACTTCAGTGCGTGTTGCCGGAGTTGATAAGACTGTTTGCACCCACAGTTGTCCGTTTTCCATCGCAAATTCCTTCGGCGGCAAGATATCGCCAAGAATATCCTCTGTCTTCTGTGCTTATTCATCCTTGCGTTCCTTCTTCTGCTGCTTCTCAGGCGCCTTCTTCCCTGCATTACACACAACCGTTACCTGCAACGCTCACCAGCACTGGTGTGGAAAACTTAACCAGCGAGTTAGCCTGTGGCAACATCAGTTACGGTTCGAGTTAAATTACATAACATATCATGGATGTCAACAGCGTAGCGGTGCAGCTAACCTTCCCGTGCAAGCTCCACTAATCCGAACCGATGAACTTGTTCTGCTTGGGGGACGAGTGTTAACACCGTGGGTTGATCTGTGCGCTTTGCGAGGAGGAATCCCATGGAGGGCACAAACCAGTTTCGCTTAAGGTGTTGATCAAGGACGTTGAGAACGACCTGAATAGTCTCCACAATGGGAAGAATCTTATGAGATTCACTGCAGCCATTGATGATGAGTATCTCAAATGCATCAGGCTAGTCGATCAAATGGACAGGAAGGAGCACATCCGCACTATCCGAGAATCTATCAACAACTACTTCGGAAGAGTGAGAGAGCTAGTGCTGCAGCCCTCTGTTGTGTAGTTTAGCAAAGTGCTGGCACGTCTTAACCAAGGACAAGTCAAACCGCAAGAACTGAACACTTTCTTCCAGCGGTACAAACAGCCCGAGAAGGAGAAGGGTGTGCTACTATCCAATTATTAGATTGGAGTGCAGGAGCTCCTTGAGGAGATTGCCGCAAAGTACGTTGAGCTGGAGAAGGCCGTAAAGGCCGAAGAGAAGCTGGATAGCATCCTGACCATCTACGTTTACGCCGAAAGCTAACCACGCGTTAATTACCAGTTCAGCGATGCCAACAAGCACACGAGCCATACGCTTTCCAACAGCAACAAACTGATTGTGCAGAAGAACAACTACAACACTAACTTTGCACTAATCGAACCCCCAGTGGAAACCGGTAAAAAGTCATTCAAGTGTAAAAGCATTTCCATCAAGATCGTTCGACTAACTTCTTGGATCACCATCGGGGTCTGTCACGAAAAAATTGCGAAGACTGCTGCATTCTACTTCAACACCGCATCTGTTGGTCATGGAGCTTACGTAGTTTCGCATGACGGATACAGCTGGCATCATACTGTCAGTTCGCTCAATAGCTATTTCAACAATTGGACATACCAACAGGGCGACATCGTTACAGTAGTGTGGAATCCAAAGACCAAGACTTTGAGGTACACCAAAAATGACGACCAAACTAACAGTTACGAACTGGCCTACGATACCGTGCTTGGAGATCGACTGTGCTTCTGCGTCAGCCTCAGCAGTCACGATGAGAGTGTGGAGATCGTTTGATAGTCCGACAGGCATATGGGTTCGTTACCGTTGGGTTATTTATACCTCTAGTTAAGACGCTGTGTTTGGTATGATACTCATTCGGTCACATCGAATATAGCCGGCTCTTTTTGAGTCGGTCGGGTTTCCAGTCGACAAGGGAAAACTAGTCCAATAGGAAGTCGTGAGTGTCCATCTCGCGGAAGAGGCGCAAACGAGGACAGGACGCTAGCGGTTCTTGTGCCAAGCGGTCCAGCAGCGAAGAGAAACTGTTTAGTCGTCGCCGATTGCATAGTGTTCTAGAATTGGATTGCACAGATACTTCTGTGGTTTTGATTGAGGGTGAACGAACATGCAACGGTCGCCGTACTTGCAGTGACCGGTTTGCTGGAACTTTGCACATACCTTGGTCTTGTAGTTTCGCGACAGGTGGTTCTTCAGTCGAAGCTCCTCGGGTCCGTGGGCGAACGCGCACTAACAATAACCCCTAGCCGTTACCGACAGCCTGAAAGGACATGAGCCGCTGGCAGCCCAGTTCCTACACATCTACTTCTCCAGCAAAGCTTACCTCCGTCTTGAATTTGAGTTTGTAGCCGGCCGACCCGAAGCACTATATGCTTCCCTGTGGTTAGTCTGCTAGTAAGAGAAACTCAAGGAAGCTAAGCCTAGCCAACCATAGTACCTGGGGAGCTTCTGGTCGGCCTCTTATCTCTGATTCATCCAAATCTTATTATACCCCAGCAGCAGCCAGTCACAATTCGCCCATGATAATAGTTAAGTTACAGTGAAAGCAGTAGTTGTCACCCCATAGTTGTGACTCGGTCAGTTTCCTCAGAGTGGATCCTCCTGCTAAGGCGCTTCGACTGGTATAATTCGTGGCGGTACCTTCTGCAAGTAGTTCGCTATTGCCGCGCCGAAGCACGTCAGCGATCCAACAAAGCAGAATACGCATAGAGGAAGGTTCAAACCGCCGGTAGCCTTGCCATCCGTCAAAGTTACTGAAAGGTTGAAGGTTGGGGGGTCTGCAACTACAATTAATCAACTGGGTACGCAACAGCTAGATTCGGTGGTTACCGACTATGGGTCGACTCAGCACTCCCCATAGTTTGCACGTCTATTTGGATGGTGAAACATCCATCCAATTCGCAAAACGTGGGTCGGTAAGGTCAAGCCATTGTTTGTTGGGATCGATATTGCTAAATTTCGGAAGAATCGGAGAGACGATTCCCTCGGTGCGAACTGGTACTTGCATGTTCGTCTCGAGATTGTAGACTTTGAAGTCGCCCTTAGGGTAGGCTAAAGGCAACCTACCACAGGGTATCGCCTTATCATCAGGGTTGAGCACTAAACCAGTTATGCTGACAACCCGCCCCATTTGGTGGTTGCTATGGTAACCGATACAACTTTTTGCATCGTCAGCAACAGAATTGTCTCCCATCAGCTGCTTGATGCTGTACTGCCCTTTCAGAGAAACTCTGTTTTGTGGAAGACCGACGACAGTAAGGTACACCTACACGTCTCTGTTGGTATCGAACCTCAACGGCTAGGTGCTGATGCTGCAGTTGTTACCTACACACTTCATGTCCCATTGATACTACGATTCCTGTGTGTTCGTGATGAACTCCACAATTGCAAACGCAAGGAAGTAGAACCCTAACTAAGCCTTCCTACTACCGAAAAGCAGTAGCACCACGGTCGCGGTGTCCGATTTGCAGCATCGTTAGGGCTTCGGTGCTGGCTTTGGCGTCTCCTCTTCGATTTCTTTCTTATTCATCACAGCATTATTCCGCAGACCAGCCCAACCGAACAGCCTCACTCTAAATTATTGCCTGCCACAATAAATTTTATGTTGAGCCAACACCTCAAGCTGTACCGCCGGGAGCATCCCGAGGACGATGAATTTGCTGCTGTGCACCTCAACTACAAGAGCATTCGAGTGATCGACCGGATACCCAACTGCTTCGCCTACTTGTAGGAACTGTACCTCAACCATAACAACCTGGCAACGTTGGCGGGAGTGGAGGCCTTCCTGAACATTAAAATTTTCCATTTCCGATTCAATTATGTCGTGGATCTGCAGGAACTGCGGCGTATCGGCAACCCGTTCTTTCTGAAGTCGCTGGCAGTGCTAGGTAACCAACTGTAATCCGACCCAAACTGCAATAAGAAATGGCTTCGTGCTAACCTCTTCCGCAACCTTGAGGAATACAATCCACCATCCTCACAGTACTATCGGTAGCAGGATAAGAGCACACCCATGTCACACCACGAGCGCAATAATACGCTATCGCTAGATTAGCATGAATTCGAAAGCTAGCGAGTTCCCTCTGCCAAAGTGCATAACCTTTCCGTTTCCTTTTCGGGAAGGAATGGAGAACGCACCTCTGGTGGCACACCCGGTCCATACATGAGAGTGAAAGACGTGAGCCTGATGACCCGTGAAGCCGAATCCGCGCATAAATAACAGGAATAAACCAAAAGATTTACCCGTGAAGTTCTGAAGAGCACCACATAGTAGCCAGTTGCGACTAGCAGGAGCTACCGCAAGATCCGCCCGTTCGACGAGGACGGCAACACTGGAGCATAGCTATCGGCGTAAACAGCAAAATTCTCTTTCAACAATCGTAGAGAGCAGGTGCGAGGCGCTGGCCAGCGCCGTATCACCTAGGCGTTCGTAGAGGAGCAAACGGAGTACTTCGCAGACGCATTTTACTATCGAACACTATGCGAAAAGGCATTGCGGGCATGGCAACAAAGCACCCCTGAGAGCCACATGGGTGCAAGCTACTGCAGCCTACAGTTGAAGCTGAAGGCGCTGACAGCACTAAAAACAAACGTAGCCCTGAGACAGCTAGAAAGAAGCTACCACATGAATCGCCAACAACTGCGCTCAGTGGTGATGCACCCACATTGATTCTGGCTTAGCTCAGATCTACGTCTTTTCACGTTGAATTCAAAGTGAGCTGATGTATTATCATCCCGGCAAGCCATTCTTCGATTGTTGATTAATTATTATACCAAATGGATCATTTTGCTGGCTTCGAAAGGCTTCATTTATATTAATTGGATGGACTGTACCGTGGTGGCGAAGCCACTAAGGCAACGGGTATACCGGCTCTACAAGTTCTGCAAGCGGATTAACTTTCACGTCGCCAGGAGGTATCGCGAGCAACACGAATTCCTGGGGGCAGAGGCACTCGAGACACTACAGTTGGAACCCAACTGTAAAAACAAATCAGTAATGCAATTGCTCGACCAAATGGATTGACCGCTTGGCACTGATCTTTCACCGTACTATTTTATGTCAAAGCCTCTCGATCAATGCGACCCACCAGTCGCTCGAAGCAATCATTGAATAGTTCCTTCTTGACGACTGCTCACTCGTTGAGAACGTTTTTATCGTTCAATGCGGTTTACCGGGGCTCCTCGCCATACGAACTTTTTGCCGGACGTTTCACTGATTCGTATCCAGGCTTCGAGTAGGTTGTGAACTGGCTGGGTTGCTTGCCCAGCACAACCTCCTTCTTTTTCAGCTCCAGCCCGAATGAAACGAGGACGTCGCTGAACTCACCACCAATAACTACGTTTAGAACTAATTTATTACGCTTCTTGTTGTCGATGATTCCCATGACTGCTACGGGCTTCTCATTATTTCGAATGTCGTAGCTAATGCGTTTGCACTTGGCTTGGTTGCGGTCAGAGCCGACCGTATAGCAGCTACCTCGGGAAGTGGTGAATTGCAGCCATTCGATATGTTTGCCACACAGACCCTCCAACTACTTGATGTATTCGTAGCCTTCGAAGACGATCTCAGTGGTGCTCACAGTGGGATGCTAGTGGGCTATGGTAAACGAGTTTATTGTCTTTGTGGTGCGTTGACCCTCCAGCATTTCGTAGTCAGTGCTTAGCGAAAGGATGTGATCATCTAGGAACGTGAAGGTGAGTTTCGCTATGCGATAGTGCCGCTAAATCCCAAGGCTGAGACTATCGTCGAACTTGCGGGGAGCTGCCGAGGTGTTGGTAAGACCTTTGAACTCTTTCCGGCGTTCAAAGACATTGTGCTGGGACACATCCAGAGACCTGCGAAAGTTGTCTAACGGCTCGAGCGTTGATCCTGGAGCCTTTCGTTTGAGCTCATTAACCTTAAAATTGCTAATGCTTAGTTCTTTCTATTTGTTGGTCAATTTCTCTTTTAGCTCATTATTCTATTCTTCTAGCTGCCTGTTCTTGCTCTTGAGCAACTCAGTGTCCGTTCTCAGCTTCTTCTCAAGCACCTGTTTGGAATACTCCAGGGACTCGATGTTCTGGAGCAGCTTCAGGTTCTCAGTTTACTACGGGGCAGCCACGATCTCCTTCTTCTCATGTTTGGCCTCCTTCGTGCTATTCAAAGTTTCCCTGGATTTCATCTCCAGCGAGATAATATACTCGCTACGCTTCTTTAAGTTTTTCTACTGTTGTTACTCATTCTTCTTGGCCTCTGCAAGCTTCTTTCGAAGAAACCCGATCTCCTCCGTCAGGGCATTTACCCGACTGGTCAACTATTCGTTGAGCTTGCCCAAATCGCTGTTATTGTAAATCTTCTCGCTGCGCTCCAACAGCTTTATCTTGGCGTTGAGCTGTTCGATTTGTTGCTCGCGCTGCTTCAGATCGTTCTACAGTTTGGTCGTACGTTCGGCACCACAAGCATCCAGCTTGGCCTTGAGTGAAGCCACCTCCCTCTGGTAGATTGCCACCTGCTTCTTCGCATTATCCAGCTCCTTCTGCAAAAGGTCTTCGTAAGCTATACAGCTTACCTAACTTCTTCTGTTCAGGCTCTTCCTTCTTTTTGGGTTCCTTCAGGGGATGCTGCCGTTCTATAACTGCACTCAGGCTGTTGTTTAGTTCCTTTAGCTACTGCTTCAATCTGTCGTTCTGCTTCTTCTGACGCTGCACCAGCTGATCCCTAAACCTTACATGCAAAATTACTGCTCGGCCATTCGCTATTAGTATGCCTTGACCTTCTGCCGTAGCACTGTCGGGCGAGAGTAGTCGCCCTAGCTAATGTGCTCTAACTTGCTGGGTTCTGCTTGACTTTGACTGACCTGTGAACGGCCAAGCAGTGTGATTGTCTATGGCGTCTGCGTATCGGTCTCCTCCATATAAATTATTCCATCAAAGTTCGCAGGATCAAGACTTCAGGTAGCTGTCGATCAGACTTTCGCTGTTCTTGCCTTGACGAAGACTCTCCACTGCCAGTTGCTTCTTGGCCTTCTGCTCGGTCGTTTCGTTTCTCTTCCTACACGGTAACCCACCATCGTACATGTCTTCGAAGCAGTTGAGAAGGGCCACCGCCTGCTTCTTCGCGAGGTTCGGATCGATGTACTTGCCAACTGGTGTAGAGGCAATCAGATTGTACTCCTTTCTTTCGCGCTTACAGTGCTCATTACCCTTGATAGCCTCCACGAACAGGCGGTAACTGGGTTAGCAGGTGTTGTGTACTTGTCCTCCGACATGGATTGGTGGATTATAAATTAATAATTGCGGTGGGACACCACTAACCAGCACATTACAGCATCCGACACCAGCGTGCTTCCATCGTCGAACCCTCGGGTTGGATATATTTTATAAAGGCTCGTTAACCGTTGGCAAATGAACTGTTAAGACCTACCACGGCAATTCGAGGAGAAGCAGCGCGCCCAGCGAATGGAGCTGTTGGAAGAAGACAATAAATAGCTCAGAGAAAGGGAACGCAATCTCAAGCGAGTCAGTGAGTAGTTCGCGAGGATGCTGGATAGCTTGCAGACAGAAGCGGAGAACCTTCGTGGAAAGCTGCGTGAATCAGAGAAGCAGGTGAAGTAGTACCTCGCACTGCTGGAAGCCACTACAAATGAGAACAGGTAACTGCGGAAGCGAGTTGACCAAATGGTGGGAATGCAAGTAACCCTACACCGAGATAACGATGCCGGCAACCTCAAGGCGGAATACTAACGAACGTAAGAACGAGAGCAACGTAGGAAGCTGCGCGAGTAGATTCAGGTACTCAAGAAGGAGCTGGAAATACTCCGTTCGAAGGAGAGCCTGTACGAATCGATAAAGGAGCGGGAGCACGCCCTGAAAATGAAGGAGATGGAATGCACGCTGACCGCAGCCTCGACGGAAAGGCGGTTCAAGGAGTAGCAGCACTTCCACGAGGACAGCATTAAGAAATACGAGCAGCAAATTAGGAGGCTGGAGTCGCGCTCCGAGGAGCTGCAGTAAAAGCGGATCGAGAAGTAAAACGAGCTCGCAGTGACCTTCACGAGGCTGAAGGAGCTGGAGATAGAGAACAGCTGCCTCCGCAAGAAGCTGGAGGTGGGGTAGTCGTCTGTACAGCAGTAACGCGACAAGGTGCGGATGCGCTACCAGTCATAGCTGGACGCGCTGAAGAAGGAGAACGAGTCGATGAGGCAGCAGCTCAAGCTGAAGGAGCTGGAATCGCGTGTGAGCAACCACGAGAACAGGAAGATACTTCTGAACGAAAAGACGAAGAATACACTGCTGAGGGAGGCAGCCAGCAAACTGAGGGACAGCTACGAACAGAAGAACTCGCTGATCGTCCGGCAGCTGCTGAGCAAGGATGAGAAGATTGGCCTGCTCAAGCGCGAGCTGTCCAAGAGCCAGTCCAAGAACAGCTCGAGGGTGCTCACTGAAAGATCCTCCCGGTAGTCGGTTGCTTCGCCAAAAATGCTGCGGGTATACTGCTAACCAGAAAGTAGCACCGATCGTTCGACTGTGAACTCCTCACACACCTCCGAGGCGGGGCACTAACAGGTGGCTCGAGAGCTTTTCCGGTCGCGTGAAAACCGTCAAATCTAGTTTACCGTCGAAAAGAACGACAAAAATCTGTTTCAAAAAAGAAGATGAAAAAATCCCGCACCTGGGTATATAAGTGCCTGCTCCTGATCGCTGTTTAAAATAATATTCTCAATGAGCTCCTCCGAGAGATTCAGAAAAGCCAGTGATGTGATGAAGCATAAGCATGATACAATCAACATCAGTCCACAAGACGCACTGAACCTCTACGCTCTGTTCAAGCAGGCGACCGTTGGAGATAATACCCACGATCGTCCCCCTCATTTGCTTCCGGAGGCACCGGCTAAATGGGATGCTTGGACCTCGTTCAAAGGCATGAGTACTTAACATGCCGAGCAGCAATACATTGCACTCGCCATAAAGTTGACCGGCGACGTTAGCATCTGATGCAACGATCGTGAATATTCGTTCCGCAAGGGATATTGATAACATATCAAGAGCAGCGTGAATGAAGAATTGGGTAAATGGTGGGCGAGATGATCAGAAATTTCAGCATATCGCACAGAAAATTTTACGCGAAAAACCAACTCAGAACTGTTTTTGTCTGAAGCATCTCCGCATTGTTCTTGGATGCTGGTTGGAGTCAATAGACTGCCGCCCAGCCAGTGCAGACTATCGTCAGCGATGGTGAGATCGGCGGTCTCAAATGTGCGTGTTTTTAGTTTGGCAGGTTTAGTGTTCACTCCATCTCCTCTATCTTCGTCGACTGGCGAATTTTAGGAATTCGAAAGAGAATGTGATAGTGCATGGCTCGGAGTACTTAGGAGTTCTAATGCCTTCTTGCTCTTCCCCTATGCTATAATATTATTGCCACAAGTTTAATGAATTTTGAGGAAGCTGCTGAATATCTTAGGGTGAATGGAAAAGATATCAATATCAGCAAAGAGAAGTGGGCTTAACTGTATGGGCTGTACAAGCAGGCTATCGTTGGTGACATCAACATTGAAAGGCCAATGTTCGGCCAGCCCGAAGCTAAAGACAAGTGGAACGCTTGGGAAAAGAACAAGGGTTTAAGTCAGGAACATGCTAAGGATCATTACGCCTATAAAGTGCAGACCCTGATCATGGAACACAAGAAGCAGTGATGTTTGCATCAAGACACAAATATTCATTAGCATCTAAAAAGTACATATGCAAAGAAATTGAGGATCCAAGTGGAGGTGGGTTCGTGTTCACAGAAGGGTCAGAGACAGAGTAAGGACCTCCAGCATATCGAATATTGCGAAGACCGCGAATATTACTCCTGCAAGGGATGTGACAGATATATCACTAGTAGAGCGGATGAAATATGGGTGGGTAGCGGATCATAGAGAATTGAGCATATTGCACAGGAACTTTTCATACGAAAAGACGAACGCAGAAAATTATGCCTATGCCAAAGCTTCACCAGCCTCTCCTGTTTCTTAGTGGCGCAGGCTTCGAACCGAGCCTATTTGAAGAATCTCCGCCTGTTATCTATCGGATATTAATCAACTGCGCAGACATCTGCAAACTGTCGCCGGTGAGCAGGAGATCGTCCATCTCCAATGTCCACTCTACCTCCTCTATCTTCGGCAAGTCGCAAATTCCAACAATTCAAAGAGGATGTGGCAGTGCCTGGTCGAGTTGGTGCCACGAGTATAAATGCCTTCTCGCTCTAACCCTATGCTAAAATATTATTACCAATGAGTTTCGAGAAAGCTGCTGAGGATATCAAGGCTAAGGGAAAAGACCTCAATCTCAGTGATGAGAATAAGCTCAAGCTGTATGGACTGTACAAGCAGGCTACCGTTGGTAACAACAACACTGAAAAGCCATCGTTCTACCAGCTCGAAGCTAAAGCTAAGTGGAATGCTTGGGAAGGCAACAAGGGTAAAAGTCAGGAGCAGGCCAAGGTCGAATACATTGCTGTGGTTGAAGGACTGATTGCCGGCAAGAAATGATGATGACTGCATCAACACACGAATATTTATTAGCATCCCAAAAGGCTGTTTGCAAAGAAAGTGAGGATCCACGTGGGAGGTGGGTTCACAGAAGGGTCAGAGAGCCTCCAGCATGTTGAATATGGCAAAGAGATTATTGATATTAACCATGGAATAGGAAAGTTGGTATGTCATCGTGGGTTGTCAAGGTTTGGTGGTTTAACAGGGACCGTTTGACCAGGCGAACACATCGGACTTGCTGCATGCGAAGCAGCTGTTGCTGTAAGTCGCTCGTGGACGATGCTTGGTGTAGCCACATACACTTTTTGTGGTGTTGGGGCAGGATGCCTCCTCAAGTCTGTCCTTACAATAGTTCAGCTGAATGACCTTCGGTGGAGCGATGTATCGAATCCACGATCGAAATATACACTGTCCAAACCACAGCATCATCCCCAGCAGGATCAGCAACTTCATTCAGACAGTTACTCTATAACTATTTCGGTGCAAGCTTCCTGAGCCTAGTAGTTACAAGCTCGAATCAGTGAGGATTTACGTTTAAATAATCACTTGGGAGCGTCAGCAGGTTGGACAACTTTCTTCTTGACGACCTTAGTGAGGGTGGCCTTGACAGCGGCACCTCCTTCGTCGGCGGCAGTCTTGGGAGCCTCAACCTTGGTAGCAGCGGCTGAATTACAAAAGATATTACGCTTCTTAGTCTCGGTGGTGGTCTTGGTGGTTGTGGTTGTGGTGGTCACGGTCTTGCCAGCAACTGCGGTGGTAGTAGTGGTGGCAGCCTTGCTGGTCACGGTCTTCTTGGCATCAACCTTCTTGGTCTCAACGACCTTCTTGGTGTCTTTGGCATTCTTAGCGACCTTTCCGTCCTTCTTGACGTCCTTCTTGACCTCCTTCTTTTCGTCCTTCTTCACCTCCTTGACACCGGACTTCTTCTTCTCAGCTTGCTTCTCCTTGGCAAGCTACTCCTTGCGCTTCTTATCAGCCCACTCGTTGTAGAGCTTCTGGTACTCGCTGAGAGCAGCCTGAGTTTTCTTGTACCTATCGGTCTTCTCCTTCTTGATGAGCTTCTTGCGTCGCAGACGGGCATCGGTGACGATCCTCTGGACCTTAGGAGCCTTTTGCCTCTGTGCGGCACCGGGGGTCTTCTTCGAAGCGAATGTCCTCCTGATAGCGTTCTTCTTCACGAGGGCCTCGACGTTATCACCCTTCTCCAAACCGAACAGCTTGCGGATACGGGTGACACGCTTGGGACCGAGACGCCTGGGCTTGGTGGTATCGGTAAGGCCTGGAATCTCCTTCTCGCCCTTCTTCACGAGTGTGACGGACAGAGCGCGGATATCGGAGCTGACGATGCAGCCACGGACGGACTTGCGCTTCCTCTCACCCTTACGCCTGGGACGATAGCAGCTGGAGCCAGTCTTGAGCAACAGGCGGACACGGTCGCTAGTGGCAACTCCCTGCTTCATGGGGAAACCATCCTTGTCATTGCCTCCAGTGATCTTGAAGACGTAGCCCTTGAACTCGTCTCCGAGCGAGTCGGCCTCAACCTCTTGACCGATGCGCTTGTCGAAGAAGATGCGGCACTTGTTATCGTCGTCGACCTCAAAGCTCTTTTGAGTGCCCTGAAGGGGGTATGCGATGTTGAACTGCCTTAAGTCGAGGTCGTACCTTCATGCAATTAATAATCACAAATGGATTTTAATAATTAAGCCAATATTTATTTTAATATTCCCACCGGCATCAACAACTGCCGGATGGGCGGGTGCTCGCAGCAGCCTCCACTGACCACCGTCCACCGCCTTAATAATTATTATAATCTCAATGAACGAGGGCAAGTCCAACGTGCAGCAGTTCGTCACCTACATCTGTGGAAGTAAGCTCGCTGGTGAGTATAGAATGTGGCAAGGAGCTAACGTTCAAGACCAACGACCCCGTGCGCTGCACTAACTGTGGTTATCGTATTCTGTACAAAAAGCGAGCCATGGACGACAAGGAACCCATCCAGTACTAGGCAATCTGATAGCAGAGTGTATAGAATGCAAATGCTCTCAAAATGCGCGTACAAGTCAATCCTATTTCCGAAGATGTTTGCATTGTTGTCGCAGTTGGTTAAGTCATACTGTTAGGCGGTTGTTATATGTCGTGGCAGTGCGGATAGCTAACAAGCAACTTCATCGCATCCATTATGATGTTTATTTAATGGCAACAAGTTCGCAAGAAACTGCAAATAGCCCGTTCGCCAAGGCACTCGTAGCAGCCAACTTCCTCAAGGATGACTCGAAGAAGACTGGTGTAGTGCTGCTTTCCACCGACGAAAGCCTTGAGATCTACAGCTGCTACAAGCAAGCGACAGTAGGAGATATCAATGTCGCTAAGCCTGGCTTCTTCGATTTTGTGGGCAAATACAAGTACTCGGCATGGTAGAAGCTTAAGGGCATGAGCCAGGAACAGGCAAAAAAGCAATACTGCGAGGTGGTCAAGAAGTATATGATCAAGTATGGATTCTCTAAGCATGCCGAGGGCTTCTGATCAGTGGTGTGGATTGCAGTTCGATTGGCATGCACTATCAACGCTTCTTAGGCGGTGAGAACATCTTTTTCCGCAGCTGTTGCTCCTACTCAGTGTAGACAATACCAGTCTTCAGTATGGCGTCGCCCAGCCACGCTCCTCTGCCATTTGGTATGGACGGTATTACGTGAGGGACCAAGTCCAGTCCTTTGGTAATCTTCAGAATCGCCGAACTACCGCCGCTCTTACCGTAGTTGGATACGCTGAAGATGCTGATCTTGCTATTATCAGCTTCGTAGCCTTCCTGAATGCTTTCTCTCGAGCGAATCATAGTCATGAGTCCATTTGTCTCCAGGAAACTCTCGAGTGCCTGTTCAGATACTTTGGTGGGGTTGTATCCCATGATGTCTCGGCTGTCATTGGCGGTGGTCGACCAGAGGATATCTATCACTGATTTGTGTTTCTGTACAGGTGTTGGTCGCTCAATGGCTTAGAGTTCTGCAAGAGATTTGATATTGCCGATTCCACTATGCACACAGAGTATTTTATCTTCGATAACTGCTGCCAGTGGAAGTAAATCGAATACTCTATTGAGGTTGTTGTAGACACTGTTCGGATCAGTGATATTCTCGCCCAGCCGAGCGGCGCATTCTTCTGCCAAGCCAAACAAACGGTTGACCTTAGCATCCTCGTGACTTCCCCTAAGCAGTACAATATGCTCGGGATACTTTAATTTTAGGGTAAGTAGGAGGCAGATGGTTTCCAGTGAGTTGTAACCCTTATCCACATAATTGCCGAGGAAGACGTAGTCGAAAGTCTCTACATCGTGGTCGTCAGGACTACCGAAGTTTTGAAAGAGCCTGATTAAGTCGTGGTAACGCCCGTACAAGCACCCAAAGACCTTTACGGGAGCTCGCATATACACCACGTTCGATGGCAGCTAACTCAGAAGCAGCACCACCTCTTCGCACAATCGATTAATCTTCTCACGTTTGAAAGGGAACATGCCTGGTGTCACTGTCTTTTGCAGGTTGTTATGAGGGAGTAGGATGGCCAAGAACGACTCGATTAGTTCCGGTTCCGATATGTTCTGCTACTCGAGTTTGGGCTTCTCCGTCAGTCTCTTTGACTCTTCCATCAGCGTGTTCACATGCACCTTTTCAATCAACCGGTTGTTGTTCTCCCCCTTAGCTATCACTGCCTGGTTGGAGAGTCGGATATTCTTTGCTGATGTAAGCATACGACTCGGAGTTAGGTCACGTGGCTGTTCCTTCTTCTGCATGTTCTTTATCTTGCTGTTGTTCGATAGAGTATTGCGTTCATCTTTAATCTCTCGTAGCTATCGACGGCTGTTGTCGTTGACACCACGGCTGAGCATCATCCTATCCACCCGTTCGGTGCTTTCGATAGGTTGTTACTCACTGTCAGTTTGGCGAAGGCCACTGCTTATTTATAGTCGCTGCTGTGTGGGAAGGTTGTTTGTCATCTGCTGCGGCTGTCCGTTGATTGCTGAAAGGTCCAAACTCACCATAGTTTCGAGAGGGTGGCTGGCGAACTCTGGCTCGAAACCCCCATGAACATACAAGGTATTTTAGACATTTACAATAGCGTGGCGGTAGCGACTGATACCCTCGTACTGCGACCATTCCGAAGTCTCAGTGTTATATACTTCTATTAGCGACGTAGCCTCTTCAGGCATGTTAGTTCTTCCACCGATTACGAGCATGTTCGTACCACTGAAGCATATCATATGCTGATAACGAGGTAGTGGGCTGAAGGTTTTATGCCGAACGGGAAACACCCAGTCCCAGCTACCATCACGATGCTTTCTTAGTCCCCATATATCGTTCAGGGCAGGCACCGTCGTCTCCTTATTATTCTACTTCTTAGTCTCGCGACGACCACCGAACACCACCATCATCCCCTGAGCAGCACCGACCTAACACAACGCTGCTGAATGGTACACTCTTGGACAAGGAGCAGGTTTATTCTCGAAGTCGTACTTCACCCAATTGAACGGACTTTTCTGGGTGTTGAACAGCCACACGTCATTCTCAGCTCGGTTGCCAGTGTTACCTCCGAAGATGATCAGAAATGGTTTGGAGTATACCATAGTGTGTCCATAGCGGGTTCCTGGTGTGCACTTGCTATTGGCGATATCAACGGTACGCCAGGTTGGTCTGTATCAAGCAAACTGTACTCCTTCTTTAGATCAAGTATGTGCAGATCGTCCTTAAGGAGACCGTTGGTCCCCGAAGCCGCACCTCCGTATACTGCCAATTGAAGTTCGCCAACTGCAGCGGAGGCATGCGCAGCTCGCTCCGAAGGCACCTGGCAGTTGTCGAATTGCAGCTTCTTCCAGCGGCTGGTGATGAAATCGTAGAGGTAAGTTTCGTTCGTGATGACAAACTTTCCTGAGTGGTGTTGGATAGTACCGTTTTCTGAGATGGCACCACCGAACAGCACGGCCTTCGTCTTGCTCACCATAGTAAGGGTATGACCAAAGCGAGCACTGGGCTGCTCTCCGGTCGACTTGACTTTGCTAGCAGCGATTCTATTCATTTGAATCGAGACGGTTAAAATAGTTATGAGCCAACGTCAGTACGAATACGCTGGTTCACGAACAAATTGAGTAGAAGGATATTCTGTCGAAGCATCCGAAAATATGATGTTGTAGGAACGCTGAAGAGGGATGTTACCTTGACGGGATGTATTAATTGTCCAGGCATTGGACGACCGTAGGGAGAGAACATCAATTCTCGTTCTGCGGATCTTATAAACTCTCTAGAAACCCGTCTATGAACCAGTACTATTTGAGTTTGGAAACTCCTTCCGTCAAAATAATATTGGACGGTGGAATATAATAATAGAAGACTGTATGGCCGAAGCAGAACCTTCTGCGCAACTGCCAACCATCAGTACCGATCGCTATCAACTCAGAAAGCATGTACCAGCTGGTCTCCGGGAAGGACAACACCTGGGGAATGGAGTTTTACGAAGTCAGCAAGGTTTACGAGGATCCTATCAAACTTAAGGAGCTGAGAAAGCTGGCTAGTGGTTCACCATCAGTCAAGAAGCCCTACATCACCAAACGAGGCCACTACCTTAACGACTTAGCGAAGCAAAACAAAGTACCTGGTCCTGGTACCTACCCAGCACCGTCATGCTTTACCAAAGGCCCACAAAAGAAGCCTGGCTTTTCGGAGAAGAAGACCTTCATCGATTGGATCTTCAGCTGGGAGAAGAAGAAGAAGTTCCCGGCACCGAACTGCTACAATGTACTGCCCACGGAAGAAAGCTTAGCGAAGAGTTTGGCCAAGATGAAGTCGAAAAAGACCAGCAGCAGTTCCAAGTTGAATTTCGTGGATACGTGTGAATACGCATCACTGAGCACCCCAGGCCCTGGAACCTACAACCCTCATGTATTCCCCCAATCAATGTAGGACGAAGTTCACCATATCAAGGATAACCCACACGGTCCCGAATTCATGAGAAAACATCACGCAGAACAGAAGAAGCAGCAAACCAAGAATCAAATTGCATCGTCGCCGTCAATAGCAAAGTACCAGCCAGCAGCACTGCAGTACAACACCTTTTCAAGGATGGAACTCTTCCCAGTACACTTCGGTGAACGAAAGGTAAGCAGGTCGCTATACAGAATGGGTGGGGCACTGAAGTCAGAATACGTAACCTTCCGAGCAAGAAATCCAAGGAAAACAAAGAAAACCAAGCAAAGCAAACACCAGGGCCAGGGCACTACTCGACTATTCTTAATTGGAAATCCAAGAATCCAAAGGACACCAAAAAGAACTACATGGATTTGCTGTCACAAGGGCAGCAGCCCTCTATTTACCATTGATCTTCCACGAATAGAAAGTTATGCGGTCAAAGGTCTTTCGGTGCTGGGGTTCCTGGTCGGCCAATTGTTGATGAGGTGTTGCCCTGCACCTCCCTCGGCTTGAGTACTTGAAAGGAACACACCAGGGATTCGTTGACAGTCATAATTCCTGCTGAGTTGTCAAATTCACCGATGTAGTTGGGTGCCGAGAAAATGGTTACGAGGCTACGTTTTCCGAAGAATTCGTAACCGTCCTCGACCACTTGATGGGCACGACAGATGAGGTCTAGCTTGAACTTCTCCACCATGAACTTCACGACGTCTTCTCCAAACGTATATGAAATGCCGCGTTCGCTTTATCCCCAACCCTGGACACCCTCCTTCGGATCCGACCAAACGAGATCACAGATGAGTCCTGCATGAGTGCCAATGGGTACCGTTATCTGGTATTTCTGTTGGTCGTTCGATAGAGTTGATGCTCTAAAGCTTGCTCAGCTCCGGGGACAGTCCTCCATGCATGCATAATATGCGATCGTCTATAACCGCTGCTAGTGGCAGGCAGTTGAAGACATCTACGAAGCACTTCCACAGCTTGACGCTGTAACGACGTTTGCCTACGGTAAGCCGGAAAGTCTGGTACATTCATCGAAGAAGCCATAGAACTTGGTGATCTACTCGCTCTCGTGGTTACCGCGTAGCATGAAGAAGTTCTCAGGGAACTTCACCTTGTAGGCTGCCATCAAGCAGAAGGTTTCGATGCCTTGCTTTCCACGATCAACGTAATCACCGAGGAACAGGTAGTTGGCACTAGGTGGTTCGCCACAGAAGCTGAATATGCGCAGTAAGTCGTAATACTGACCGTGAATGTCGCCTGATATAAGTGATGGGTGTTACCACAAATCTTCACAGGAGCTGCAAGTTCCAGCAACATTGGCTGGCTCAGGAATACTTGGCGTGCGACCTTGAGCAACGCAATGATGTCCTTCTCGTCGAGGGTGACAGTTTTGCCTGGCTTAGATGAGCCCCTGACTGTGAGAAGCCGATCGATGATGGAATCAATGTTAAGCTGAGTCATAAACAATATCACATCAGCGGGTTCGGTGAGTCAGTGTGCATCGTACCCCAGAGAATCGACAGTTATGGCAGTCTTTCGTCAGCTACATTGGTGGATTGGTCAACAATATTGACAAAATAGGAGGGCAATATTGCATCTTACCAGTCACAAAATTTAGGCTATTCGCTGGAGTGTTATTGCCTTTGGTATTTCTTCACCTTCTAATCTTCGATTTTGATTCGAGGATAATCTACTGGTGATTGGTCGGAAGTCAACATTTGTCTGACAATTTGAATATCTGTTTGATCGGCTTCATTCCATGCTGAGCTTGAGAAAAGGGAAGGATCATCCATTGGCGTCAAGGTTTCAATTACTATTTTAAGTTGTTGAGGTTTATTAACATCATAAGCACATTACTATTTCGATCTTCTATTCCAAGAAAAGAGGCTGATATATTGGCGCTTACCAAATTTCTCTCCCTTGACCGGTTTTGGCATTCGTAGTATGAGATTCACAACACTGAACTAATGTTAAGCTGACTGACAAACAATATCAATTACGGGGAGACACCCCATCACAGCGAATCGTCGCTTTCCTCAAGGCTTGCGAGAATACTGTTGCGGGGGGTGTTAGAAGTCTATGGTTATAGTTTGCGGATCAGCTGTTTCAGGGCTGCCTAATCTTCAGCACCGAGTTGGTCCACAGCCACTTTGTATTTTGTGCTTATGCTTTGCTTGCAGCCCTTAATTCTGTCCCCGTAAATGTATGTCCACACCCTCCAGACAATCTTTAGATCTCGGATGGCGCGAGTGTTCTTCTCTTTGGAGGCCTCACTCCACACGTTCATGAATAGCTTGTCGCAGTCCTCTCGTGCTAGCCTTTTGAATGCCTTGAACTGTCTCACAAGCTGATCCAGCAACAGCAGCAACTGCCAGTCTCGATGCCTCAACAGCACATCATGCAAATGATTGTAGGACAGTTAGAAGAAGTCATCTCCAAGCTCACGGCAGCGTCCCACGTATTCGTAGCAGAGGCCGACCAGCTTGCGCTTACCCTCTTCATCAGTTAACCGAGCGATGGTATTGATGTACTGCTCCACCTTGTAGAAACACTCGCTGCTTATCATCCAACTTATTATTATACCGCGCAAACTTCAAAACGAAGGTGTGGTACTGTACGACCGGTCGAGCACCTCTCCAACTCTGACTGATTTTTTGACATTTGCCAGCTATCTTCCAGAAGTATTTACCTAGCATTATCTTTGGTTTCATCACGATCCCTACCGATCAGGAATCCACCCTATAAATTCTCCGGTCTGACCTTTTAATTTATAAACCAGATCATCAGAAGAAGGATATGGCATTTTTCCTACCTGAGCTTCCATACAATAAGGGAGACTTCGACCAGAAGGTTATCTCAGCTGAGACCTTTGACTATCACTACGGCAAGCACCACCAGACCTACGTGACCAACCTTAACCAGTTGGTCCAGGGAAATGAATGGACTGGTAAGAGTCTCGACGAAATTGTGCTCAAGTCCGACGGAAAGGTGTTCAACAATGCTGCCCAGCATTGGAATCACACCTTCTACTGGCACTGCATCACCCCCAAGCCAAGTGATCCCGAAGGACCTCTCAAGGATGCTATCGTCGCCAAGTGGGGCAGCGTGGCCAACTTCATCACTCAGTTCAATGCTGATGCCGCTGCCAACTTCGGCTCCGGATGGACCTGGCTTGCCAAGAAGGGTGCTGACATTTCGATTGTGAACACCAGCAATGCCGGTAACCCCCTGACCAATGGTTTCACCCCACTGTTGACGGTTGACGTTTGGGAGCATGCCTACTATATCGACTACAGGAACGCCCGTGCTAAGTATTTGGAGAACTTCGGTAAGATCATCGATTGGAACTTCGCCAGCAAGAACTTCTCCAGTGAGAAGGTGGCCTTCGAAAAGCTCTGATAAGTGGTTGAGTTAAACACCGTCGCGAGAAAGTTGAATGAAAACATATAAATATATCAGAAAGTCCACAGGAAAATTGGAAAGCCGTAGAGGATTTTTTTTGTTTTTGTTGCCGTTGTGGTGTGCTGCTAACGGTCCGGTCTTCGTTTGCGCTGTTAGGTCTACATAAACTATCGTCTTCTGGGGGAAACCTCCCGGTGGTAGTGACGGTCCAGCAGGGGATAGTTTCGTTTAAGCATATCCCCAACGATGAAAGGCACGGACTACCCATCGATAGAGGCCGAACGATGGCTCAGTGTGTTCATCTGCATGATCCAGCCCGTCCATTCCTTTTTCAGTATCTCAATGCGCTGTAGAGTATCTATCTATTCCGCTTGCTCCGGTTGTGCCTCATCGTAAACCGGAAAGTTGTAACGCCGGCCAAAGCTGGACATGTTTCTCCGTATCGGAATGTCTGTTTCCCACTTGTAAATGTACTACCGATATTTCTCCAGCAACTCACTAGGGTCAATCTTTATCGTAGGTGATCTACGAAGGATGTCTGTGATGTGTCCAAAGCCAACAGCACCTTGTTTCGCTCGGATCAAATGCAGCGATGTCAATCGGTGACCAATAATTGGCAGTTTGTTTTCCAGCAGGTCAAAGGAGTCAATGCTGTTGGGCTCATTTGTCTCCACTAAACCCAAAACGATAATCTTGCTGGTTTCAGCGATCTGCAGCTCTTGCTTCAGCGGGCGGTAGTTCACAGCTAGCGACATCCTATTCTTCTTCGGTTCGAGAAGGTAGACAACATCCAGAGGCAGCAGCATCCGCTAACAATAAACTTGCAACTTCTTGAGTGTCTTTTCTTTTCTTACGGTCCAAACTATATTGGCGATGTTGATGAGCTTCCTCCAAACTCGCACTGCCGACTAATCAGGCTATTCTTCCTGCCAAAAGTTCTGCTAGTTTAGGATGAAGTCCACAGACACGATGAGGTATAGCGAACGATTACGAACGGCGTTATGAAGTAGCCTTACTCTACAGCTATGGGCCAGCAGAAACTCATCCTCGATCAAAGGACTTGCAGACGATGGTTAGTCGGTTGGCACACTTGAGTACAAACTGAAAAAGTTTGCTCCGGTATTGCGTAGCGTTAGTCGTGGGTTTGGCTTTTTCTGAGGCTTTCGATCGGTCAGGGGTTCGGTTTGATGGGCTACTCCCACTACACTTAACCTCACCTGGCTTATGGCTAACCTTTTTGCTGGTTTCTGAGGCGACACTGATGGAGGTTGCTGTTGCCGATCTAAATCCACGGTTGACCGACGAGTCTCTGCACGGTTCATGAGCTTGGTCTGAAAGTCGTCGATACTGCGCCGAACCTGCCTCAACTGGCCAGGAAACTCACAGATGCGGTACTACCCGCTACCTAAGTCCACCTTGGTGATGAGCTTAACACCGCGCATGCACCGCCAGCGATTATAATAACCGTCGATTTGAATTATGCAGTCGAACGGAGTCAAGCGACGCAGCATGCGCGACCAGCTCAAGCTGTCCCTGCCCAAGTAGTACCAGTTGGCTTCATAACAGAGCGAAGGCGAGACGCACTTTCGATGTAGAAGGAAAACATCCATGCAGTACCCAGACCAAAAGACCGCAGCAAGCCGATCCTCATTGAGAATCACTCGTGTAGCCCCGAGCAAGGCGATGTAAGATAGTAGTTTACTTTAGAAGACCAAACGAGCCAAATCCCGTCTATGCAAGCAAATCCGCCGGATCGCTATCGATCGTACCGAAAAACAGGTCAAGCTGGCAAAACGCTGCGAATAGCTCATATTGCTGACCCGTAACTTCGTTGGGAGTGCTGGGCGTGTGCTCAAGATGTTCAATGAGTCGACACGCGAAAACGACATCAATCTGAAGATCTTCCTGAACCAAAAGCTGTCGCTCTCGGAGTACCTCGATGACCTGGATAAGCAGGTGAGCAACATCCGCAGCGACGACATCGACATGAGCAAGTAGAACGAATAGTTGAGGTTGGAAATCGATCGACTTTCGAAAGCTCTCCGAAGATAAAACAAGGAAAGCGCGGGTAAGGATCCCCGCGAAAAGATTCATCAGGAACTACGTAGGGACGAGCTGGACACTCTAAAGCGATTCGTTCGCGAGAGAATGTAAACGGAGCTGCTAGAGTTCAATCGTCTATTGGATTTCACAGAGAAGGAATACCGACTGAAGCTTATCATGTTCCAGAAGGATAGATAGCTAACCCGCGAGAAATAGTCAGAACTCAACGAGATGATCAAATTCGTGCGAGGAGAATATTAGCAGCAAATTCTGGGTAAGCAGTATTCGCAGAGAATCGCCGTGCTGTCCTAGACAGGCAAATCCAACAACGAGGAGAAAGCACTGTCTCACAAGATTAAGGAACTGCTGAAGTATCTCAAGGTAGACTACGTTGAGTGCAAACCTAACAATTCCATGTTCCTGCTTGAAATGCTCGAACTCAAACTATACAACTTGAAGATAGAGCTGCTACCGACCATCCGTCGCCAGAATGATGCGTACACCAAAGAGATCAAACAGCTTCGGGCGGAGATTTAAACCTTAACTGAGGATAACCGACGTCTTGCTGGGAGCAAGGTCAACATTGTCCACCTCGAGGATCAGGTCAGAACACTTCGTGAAGAGCTGTTTAAGATCGAACAGGTCAAGGAGCCACAGTACTTCAGCAGCAATCAGCAACACCTTAGGAATGCAGAAAGGGAACGAGCAGAACTTTAAAAGCAGAACCATGAAATCAAGAAGTAGTTGACTGAGCTGGAAAAGGAGAAGATCAGACTTGAGGGCATTGTTAGCAAAGTGTTCGAGCAGTTACAATCCGTGTGCGTGAACAATAACCTCATCAAGAGAGAGTAACTCCGGGAACTCAATTACCAAGGGCTCATGGATATCATTCAAAGATCAATCGGGGAGAACAAAGAGAAAGATCGAGAGAACAGAGAGGAACGTAGACGAATTGAAAATATCCAGCAGCATTCCACCAACAAGATAGTCCAGATGGAAAAGGATTACATCGAGCTTGATGAGGAATTCGAGATGGTACTCTCTCAAAAGCTTCAGCTTGAGGAGCATATCTAACGCACCCGTGCAACCAATAATGCAGAAATGGAACAGCTCAAGAACCAGCTGAAGCGATACGAGGGTCGATAATTTGTAACTGTTGAGAGTCAAACGCGATATCAGGATCGGCCATTGGTAACTGCTTAGAGTCAAACGCAAGTGGATTCTGCAAGATGGGACGACATGCAACGACAGACTGATAGCCTCAAGTAGACGACATTCAAGCAGAGTCGCGAACTCAGTTAGAAGTTAACTCAGCTGCAGATTCTTGAAGATAAGTATGAGGAGACTCGGACAGCTCTGGGCAACAATCAACAAGAGGTAATACATCTCAACAACTGTCTGGGATAAGCCAAGAGTGAGTTACAAGCTCATACTTACCGCTCGCAGGAACTTATGATGGCCCTGAATGACAAGGAAAAGCAATATTCGGAGGCCACTGCACTGGTTGAACGAATCGCCTCGGATCTCAAGCAAGTTGTGAAGAACAAGGAAAATATGGAAGCCAGACTAAAAGAGGAAGAGGCATACAACCAATAACTGAATGAGACCAAGGATGAACTTACAGGCAAACTCGAAATTTTGAGTACTATGGTAACAGATCGAGATGAACTGATTGGGAGTCTGAGAAACAGGATCATCGATATGGAGTAAGAGGAGAAGCGAACAAAACTTGAAGGGAAGTAACTTCAGCACGAACTCATGGAAACAACGAGCCAGATCAAAGAGCTGAAGGACGCCTATGAAAATGTTTCGAGATAGCTGACTACCAAGAAGAGCATGCTTGAGTCAGTGGAGCATCAACTGGAATAGTTTGAAGCGGACTCCCGTGCCAAGTCTGTTGAGTTGAGCAACATACGTTCCAGCCAGTAGCTATACACAAGTATGCAACAGGCTGAAGTGGTTGAAAGGTTAGAAGGTCAAGTGGAAGCACAACTGCGATAACTCCAAGCGAAGCAGGATGAAATCACCAAACTTAAGCATCAAACAATCAGCCTAACAATCTTGGAGGAAGAAAACATGCGGATAAAGAAGGAGCTCTAGGCTCAATAGGCGATGGTTGTCTTGCTGGATACTGAGCTTACCAGCCAAATCAAGCTCAAAGAGGAGGTGAATGCTCTAAAGCAGGCAATATAACAGTTGGAGCAAGAACTGAACTTGAAAAGTCAAGAGCTTGAACGTTCAGAGACAGCGTGTTTGAAACTCCAGTGCACTTTGCGAGACATACAGACCACCTTCAAGGAACAACTTTAAGACCAGGCCTTGAAGCTTTACAGCACACTGGAGAAGAGTTTAGGCACTCTGTAACTCAAGGTCGGTAGCATTTCCCTTCGTCTGAACGGCTTGAGCAGGAAACAGTCAGTTCGTTCAGAAGAACACAACCAAACCAAGCAGATGCTTGTCTTGTACAGTAGCAACTGCTCACGGCTCCACGTAGAGATCAACCGATTGGTGGCACAACTTGAATAATTCCGATCGAAGGCCGAGCTTGAACGCAACCGAAAGCTCGAGGACGCTGTACGCAGCAGCTAAAAACTAAAATATGAGAAGAAGCAGCTGAGCGAGTCCATGTAGCTAAGTCGAGTGCTGATTGAGCAGCAGGAGTCCAAGATCAAGCAGTACGAGATGCAGCTGAGCCAGTACAGTAGCCTCCAGCAGAGCATGTTCACTCCCGACAAGGGAGAACTGCACCATTCCGGCGATAAGGTAGAGGATAATGCGCAGTTACAGTTACAGAGCTGCTCCAAGATCATCGACTTCAGGTCCATCATGATCAACACACGAGACTTCGATGTGCAGACTGATCCCGTTGTGGATGTTCACGATGAGTTGCAGGAACTGAGAAACTCCGTAACCGATCAACTGAATCATTACGGGGAGTGGATGTCAGAGGCTGCAGAAAACTGTGCACGGTAGCTGAAAGCATTGACTGACAAAGTGGAGGAGCGTAGTATGGAACTGGTCAGAGTTGTGGGTAGGAAGTTCAAGATCAGTTACACCGCTGCCAATGTATTGGAGCAGACCATTCGGTTCGTCAATGAGTTCGAACCTGAGCGTAAATAGCCAGCATCGAACTATTTCGAAGTTCTGGAACGGCTGGTGGAGGAACTGTTGTTTAGTCGAGTCAACCTAAACCTTCAGCAGCAACTGAAGACCCTACAGCCAAGCGAGAAAGACAAGATCCTCGGCTACCGCAAGAAGATTGCGGATCTACAGTTCCAGCTCAGCAGCAAGGACGAACTCAACGAAAAACTACGTACTTTGGAGGCCGAGATTGTTACTTTAAAGGCTGACATCAAGGCCAAGGAGAAGCGTATTGGTTACTACGAAAGTGAGGTCAACGAGAAGGACAACCAGATTGCCTAACTGAAGACCAAGAAGCCATAACCATTCCTGAACCTATCGGAACAGAGCCAATCGCTGTTTCTTATGATTGAAGAGGATCTTCTCGACAAGGACTTCGTGACGACCTCTGCGGAAAGCCTCAATGAACTGCTCGACGTACATCGCTTGCTTACAGTAGCAATCAGGCATCTGCAGCGACGAGCTTGGTTTCACCAAGGCTGAACTCACTAAATGTCTCCGCGAGAATACCAGTCTACGCGAGAAGCTTCGTAATGCCCGCCATCACCTCAAACGCATCATCGATCTAATCGAGTCACACAGTGGTGGTAGCTAGACCAATGCCAAGATCTACGAAGCCGTGCTAAGCTGCCGTAGTACCCTCAGCTGACCATCAGCTTGCATTATAATTTGAACTTAAATGTCCAAAGCTGTTTGTGAGTGTGGTAGGGAGTTCAGAGTACTGGTGGGCTATCATGATACCCCTTGCCTCTTTCCGGTGGGGGCAGATTGGCACGAAGCGGGAACTGACTAGTTGATGCTGGTATGCGATCTGCGATGTCCATCGTGCAAAAGATTAATCGGCCATAGCGTGATGACAGGACCAAGCGAGATCACGGGCTGTTGGAAACTCTTTGACGAGCTGTTCCAAGCCGACTAGCAAACACTAAGTGTAATGCTGATGACACAGCTGCTACCGCTTATCAAACGCTACGAGGTTGCCACTAGGCGTATGACAAAGCTATAGAAGATGATGCTCGAAGTTGACAAGCATCTGCAGGATCTACACAAACGATTCAGACGAGTGGGCAAACAACAACAGTGATTTTTTTTCAGTCAAGGTGTTCATTGGAATCACGTACCTCAGCACCGAGGCTCTCCATGAACCACTACTGCCCGTTGGTGAGCAATGCAGAACCGAACATGCTAGCTGGGTATTCGGTGATGTTGATGTCGAAGCTGTACACTGCATCCTAGCGGTCCATCTGCTCGAACGGCCGCTTCTCACCGAACTCGAACCTGTCGGAAGAGTTGGAAACCATTTAGATTTTGAGAATCCGTCTTTCAGCTGCGCTTGTCTTAATCTTGAAGAGCTTGAAAAAGTTTGGAGGTTTGAGCTAGCCAATCCTCTGCCGGCATTTCTGAAGATAGGCTTGCGGAACGATGGTAGCACCTTCGAATAGTTCGCTTGGGTTGTCACTATTGAAATAGTAGAACTTGGCAGCAACCAGCCCACCCTTGTCGCTTTCATACACGATAACTTTGTAGATTTTCGCGTTGAAATTGTTCAGAAGCACTGCCGATCGATCATCGAACCTGTTTCTGCCCAAAGTACCAGCGTAGTCTCTCCGTAAGCGAAACAGCTGGGAGATCTGATCGGTTTGGGTTTCAGCATGTTTGGGAACTTATTTGACCTTCTTGCTCTGGCTTTCTTTGTTACCCAGAAACGCTTCGTATTTGTTGATCTCTTGGAGCAGCATCGTCTTGTCCACTTCCAGCCTTTTGGCTTTGCTCCACAGATGTTGGTTATTCTCCAACAGTGCGTTTCGTTTCTTAGTTAATTCGTTCTTCCTGGCTTCCTACTGGTCGATCAATTAGTTCTTCTTCGCTTTGAGCTCCAGGACTTATTTGGCCAGCGTTGAAGACACTATTTCCGATCTGTCGCTGAGTTCCATGGCTTTTATGGATTTCAGACTTTTCGGGACCTACCGTTCCTTCTCTTTTGCCTTGCGGATCTTTTGTTGCAACGCCACCATCGACTGCTGCACTCGGATAGACTCGTGGTCCATGTTATCGTCCTTCTTGCGTTCTTCCGTAGCTCTCTTTTTGAGTTATCGATTTTGCTTTTGCAGGAGCTCTAACCTCTACTTATCCGGAGACTCATCTTTCGTGAATTCAGCCAGCGCTTACACCAGATCGCGGTTGGTGACCTCCAGCATTCTACGTTCCTCCCTGATCGACTTCAACTATCTCTCTAGATGCTTCGTCTCCGAATCGATTCTGTTTAGCTGCCCCTTAATCTATGGGTCTTCCTTCTTGCTCATACCTTCCTGCACGTCCTTCTTGAATTGGTCAAACTCCTTGTACTTGGTTTACAATTCAACCTTCCGAGCGATGATCTCCTTCTCAATTGTGTGGTAGTTCTATGTCTTCACAACCTTCTTCTTCTCCAGCAGCTTCAGCACCTTATCGCCTGTGACTTTCAGTTCGTCCCTTAATCGGACATTCTGCTGCTCGAGGTTTTGCACTATCTTGCGGTACTACTCCTCGGACTTGATGTTACTGTTCTCCAGCTTGCGTAGAATCTCCTGCTAGCGTTCTTTGCTGAGGAAGTACTATTTCTTCTTGCCGTCGGTTTTATCCATTCACAGCTGGTTTATACTCAATAACAGGACATGCGAACCTACGCTGCAGTATACCAGAACCGTAGAGCTGCCGATCAACCCAACGTATACTTCGAAGGCAGTCGCAAGGGTGAAGTTGGAGAGCTTCGTGTCATGCTGAAGAACAATCTGGACGGCAAGAACTAGTAATACCGTAAGGAAATCATCAAGAAGATCATTGCTTATACTACGCTTGGAGTGGATACAAGCAGGCTCTTCCCGTAGATGGTGATGGCATCCAATACCTTGGACCTCGATGAGAAGAAGATGATCTACTTCTATCTTGGGATCTACACCGAAGAGTATTCCGACGTGGCGGTGATGGCCATCAACACCTTTATGAAGGACTGCTAGAGCTCCGACGAGCGAATCCGTGGGCTTTCGTTGAAGAGCCTCTGCTCACTGAAGTTCAAGGGTGCCTCGTAGTACATAATGCCGAAGCTCCATCGAGGGCTGCAGGATGGTTCGGCCTACGTGCGTAGAGCAGCTGTCATGGGGGTCGCCAAAGTGTTCTACACGCACCCGTAGTTGAAGAGTGACTTAGTGCTACTGGATAAGCTGTATGCAATGATCCGAGACCCTGACGGCAATGTTGTTGTCAACGCCATTGTGGCGCTAAACGAAATACTCGAAAGCGATGGGGGTATCGTGCTCACAGACAAGCTCTCGTTGTACTTGCTGAACCATCTCAGCGACTACAACGAGTGGATTCAGATCGTAATCATGGATCTGCTGTATC